>Ga0154441_1178_pt2 | contig 25075 bp, 25 predicted proteins | sample RifGroC2_FD_115945 | JGI IMG/M metagenome (GOLD analysis project Ga0154441, IMG submission 115945) | Candidatus Rokubacteria bacterium GWC2_70_16 | reverse complement strand
GGCGCTGGGCCCCGCGCACCTGCCGTGGCTCTTCCTCGACAAGGACGCCGCGCCCGAGCACTGGCCGGCGCCCACGCTGCCCGGGGTGTGGATCATCTACCGGACCAACCCCGCCGTGTCGAGCTGGGAGACCGGCCGCATCGAGCGGGAGCTGGAGCGCTTCCCGTTCGTGGCGGCCTTCGCCTACACGCAGGACGAGACCAACTGGTACGCGGACCTGCTCCTCCCGGACGCCAGCGACATCGAGTCGCTGCAGCTCTACCGCATCGGCGGCACCAAGTACCAGGAGCAGTACTGGCAGCACTCGGGCTGGGCCCTCCGCCAGCCGGTGGCGGCCACGCCCTTCGACACGCGCGACATGACGGACGTGGCCACCGAGCTGGCCGCCCGCGTCGGTATCCTGGACGGCTATCTCGAGGCGGTGAACCGCGGGGCGGGGACGACGATCCCGCTGCGGGATGCGGGGTACGACCACTCGTTCAAGCCCGGCGACAAGCCGGGCGTCACCGAGATCTGGGACCGGGTGTGCCGTGCGGCGACGCATGCCCTCACGGGCGGCCGGGTGGAGCTGGACCTGGACTGGTTCAAGCGCAACGGCGCCTTCTTCGTGCCGTTCTCCACCCGGCAGTACTTCCTGCACACGGCCATGGTGGCCCAGGGGCTACGCTACGAGCTGCCCTACCAGGAGCGCATCAAGCGCATGGGCGAGGAGCTCTCCGCGCGGCTGCACGAGCGGGGCATCACGTGGTGGGACGTCCAGCTCGAGGAGTACCAGACGCTGCCCAGGTGGAAGGACTTCCCGGGCATCTGGCAGCAGACGGCGGTCGTCCGGGGCAAGCGCCCCGAGGACTTCCCCTTCTGGCTCCTGACGAGCCGGAGCATGCAGTACTCCTGGGGCGCCAACGTCTCGCTGCCCATCCTGGCCGACGTGGCCCGGCACGTGAAGGGGCATTTCGGCGTCATGCTCAACCGCGGGGCGGCGGCCCGGCTCGGCATCAAGGACGGCGACCTGGTGGAGGTGGAGTCCCCCACGGGCAAGACCCAGGGCCGCGCGATCCTGCGGGAAGGGGTGCGCCCCGACGTGGTGGTGATCCTGCAGCAGTTCGGGCACTGGGCGACCCCCTTTGCGCGCGACCTCGGCATGCCCAACCTCAACCAGGTGGCGAGCATGGACCTCGCGCTTACCGATGCCACGGGCAGCGGCGCCGACCTCGTCCCCGTCGCCCTCAGGAGAATGTGATGCGCTGGGGCATGGTGATCGACGTCCGGCGCTGCGTGGGCTGCCAGACCTGCACGATCGCCTGCAAGCAGGAGCACGGCCTGCCGCCAGGACAGGTGTGGCGTTTCGTCGCCGACTGCGAGGTCGGCGAGTATCCCGACGTGAGGCGGCTCTTCCTGCCCATGCAGTGCATGCACTGCGCCGAGCCGCCTTGCGTTCCCGTCTGCCCCACGGGCGCCTCCCGCCAGCGCGAGGACGGCATCGTCTGGGTGGAATACGGAAGCTGCGTCGGCTGCGGCTACTGCGCGGTCGCCTGCCCCTACCACGCCCGCCACCTGATCCACGAGGCCCCGGGCTACTTCGAGGCCCTCACGCCGCCCGAGCGGGCGACGGCGCGCCCCGAGCGCACGGGCGTCATGACCAAGTGCACCTTCTGCCAGGAGCGGGTGGACGCCGGCCGGGCCCAGGGCCTCACCCCGGGCATCGATCTTGAGGCCACCCCGACCTGCGCCGTGTCGTGCATCGCCAACGTGATCACCTTCGGTGACCTGGACGATCCCAAGAGCCCGGTGGCGAAGCTCCGGGCCGAGACCCGGGCCCAGCCGCTCCTGCCCGAGTGCGGGACCGAGCCCTCGGTCTTCTACGTGGTGGAGTAGGCCATGCAGACCTCCGTCGCCGCGCGCTCCGTGGAGCTGATCCCGGCCACCCCCCAGAGGCTCTGGGGCAAGCCCGCCGTCGCCAATTTCGCCCTCGGCGGCCTCGGCGCCGGCCTGTACCTGGCGGCGGTGGTCGAGGTTTGGCTCGGGGCCCCGGGCGCCGTCAACGTGGCCTCCTGGCTCGGCCCGGTCCTGGTCCTGGCGGGGTTCGTCGCCGTCGCCACCGAGGCCGGGCGCCCGCTGCGCGGCCCCCGCGTCCTCGTTCGCCTGCGCACCTCCTGGATGTCGCGCGAGCTGTGGGTGGGCGGCCTCTTCATCGCCCTGGCAGGGACGGAGGTGGTCTTCCCCTTGGCCTGGCTCCGCTACCCGGCGGCGGCCGCCGCCATCGGTCTCTGCCTCGCCCAGGGGTGGATCCTGCGGCACGCCCGCGGCGTCGCCGCGTGGGACGTCTCGTTGATGCCGCTGGTCTTTCTCCAGTCGGCCATCGTGTCCGGGGCGGGACTGCTCGTGGCGGTGGAGGTGGTGGCCGGGCGCGTCCTCGACGGGGCATTCCTGATCGCCACGCTCCTGGCCGTGGTGGCCGGCATGCTGGTCTGGCGCGGCTTTCTTGCCTGGCCCGGAGGGCCTGCCTTCGTCCGCGCCACGGCGCAGCTCAGAGGCGGCCGGGCTGGCGTCTTGATCCTCGCGGCGGGGTACCTGGCGCCGCTGCTGCTCGGCACGCTGGCCTTGACCGTCCCGCCCGCCGGGGCGGGCGCTCTCGGGCTCGGCGCGATCCTGATGATCGCCGGCCAGGTCTACGCCAAGGCCGAGCTCATCCTGACGGCCGGTCAGCTCCGGCCGATCACGCTCGCGAACCTCACGCTTCGCAGGAGGGCATCATGATATTCGGCGCGGGAGTCGATGTAGGCTCGACGCAGACCAAGGCGGTGATCCTGGATGAGTCCCGATCCATCGTGGCTCGATCGCTGATCGCCACCGGAGCCAATGTGACCCGGGCCGGCGAGAACGCCTTCGTCGAGGCCTGCAAGGCGGCGGGGTTGCCGCGCGAGGCCATGGGGTACGTCGTTGGCACGGGCTACGGCCGGTACAAGGTGACTTTCGGCGATGCCCAGATCACCGAGATCACCTGCCACGCGCGGGGGGCGCACTCGATCTTCCCGCGCACCCGCACCGTGATCGACATGGGGGGCCAGGACACCAAGGCGATCAAGGTCGGGGCGGACGGCTCCGTCATGGACTTCGCCATGAACGACAAGTGCGCCGCCGGCACGGGGCGCTTCCTGTCGGCGGCCGCCGAGGTGACCGGGATGGGGCTCGACGAGATCGGCCCGATCTCGCTGCAGGCCAAGAACCCGGTGCGGCTGACGTCGGTGTGCACGGTGTTCGTGGAGTCCGACATCATGTCCTATCTCGCCCAGCGGAAGACGGTGGAGGACATCCTGGGCGGCGTCCACAAGGCCATCGCCACGCGGACCATGGCGCTGGTGCGCCGGGTGGGTGTGGAGGAGGAGGTCACCTTCACGGGCGGGGTCTCGCGCAACATCGGGATGGTGAAAGGGCTCGAGGCCGTGCTGGGCCGCTCGATCAACGTCCACGAGGAGGGGCACTACATAGGGGCCCTGGGGGCCGCGCTCTTCGCGCTGGAGCGCGCCGAGGTCGCCGCAACGGAAACCGCCGGGAGGGCGTAGCCATGCTCGTGGCCGGGATCGACATCGGATCGGGAACGACGAAGTGCGTCCTCGTGGACGGCGACGGCCAGGTGCGCGGGCGCGCCGCCGTCCGGACGAAGGCCGACTTCGAGAAGGTCTCGCGCGAGGCGCTGGAGGCGGCCCAGGCCGACGGGGGCCTCGCCGGCGAGGAGGTGGCCTACGTCGCCACCACGGGGCTGGGCCGCTACGCGGTGTCCTTCCGGGACATCCAGATCACCGACCTGACCTGCGGGGCGCGGGGGGCGGCGAGCGTGATCCCCAGCACGCGGTACGTGCTCGACATCGGCGCGCAGTGCACGCGCGCCATCAAGCTGCGCGAGGGCGGGAAGGTGAAGGAGTTCCACATGAACGAGAAGTGCGCCGCGGGGTCCGGCGGCTTCCTCGAGCGCGCGGCCAAGTACCTCGAGGTCACCGTGGCAGACATCGGGCCGATGTCCATCCGGGCGGGCAAGCCCCAGGCGATCTCCAGCGTCTGCGCCGTGCTGGCCGAGTCGGAGATCATCAACCACATCTCCGAGGGCGCGACGGTGGAGAACATCCTGCGCGGGATCCACAATTCCCTGGCGGACCGGGCCCTGTCGATGCTCAAGCGCGTGGGACTCGACGGGGATGTCACCCTCATCGGCGGCGTGGCGCTCCAGGAGGGCATGGTGGCGGCGCTGCGCGAGAAGCTGGGCGTGCCGGTCCATGTGCCCGAGCACCCGCATCTCGCGGCGGCGCTGGGCGCGGCCCTGCTGGGGCTCCAGCGCCTCCGAAAAACGTCCATGGCCACGGCCGCCTGAGGAGAGCGCCATGAGCCGAAGCGATGTCACTGTCCGGGCCATCGAGCCCTCGGACCTGCCCGCCATCATCCGGATCGACGAGAAGCTCTCGGGCCAGACCCGCAAGGAGTACTGGCAGCGACGGCTGGAGATCTCGGCCCTGCGACCGCCGTGGATGTCCCTGGTGGCGGAGACCGACGGGCGGATCGCCGGCTTCCTGTTCGGCTGGGTGGCGGAGTCCGAGTTCGGCATGTCCCAGCCCACGGCGTGGGTGGACCTGATCGGCGTGGACCCGCCGTACCGGGGGCGCGGCATCGCGCATGCGCTGATCGGCCGGTTCGTCCGGAGCGGCCAGGAGCTGCGGGCCATCCAGAAGGTGGCCACCCTCATCGACCTCACCCAGGCCGACGTGCGCGAGTTCTTCCTGCGGCAGGGCTTTCACCACGGGCCCATGATCCAGATGGAGCGGGACGTCCAGTCCTGAGAGAGATCCTGCGCTCCTGCACGGCGAGGGGCGCCGAGGGTGACGGCGAGCATGGTCGAGGTGAGGATTCACGGGCGGGGCGGACAGGGGGCCCAGGTCGGCTGCCAGATCCTGGCCGGCGCCTTCTTCCGGTCGGGGCGGCAGGTCCAGGCCTTCGCCGCCTACGGCGGGGAGCGCCGCGGCGCGCCCGTCACCGCCTTCGTCCGGGCTGACGACAGACCCATCCGGCTCCGCTGCGACATCGAGCGGCCCCGCTACGCGCTCGTCCTCGATCCCACCATGCTCGACGGCGGGGCCCTGGTGGCCGACATGCAGCCAGGCGGAACTGTCCTCCTCAACAGCCCCGGGGCGCCGGAGGTGACGCTGCCGCAGGGCGTGAGGCTCGTCGCGGTGGACGCCGCGGGCATCGCGGGGCGGACGGGGCTCGGGTCCATCGTGTCCACGGCGCTGCTCGGCGCCTTCGCGCAGGCCACCGGGCTCGTCTCGCTCGAGGATCTCCTGGCCGCCGTCGAGGAGGGCAGCCCGGCTCGCCGGGACGAGAACCTCGAGGCCTGCTCCGCCGGCTATCACGCCGCGGCCAGCGCCATGAGCGCGCCGGTCTAATGACTCTTGCGGATTACCGGTACGCCGGGGGCCGGCAGGCGGGGGCGCTGCCTGGACCTCGCACCCTCGTCACGGCCGATCCCCGGACATGGTGCAAACGAGACGGGCGGGCGCCGGCTTCGAGAGCCGCTAAGGCACGGGTCCAGGCTGCGCTCCCGCCTGCCGGCCCCCGGCCAATTGACATAACCGAATTCGGCGAGAGTCAATAGCGCCATGGCCCCGGAGCTCCGAGCCCCGCGTCCCCTCGGCTGGTCTGAGCCCGGCCGGACCACGCTCGAGATCAAGACGGGCGGGTGGCGGACCAAGCGGCCGGTATACGTGGAGGCCACGGCGCCCTGCCGCGCGGCCTGCCCGGCCGGCGAGCCCGTTGCCCGCTGGATCGAGCGGGCGCGGCGCGGCGATCTGGCGGCGGCCTGGGCCCTGATCCGCGAGGAGAACCCCTTCCCGGCCATCATGGGACGCGTCTGCGCCCACCCGTGCGAGTCGGCCTGCAATCGCCGCCAGCATGACGGCGGGGTGGCCATCAACGCGCTCGAGCGCTTCGTGGGCGACTGGGGGTTGCGCCACGGCACGCGCCCCCTGCCGGACCTGCCGCGGCCCGCGCGGGTGGCCGTGGTGGGCGGCGGCCCGGCGGGGCTCGCTTGCGCGCATGCGCTCTCCCGGCGCGGCTACCGGGTGCGACTCTACGAGGCCGAGGCCGAGCTGGGCGGGCTCCTGCGCTATGGCATCCCGGAGTACCGGCTGCCGCGCGCTGTCCTGGAGCGGGAGATCGAGCTCGGCATCGGGCCGGGCGTGGAGGTGCTCACAGGCCAGCGCCTCGGGGCGAATCTCGCGTGGGAGACGGTGGCGGGTCACGACGCCGTCTTCCTCGGCACGGGAGCCTCGCTGCCGCTCGGTCTCGGCGTTCCCGGGGAGCAGGCGCAGGGGATAGGCAGCGGGCTCGGGTTCCTCCGCGATCTCGCGCGCGGAACGCGCGCCACGCTCGGACGGCGGCTGGTGGTGGTGGGCGGCGGCAGCACGGCGATGGACGTGGCCCGCTCGGCCCGCCGCCTGGGGGTGTCGTCGGTCACCGTGGTGGCGCTGGAGGGGCGCGAGGACATGCCGGCACTTCCCGAGGAGGTGAGCCAGGCGCTGGCCGAGGGCGTCGAGATCAGGAACGGCCTCGGCGTGTCGCGCTTCGTGGAGCTGGGCGGCCGGGTCACGGGCGCCGCGGTGGCCCCGGCCGAGCTCGAGCGCGGGGAGGACGGCGCGATTCGCCCGGTCTTCCGCCCCGGGCCGTCCGAGGTGATCGCGGCCGACAGCGTGCTCCTCGCCATCGGCCAGTGGACCGATCTCGCGGCGCTCCCGCCGGCGCTCCGGGGAGCGCGGGGACTGATCGCGACGCCGGATGGCGCCAGGCCGACTCCGCTTATCTTCGCCGGAGGCGATGCGGCCTCGACCGAGCGGACGGTCACGCACGCCGTCGGCGCAGGGATGCGCGCGGCCCGGCGCATCCACGAGGCGCTCTCGGGCGGGGTCGCGCCCGCGCCGGCCTCTCATCCGGGGGCCGTGGCCCTGCCGGGACACGTGGTGCCCTTCTCCGAGATCAACCTCGACTCCTTCCCGCGCGCCCCGAGAGTCGAGCGACCCGAGCGACTGGCGGACCGGCGGCTCGGCTCCTTCGCGGAAGTGGTGGAAGGGCTCGGCGCCGCCGCGGCCCGGGCAGAAGCCGCGCGCTGCTTCACCTGCGGCCACTGCGTGGACTGCGACAACTGCCTGCTCTACTGCCCCGACATGGCGGTGAGCCGGGGGGACGAGGGCGGCTACCGGATCTCCACCGACCACTGCAAGGGCTGCGGTCTCTGCGCGCAGGAGTGTCCCCGCGGGGCGCTCCAGATGGTGAGCGAGCGATGACGGCCATGGAGACGGCCGCCGGCCACCGGCGGATGCTGCTCACGGGCAACCACGCGGTGGCCTACGGCGCCCTCCGCGCGAAGCCCCAGGTGATGCCCGTCTACCCGATCACGCCCCAGACGCCGGTGCTCGAGAAGCTCCTGGAGCTGGCCCAGGCGGGCGAGCTCAGCGGCGAGATGATCACGGTGGAGAGCGAGCACTCCGCCATGGCCGCGTGCATCGCGGCCTCCCTGGCGGGCGCGCGCGTCTTCACGGCCACAGCCTCCCAGGGCATCGCCCTCATGCACGAGATGCTCCACTTCGCCGCCGGCGCCCGGACCCCGGTGGTGATGGTGAACGTCAACCGGACGCTGGCCTCGCCCTGGGGCTTCTGGGCCGATCAGACCGACAGCCTCTCCCAGCGCGACACCGGCTGGATGCAGCTCTACTGCGAGTCGGCGCAGGAGGCGCTGGACACGGTGCTCCAGGCCTATCGGGTGGCCGAGTCCGTGCTGCTGCCGGCCATGGTGGTCATCGAGGCCATGTACATCTCCCACACACTGGAGCCCGTGGAGGTGCCCGACGAGGCGCTGGTGGCCGGGTTCCTGCCGCCCTTCGAGCCCGCGCTGCGCCTGGATCCCGCGCGGCCGCGGAGCGTGGGAGGCACCACGACGCCGGCCCAGTGGCGGCAGAACCGGCTCGCCATGCAGGAGGCCATGACGCTCGCCCTCGGGGCGGTGGCGGAGGCGGGCCGGCTGTACGGCGAGCTGACCGGTCGCTTCTACGGGGCCACGGAGAGCTACCGCACCGAGGACGCCGAGGTGGTGCTGGTGGCCGCCGGCGGCATGGCCGGCACGGCGCGCGAGGCCGTGGACCGGTTGCGCGAGGCGGGGATCCCCGCGGGGCTGCTGAGGCTCCGGCTCTTCCGCCCCTTCCCGGGCGTGGAGATCGCCAAGGCGCTGGCCGGGGCGGGGCGGGTGGCCGTGGTGGACCGCAACTGCTCCATCGGCAGCGGCGGAATCTTCTGCCAGGAGGTGCGGGCGGCGCTCAGCGGCCTGGGGCAGGGGGGCGTGCCGGTGCTCTCCTACATCGCCGGCCTGGGCGGGGTCAATGTCCCGCCCGAGCGCATGATGCGGATCGCCACTGATGCGCTCGGCCGCGAGGGGACGAGCCCGGGGCCGATCCAGGCGGAGGAGCTCTGATGGAGCGCTTCCTGTCCGGACACTCGTCCTGCCCTGGCTGCGCGGTGGCCCTGGCCGTGCGCTTCGTGCTGCGGGCGGTGCCGGACGATGCCGTCGTGGTGGTGGCGCCCTCGTGCATCGGTCCCATGATGGGGCCCGTGCCGCTGTCCTCGGTGACGGTGCCCGTCTTCCACACCGCCTTCGAGACCTCCGCGGCCGCCGCCTCCGGGCTGGCCCGCGCCTATCGCGCCCGGGGGGAGCAGGCCACCGTAGTCTGCCTGGCCGGCGACGGGGGGACCTACGATATCGGGCTGCAGGCCCTGTCGGGGGCTGCCGAGCGCAACGAGGACTTCATCTACGTCTGCTTCGACAACGAGGCCTACCAGAACACCGGCAACCAGAAGTCCTCGGCCACGCCGTGGGGGGCCCGCACGGCCTCCACGCCCGGGGGCAAGAGCACTCGCAAGAAGGAGCTCATGGAGATCATCGCCGCTCACAGGATCCCGTGGGCGGCCACGGGCTCGCCGGCGCACCCCGAGGACCTGATGGCGAAGGTGCGGCGCGCGGGCGAGCTCCAGGGGACGCGGTTCCTGCTCATCACCTGCCCGTGCGTGCCGGGCTGGGGGATCGGCGACGACGCCTCGCTCCGGATCCTGCGTCTCGGAGTCGAGGCGCGCGCCGTGCCGCTCTACGAGATCGAGGACGGGACGCGCTACCGGATCACGCACGAGCCGGCCGGGATCCCCGTGGCCGAGTACCTCCGCCCCCAGGCGCGCTTCGCGCACCTGTCCGAGGCGGACATCGCCGCGATCCAGGCCGAGGTGGACGGGCGCTGGGAGGCGCTCGTGCAGCGCGCCGGCCGCGGGGTTCCCGGACGCGCGCCCGTCGGGGAGGAGGCAGGGGTATGACCGATCTCACGCTGGTCGAACGGATGCCCCGCGCCGAGCTCGAGCGCCTGCAGGTGGCGCGGCTGCGGCGCCAGGTGGCGCGGGCCGCCGAGCGGGTGCCCCTGTACCACGAGCGACTGAGGGGGGCGGGGGTGACGGCGGGCGACATCCAGTCGCTCGGCGATCTGCGTCACCTGCCGTTCACGGTCAAGAGCGATTTCCGCGACACCTACCCGTTCGGCCTCCTCGCCGTGCCCATGGAGGAGATCGTCCGCATCCACGCCTCGTCCGGCACCACGGGCAAGCCCACGGTGGTGGCCTACACGCGGGGGGACATGGACACGTGGAGCGAGGTGATGGCGCGGACCCTCATGCTGGGGGGAGTGGGCCGGAGCGACGTGCTCCACAACGCCTACGGCTACGGACTCTTCACCGGCGGGCTCGGCTTCCACGACGGCGGCGAGCGGGTGGGCGCCGCGGTGATCCCCATCTCCGGCGGCTTCACCGACCGCCAGCTCATGGCGCTGAGGGACTTCGGCAGCACGGTGCTCTGCTGCACGCCCTCCTACGGCCTCTACCTGGCCGAGGCCCTGGAGGAGGCCGGGATCGCGCCCAAGGATCTCCGGCTGCGCGTCGGCTTCTTCGGCGCCGAGCCGTGGACCGAGGGGATGCGGGATGCCCTGGAGGCGCGGCTCAACATCGTGGCGCTCAACATCTACGGCCTGTCGGAGATCATCGGCCCGGGGGTGTCGTGCGAGTGCCCGGAGAAGCAGGGCATGCACGTGGCCGAGGATCATTTCCTGCCGGAGGTCCTGGACCCGCAGACCTTCGAGCCCGTGCCCCCCGGCGTGACGGGCGAGCTGGTCTTCACCACGCTCACCAAGGAGGCCATGCCGCTGCTCCGGTACCGGACGCGGGACTTGACGACGCTCGTCACGGAGCCCTGCCGCTGCGGCCGGACGCTCACGCGGATCGGGCGGATCACGGGCCGCACCGACGACATGCTCATCGTGCGCGGGGTCAACGTCTACCCCTCGCAGATCGAGCACGCGCTCCTGCAGGTGCCCGACCTGGAGCCGCACTACCTGCTGGTGCTCACGCGTGAGACGGCGCTGGACACGCTGGAGGTCCGCGTGGAGGCTCGCAGCAGCGTGGCGGAGGCGGGGAAGGAGGCGCTCGCCGCGCTGGGCGCCGTGGCCAAGCGGAAGATCTACGAGGTGGTGGGCGTCACGGTGGAGGTGACCGTCGTGCCGCCCCGCTCCATCGAGCGCAGCGTGGGCAAGGCCCAGCGGGTGCTCGATCTCCGGAAGTGAGGGAAAGGACACGCCCATGAGCGACGGCCGGTTCATCCGATACGGAGACGAGGGCGAGGTGGTCCGGATCACGCTGGCCCGCCCCCCGCTGAACATCCTCACCATCGACATGATCGAGGAGCTGGGTCAGACCATCGAGGCCGCCGGCGAGCGCCCCGGCGTCAAGGCGCTGGTCTTCGGCGCCGAGGGGAAGGCCTTCTGCGCCGGGGTGGCCGTGGAGGACCATATCGGCGACCGCGCCAAGCTCATGATCGACGCCTTCCACGGCGTCTTCCGGCGGCTCCACGCGGTGGACTGCCTCACCGTCGCGGCGGTGCAGGGCGCGGCGCTGGGGGGCGGCGCGGAGCTGGCGGCCTTCTGCGACGTCGTCGTCGCGACCGAGAACGCGAGCTTCGGGCAGCCGGAGGTCAAGGTGGGCGTCTTCCCCCCGATCGCGGCGGTGCATTACCCGAAGCGCGTGGGGCTGGCCCGGACGGTCCGGCTGCTCCTGTCGGGCGAGACCATCAAGGCCGAGGAGGCGCTCCGGATCGGGCTGGTGGACCGCGTGGTGGCGCCCGACGCCCTGACGGCCGCCGTCGCCGAGGAGCTGGCCCGGGTGACCCCGCAGAGCGCCGTGGTGCTGCGGCTGACCAAGCGCGCGGTGAAGGCGGCGCTCGGCGTGGGCTTCGAGGAGGGACTCAGCGCCCTCGAGGAGCTCTACCACAACGAGCTGATGACGACGGAGGACGCGGAGGAGGGCCTGCGCGCCTTCGTCGAGAAGCGCAAACCCGTGTGGAAGAACCGGTGAGAGAGGGGAGGGGCACATGAACGGCAGCACGACGCTCAGGGGGAAGGCGGCCCTGGTGACGGGCGCGGGTCGCGGCATCGGCCGGGCCATCGCGCTCAGCCTGGCGCAGGCGGGCGCGCAGGTGGCGGTGCTCGACATCCTGGCGGACAACGCCGAGAGCGTGCGGCGGGAGGTCGAGGCGTGGGGCGTGAAGGGGCTGGCGGTGGCCGTGGACCTGACCCGGCGCGCCGAGGTGGAGCGTGCGGTGGGCGAGGTGGTGGCGCAGTTCGGCCAGCTCGACATCGTGGTGAACAACGCCGGCTGGGACAAGATGGAGATGTTCCTCGACACCGAGGAAGAGACCTGGGACAAGATCATCGCCATCAACTTCAAGAGCGTCCTCCACGTCTGCAAGGCGGCGCTGCCGCACCTGGTGAAGCGCGGGTCGGGGCGGGTGATCAGCATCGCCTCGGATGCCGGGCGTGTGGGCTCCACGGGAGAGAGCGTGTACTCGGGGACCAAGGGCGCCATCATCGCGTTCTCCAAGACGCTGGCGCGGGAGATGGCGCGCTACCAGGTCACGGTGAACGTCGTCTGCCCCGGCCTCACCGAGACGCCGCTGCTCCAGGGGATCCGGGAACAGTCCGAGAAGACCGCGCGGGTCATCGAGGCGGTCACCCGCGCCATCCCGCTCGGCCGCGTGGGCCAGCCCGAGGACATCGCGGGCGCGGTGGCCTTCCTCGCGTCGCCCGCGGCGGGCTTCGTCACCGGCCAGACGCTCAGCGTCTCCGGTGGTCTCACGATGGCCTGAGCCGCGGCGGGAGGAGGGACGAGCCATGCTGTGCGGACATTCGGGCAAGGGCATGATGATGGCCGGGCTGATCCTGACCGTGATCGGCGCCATCATCGTGCTAGTCCGGGCTTTCCAGGTTCCGGGGTACTGGATCCCCTTGCTGGTCGGCGTGGCGCTGCTGCTGATCGGCGCCCTCCGCCGCAGCCACGCGGGCGGCTCCTGAGGCGTCACACCCGAGCGCAGGCCGCGCTCCTGATGGAATCACGCCGAACCGAGAAAAGGAGACTGTGATGAGCGACAGACCGCAGGCCATCGACATCATGTACTACGTGGCGACGCCGGAGTTCATGGCGAAGTGGACGGATGCCAAGAAGGGCGAACTCGTCTGCCGCATGGAGCGCGCCATCGGCAGCCTGCCCCAGTTCGAGTCCATCCCGACCATGCTCACGAAGATGGACGAGGCGAAGGTCGAGAAGGTGTTCATCACGCAGACCAAGATGTGGTCGTACTGGAACAAGTGGATGTACATGGACACGACGCTCGAGGAGGTGACCCAGTACACCGAGAAGTACCCGGACCGGTTCGTGGGGCTGGCCGGCTACAACCCCTTCCGCATCAAGGAGAGCCTGGCGGAGATCGAGCTGGCCGTGAAGAAGCACAACTTCAAGGGGGTGTACGTCCACATCTACGGCTTCGACATCCCGCTGCACGACCGGAAGATGTACCCGCTGTACGGGAAGTGCGTGGAGCTGGACGTGCCGGTGTCCATGCAGGTGGGGCATGTGCTCGAGTCCATGCCGAGCGAGCACGCCCGGCCGATGTACCTCGACCAGATCGCCTGCGACTTCCCGACGCTGCGCATCCTGGGCGCGCACACGGGGTGGCCGTGGGTGGAGGAGCTGATCAGCGTCTGCTACAAGTGGGACAACGTGTGGTTCGGCGTGGACGCCTGGATGCCGAAGTACCTCAAGCCCGAGATCCTCAACTTCATCAACAGCCGCATGGGCATGGACCGGGCGGTGTGGGGCACCAACGGGCTGCCGTGGAAGGAGAGCCTCGACCAGGTGGACGGGCTGGGGCTCAGGCCGGAGGCCCGGCAGAAGCTGATCCGCGACAACGCGAGGGAGCTGTTCAAGATCTGACGAAGGGAGATGTCATGACGCCGCCGACCCAGGTTCTGATCGAGGAGCACCGGGTGATCCTGCGGGCGCTGGACACCCTCGCGCGCGGCGCCGACCGGCTCCGCACCGGCGGGACGCTGCCGGACGGCTGGTGGGACGAGCTGGCGGAGTGGCTCCGCGCCTTCGCCGACCGGAACCACCACGCCAAGGAGGAGAAGTCGCTGTTCCCGGCTCTCGTGAAGCACGGGGTCCCGCAGGAGGGGGGACCGGTGGGCGTCATGCTGGAGGAGCACAAGCAGGGGCGGGCCCTCATCGCGGCCATGGCGGTGGGGGACCCGGCCGAGCGGGCGGCCCGGGCCAGGCAGTACGTGGCCCTGCTGCGGCAGCACATCGACAAGGAGAACGGCATCCTCTTCCCGATGGCGGATGCGGTGCTGGACGACCAGGCGATGCGGGCGGTGGGACGCGAGTTCGAGGCCATCGAGGCCGAGCAGGGCAAGACCGCCTCCATCGCGTGGGCCGAGGGCGTCGTGAGCCGGCTGGAGTCCTCGCTTGGCTAGGATCGGCGCTCTCCTCACCTTCAGGCTCGACGAGACGCGCTGACGCGCCTCGCGCAATACCTTTCCCGCGAGGCGCCTGGGTCCGGAGGGCAGGGCCCCCGGGCGCGCTCCAGGTGTGGCTCGCCTGTACGCCGCTACTCGCTCGGGCGGGCCGAGCGCGACCCCTCATCCCCCGGAGGGGGCGGCGCAAGGGCTGCCGACCCGCGATCGCGCGCTCGCCCCGCCCTGCGCTTCGCGCGGCGACACGGCTCGCCCCCTCGCTCCGCTCGGGGGGGGGCCATGTCCGCTCGGCTCGCCTGCGGCTGCGCCTCGCCAACCGGCGCGCCCGGGGGCCCTGCCCCCCGGACCCGGCGAGATCTGCCCCGAGGGTTGCGCGGGTCCGGCCTCGGGGAGTCGCGCGTGATTGGGGTCAGCGGAGGAGGGCCAGGCCGAGCATGACGATGGCCAGCACCACCAGCACGTTGATCCGGGCCAGCCACGAGGCGCGGACCCGCGTCGCGGGGTGGGCCCCGGGGGCGCCGGCGCGCGGGCCCAGCACGAAGTCGTGGAAGGCGCTCAGGACCAGCGCCAGGATGACGAGCCCGAGCTTCCAGTGGAAGCGCGGTGAGCCCAGCAGGAAGGGGAAGAGCCACAGGTTGACCAGGCCCGTCGCGACGAGGACGCCGATGGCGATCCAGCCCACCGCGCGGAAGCGAAGCCCCAGCTCATGGACGAGCCTCGTCCTGAGCCTCGGGTCCTCAAGCCTCCGCGTGACCGGGACGAGCACCAGCGCGATGAAGAGCATGCCCCCGAGCCAGGTGGCGGCGGCCAGGACATGAAGCCAGCGGGCGACGAGCGAGAGGGACACGAGGCGCAGGGTAGCACGGCCAGGCTCAGGTGCGGCGGGCGCGGGATGCCACGCACCGAGTTCTGGACCGACCGTACCGTGGGCTGGTACGCCCGCGCCGTGGCGCGGAGCGACTTCGCTGCCAAGGTGCTCGGCGCCATCGGTTCCGCGCTTGGCGGCTGCCGGGACGCCCTCGACGTCGGGGCCGGATGCGGGGCGCTGGCGCTGCCCCTGGCGCAGCGCCTCGAGCGCGTGACGGCCCTCGAGCCCTCGCCGGCCATGGCGCGAGGGCTCAGGCAGGCCGCCGCCGCGGCGGGGCTCAGCAACGTCACTGTCGTGGAGGCGGCGTGGGGAGAGGTCGCCGTGGCGCCCCACGACCTCGTGGTCTGCGCCCATGTGGGTGTGCTGCTCGGGGCCGGCTCGCCCTTTCTCGCTGCAGCGCCGGCGCTGACCCGGCGGCTCCTGGTTCTGGTGAGGGACGCGCCCCGGAGAGAGGACCAGGACAAGTTCTTCTACCGGGAGCTGTACCCGGCGCTGCTCGGCCGGGTCTACGAGCACCGCTCGCATGCCGACGAGACGCTGGCCGGGCTCCGCGCCCTCGGCATCGAGCCCCGGGTGACGACCATCGAGTACTCCTCGGACCAGCCCTTCGAGGACCTCGACGAGGCCTGCGACTTCTGGATGACCTACATGGGGCTGGGGGGGCAGAGGTCCCGGGACTACCTCGAGGGATTTCTCAGGGAGCGTCTCGTAAAGGCCGGCGGTGAGTTGATCGCGCCGTTCAGAAAGACGGCCGCGATCTTCATCTGGTCACCCGTGGCCCCCTGAACGAAACTGGCCCTCGACCGCAGGGTAGAGGGCCGGTCACCCCCGCGCGGCGTCCCGGGCGGCCAGGATGAGCGGGGGGAAGCTGTAGGTCGGCACGGCGCAGCCGGGGGCCACGAAGAAGCCCGTGGGGCCGGCCGCCGCCCGGGCGCGCTGCACCTGCTCGCGGATCACCGCGGCCGACACATAGGGGAAGGTCACATGGTCGATGCCGGCCATGAGGGGCAGCGGCGTGAGCTCGCGCGCCTCGGCGATGCCGGGGCCCCCGTGGAGATCGGACCAGGACAGCGCATGCACCGGGTAGTCGAGGAGCCGGTCGAGGTAGAGGGCCTCTCCGTGGGCATGCAACACGTGGCACTCGCCGAGCCCCCGCACAGCCTCCAGCAGGGCGAGATCGAAGGGGCGCATGAAGCGCTCGAACTGCTCTCGCGTCAGGCTCTCGGCCGTGGCCGGCACCGAGAAGAAGATGCCGGCGGCGCCCCGCTCCAGGCTCGCCCGGGCGTACGCGATGAGGTTGTTGTTGACCACGCGGAGGGCGCGCTCCAGCGCGGTGGGGTGATCGGTCATGAGGGCGCCCATGGCCTCCTTGACGAGGTTGCGGCGCAGCGTGTTCCACGCGTTGAAGACGGTGTCCACGAAGAGCGCCTGGCCCGCGAGCGCCCGGCCGATCTGCTCGATGGCCCGGAGCTGAGTTCCCAGCGGCGTCTCCAGGGGATCGAAGGGGTCCAGGCGCGCGAGGTCGGCGGGCGTGGCCATGACGTCCAGCCCCGCGGGCATCGGGTAGTCGTAGTCGTTCATGACCTTCAGCAGATCCAGGTCGTAATGCGCGAAGAACTCGAGATGCACCTGGGCCGCCCGCTCGGCGGGCGCGTGCTGGTTGCCGAAGTGGTACCAGATGGTGAAGGGGGGCTGGTCCGGTGGCTTGCCGGCCAGGACCGCTCGCACGCGCTCGATCTTGTTCATGGGGGGGGGAGGCTACCGGAGCGTGAACCCGGCGTCCTCGGAGAACTCGATCAGCAACGCCTGCCCCGGCTTGATCTCTACGTCCTGCTCGAGCGTCCAGCGGCGCGGCCGGTCCTGGTCGCGGTCGGCGTGGCCGTCGGCGAGGGTGACCTGGAGCCGGCGGCGGCCGGGAGCCACGGAGACGTCCTCGTAGGCGAAGGTGGGGCCGTCGCCGCGGAGGCCGCCCGGCGAGTAGCTCTTCCGGAGCTGCGGCTGGCCGTCCACCGACAGGCTGAGCAGGCTCTGGACGCGGCGGCCGGTTCGCGAGCGCTCTGGGCTCTGCGGGCGCATGTGGCGGGGGAGTTTCTCGATCTCCTCCTTCGACCGCGCGGCGGCCTCGTGCTCGAAGGAGGCGACGTGCTTGAGGGCCACGCGGACCAGGGCGCTCCCGGGGTCCGAGGCGGCCCAGGGGAAGGCAGCGAAGGCGCCGAGCCCCCAGGAGACGGCCGTGAGCAGGAGCGCGAAGCCCGCGAGGCGGGCCAGGGGCGGGCGGCGGGGCTGGAAGACAGGCCCGGTCATGCCTCGACCTCCTCGGTCCGCGGCATCCCCTCGCCGGCGGGGAGCTCGCGCTGGAAGGCGCGCACGTCCGCGAGGAAGCGCCCCACCTCCACGGGGGAGTACCAGCGCACCCGCAGGCGCCCCTCGGGCAGCGTCTTGAGGGAGGGCAGGCGCTGCCCCTGCAGGCGCTCGGCGAGCCACTGGCTCCCCTCGCGGTACGGGCAGTCCTCCGGGACGCAGCCGGCCACGAAGACGCCGCGGGCGCCGGCCTGGAGCGACTTCGTGATCATGTCCGGGTGGAGCGTGCCGACGCAGGGGAGCCCCATCACCGTGACGCCCGGGAGTCCCTCGAGAGTCCCGTCGGCCCTGAGCCAGCCCTGGAGCCCGCGCATGAGCCGGCAGGTGTAGACGAGCACCGGGGCCTGGCCCGAGGCGGCGGCCAGCCCGCGGAGGCGTCCCGTGACGGCCTGGCCCAGCAGGCTCACGGGCTGGTCGCCGAGGAGGATGCCGGCGGAGTCGCAGGCGCCCACGCAGATGCCGCAGCCCACGCACTTGGCGGGGTTCACCACGGCGAGCTGCTTGTAGCGCCCGCCGTCGTCGGGACGCGGCACCATCATGATGGCCTCGTAGGGGCAGTCCTTCCAGCAGCGGGTGCAGCCGGTGCAGGCGAGGTTCTCGACCCTGGCGCGCGCGGGCGCGGGTCCGCGGAGCGCCCAGGGGATCACGAGCGCCACCGCGGTCGTCACGCCGACGATACCCCAGCCCCAGCGCGGGTCGAGAGCCGTGAGGGGGAAGTAGAAGAAGTAGAACCAGTCCACGGGGACGATGCCGGGCAGCCGCCCGAGGTCGGCGGGGGGGCCCGAGAGCGCCGGCCGCAGCACGCTGGCGATGACCAGCGCGGCGCCCGTCACCCACAGCACGACCCGCGGCGGCATGAAGCGCGCGCGGGAGAGGCGCATGACGTGGATCCAGTAGGCCGCCCCGAGCAGAATCGGGATCGTGATGTGGATGAAGAGAACCACGAAGAACAGGAAGTTCTGGATGCGCCCGGCGTCGAGGAAGGTGCGGCCCAGCGGCTCGCCGAATACCGGCAGCACGTCGAGGAGCTTGGCGGAGGTCACGGAGAGCACCTGGGCCTGCGTGTCCCAGACGAGCCAGTAGCCGGTGGCGCCGGTGACCCAGACCAGGCTCGCGAGGCTGAGCCCCGACACCCAGCCGATCCAGCGCGCGCCCCAGAAACGGTCGTTGAGGAACATCTTGAGGCCGTGGAGCGCGGCGGCGAGCAAGGCCGCATCGGACGAGTAGCGGTGCAGCGAGCGCATCAGGGCCCCGATGCCGAGGGGCTGGGCCATGATGTCCTCGATGGAGCGGTGCGCGGCCTCCGTGCCGACCCGGTAGAAGAGGAAGAGATAGATGCCGGTCACGAGCGCCACCGCCAGGGAGAACATCGCGATGGTCCCGGTGTGATACAGCGGGTTGAGCGGCGCCGAGACCAGCCGGTCGAGCAGCACCTCGACCCACTGCCAGGACGCACCCGCCGCGGCGAGCCAGCGGCGGTGGAGCGACTCCTTCGGGCGGCTGGGCGCAGGGAACACGGCGAAGGGCAGGGGGGCCTGGGGCTCTCGCCGTGCCGGCGGGGTGGGCACGGCTTCGGCCGGGCCTGCCGCGGCGGGCTCGCGCGAACCGGGAGAATACATGGCCCTACCCTCGCTCCTTCGCGAGTCGAGCGAGGTCGGCCACCTGCCTGTCCTCGGGGTGAGCGAGCCCCCGATACGTGAATGCCAGGCGCCCGCGCGCGTCGATGAGCAGGATGACGTTCTCGTGGGCGATCTCGCCCTCGGGGAGCGGCGCCCACTGCACACCGTAGGCGCGGACGACGGCCCGCACGGCGTCCGGGGGCCCGGTGAGCAGATGCCACCGCTCGCCGAGCTCCCACTGCCGGGCCGCGGCGGCCAGCGCCTCGGGCGTGTCGCGCGCGGGGTCGAGCGTCACCGCCACGAAGGCGGCCTGGGCCGGCGCCGTCTTGGCCTCCAGAGCCCTGAGCCGCTGGACGAGGATGGGGCAGGTGGCGTGGCAGTTGGCGTAGACGAAGGTCATGGCCACGGGGCGGCCCTTGAAGGAGTCCAGGGCGACCGCGCCTCCCCGGTGGTCCGTGAGCGAGAAGGCGGGAGCGGCGGCGCCCTGGCGCAGCGGCGCCGCCAGGCCCGCCGGGGTCGGCGCCACGCCGGAGGCGGAGATCTCGCCGGTGGCGAGCAGCGTGGCGCCCAGCGCGAGGAAGAGCGCGGGCGTCGTCAAGGCCAGGCCGCGGCCGGCGCGCGAGCGCAGGAAGGCCCGGAGATCGTCGGTGTAGAAGAAGTAGACGACGGCGGCGAAGAGCGGCGGCTGGAGCAGGGTCAGGATCAGCGCGTCGAGGCGGTAGTGCCGCGTCTCGGCGTTCCAGCCGAAGCAGGCGGTGAGGAGCGTGTCGGCCCACGGCGCCATGCCGGGACCCACGAGCAGGAAGGCCACCGTCATGGCCCCGAGGCCGAACATGGCCAGGACCAGACAGGGCGCGAAGAACCGGTGCGTGAAGAGCCTCATTGCTGTGCGGCGGGGGCCCAGGGCTCAGGGAACCAGCCGAGCCGCTCGCGGAGGGCCACGACCTGGCCCACGACGACCAGCGCCGGGGGCTCGAGCCCCGCCTGCTGCGCGCGCTCGACGATGTCGGCGAGCGTCCCCGTGACGGTGGCCTGCCGCTCCGTCGTGCCCCACTCGATGACGGCCGCCGGGGTCGCCGGCGGCCGGCCATGGTCCATGAGCTTGCCGGCGATCTCCGGGAGGTTGCGGAGCCCCATGAAGAACACGAGCGTGCCGTGGTCCGGGCCGAGCGTGTCCCAGCGAACCGCGGAGAGGTCGGCGCCGGTGCGCTCATGCCCGGTCACGAAGGTGACGGCGGCGGCGACGTGGCGGTGGGTGACCGGGATGCCGGCATAGGCGGGCACGGCGATCCCGGCGCTGATGCCGGGGACGACCTCGAACGGGATGGCCGCCTCGGCCAGGGCCAGCGCCTCCTCGCCCCCGCGGCCGAAGACGAAGGGGTCGCCGCCCTTGAGTCGCGTCACCGTGAGCCCCGCCCGCGCGTGCTGCAGCAGCAGGCCGTTGATCTCCTCCTGGGGCCGGCCGTGATGGCCGTCGCGCTTGCCCGCGTAGATCAGCATCGCGCCGGGCCGGGCGTGCTCCAGGAGGCGTTTGTCCACGAGGGCGTCGTAGATCACCACGTCGGAGGCCTCGAGACAGGACTTGCCCTTGAGGGTGAGGAGCCCCGGGTCGCCGGGCCCGGCGCCTACGAGGAAGACTCGCCCCGGCCGCGGCCGCCCGCCGGCCTCCGGCCTCTCCGCGGTGCCGCCGGCGGGGCGGCCCGCGAGGCTCACGACGATCGGCTGACCCGCGGGGCGGCTCACGCGGCGCGCTCCCAGGCGGCATACTCCGGGGTGAAGTAGCGCAGGCGCACCTTCTTGAACTCGCGCAGGCTCCAGAGGGTCGCGCGCGACTCGATGCCGGTGGCGGTGGCGATGGCGTCCAGGACCTCGAGGCAGGCCTCCCGGCCTCGGCCGTGGACCATGCTGAAGAGCGGGTACGGCCAGTCGGGGTAGGTCGCGCGCTGATAGCAATGGCTCACCGCCCGGAAGGAGGCGATGGCGGCGCCCGCCTCCGCGATGCGCTCCTCGGCGACGGCCCAGACGCCCAAGGCATTGGCCGTGAACCCGGCGCGGCGATGGTGCAGGACGCCTGCGACGCGGCGGAGCGCTCCCGCCGCGGCCAGGACCCGGGCGCGCCGGAGCACCTCGTCGACGCCGATCCCGGAGCCTGCCGCCAGCGCCGCGCAGGGCTCAGGCACGAGCGGGAAGGGCTCCTGCAGCATGCGCACGACCGCCCGGTCGGGCTCGTCCAGGAGCCGAGCGCCCGGGGCGGCGCCCCGCGGGCCCGCGGCGTGCTCGCGACGCGTCGGCGTCAGCGCCTCCTCCATGTCGAGCCTCACGCCGATCTTGAAGACGCGCAAGGCCGGCAGGAGGCGGTACCGGTCGAGTCCCGCTCGCGCGGCGAGATGCGACACCGTGCCCTCGAGGCCCAGCCGGGAGTCCGGCGGCACCGCCAGGGTAAACCAGAGGTTCCAGTGGAAGTCGCGCTCGTAGTTGTGACTCACCCCCGGATGCCCGCTCACCACGGCGGCGGCGCTGTCCAGACGCTCCGGGGCCACCGAGGCGGCCACCAGGCTCGAGCGGTAGCCGAGGCGCGCGGTGTCCCAGATGGCGCTGATCTGGCGGAGGATGCCCTCGTGCTTGAGCCGCTCGAGCCGCGCCAGGACCTCCCGCTCGGCCAGATCCACCACCGCGCCCACGGCGGCGAAGGGACGGGGCAGGAGCGGGATCTCCGCCTGGATGGCGTCGAGGAGACGGCGGTCGAGATCGTCCACGCTCACATCCCGAAGCGGTGGGCCCGGTCGGCGAAGAAGATGCCGGACGGGCGGCGCGCGGGGAACTCGCGGATCACCTGGAAGGTGGCCGTGTCGTAGACGATGACCTTGCCGCCGTCCATGAGCGAGATGTAGGCGGCATCCCCCTTGGGCGTGAACTGGGGATGGGTGGCGCCGGGCCCGGGCTCGAGGGTGCGCGTCACGCGCATCTCGCCCACGTCGATGACGTCCACGCGGTCGCCGTTCTTGCCGACGATGTCCACCCAGACCTGACGGCGGTCGGGTCGCACCACGGTGTAGAGCGCGGTGCCGCTGATGGGGATGGGGGGCAGCGGGGTCCAGTCGCGCGTGGAGTAGACGAGCGCCACCTCACGCTTGAGGGCCGGGAGGAAGGCGAGATCCCCGGCCACCGCCCACCCCTTCAGGTGGGGGATCTTCCAGAGCGGCACATTGTCCTCGTCTCGGCCCTGCTCGGCCATGATCGGGCGCACGCCGTCCAGTCGCCAGGTGTCCACGAGGCCCATCCAGTTGGAGCCGAGGAAGCCCACGAGGTAGTAGCGCCCCTCGGGGGTGATGAGGGCGTCATAGGGGGTGACGCCTGCATCCCAGAACTGGCGGACCACCGGGAAGCCGGGCTTGCTCGCGTCCACCACCCACACGCCGTCGGCGTCCATGAGGCCGAAGAGGAGGAGGTTCCCCGGAGCATCCACGAGCCCGGCGACGCGGGAGGGCCGCGTGCTCCCGTCGGGCAGCATGCGCTCGGCGGTGATCACCTTGACGACTTCCAGCGAGTCGGCGTCGAGCAGCCGCACCTCGCCGGGGGAGTAGTTGGAGACGGCGAGGTGGCGCCCGTCGGCCGTCATGGCGCCGCCGATGGACCATTGACCCGCCTGCACCTGGCGGACGACCCTGAGCGTGTGGAGGTCGATCTTCGAGACCAGCGCCTCGCGCCCGATCACGTAGGCGTACCGCCCGTCGCGGGAGAACTTTACCGTGCCGTGCGTGAGGTTGCCGAGCCCCTCGACGCGGCCGAGGAGGACATGCCGGGAGGAGTCGATGACCAGCACGCTGCCCGACTCGCGCTCCACCACGAGCACAAGCGCGCCTGTGCCCCAGGACGGAGGAGCGGCCTCAGCAGCGTGAGACCAGGCTGGCGCGCTCAGGGAGAGGAGCAGGAGCGCTCCCAGCGTCGGTCGGGCGAGCAGGCGCATGGCTGGACTCCTCGGAGGCGGCGGCAAGCCCGAGCTCGCCGTCGGTGAGGTAACAGGCCGGGTCGGAGGCCCAGAGATCGCCGGTGAGCGCCTCGGCGCGCACCCTCGAGCCGCCCCCGCAGATATCGAGGAAGGGGCAGGCCGCGCAGCGGCCGTGGATGTGGGAGCGCCGGCTGCGCAGCCGGGCGAGCAGCGGCTGGGCCGGATCGCTCCAGATCTCTCCGAAGGGGCGCGCGCGGACATTGCCGAGACTGTGGTGCGGCCAGAACTGGTCGGGATGCACCTCGCCCCGGTCGTCCACGTTGGCGATGGAGCGTCCCGCCGAGTTGCCGCCGCGTCGCTCGAGCAAGTCCAGCACGAGGCCGGCCGTGGCCGGGCGCCGCTCCCGCGCCCTCAAGTAGAGGAGGACCCCGTCGGCGTCGCTGTTGCCCGTCACGAGGTGAAGCGGCACATGCCGCGCGTCGAGGGACTCCGCCCGGTCCAGGACCGTCTCCACGGCGGCGCGCGTCTCTCCCGGCGACAGCGCGCATCCTGCCAGCCCCTGCGCGCGCCCCACGGAGACGAGGTGGCTCACGTAGCCGCGGTGGACCTGCTCGGCCTCCATGAGGTCGAGGACGCCCGGGAGATGGGGCAGGGTGACGCGCGAGAGCGTGAACCGGAGGCCCACCGTGAGGCCGGCCTCTCGACAGTGGCGGAGCCCGCGGAGGGCCTGCTCCCAGGCGCCCCGGAGCCCGCGGAAGCGGTCGTGGAGGCGGCCGATCCCATCCACGGAGACGCCGAGGTAGCCCACGCCCGCAGCGCGCAGGTCGCGCGCCCCGGCGGCGTCGATGAGCGTGCCGTTGGTGGACAGCGCGGGGTGGATGCCGTGCTCGGCGGCGCAGCGGATCAGCTCCAGCAGGTCGGGACGCAGCAACGGGTCGCCGCCCGAGAGGATCAGGGCGGGCACTTGGCAGCGGGCGAGCTCCCGGATGAGGGCGAGGCCCTCGCCGGGGCTGAGCTCGTCGGGATGGGGCACGCTCTGGGCGCTGGCGTAGCAGTGCTGGCAGTGGAGGTTGCAGCGCCGCGTGACGTTCCACACCACCACGGGGCGCTTGACCTCGGCGAAGCGGTCGCCGTGGCCAACGGCGCGGCCTGCACGGAGGCCGCCCGCCACCTCCTCGGGCCGGCACAAGAGCTTCGTGACGTCGAGCACCCGGAAACCCTCCCCCGTGGCCCAGTGTGGCCCGGGGGCCCCCATGGCCGTTATGACCCAGATCATCCTTACCTGGCGCGGGCACCCGGGCTTCGCCACGCCCGCGCCCGCCGGAACTTCACGCGGCGCGACTTACTTCACGCGATCCGAGTCGCGGTCAGTCCGGGCGCGGGCACCCGGGCTTCGCCACGCCCGCGCCCGCCGGAACTTCACCTGGCGCGACTTACGTCACGCGATCCCAGTCCCGGTCAACCCTGGGGCGGGCACCCGGGCTGTCGCCACGCCCGCGTTCTTGACCTGGCGCGGGCACCCGGGCTGTCGCCCGCCCGCGTTCTTGACCTGGCGCGGGCACCCGGGCTTCGCCACGCCCGCGCCCGCCGGAACTTCACCCTGGGGCGACTTACTTCGCCCGATCCCAGTCGCGGTCAGCCCGCGCCCATGGCATTCGTCACACGGCGCGCTGCCGGGGCGAGGGGCCCTCCCCGCGGAACCGTGGCTTCTGCGCGCTGCCGGAGCCGGCGCCCTCGATCTCGTGGCTCGTTCGGAGCCGAGGCAGCGGGTGGCGACTCAGCGTGTTCCGCGGGGAGGGCCCCTCGCCCCGGCAGCGTGCCGGCTGCCGGAGGCAACGCGTGCCGAAGGGAATGGGTTGCGTTGGGGCGGGGGGTCCGGTATCATCCGCGGGACCTCAGCGGCGCCGGGGCTCTCCCGGCGCCGCGGGGGTCCAGACATCCACGTGAAGATCTACCTCATCGCGCCCAGGAACCCCGAGTCCTTCTGGACCTTTGACCGCATCCTGCCGAGCCTCGGCAAGCGCTGTGCCTTCCCCAACCTCTCGCTCCCGACGGTGGCGGCGCTCACGCCGCCGGGGCACGAGATCCTCTGCTGCGACGAGAACGTCGAGCCCATCGACTGGGACACCGACGCCGACATCGTGGGTGTCACGGGCTACGTGGTCCACAAGACGCGGATGTTCGAGATCATCGAGGAGCTTCGCCGGCGCGGGAAGTTCGTGGTGGCCGGCGGTCCCTTCGCCTCGCTCTGCCCCGAGGAGCTGCGCGGGCGCGTGGACGTGCTCTTCGTGGACGAGGCCGAGTACACCTGGCCCAAGTTCGTCCGGGACTACGAGGCGGGCTCATGGCAGGC
>Ga0154441_1023_pt4 | contig 25211 bp, 19 predicted proteins | sample RifGroC2_FD_115945 | JGI IMG/M metagenome (GOLD analysis project Ga0154441, IMG submission 115945) | Candidatus Rokubacteria bacterium GWC2_70_16 | reverse complement strand
AGATGCCCCTGTCGGCCAGCTGGGCGTTGATGCGGCCGAGCATGAGGCGGACGATCCCGAGGATGTCCTCCCGGCTCAGCGCGTGGAACACGATGGTGTCGTCGATACGGTTGAGGAACTCGGGCCGGAACGCCCGCTTCAGCTCCTCCAGCACCCGCTCCTTCATCTTCTCGTGGGAGGCGTCCTCCCCTTCGGACAGGAACCCCGGCGCGGTCCGCTTGCCGATGAAGCTCGTGCCCAGGTTCGACGTCAGGATGAGGATGGTGTTCTTGAAATCCACCACGTGCCCCACCGAGTCGGACAGCCGGCCGTCGTCCAGCACCTGGAGCAGCATGTTGAACACGTCCGGGTGGGCCTTCTCGATCTCGTCGAAGAGCACCACCGAGTACGGCCGCCGCCGCACCTTCTCGGTGAGGAAGCCGCCCTCTTCGTACCCGACGTAGCCCGGAGGCGCGCCCAGCAGCCGGGAGACGGAGAACTTCTCCATGTACTCGGACATGTCGATGCGGATCAGCGCGTTCTCGTCGCCGAAGAGGTACTCGGCCAGCGCCCGGGCCAGCTCGGTCTTGCCGACTCCTGTGGGTCCCAGGAAGATAAACGAGCCCACCGGGCGCTTGCTGTCCTTGAGGCCGGCCCGTGACCGACGGATGGCCCGCGACACCGCGGCCACCGCGGTGCCCTGGCCGATGATCCGGCCGTGGAGCACCTCCTCCATGCGCGCGAGCTTCGCCGACTCCTTCTCCTCGAGCTTCGAGAGCGGAATGCCCGTCCAGCGGGAGACGATGTACTCCACGTCCTCCTCGCCAACCACCTGCGGCCCCTTGCCCTTGCGCTTGTCCCACTCGCGCTTGAGCTCCTCGTCGCGTCCGCGCAGCAGCTTCTCCTTCTCGCGGAGGGAGGCGGCCTTCTCGAACTCCTGCGCCTCCAGATACATGTCCTTCTCGCGGACGACGCGCTCCACCTCCCGGCCGAGCTCCTTGATCTCGGGCGGTGGCGTGAGGGCCATGAGGCGGGTCCGGGAGGAGGCCTCGTCGATCACGTCGATGGCCTTGTCCGGCAGCTGGCGGTCGGTGATGTACCGGTCCGCCAGCTTCACCGCCGCGTCGATGGCCTCGTCGGTGATCTTCACGCGATGGTGCGCCTCGTACTTGTGGCGGAGCCCCTTGATGATCTCCACCGACTCCACCACGGACGGCGCCCGGACGATGACCGGCTGGAAGCGGCGCTCGAGCGCGCCGTCCTTCTCGATGTACTTCCGGTACTCGTCGAGCGTCGTGGCCCCGATGGTCTGGATCTCGCCGCGGGAGAGCGCCGGCTTCAGCATGTTGGAGGCGTCGATGGCCCCCTCGGCCGCGCCGGCGCCGATCAACGTGTGCAGCTCGTCGAGGAAGAGCACCACGTTCTCGGACTGGCGGATCTCCTTCATCACCGCCTTGAGGCGCTCCTCGAACTGGCCGCGGTACTTCGTCCCCGCCACGAGCGCCCCCAGGTCGAGCTGCAGGAGCCGCTTCTGGGCCAGGACGTCGGGCACCTCGTGACCCACGATGCGCTGGGCGAGGCCCTCGACGATCGCGGTCTTGCCCACCCCCGGCTCGCCGATCAGCACGGGGTTGTTCTTCGTCCTGCGGGCGAGGATCTGGATGACCCGCTCGATCTCGGTCTCCCGCCCGATGACGGGGTCGAGCTTGTTCTCACGGGCGAGCTGGGTGAGATCGCGCGCGAACTCGTCGAGCACCGGCGTCTGCGAGCGCTTCTTGGGGCGGGGGTAGTACTGGTCCCCGAGCAACGAGAGCGTTTCCTGGCGCACCTCGTCCAGCCGGGCGCCCAGCGACTCGAGAATCTTGGCGGCGATGGACTGCCCCTCCTTCATGAGGCCGAGGAGCAGATGCTCGGTGCCGATGTAGTTGTGGCCGAGCTGCCGGGCCTCCTCGATCGAGAGCTCGAGCACCCGCTTGGCCTGGGGGGTGAAGGGGACCTCCCCGAACGTGAGGGTCTTCGGGAAGCCCGCCAGGGCCCGCTCCACCTCCGCCTTCACGGTCTCGAGCCGGAGCCCGAGGCGCTGCAGGACGGCCGTGGCGATCCCCTCGCCGTCGCGGATCAGACCCAGCAGGATGTGCTCGGTCCCCACGAAGTCGTGCCGGAAACGGCCCGCCTCCTCCCTGGCCAGGATGATCACTCGACGCGCCCGCTCCGTGAACCGTTCGAACACTTGAGGTCCTCGCTTCCAGGGTCGGTTAGCGCTCGCTCGCTACCATGTAAACCAGCCCAAAGTATAACCCTCTGCTCTGTCCCCTCATAGGGTTTTCTTCTCCGGCGGCCGTCCTGCGCGGACCCGGGCCGCAGGGACCGCTCACGGCCAGGCCACCGCGCGCCCGTCCAGCAGCCGGTAGCCGCGGTCCGCCTTGCGGGCCAGCTCGTGGTTGTGCGTGGCGATCACGAAGCTCAGCCCCCGCTCGGCCTGAAGCCGCAGGAAGAGATCCCAGATGACCTCGCTCGTCTTCGGATCCAAGTTCCCGGTGGGCTCGTCGGCCAGGATGACGCGCGGCGTCCCGACCAGCGCGCGGGCGATGGCGACCCGCTGCTGCTCCCCGCCGGACAGCTCCCCGGGCCGGTGCGCGAGGCGGTCCGCGAGCCCGACCTCGGCGAGCGCGGCCGCGGCCCGCTCGCGCGCCTGGCTCCACGACGCCCGCTGGAGCAGCGCGGGCATCATGGCGTTCTCCAGCGCCGTCATCTCCCCCAGGAGGTTGTAGAACTGGAAGACGTAGCCGACCTCCGTGCGGCGCAGCCGCGCCAGCGCGCTCTCCGAGCGCGAGAAGACGTCCTCCCCCGCGAAGCGCACGCGACCCCCGGACGGACGGTCCAGCCCGCCGATCAGGTGCAGCAGCGTGGACTTGCCGACGCCGGAGGCGCCGATCACCGCCACGCTCTCTCCCTGGTTCACGGCGAGGGTCACGCCGCGCAGGACGCGGATCACCTCCGGGCCCATCCGGTACTCCTTCTCCAGCTCCTCGGCGACGAGCAGCGGCTCACTCATAGCGCAGCACGTCCACGGGGTGGAGCCCGGCCGCCCGCCGCGCGGGGGACAGCGTCGCGAGGAAGGAGATCACGATGGTGGCGCCGACCACCAGGGCGAAGTCCGTTCCGGTGAGCTTCATGGGCAGGTGGTCGATCTGATAGACATCGCCGGCGAACCGGATGATCTTGTAGGTGTTCTGCACCCAGATGAGCAGGAGGCCGAAGGCGCTGCCCGCGACCGTGCCGACGAGACCGATGAGCATGCCCGCCGCCAGGAACACTGCCGCGATGCTGCCCGAGGTGGCGCCCATGGCCTTGAGGATGCCGATCTCCTTGCGCTTGTCGGCGACCAGGAGCACCAGGTGGCCGATGATGGCGAAGCCCGCCACCAGCACGATGATGGTCACGATGACGAACAGCGCGAGCTTCTCGAGCTGGAGCGCGGCGAAGAGGTTGCGGTTCATGTCCATCCAGTCGCGGATCCAGAAGGGCCCGCCCCCAGCCTGCGCGATGCGGCGGCCCACGGCCTTGGCCTCCCACGGGTCGTCGAGCTTGACCTCGACGCCGGTCACGCGGTCCCCGAGGCCGGCGAACTCCTGGGCCGCGGCGAGGGTCGTGTAGGCGAGCGAGGCGTCGTACTCGTACATGCCCACCTCGATGGCGCCCGCCACGAGGAAGCGCCGCATCTTGGGCACGAGCCCCACCGCGGTCATGGCGCCCTGGGGCGAGATGACCGTCACGTGGTCCCCCGGCACCGCGCCCAGGGTGCGCGCGAGCTCGCGGCCGAGGAGGATCGCCGGCTCCGGGCCCGAGAGGAGCGGCTCGACGCTGCCGAGCCTGAGCTGGGCGGCCAGGGCCTCCCGCACCGACGCGGCGCCGAGATCCAGGCCGCGCAGGAGCCCGCCCGTGGCCCCGCCACCCTGCGCGGTGTAGAGCGCCTGCTGGAGGACGAACGGCGAGGCGGCCCGCACCCCGGTGACGGCTCGGGCGCGCGCGGCCACGGCCTCTCCGTCGACGAGCCCGCGACCGCCCCCCTCGACGATGAGGATATGCGGGTTCGCCGAGATGATCTTCTCGCGGATGCCGTCCTGGAACCCCGTCATGGTCGCGAGCACGACGATGAGCGCGCTCACCCCGAGGAAGACCCCGCCGATCCCGATCCAGACGAAGAGGGAGAGTCCGCGGAACTGCCCGCGGGCGCGGAGGTACTTGACCGCCAGGAAGAGCTCGAAGGGGAGCCCGCGCCCGGGCGTCACGAGGCCCCTTCTCCGGCGCCCGGCTCCCCCTGGGGCGGCTCCCGGTGCTCGGGCCTCAGGTGCGGGAAGAAGATCACGTCCCGGATGGACGGCGAGTCGGTCAGGAGCATCGTGAGCCGGTCGATGCCGATCCCCTCGCCCGCCGTCGGCGGCATGCCGTACTCCAGCGCTCGGAGGAAGTCCTCGTCCAGCCAGTGGGCCTCCTCGTCCCCGCGCTCGCGCGCGCGCGCCTGCTCCTCGAAGCGGCGGCGCTGGTCCACGGGATCGTTGAGCTCGGAGTAGGCGTTGGCGATCTCCCGCCGGCAGATGAAGAGCTCGAAGCGGTCCACGAGCCGCGGGTTGTCCCGCTTCCGCCTGGACAAGGGCGACAGCTCGATGGGGAAGTCGGTCACGAAGGTCGGCTGGACGAGCCTCGGCTCCACGAGCGCGTCGAAGACGTCCTTCCAGAGCGCCACCACCTCCCCGGGCTGGCCCACCGGCACGCCGGCCGCCGCGGCCGCTGCGTGGAGCGCCGGGGCCTCGGTCGCGGGCCCCACGGGCGTGCCGAGCCCCTCCGAGAGCGCCTGGAAGAACGGCAGCCGTCTCCACGGGGGCGCGAGGCTCAGCAACTCGCCCTGGTAGCGGATGTCGGTCCGCCCGAGCAGGCCCTGAGCGAGCTCCCGGAACATCTCCTCGGTGAGCTCCATCAGATCGTTGTAGTCCGCGTACGCCTGGTAGAACTCCAGCATGGTGAACTCGGGATTGTGCTGGGTCGAGATCCCCTCGTTCCTGAAGCTGCGGTTGATCTCGTACACGCGCTCGAGGCCCCCCACCACGAGACGCTTGAGGTACAGCTCCGGCGCGATGCGCAGGAAGAGCGGCATGTCCAGCGCGTTGTGGTGGGTCTGGAACGGCTTCGCGGCGGCGCCCCCGGGGATCGGCTGCATCATCGGCGTCTCGACCTCGAGGAAGCCGCGCGCGTCGAGGAAAGCCCGGAGCGCCTGGATGAGCCGCGTCTTGAAGACGAAGGCCTCGCGCACCCGGGGATTGACCACCAGGTCCACGTAGCGCTGCCGGTACCGCGTCTCCACGTCCCTGAGCCCGTGCCACTTCTCCGGCAGGGGGCGCAGCGCCTTCGACAGGAACTCGACCTCCTTGACGGCCACCGTCAGCTCTCCGGTCCGGGTCCGGAACAGCTCGCCGGTGACGCCCGCGAAATCGCCGATGTCGAGATCCGTGAAGAGCGCGTAGCGGTCGCCGAGCCCGTCGGCTCGGGCGTAGAGCTGGATGGCCCCGGACTGGTCGCGGAGGTGGGCGAAGCACGTCTTGCCGTGGTGGCGGAGCGCCATCACGCGGCCGGCCAGGCTCACCGCGCCCGCGCTCTTCAGCTCGTCCTCGGCGGCGTCCCGGAACCGGGTGGCGACGTCCCCGGCCCAGTGGCTGACCGGGAAGCGCCCGCCGAAGGGGTCGATCCCGCGCGCGCGCAGCGCCTCGACCTTGGCGAGACGCCGGCGGACCAGCTCGTTGGCGTCGGCGGGAAGTCCCGAGTCTCCGGCGGACGGGGGCGCGGTCATGGCGGCCTAGGCGGGCCTGGCGGAGGCCAGATAGGCGCGGATGAACGGATCCAGGTCGCCGTCCATCACCGCCTCCACGTTACCCACCTCGACCCCCGTCCGGTGGTCCTTGATGATCTGGTACGGGTGGAAGGTGTAGGTGCGGATCTGGCTGCCGAAGGCGATCTCCTTCTTCTCCCCCGTGAGCTCGGCGAGCTCCTCCCGCTGCCGCCTCTCGTACATCTGGAAGAGCCGGGACTTGAGGATGCGGAGCGCCGTGTCGCGGTTGCGGAGCTGCGAGCGCTCGTTCTGGCAGGCCACCACGATCCCCGTCGGCAGGTGGGTGATGCGCACGGCCGAGTCCGCCGTGTTCACGCCCTGCCCCCCCGGCCCGGAGGAGCGGTAGACGTCCACGCGCAGCTCCTCGTCCCTGATGACGACCTCCACGTCCTCCACCTCGGGAATCGCCGCCACGGAGGCAAAGGAGGTGTGCCGGCGCCTGGAGGCATCGAAGGGCGAGATGCGGATGAGGCGGTGGACGCCGATCTCTCCCTTCAGGTAGCCATAGGCGTATTCCCCGGTCACCGTGATGGTCGCCGACTTGATCCCCGCTTCCTCGCCCGCCAGCAGGTCCACCACCTCCGCCTTCAAGCCGGCGCGCTCCGCCCAGCGCAGGTACATGCGCGTGAGCATCTGCGCCCAGTCCTGCGACTCGGTGCCGCCCGCCCCGGGGTGGATCGAGAGGATGGCGTTCTTCTTGTCCTGGGGGCCGGAGAGCACGATCCGCAGCTCGAGGGCCTCGATGTCGCGCGCCACCCGCCCGATGCCCTGGGCGATCTCGGCGGCCATGCTCTCGTCCCCGGCCTCGGTCGCCATTTCCCAGAAGAGGCGCACCTCGCCCGCCTGGGTCGCGAGCTCGTGGATCCGCGTCACGGTCCGCGACAGCTCGGCGCGCTCCTGGACGAGGGCCTGGGCCTTGCGGCTGTCGTCCCAGAAGGCCGCCTTCGACATCTCCGTGTCGATCAGCGCCAGGCGTGCATCCTTGGCCGGCAGGTCAAAGATGACCTCGGAGATCGTCCAGGCGCCTGTCCATGTCGGCCAGGTCCCGCTTCAGCTCGCTCAGCACGAGGGCGTCGACCTCCGAAAGAGTGAGTGTCCCAGCGCACCCGCCGCCACCGCCAGACAGGCGAGCGCGAACCAGTCGCCGAATCGGGTGTAGACGGTGGCGGTCTGGCGGAGCGGGACGCGGTCCGCAAGCACTCCGCGCTCGAGGAGCGGGAGCCGCCTCGTGACCCGGCCCGACGGCGCGACGAACGCCGACACCCCGGTGTTCGCCGCCCGGGCGATGGCCACGCGATTCTCCACCGCCCTGAGCGGCAGCATCCCCAGGTGCTGCCACGGACCGCTGGTCTCCCCGAACCACGCGTCGTTGGTGATGTTCACCATGAAGGTGGCGCCCTCCGCCACGAACCCCCGGAACAGCTCCGGGAAGATCACCTCGTAGCAGATCACCACCCCGAACGGCGCGCCCGGCAGCGGGAACAGGGTCCTCTCCTGCCCGGCTCCGAAGTCCGAGATGAACTCGGCCCAGCTCCGGACAAACCCGATCAGCCCCGACAGCGGCACGTACTCGCCGAACGGGACAAGGTGAATCTTATCATACTTGGCTCCGATGCCTCGTCCGTCGAGGAAAAACGCGCTGTTGAGGAGCTTCCCCCGCGGCCCGTCCAGCCTGTCGATGGAGCCCACCAGGAGGGCCGACCCGAGCTCGGCCGAGAGCGCCGCGAGCCGCCCGAGCAGCGCGGGGTCACCCCGGAGGAAGATCGTGGCCGCCGTCTCCGGCCAGAGGACGATCGCGGGGGGCGCGGAGGCGCCGCCGGCTGCCTCGGGCCGGGCGGCCTCCCGCGTCAGCCGCTCGTACACGCTCATGATCTCGGCGTGACGGACCGGGTCCCATTTCATGGTCTGCTCGATGGAGGGCTGGATGAGGCCCACGCGCACCGACGGTCCCGCGCGCGTCGCTCCCGGCCCATCGGCCCGGAGCGCGCTCCAGCCGAAGCCCAGCGCGCCCCCCACGAGGGCCAGCGTCACCAGGGCGCCGGGAAGCGCCCGGCGCCAGCCGAGCCCCACCGCTGCTGCCAGCGCCGCGTTCACCGCGAGGAGCAGGAAGGACACCCCGTACACCCCGGTGAGCTCGGCGATCTGGATCACGGGGAGCACGGCGTGCTGCGAGTACCCCGCGAGCCCCCACGGAAAGCCGTCCATCAGCCGGCCGCGGATCCATTCCCCCCCGACCCAGAGGGCGGGCGCCATCGCCGCGGCCCATCCGGCGCCGACCCTCGCGCGCAGCCGCGCCACCGCCGCGCAGACCAGGCCCGCGTACAGGCCGCAGTAGGCGGCGAGCGCGAGGATCGGCAGCCACGTGAGGGGCCACGGGATGGCGCTGTAGTGGCGGAAGGTGTGGTCGAGCCAGCGCAGGAGCACCACGAAGAACACCGTGCCCTGGAGCCATCCGTCGCCGAGCGCCGCCCGGGGCGGCCGCACCAGCGCGCAGGCCAGGGCGGGCGCCACCCATACCCACCCGAAGAGCCACCAGTCCGCCGCGGGAAAGGCCAGCGCGCCCGCGACGCCGGCGGTCAGGAGCAGTGGGAGACGCAGTCCCGCGCGGGACAGGGGAGCCAGCCGGTCAGGATCCACTGGCCAGGCGATGGGCGAGCACTCGCGGCAGCCCGGCCTCGAGGATGCGCGCGGCGGCGGCGCGATGGTCGTACTCGACCCTTCGGATCCACACGAGGCGCTCCTCCAGGTCCCACAGAGCGTAGGCCGCGCGCGGGTCCCGGTCCCGCGGCTGCCCGACGCTCCCCACGTTGATCACATAGCGGCGACCCGCCGCGAGCCGCACCTCGGCGGGCCAGCCCGTGAACCACGCCGCGTGCTCGGGACCCGCCGCGCCCAGCGACCAGACGCCCGGACAGTGGGAGTGCCCGACGAAACACAGAGGCGTGCGGAAATCGCCGAACACCTCGAAGCCGTCCTCCGCCGACAGCAGGTAGTCCCACTTCTCGGGACGCCGCGGGCTGGCGTGCACGAGCGTGGCATCCTCGAGCGTCGCCGTGAGGGGCAGCGAACCGAGGTAGCTCCGGACGCCGTCGGAGAGCTGCGCCCGGGTCCAGCGCACCGCCTCCCGGGCCACCGCGTTGAACCAACGGAGGCTCGCGAGCTCCAGCACCCCGTGCTCGTGGTTGCCCGCCACGACAATCGCGGCCCGCTCCCCCACTGCCTCCGCGCACGCCACGGGATCGGCGCCATAGCCGACCAGATCCCCGAGGCAGACCAGGGCGCGTGCTCCCTCCCGGTCCGCGTCGGCGAGCACGGCGGAGAGCGCCTGGGAGTTGCCGTGTATGTCCGACAGGACGGCGTAGCGGATGGAGGACTCCCTACTCGGCGGCGCGCAGCTCCTTGCGGACCCGGTCCAGCATGCCGTTGATGAATCGGCTCGACTCGCGGGTGCTGAACTTCTTCGCCACCTCGAGGGCCTCGTTGATGGCCACCTTGGGCGGGATGTCGGCGCGCCAGAGGAGCTCGAAGATGCCCTCGCGCAGGATGTTCCGGTCCACCACCGCCATGCGATCCAGGTCCCAGTTCTCCGCGTACTGGGCGATCACCTCGTCGATCTTCCCCTGGTGGAGCTTGGTGCCCCGCACGAGGGACTCGACGAAGGCGCGCACCTCGCCGTCCACCGGGTGGCGCGCCCAGAACTCGTCGAGGTAAGGCTCCGGGCTGCCCTCGTCCTGCAGGTCAAGCTGGTAGAGCAGCTGGAGCGCCAGCTCCCGTGACTTGCGGCGCTTGCCCATGCGTGTTCCGCCTACCGGCGCCCGTCCCCGCGCCGCGCGCGGGGCAGCCACTCGGCCATCGCGAGAGCCGCCAGGGCGGCCTCCTCGCCCCGATGGCCGACGGCCCCGCCGGCCCGCTCCCACGCCTGCTCCTCGGTGAGCGCCGTGATGACCCCGAAGGTCACCGGCACGCCCGTCTCGAGGGCCACCTGCTGGATGCCGGCGGCGGTCTCGCGCGAGACATGCTCGAAGTGCGGGGTGCCGCCCCGGATCACGACGCCCAGGCAGGCGATGGCGGCGTAGCGGCGGCTCCGGGCCAGCGCCAGGGCGGCCTGGGGCAGCTCGAAGGAGCCGGGGACCCAGTGGACCTCCACGCGAGCGCCGCCGACACCCCGCGCCGCGAGCGCCGCCACGGCCCCGTCCACCAGCGCCTTCGAGATCGCCTCGTGGAAGCGCGAGGCCACGAGGGCGAATCTGGCCCGACCCCGCCCGGCGCGCGCGCCGAGGCCGCGCGGCGCCTTCGGGGCACGCCCGGCCATCTCAGTCGGGCAGCGAGGAGAAGAGGTGTCCCATCTTCTCCCGCTTGGTGACGAGGTAGCGCCGGTTGGCGTCGGTGGGCGGGATCTCCAGCGGGACACGCTCGACCACGTGGAGGCCGTAGCCCTCGATGCCCACGATCTTCTTCGGGTTGTTGGTGAGGTAGCGCAGGCGCGTGAGCCCCAGGTCCACCAGGATCTGGGCCCCGATCCCGTAGTGGCGCAAGTCGGCACCGAAGCCCAGGGCGTGGTTGGCCTCGACGGTGTCCTTGCCCTGGTCCTGGATCTCGTAGGCGCGCAGCTTGTTCAGGAGCCCGATCCCCCGCCCCTCCTGGCGCATGTACACCAGCACGCCGCGCCCCGCGCGCGAGATGATCGTGAGCGCCTTGTGCAGCTGCGAGCCGCAGTCGCAGCGCCGGGAGCCGAACACATCCCCGGTGAGACACTCCGAGTGCACGCGCATCAGCACCGGCTGCTCGCCCCCCACCTCACCCATGACCAGCGCCAGCGGCACCCGGTCGTCCACCGTCGTCTCGTAGGCGATCACCTGGAAGTCGCCGTACTCGGTGGGCAGCTGCGTCGTCGCCGCCCGCCGCACCAGCTTCTCCGTCTGCATGCGGTACTCGATGAGGTCCTTGATGGTGATGCACTTGAGCCCGTGGGCGCGGGCCAGCTTCATGAGGTCCGGCACCCGGGCCATGCCGCCGTCCTCGTCCAGCACCTCGCAGATCACGCCCGCGGGCGCGCAGCCCGCCATCCGCGCCAGGTCCACGGCCGCCTCGGTGTGCCCCGCCCGCCGCAGCACCCCGCCCGGCAGCGCCCGCAGCGGGAAGATGTGCCCCGGCTTCGTCAGGTCCCCGGGCCGGGTGGCCGGGTCCACCAGCGTCCTGATGGTGATGGCCCGATCGTAGGCCGAGGTGCCCGTGGTGACGCCCCGCCGGGCGTCCACCGTGGTGGTGAAGGCGGTCCCCAGCGGCGCCGTGTTGTCGCGAACCATCATGGAGATCTCGAGCTGGTCCAGGCGGTCGCCGAGCATCGGGACGCAGATGAGCCCCCGGCCGTGCTTCGCCATGAAGTTGACCGCCTCCGGCGTGGCCTTGTCGGCGGCCATGAGGAGATCGCCCTCGTTCTCGCGATCCTCGTCGTCCACCACGATGAGGATCCGCCCGGCGCGGACCTCCTCGACCGCCTCCTCGATGCTCGCGAACTCGCCCCCGCTTTTCTCCGTCACAGCGCCTCCCCTCTCAGGCTCAGCGAGCGCACCACGTACTTGCCGATCATGTCTGCCTCCAGGTTCACCCGGCTGCCGGGCCGGACGGAGCCCAGCGTCGTGTGCGAGAGGGTGTGCGGGATCAGCATCACTTCGAAGGCGCGCTCCAGCAGCGCGGCCACCGTCAGGCTCACCCCGTCCACCGCCACCGACCCCTTCGGGATCAGGAGCGGCGTCAGGCTCTCGTCCTGCCATTCTATCCTGACCCGGGCCGACTCACCCGTCCGGCGGGCCTCGGTCACGACGCCGACGCCATCCACGTGGCCCAGCACCAGGTGCCCGCCCACGAATCCTCCCAGCGCCAGCGGCCGCTCCAGGTTCACCGGGTCCCCCGCGCGGAGATCGCCCAGCGCGGTGACGGCGAGCGTCTCGGGGCCGAGATCGAAGGCGAGCCGCCCCGCGCCGCGCTCCACCACGGTGAGGCAGGCGCCGTTGACCGCGACGCTGGCGCCGATCTCGCTGCCCGCCAGGACTCGCTCCGCCGCGACGCAGAGCCGCGGGCCCTCTCGACTGGCAACCCGTCCCAGCTCCTCCACGATCCCCGTGAACATCTCAGCCTCGCCTCTCCCTGGGCGCGACCTCTCCCTCGATCAGCCAGTCCTCGCCCACGGCGCGCACCCGCACCGAGCGCAGCCGGACGGCCGCGCCCACCGTCCGCCCGGCCCCCTCGACGGGCGTCGGGGCGCTCCGGCCGCCGATCAGGAGCGGGGCCACGAAGAACGCGACCCGGTCCACGAGATGGGCCTCGAGGAACGCCGCCGCGATCTCCCCGCCCCCTTCGACGAGCAAGCCCAGCACATCGAGCCCGAGCAGACGGGAGCAGAGGTCCGCGAGGTCTACCCGGCCGCCCTCTCCCTTGCACGCGAGCACCGTTGCGCCGCGGGCCTCGAGCGCCGCCACCCGGTCGGGCGGCGCCTGCCCGGTCACGGCCACGAGCGCGCGAGCGGGCGCGCCCGCGCGGATCACCTGCGCCGTCACCGGGAGGCGGGCGTGGCTGTCCACGACGACCCGCCACGGCTCCCTGGGCCAAAGGCGCCCCAGCCGCACCGTCAGCGCCGGATCGTCGGCCAGCGCCGTCCCGATGCCCACGGCGATCGCGTCGGCCTCGCTCCTGAGCCGGTGCGCTTCCCCCCGGGCTTCCTCGCCGGTGATCCACCGCGACGAACGGTCGAAGGCGGCGGTCTTGCCGTCCAGCGTCATCGCGCACTTCAGGGTGACGTGCGGCCGCCGCTCCCGCATCGCGGTGAGGAATACGCGATTCAGCGCGCTCGCCTCCTCGGCCAGACACCCCATCTCCACCGCCACGCCGGCCGCGCGCAGGGCATCGGCCCCGCCGCCGGCGCGCGGATTCGGGTCGCCCACGGCGGCCACCACGCGGGCCAGCCCCGCCCCGACGATGGCCGCCGCGCATGGCGGCGTCCTGCCGCGATGGTTGCAGGGCTCGAGGCTGACATAGAGCGTCGCGCCGCGGGCCGCCGGCCCGGCTTGCGTCAGCGCCACCACCTCGGCGTGGGGCGCGCCGGCCCGGACGTGGTGGCCCTCGCCCAAGAGGCGTCCGTCGCGCACCACCACCGCGCCCACCATCGGGTTGGGCGATGTCAGCCCTCGGCCCAGGGCCGCCAGCTCGAGGGCACGCGCCATCCACTTCCGGTCCTCGTCCAGGTCAGGGCCGAGCGTTGCTCCGACTGTCATGGCTCAGGCAGCAGTCCCGAGACGAACACCTTGGCGTCGAAGGGCTGGAGATCCTCGACCCGCTCGCCGACTCCCACCAGCTTGATGGGCAGCCCGAGTTCCTGGTGGATGCGGATGACAATGCCTCCCTTCGCGGTCCCGTCGAGCTTGGTGAGAACGAGCCCCGTGAGCCCCACCGCCTCGTGGAAGACCCTGGCCTGCGCCAGCCCGTTCTGGCCCGTGGGCGCCTCGAGCACCATGAGGCATTCCTGCGGGGCCCCCGGGAGCTGACGGGACACCACGCGCCTGAGCTTGACGAGCTCGTCCATGAGATTCGACTTGGTGTGCAGCCGCCCGGCCGTGTCCACCAGCAGCACATCCGCCTGTCTGGCCGTGGCCGCCTTCACGGCGTCGAATACCACCGCGGCGGGGTCCGCTCCCGCTCCCTGCCGCACCACCTCCGCCTTGGCGCGGCGACCCCACTCCTCCAGCTGCTCGATGGCCGCGGCGCGGAAGGTGTCCGCCGCGGCGAGGATCACGCTCTGCCCCGAGGCCACGAGCGCCGCCGCGAGCTTGCCGGTCGTCGTCGTCTTGCCCGCGCCGTTGACGCCGAGCATGAGGATGACGGCCGGCTTCCCGTCGAGGTTGAGGGGAGCGGCCGCCCCCGCCAGCGTCTCCTCCAGGAAGCGGCGCAGCAGCGCGCGGACCTCGGCGGCAGTCACGGCGCGCCCTCGCGGGGCCTCTTCCCGCAGACGCTCGGCGAAGGCCGAGGCGGTCGCCGCGCCGAGGTCGGCGGCCACCAGCATCTCCTCCAGCTCCTCGAGGAGGGCGTCGTCCAGGGGCCGCCCCACCGACAGGAGCGCGTCCAGCCCCGTGTCGAGCAGCTGCCGGGAGCGCCGCAGCCCTTCGCGGACCCGGTCGGCGAAAGCGCCGAAGAAGCTCAAGAGCCAGAGGCCGCCATGCTCTGGGGAAGCACCAGCTCCCGGATCACCGCTCCGCGGGCGCCGAGGGAGGGCAGGGCCTGGCCGTTGAGCTCCAGCTGGAGCCCTCCGGCATTGCCCACGGTCAGCACGAACCGCTCTCGGGCGCTCCACTCGCGCGTGGCCCCGGTGGGCAAGAGCTCCTGCACCGACCCGACGCCGTCCATCTGGACCTTGATCCACGTGGGCTCGATGGCCCGGACCACCAGCCGCTGACTTCCCCGCGGCGCCGGTGGCACGCTGCCCGCCGGGACCACGGGAGCCAACTCCGGGAGGGCGGGCCGGGACTGAGCCCGCTCCGGACCGGGCCGCAGGCTCGCTGCCGGGTCGCTCTGCGCCGCCGGCCGGGCGGGCGCGGTGGCGGCTCGATCAGGCCTCGCCCTGAACCCCATGTTGACGATGAGAAGGGCTCCACCCAGGAGAACGAGCAGGACGAAGCTGACGACCACGGGTCCCCAGCGCCAGGCCGCGCCGCCCGAGCGGCCCGTGGTCATCCCCTGAGCGGGACTCCCGTGGCCGAGGAGATCGCCGTACCGCGCCAACGCATCGTCAGGCGCCACCTGGAGGAAGCCACAATAGGCGCGAATGAACCCCTTGACGAACACGGGCGCCGGAAGCTCCCGGAGATCCTCCGCCTCGAGCGCCTCGAGCTGGCGCTTCCCGACGCGCGTGGCGCGCGCCATCTCGTCCAGGGAAACCCCCCTGGACTGGCGGATCTCGCGCAGAAGAACACCCAGCGTTCCCATGACTTGGAGCCCACGGGAAGTGTAAGCCTGCTGGAGCGGAAAAGTCAACTAGGGAGGGCAGTTACGCTTCAGTCAGCTTCACCGAGACGAGGCGGGACAACCCGGGCTCCTCCATGGTCACGCCATACAGCACATCGGCGGCCTCCATGGTCTTCCGGTTGTGGGTGATGACGATGAACTGCGTGTGGGCGCACAGCTCCCGCAGCACGCGGAGGAAGCGATGGATGTTGGCGTCGTCCAGCGGCGCGTCCACCTCGTCGAGCACGCAGAAGGGGCTCGGGTGGTAGTAGAAGATGGCGAAGAGCAGGGCCAGGCCGGTCAGCGCCTTTTCTCCCCCGGACATCAGGCTCACCGCCTGGAGCCGCTTGCCGCGCGGCTGCGCCATGAGCTCCACGCCGAGCTCCAGCGGGTCGTCCTCGCCCTCCGCCGCCTCGACCATCCGGAGCTCCGCCCGCCCCCCTTCGAACAGGCGCGCGAAGATGTTGGAGAAGTGGTGGTTGATCCGGTCGAACGCCTCACGGAAGCGCTCCTGGGCGGTTCCCGTCATCCGCCGGATGGCTTTCTCGAGGTCCTTGATGGAGGCCACGAGATCGTCGTGCTGGGCGCGGAGGAAGTTGATCCGCTCCTCGAGCTCCCGGTACTCCTCATCGGCCACGAGGTTGACGGCGCCCATGGCCTCGAGCCGCGCTCCGAGGTCCTCATGGCGGGCCTTGACCGGCGCGAGGTCGGCCGACGGGTCGTGCGCGGCCAGGAGCGCGTCCCGACCCTCCACCCCGTGACTGCGCCGCGCCTCCTGGAGCAGCTCCTCGCGGCGGACGCGTCCCTCGGTCTCGTCGAGCTCCAGCGCGTGCACGCGCCCGACGAGCCGCTGACGCTCCTGCTCGGCGCCTCGCAGCTCCGCCTCCAGGGACAGGCAGTCCGCGGCACGCTGCTCGCGCGCCTCGGCCGCCACCCGGACCTGGGCTTCGAGGCGGTCCCGCTCGGCGACAACCTCGCGCGCCCGCGCGTCCGCCCGCTCGGACTCCTGCTCGAGCTCCGCCCGCCGCTCCCCCATCTGGGCGCGGCGCAGCGTCGATTGCTCCAGGCGGGCGCCCGCCTCGATGGCGAGATCCTGCAGCCGATCGAGATCCCGCGCCAGGGCGTCGACCCGCTCGGCCACCGCGGCGAACTCCACGCGGCAGGCCGTGAAGTCGCCCGCCAGCGCCCCCTCCTCCCGCTGGCCGACCTCCACGCGCTCGCGCACCGCCTCCATCTCCCCCTCGAGCGCCGCCTCCGTCTCGCGGACGCCGCAAAGCGCTGCTTCCACCTCGTCGCCGCGCGCGGTGGTCTCCACCCGCTCCCCGGCCAGGTGCAGGCCCTCAGCCTCCAGCGTCTCGAGATGGCGCCGGTTCCTCTCCTCGTCCCTCGCCGTGGCCTCGAGATCCTTGCTCCCGGCCACGCGCGCGGCCTCCTGGGCCTGGAGCGAGGAGCGGAGCCCCGCCTCCCGGGAGCGCAGCGCCTGGATGTCGGCCTCCAGGGCGTCGAGCAGCCCGCGCTGGAGCGAGGCGTCGCGCTCCAGGGCCTCCACTTCCTCGCGCAGCTGCCTGATGGAGCCCTTGCGCCGGAGGATGGAGTGGTCCCGCTCCCCGTTGCCGCCGTCGCGCCGTCCGCCCGTCAACCGGCCCGCGGGGGAGAGCACCTCGCCGGTTGGGGTGACGTAGGTTGCCACCACGCCGTTGCGCCGCCACAGGGTCTCGGCCTGATCCAGGTGGGCGACGATCCCGACACGTCCCAGCAGGTAGCGCAGCAGCGAGGGATGGGGGCCCCCGACGAGCCGCGCCGCCCAGCGCACCTCATCCGAGTCCTCGACGGGGCCGCCATCGGCGGGCAGCGTCTCGAGCGGCAGGAAGGTCGCCGCGCCCGCGCCCTCGCGCTCCAGATAGCCGAGCGCGGCCCGGGCGTGCTCGAAACGCTCCACCACCACCCACTGGAGACGATCGCCCAGCACGCCTTCCACGGCGGTCTCGAGCCCCGGGGGCACTTCCAGGAGATCGGCCACCGTGCCGACCACGCCGCGGAGAGCCGCGCCGCCCTCCGCGAAGACCGCGCGGACGCCGGCGCCGTACCCCTCGCGCTCGCGCTCGAGGAGCGTGAGCGCGTCCAGCTGCGACTGCCGGCCCGCAAGCGCCAGCCGCAGGTCAGCCACGGTCGCCTGCATGTGCGCCCGGAGCCCCTCCCGCTCCGCCAGCTCGGCCGCGATCTGCTGCTGCTCCCCCACGAGGAGCGACAGCTGCTCGCCGGTGCGGTGGTGGTGCGCCTCGAGGCGCCCGCGTGAGACGGCGAGTCGCCGGGCCTCGGCCCGAGCCTGGCCGAGCTCGCCCTCGAGCCGGTCGAGTCCCCGCTGGAGGTTGAGAGTCCGTTCCCGCAGCTCCCCGGCCTCGCGCGTGAGCTCGGCGCGACGTCCAGCGGCCTTCACCTGCTCGAGCCGGAGGCTTTCCAGCCGGCTCCGCATTCCGGCGAGCCGGGTCCGGCTCTGCGCGAGCAGGGTTTCGAGCTCGCCCACGCGCCGTCCGTGCTCGGCATGGCGCTGCCGCGCCTCTGCGAGCCCCCGCGTCTTCTCTTCCCTTTCGGCGCCCAGGCCCAGCCGGCGCTCTCCGATGGTCCGGATCTCCTCGGCGAGCCGGATGTCCTCGTCCCCGATCTCCCGGAGCTGCGTGCCGATGTGGTCACGCCGTTCGATCAGACGCTCGGCCTCGAGCTGGACCTTCTGGACGGATTGCCGGAGGTCGGCGAGCCGGTACTCTACCTCCTGGACCTCCGCCCGCTGCGTCGTCTCCCGCGCGGCGAGGACGGCGATCAGGCTCTGGCGCTCCTCCGCCGCCGCCCGGAGCCGCGCCAGCTCCGCGGCCACCACCTCGTGCCGGCTCGTCAGCGCGGCGAAGTCGGCGGCCACCATGGCGAGCGCCAGCGCCTGCCTCTCCTGGTGGAGCGCCTTGTACTGCTGGGCCTTCCGCGCCTGGCGCTCGAGGGAGGCGAGCTGGCGCCGCTCGGTGTCCATCACGTCGCGGACGCGCTGGAGGTTCTGTCGCGTCGCCGCGAGCTTGCCCTGGGCCTCCGCGCGCTGCTGCTTGTAGCGCGCGATCCCCGCGGCCTCCTCGATGAAGGCGCGGCGCTCCCAGGGCTGCGCCGCCAGCACGTGGTTGAGGCGCTCCTGGTCCATGAGCGCGTAGGCCTTGGGATTGACGCCGGTGCCGGCGAAGAGATCCTGCAGGTCCCGCAGGCGGCAGACATTCTTGTTGAGCAGGTACTCGCTGTCGCCGGTGCGGTAGAGGCGGCGCGCGACGCTCACCTCGCTCCAGGGAACGCTGAGCGTGCCGTCGTTGTCGAAGACGAGGGTCACCTCGGCCATGCCGATGGACTTCCGCGAGGCCGAGCCGTGGAAAATCACGTCCTCCATCCGATGGCCGCGGAGTGTCTTCGGGCTCTGCTCGCCGAGCGCCCAGCGGATGGCGTCGGCAACATTGGACTTCCCGCAGCCGTTGGGGCCGACGACGCAGGTGATGCCGGGCAGGGCGCGGACTTCCGTCTTCTCCGCGAAGGACTTGAAGCCGTGGATGACGATCTGTTGGAGCCGCATCGTGCGCCCCGCAAGGGCTACTAACGAATACCACAGGGTTCCGCCGGGGCAAAGAAAAAAACCCCACGCCTGGGGGGGCGGGGGGCGGGGGGCTACCAGATATGGGCTGCGGCCGGAGCGGCTACGTCCCCTTCAGCAAACAGCACTTCTTGTACTTCTTGCCGGAGCCGCACGGACAGGGGTCGTTTCGGCCCAGCTTCTCCCCGGTGGCGGTGCGCGGCTCCACCCGGCCGGCCGGGCGGGGGGCGGTGCCGATGTCGCCGCCCCGGTTCTCCAGCCAGTGCCGCGCCGGCGCCGCGGCGACCCGCACGGGCGCCGCCTCCTCGCGCATCATCCGCACCTTGAAGAGCTGCTCCAGGACCACCTCCTTCAGGTGGTCCACCATCTCCTGGAACATCTCGAAGGCTTCCTTCTTGTACTCGGTGAGCGGGTCCCGCTGGCCGTAGCCCCGGAGGCCGATGCCTTCCTTCAGGTGATCCATGTTCAGCAGGTGGTCCTTCCAGAGCTGATCGATGCCCCGGAACTCTCCGTCCTCCCAGCGCAGCCCGAGCATGATCCAGCGCTCCAGCCGGTGGAACATCTCCGGCCCGAGCTGGCGCTCGCGCTCCCGGTAGGCCTGCTGCGCCACGGCCGCGACGCGCTCCATGAGGCTGTCGCGGGAGCCGATCTCCTCGGGGGTCACCTCGCCCGGCAGCCGGAAGTCGAACTGCCGGTGCAGCGCCTCGCCGAGCCCCGGCAGGTCCCAGTCGTCCGGATGCGCGTCCGCGGGGGCATACCGGTCCACGAGCCCCCCGACCAGCTCGCCGATCCACTCGAGGACCGTCTCCTCCTGGCTCTCGCCGTCGAGGATCTCCCGCCGCATCCCGTAGACGATCTCGCGCTGCTTGTTCATCACGTCGTCGTACTCGAGGAGATGCTTGCGGATCTCGAAGTTGCGCGTCTCCACGCGCTTCTGGGCGGTGCCGATGGCCCGGGTGACGAGCTTGTGTTCGATGGGCTCGCCTTCCTCCATGCCGAGCCGGTCCATGATGCGCTGGATGCGCTCCGAGCCGAAGATCCGGAGGAGGTCGTCCTCCAGCGAGAGGTAGAAGCGCGAGGAACCGGGATCGCCCTGCCGTCCCGCGCGCCCCCGCAGCTGGTTGTCGATCCGGCGCGACTCGTGCCGCTCCGTCCCGATGATGTGCAGTCCCCCGAGCGCCACCACGCGCTCGTGCTCGGGGTCCGTCACCTTCTTGGCTTCCGCCCACGCGGCCTCCCGGGCCCCGGCGGGAGCCGTGGCGGGGTCGAGCCCCTTCTTCCTCAGGACCTCCTTGGCGAGGAAGTCCGGGTTGCCCCCCAGCAGGATGTCGGTGCCGCGGCCGGCCATGTTGGTGGCGATGGTGACGGCCCCTTCGCGCCCGGCCTGCGCCACGATCTCCGCCTCCCGCTCGTGGTACTTGGCGTTGAGCACCTGATGCGGGATCCCCCGCTTCTTGAGCAGCCGGGAGAGGTGCTCCGAGGTCTCGATGGAGACCGTTCCCACGAGCACGGGCTGCCCCCTGGCATGGCAGGCGGCGATCTCGGTGCTCGCGGCCTCGAACTTCTCGCGCGCGGTCTTGTACACCACGTCGGCGTGATTCACGCGCGTCAGCGGGCGGTTGGTGGGCACCACCGTCACGTCCAGGGTGTAGATCTTGGCGAACTCCTCCGCCTCCGTGGCCGCCGTCCCCGTCATCCCCGCCAGCTTGTCGTACATGCGGAAGTAATTCTGGAGGGTAATGGTCGCAAGGGTTTGATTCTCAGACTCGATCCTGACCCCCTCCTTGGCCTCGACGGCCTGATGCAGGCCGTCCGACCACCTGCGCCCGGGCATGAGCCGCCCGGTGAACTCGTCCACGATCACTACCTGCCCGTCCTTGACCACGTAGTCCACGTCCTTCTTGAACAGCGCGTGCGCCTTCAGGGCCTGGTGGATGTGGTGGAGGATCTCCATCTGGGAGGGGTCGTAGAGGTTGTCCAGGCCGAGCAGCCGCTCGCAGTCAGAGATACCTTGCTCCGTGAGGGACACCGCCCGCGACTTCTCGTCCACGATGTAATCGCCCGGGGCCTGGGCCTCGATCTCCGACAGCTTGCCTTCCACGATGGTGGCCGCGCGGGTGAGCTTCGGGATGATCCGGTCGATCTTGTAGTACTTCTCCGTGGACCCCTCGGCGGGACCGGAGATGATGAGCGGGGTCCGCGCCTCGTCGATGAGGATGGAGTCCACCTCGTCCACGATGGCGTAGTGGTGCTCCCGCTGGACCATCTCCTCGAGGCTGAAGCGCATGTTGTCCCGCAGGTAGTCGAAGCCGAACTCGTTGTTCGTGCCGTAGGTGATGTCGGCCTGGTAGCCCTCGCGCCGCGAGCACGGTCGGAGTGAGGCCAGCCGGATGTCCGGGGAGGGATAGTCCGGATCGTAGAGGTAGGACACCTCGTGCTGGATCACGCCCACCGAGAGGCCCAGGGCATGGTAGATGGGCCCCATCCACTGGGCGTCGCGCCGCGCCAGGTAGTCGTTGACCGTCACCACGTGGGTGCCGAGACCCGGGAGCGCGTTGAGGTAGGCGGGCAGCGTGGCCACGAGCGTCTTGCCCTCGCCCGTGGCCATCTCGGCGATCTTGCCCTCGTGGAGCACGATGCCGCCCATGAGCTGGACGTCGAAGTGCCGCATGCGGACCGTCCGGCGCGCGGCCTCCCGGCACACCGCGAAGGCCTCCGCCAAGAGGTCCTCCACCACCTCGCCGGCCGCGAGCCGCTTCCTGAACTCCTCGGTCCTCGCGCGGAGATCCCCGTCGGCGAGCTGCTGCACCTCCGGCTCCAGCGCGGTGACGGCCTCCACGGTGGGGCGCATGCGGCGCGCGTCACGCTCGTGCTTGGTGCCGAAGATGGCGCGGACGAGGGAGCCGAACATCGTAGTTCGCTATCTTACACCATCGCCCCGGACGGGCCGAGCCTCACGCGGGGCGCCGGGCCTCCCGGACCAGCTCCCGGGCGTGGCGCCGCGTCGCCTCCGTGATGCGCTCCCCTCCCAGCATGCGGGCCAGCTCCTCGACGCGCCCGGCGGCATCCGGCGCCGCCACCGTCGTGCGGGTCGTCCCCCGCACGACCCGCTTCTCCACCACCAGGTGATGGTCGGCGTGGGCGGCGATGGTCGCCAGATGGCTCACGCAGAGCACCTGCCGTCCGGATGCCGTGCGACGGAGCGTCTGCCCCACCACGTCGGCCACCCGTCCACCGATCCCGGCGTCCACCTCGTCGAAGACCATCGTGGGCATCTGGTCCGCTGCCGCGAGGACGGTCTTGATGGCGAGCATGGTCCGCGACAGCTCGCCCCCCGAGACGACCTTGGCCAGCGGCTTGAGCTCCTCCCCGGGGTTCGCCGACAGGAGGAACTCCACGGCGTCGGCGCCGCGGAGCCCCACGCGCCAGCGCCCGGCCCCGCAGGCGAGCTCCCCCGGCTCCACCGGCTCATGCCCCACCGCCGCCCGGAAGCGCGCATGCTCCATGCCGAGCCCCCGGAGCTCCTTCTGGATCAGTCGCTCGAGCCGCGCCGCCGCCTCCTCCCGTGCGCCGGACAGCGCCAGGGCCTCGCTGGCCGCCTCCTGGCCCAACGCCTGCAGCCGGGCCTCGGCGTCCGCCACGAGGTCGTCGTGCCGCGCGAGGCGCTGGAGCCTGCCCGCGACCTCCTCGCGGTAGGCCCGCACGGCCTCCACCGTCTCCCCGTACTTGCGTTTGAGCCGGGCCAGCGCGTCCAGCCGCTCGTCGATGTCCTCCATCCGTGCCGGGTCGAACGCCGCCCGGTCGCGTTGCACGCGGGCGCGCGCCACGGCATCCCCCAGGTACGCCTCCGCCTCGCCCAGCGCCTCGGTGGGCGCCCCCAGCTGCGGGTCGAACGCCGACAGGTCGCGGAGCAGCGTGCCTGCGCGCCGGAGCCTGGCGGAGGCCGACTGGCCGTCGTCGTAGAGGAGCGCCAACACCTCGTGGAGACCGGCGGCGATCCTCTCGGCGTGCTGGAGCCGGCGCCGCTCGGTCCGCAGCTCCTCCTCCTCGCCCTCTCGGGGCCGGACCGCGTCGATCTCGGAGAGCTGGAAGCGGTGGATCTCCTCCTGCCGCGCCTGCTCCCGCCCCTCCTCGCGCAGGGTCGCGATCTCCCGCCGGGCCTGCTCCCAGCGCCCGACCAGATCCGCGACGCGTCCGCGGCGCTCCTCGCAGTCGGCGAAGCGGTCGAGCAGCAGCAGCTGCCGGCCCGGCTCCATCAGTCGCTGGTGCTCGTGCTGGCCGTGGAGCTCCACCAGCGCTTCCCCGAGCCGCTCCAGGAGTCCCACCGTCGCCGGAGCGTCGTTGACGAAGACGCGGTGCCGACCCGAGCGCACCAGCTCTCGCTTGATCACGAGCTGGCCGTCCCGGAGGCCGTGCCCCGCCCCCTCGAGAATGGCCCCCACCGGACTGTCCGACGCCAGCTCGAAGCTGGCCTCGATGAAGGCCGCCTCCGCCGTGGTCCGGATGAGGTCGGGCTGGGCGCGCGAGCCGACCACGAGCAGGAGGGCGTCGATGACGATGGACTTGCCGGCGCCCGTCTCTCCCGTGAGCACGTTGAAGCCGGGGCCGAAGGGCACCGTCACCTCTTCGATGACGGCCAGGTTGCGGATCCGGAGCTCGCTCAGCATGGCACCCCGCCCAGGCTACGGCCGGCCGGGCCCGGCCGGCAACACGTATCCCGCCGCGGACAGGGGGGCGTGGCTAGCGCTCGCCCCACTTGAGCTTCGTCCGGAGCACGGAGAAGAAGTGCTTCTGCGGGAAGCGGAGGAGCCGGGTGCGCGCGGCCGCCTGCCGGACCTCGACGGCATCCCCGCGCTTGAGGGCGAAACCGACCTGGCCGTCCAGGGTCAGCATCACGTCCTGATCGGACAGGAGCCTCACCTCGACGGCGAGGCTTGCCGGCAGCACGATGGGCCGGTTCGTGAGCGTGTGGGAGCAGATGGGCGTGAGGACCACCGCGTCCATCGTGGGGAAGACGATGGGGCCGCCCGCCGACAGGCCGTACGCCGTGGAGCCCGTGGGCGTGGAGATGATGAGGCCGTCCGCCCGGTAGCCGGTGGCGAACTGCCCCTCCACCGAGACCTCGAGGTTGATGATGCGGCTCATGGCCGACTTCGTGATCACCACGTCGTTGAGCGCCACGTACTCCGACAGCCGCTCCCCCTGCCGGGACACGCGGGCCGCCAGCATCATCCGCTCCTCGATGACCAGCTCGTCGCGCCTGAGCGCCTCCAGGGCGGGGAAGAGCTCGTCCACCGTGAGCGCGGTGAGGAAGCCGAGGCCCCCCAGGTTCACCCCGAGGATCGGCACCCCGAGGTCGCCCACGAGCCGCGCCACCGAGAGAAGCGTCCCGTCCCCGCCGAGCACCACGAGGAGATCCGCCTGCGCCGGGAGCTCGGGCTTCGGCACCGCATGAGCGCCGGTGTCCGGGCACAGGCCGGCGGTCTCCTTCTCGAGCACGGGCGCGAATCCGTGCTCGGCGCACCACTCGAGGAGCCGCGGGACCACGACGCCCGCTTCCTGGCGGTCGACCTTGGCGACGACCCCGATGCGCTTCACTCGGGCGCCTCCCTCACCACGCGCTCGATGCGCGCCATGAGGTCGGCAGCGGAGCGCCCGGTGCGTGCCAGGTGGAGGAAGAACTCGCGATTGCCCTTGGGCCCTCTGAGCGGTGAGGCCGTGACGCCGCGGACGTGCCAGCCGTGCAGGATCGCGAAGCGCGCCACCCGCTCCAGCACCGCCCGGTGCTGGGCCGCATCCCGGACCACGCCGCCCTTTTCCACGAGCCCCTTGCCCACCTCGAACTGCGGCTTGACCAGGGCCACGACTTCGCCGGCCGGCGTGAGCGACGCGAACACGGCCGGCAGCACCTTCTCCAGCGAGATGAAGGACACGTCCACCGTTGCCAGCTCCACGGGCTCTGGAAAGGCATCGGGCCGAAGCGTCCGGGCATTGACCCGTTCCATCACGACCACCCGGCCATCCCCGCGCAGCCCGGCGTCCAGCTGGCCGTGGCCCACGTCCAGCGCGTACACGCGAGTCGCGCCGCGCCCTAGAACGCAGTGGGTGAACCCGCCGGTGGAGGCTCCCACGTCGAGGCACACGCGTCCCTGCGCCGCGACCCGGAACACGTCCAGGGCATGGGCGAGCTTGTCGCCGCCGCGGCTCACGAAGCTGGGCTTCGCGGCCACCTCCACCGTCGCCCCCGTCCCCACCACCGTTCCGGCCTTGTCCACCCGGCGGCCGTCCACGCTCACCGCCCCGGCGAGGATCATCCGCACCGCCTTCTCCCGGCTGGGGGCCAGCCCCCGCTGGACGAGAGCGCTGTCCAGGCGCTCCCTGGTGCCGCGCCCTGCTCCACGATCCGGGGCCCCGGCGGCCCGCGCCACCCTCTCTCGCTTCACGCGATCCCCTTTCTCCATCCGTCGATGCGCCCCCGGTACTCCTCGGCCAGCGCGCGGGCGCGCTCGCGGTCCGCCGACTCGGCGACCACATGGAAGCAGGCCCGGTCCGCGTCCGGGATGGCCGCGACCCACTCCTCCCCGCGCCTGAGCCGCACGCCCTCGATGAGCTCCACATCCGCGCCCTTTGTGGCCTCGATGAGCCGCCGCATCACCGCGCCCTTGCGCTCGTCCGGGCAGGGCACCTCGACGCGCACGACGTGGCTCGCGGGGACCTCGCGGGTGAGCTGGTGCAGGC
>Ga0154441_1242_pt2 | contig 25583 bp, 26 predicted proteins | sample RifGroC2_FD_115945 | JGI IMG/M metagenome (GOLD analysis project Ga0154441, IMG submission 115945) | Candidatus Rokubacteria bacterium GWC2_70_16 | reverse complement strand
GGCTCCGGCATGCACACCCACCAGTCGCTCTGGAAGAACGGCAAGAACCTCTTCTACGAGCGCGGGGGCTACGCCGACATCTCCAAGACCTGCCTCCACTACATCGGCGGCATCCTCAAGCACGCCCCGGCGCTGCTGGCCTTCATCGCGCCCAGCACCAACAGCTACAAGCGGCTGGTGCCCGGCTACGAGGCGCCCATCAACCTGGTGTACAGCCAGCGGAACCGCTCGGCGGCCATCCGCATCCCCATGTACAGCAAGTCCGAGGCGGCCAAGCGCATCGAGTTCCGGACGCCGGACCCGACCTGCAACCCGTATCTCTCGTTCGCGGCCTGCGTGATGGCCGGGCTCGACGGCATCGCCAACAAGATCGACCCGGGCAAGCCGGTGGACAAGGACCTCTACGAGCTGCCGCCCGCCGAGGCCAAGAAGATCAAGCAGCTGCCGGGATCCCTGGACGTCGTGCTCGACCAGCTCGAGAAAGATCACGACTTCCTGCTCAAGGGCGACGTGTTCACGCCGGATCTCATCGAGACGTGGATCGAGTACAAGCGCAAGAACGAGGTGGACCCGATCCGGTTGCGCCCGCATCCGTACGAGTTCGCTCTCTACTACGACATCTGAGCGCCCGCAGTCCACGCTGAGCCCTGCTCCCGGCGGCGGTGAGGCGCCGGGAGCAGGCGCGTGAGGGGGGCGCTGCTCAGGCAATGGGCGGCCGGGCGAGAAATGACCGCGTACTGAGCAGGGGCGGCCCGGCCGCGCCGCCCAGCCCCACGTTTTCCCAGCGCTGCTCCTGGCACTCCGCTTGCTCTCCATGGTCACCGTGAGTCCCCGCTGGAGAGTCGTCATCGTGGACGATCACGCTCCCTCGAGGAACGCGCTGGCGGAGGCGATCGCGGCCGCCGGCGGGCGGGTCGTGGGGGACGGCAGTCTGGCCGGGGAGGCCGTTGCCCTGGTGACGCGGCACCGTCCCGACGTGGCGGTGCTCGCCGTGGGGCTCTCCGACGGGGACGGGATCGAGGCTGCCCGCTGCATCGCGGCCGAAGCCCCTTGCCCGGTGGTGCTCGTGACGAGCCGTACCGAGCCGCCCGTGTGGAGCCGGGCCGTTGAGGCGGGGGTGCTCGGCTTCCTGGCCAAGCCGCTCCGCCCGGTGGAGATCGGCCCGGCCCTGGACCTGGCCGTGTCCCGGTTCCGGGAGACGGACGCCGTGCGCCGGGAGAACGAGGCTCTCAGGCGGGCCCTGGGGGCGCGCAGACTCGTGGAGCGCGCCAAGGGACTCCTCATGGCGCGGCTCGGGCTCAGCGAGCCCGAGGCCTTCCGCCGCATCCAGAAAGCCGCCATGGATTCCCGCAAGCCCATGGCCGACATTGCCCGGACCCTGCTCCTCGCCGAAGACATCACCCAGGCGCACCCCACCCGGTAGCGCCCCGCTGCCGCCTTCGCCCCCTGTCTCGGATCGGGATGCTTGACAGCTGACGTAAAGAGACTGATCCTTGACATATGAAAAGCATAGTCTCGTCGAAGGGGCAGATCACCCTGCCCGCGAAGGTCCGGGAGACCCTGGGGCTCATGGCCGGCACGCCTGTCCAGTTCGAGCTCACGGAGGGCGGCGTGCTGCTCCGGAAGGGCGGCCCCGGCCCGCACCCCGTGGATCGGGTGTTCGGCCGCATCACGCTTCCGAAGCCAGTGGACGCGCTGCTGGATGACATGCGGGGACCCCGGCCCCTGTCGGGCCGGCCCGCCCGACGCCGGGTGCCCGCGAGGAAGCCCTGAGGACCGCGGTCGACTCCTCCGTGCTCCTCGACGTCCTCGGGGCGGATCCCCGCTTCGGCGGCCGCTCTCGAGAGGCGCTGCGGTCGGCCTATGATGCCGGCGCGCTGGTGGCCTGCGAGGTCGTGTGGGCCGAGGTCCGGGCGCACTTCCCGTCCGACGACGCCTTCCGGGAATCGCTCGCGCTCCTCGGGGTGCGGTTCGACCCGATCACCCCCGAGGCCGCCGCGCTGGCCGGACGGCTCTGGAGGCGAAGCCGCGGGGCCCCGCGCGCATCCCGGGGCAGGGTCATTGCCGATTTCCTGATCGGCGCGCACGCCGCCGTGCAGGCCGACGCGCTCCTCAGCCGGGATCGCGGCTTCTACCGCGAAGGCTTCGAGGAGCTGAGGGTGATCGACCCGAGCGCAAGCTGAGACCGTGCCGTGCCCCCGGCGCGGCCCGAGCCCGGGCCGGGCAGCGCCAAGCGCGAGGGCCGCGGGTCGAGATCCCCGCTGCCGCATTGCGCGGCAGCCCCCGCCGACTGCCCACGGTTCGAGCAGCCCTCCCCGGCGTGCGTCCGCGCCGGATCGCCGTAATTGCGCGAGAAGACTGATCGGGGCGGTGCGGCACAGCCCTTGCTCTCTCCTGTCGTTGCGTTCCACGGACAGCGTCGTCCGGGACCACAGGCAGTGACGCCGTGAGACCACACGAACCTGTCACGGGAAAGGAGAAGGGCATGAAGGGCTATTCACGCAGGGACTTCCTCAAGACCGCAGCGATCGTCGGTGCCGGCGCGACGGCGGGGCTCGGTTTCCCGGCCATCATCAAGGCGCAGGGGGGCGGCTCCGTCAAGGTGGGGGTGCTGCACTCGCTGTCGGGCACCATGGCCATCAGCGAGGTCTCGCTCCGCGACGTCGTCCTCATGGCCATCGAGGAGATCAACGGCAAGGGCGGCGTGCTGGGGCGGAAGATCGAGCCCATGGTCGTGGATCCGGCCTCCAACTGGGACCTCTTCGCCGAGAAGGCGAAGCAGCTCCTCCTGCAGGACAAGGTGGCCGTGACCTTCGGCTGCTGGACATCCGTGAGCCGGAAGTCGGTGCTCCCGGTCTTCGAGAACAACAACGGGCTCCTCTTCTACCCCGTGCAGTACGAGGGCGAGGAGTGCTCGAGGAACGTCTTCTACACGGGCGCGACGCCCAATCAGCAGCTGATCCCGGCGGCCGAGTACTTGATGTCGAGGGAGGGGGGCGGGTACAAGAAGTTCTACCTGCTGGGCACCGACTACGTGTTCCCGCGCACGGCCAACAAGATCCTCCGGGCCTTCCTCCTGGCCAAGGGCATCCCGGCCGATTCCATCGCCGAGGAGTACACGCCGTTCAACCATCAGGACTACCAGACCATCGTCGGCAAGATCAAGCGCTTCGCCGCCGGCGGCAACGCGGCGGTGCTCTCCACGATCAACGGGGACTCCAACGTGCCCTTCTACAAGGAGTTCGCGAACCAGGGGCTCCGCAGCGAGAACGCGCCCATCATGGCCTTCAGCGTGGCCGAGGACGAGCTGCGCGGCATGGACACCTCGGCGCTGGTCGGCCACCTCGCGGCGTGGAACTACTACCAGTCCGTGGACACGCCGCAGAACAGGAAGTTCGTCCAGACCTTCAAGGCCTACGCGAAGAAGCACAGCCTGCCGGGGGGCGACAAGCGGGTCACAGACGATCCGATGGAGGCGGCCTACTTCGGCGTCTACATCTGGAAGCAGGCCGCGGAGAAGGCGAAGAGCGTCGAGGTGGACGCCGTGCGCAAGGCGGTGTACGGCCAGGAGTTCCTCGCGCCCGGCGGCAAGATCAAGATGGACGAGGCCAACCATCACACCTACAAGCCGGTGCTGATCGGCGAGATCCTCAAGGACGGCCAGTTCAAGGTGGTGTCGCGCTCCAAGGGGCTGGTCCGAGCCGAGCCCTGGAGCCAGTACACGAGCCCGGACAAGGGCTGCGACTGGGTGAAGCAGAAGGGGACGTACCAGAAGAAGGCATAAGACCGGGATCATGCTCCGAGGTCTCCGCTCGCTGCTCCTGGCGGTGGCGCTGCTGCCGGGGCCCTTCGCGGCCCCGGCAGCCGCCGCCGCCCCGCCGCCGGCAGCGCCGGCCGCGGAGCTCGCGAAGCACCTGGCCGATGTCGCGAGCAAGGACCCGGCTGTCCAGGAGGCGGCGGCGGTGGCCCTGGGCCGGACGGGCGACCGGAAGATCCTGCCGCTCCTCGAGGCGCTGCGGGAGGGCAGCGTGCATGTCTGGGCGCGCCCCGGCCGGCGCGAAACTGTGATCGTGGGAGACAAGGTGTCCGAGGGCGAGCGCACCCTGGTGCCGCTTTTCGGCGCCTACGGCCGCGAGCCCATCACCGGGCCCGACGGCAAGCCGCTCCTGGTGGACCTCGCCGAGCTGGAGGAGGTCTCGGCAGGGCGGAGCCTCAGGCTCGCGCTGCGTCCGCTCATCGACGCCTTCTCCGGCCGGAGCCAGCTGGCCGACCCCGACCCCCAGGTCAGGCGAGCGGCCGCCACCAAGATGGGCAATGCCGGGGTCGTCGCCGCCGTCCCCGCGCTCACCGAGGCGCTGGGGCGGGAGGGCGACCGGTGGGCGCGTCACGCCATGGAAGAGGCGCTGGCCCTCATCGGGCTCAGCGTGGGGGAGGACGCCGCGCGCGCCATGGCGGCCGCCCGGCTCGGCGCGCTGCGCAGCGTCGGCGCCCTGGACCGGCTGCGCGAGGTCGCGGCTGAGGGGGCATCGGCCGCGGCGGTGCGCCAGGCGGCCGCGGAGGCGGTCAAGCGCATCGAGCGCTGGAGCCTCGTCACCACGGCCGTCGAGCTCGGCTTCCAGGGGCTCTCGCTCTCCTCCATCCTGCTGCTGATGGCCCTCGGGCTGGCCATCGTCTTCGGCCTCATGGGCGTGATCAACATGGCCCACGGCGAGCTGATGGCGCTGGGCGCCTACGCCACCTTCGTCATGCAGGGGTGGTTCCGGGCGCATCTGCCGGGATCGTTCGACTACTACTTTCTCGCCGCGCTCCCGTTCTCCTTCCTGGTGGCGGGCGCCGCCGGGTTCGCGCTCGAGCGCGGCGTGATCCGGCACCTCTACGGCCGGCCGCTGGAGACGCTGCTCCTCACCTGGGGCGTGAGCCTGATCATCCAGCAAGGGCTCAGGGGCTGGTTCGGCGCGGCCAACGTGGACGTGACCGCCCCGCGCTGGCTGTCGGGAGGCATCCCCGTGGCGGTGGGGGTCCAGCTCCCGTACAACCGCCTCTTCATCATCGTCCTGGCCGCCGTCTGCGTCGGCGGCATGTACCTGCTCCTCTTCAGGACCGCGGCGGGGCTGCGCATCCGCGCCGTGACCCAGAACCGCGGCATGGCGGCCTGCCTCGGCGTGCGCGCCCGCTGGGTGGACGCGGGCACCTTCGCGCTGGGCGCCGGGCTCGCCGGGCTCGCCGGCTGCGCGCTCACGCAGATCGGCAACGTGGGGCCCGAGCTCGGTCAGAACTACATCGTGGACTCGTTCATGGTGGTCGTCACGGGAGGCGTGGGCAAGCTCCTGGGCAGCATCCTGGCCGCCGTCGGGATCGGCGGACTCAACAAGGTCATCGAGCCGTCGCTGGGGGCCGTGTACGGCAAGGTGCTCATCCTGGTCGCCGTGATCCTCTTCATCCAGCGGCGGCCCTCGGGACTCTTCGCGGTCAAGGGGCGCCATGCCGAGGCGTGAGGGCTGGGGGCTCGTGGCCGTCGGCGCGCTCCTCCTCGTGGGGCTCCCCGCGCTGAACCTGCTGCCGGCGGAGTCGCCGTTCCGCGTCGCCGACTTCACCCTGAACCTGTTCGGGAAGTTCCTGGCCTACGCGATCCTTGCTCTCGGCATCGACCTCATCTGGGGCTACGCCGGCGTGCTGTCGCTGGGGCACGGCGTCTTCTTCGGCCTCGGCGCCTACGCCATGGGCATGCACCTGATGCTGGAGATCGGGACGCAGGGCGTGTACCGGAACGCGCTGCCGGACTTCATGGTGTGGAACCGCGTGACGGAGCTGCCGCTCTTCTGGCGCCCGTTCCACAGCGCCGCCTTCACCCTGCTGGCGGTGGTCGCCGTCCCGGCCGTCGTGGCCTTCGCCTTCGGCTACCTCACCTTCCGCAGCCGGATCCGCGGCGTGTACTTCTCGATCATCACCCAGGCGCTGGCGCTGTCGGCCTGGCTCATGTTCAACCGGAACTCGCTGAACCTGGGCGGCACCAACGGTCTCAGCGGCTTCAAGACCATCTTCGGCTTCTCCCTCGGCGACCCGGGGACCCAGCGTGGCCTGTACGTCGCCACGGTGGTCTGCCTCGGCGGCGCTTATCTCCTCTGCCGCTGGATCACGCGCTCCCCGGCGGGCAAGGTGCTGGTGGCCATCCGCGACAGCGAGACCCGCGTGCTCTTCTCGGGGTACTCGCCGGCGGCGTTCAAGCTGTTCGTCTTCGTCGTCTCCGCCGCGCTCGCCGGGGTGGCGGGGGCGCTGTACGTGCCCCAGGTGGGCATCATCACGCCGGCGAAGATCGGGGTGCTGCCCTCCATCGAGATGATCATCTGGGTGGCCGTCGGGGGGCGCGGCACCCTCGGCGGGGCGGTGCTGGGCGCCTTCGGGGTCAGCTGGCTCCAGAGCGTGCTCACCACCTCGTACCCGGACCTCTGGCTCTTCGTGCTCGGCGGGTTGTTCGTCGGCGTGGTGCTCTTCTTCCCCGACGGCCTCGCCGGCGCCCTCCGCCGCCTCGCCGGCCGCCTCGGGGGGGTGAGACGCCATGGGCTGCACCCGCACCCCGATGAGCGCCGGAGGCGCGAAGAGGCCAAACCGCGACCCGAAGTCTTCCACAGTAAGGCGAGATAAGAAAGCGCCCCGATGAGCCCAGCAAGGGCGAAGAGGCCCAACCGCGACGCGGACTCCTCCACGTTCAAGCGTGAGGGAGAGACCGCCGGAGGCGCGAAGAGGCCAAACCGCGACCCGAAGTCTTCCACAGCAAGGCGAGATAAGAAAGCGCCCCGATGAGCCCTTGGGCGAAGAGGCCCAACCGCAACGCGGACTCTTCCAGAGTAAGGCGAGACACATGACCGCCTCCCCCCGCGGCTCCATCATCTATCTCGAGGACGTCACGGTGGACTACGACGGCTTCAAGGCGCTCCGCGAGCTGAACTTCTACATGGACCACGGCGAGCTGCGCGTCGTCATCGGCCCCAACGGGGCGGGCAAGACGACGCTCCTCGACGTCATCTCCGGCAAGGTGACCCCCTCGGCCGGCCGGGTGATCTTCGGACGGCACACCGACCTCGTGGGCCGGCGGGAGAACGAGATCGCGGCGCTGGGGATCGGGCGGAAGTTCCAGACGCCGTCCGTGTTCGCCAATCTCACGGTGCAGCAGAACCTGGAGCTGTCGCTGGCCCGGAAGAGCAAGGGGGTGCTCGCCACGCTCCGCGCCCGGCTGGACGCGGGGGAGATGGAGCGGATCCGGCGCACGCTGGACAGCATCGGGCTCGCCGGGAAGGCCGACGACCGCGCCGGGGGGCTCTCCCACGGCGAGAAGCAGTGGCTGGAGATCGGGATGGTCATGGTGCAGGACGCCGAGCTGCTGCTGGTGGACGAGCCCGTGGCGGGCATGACCGACGAGGAGACGGAGCGGACCGGCCGGCTGCTGCAGGCCATCGCCGGCGAGCGCGCGGTGCTGGTGATCGAGCACGACATGGAGTTCGTCCGCAGCATCGCGCGCACCGTGACCGTGCTGCACGAGGGCGCGGTGCTCTGCGAGGGGCCCGTCGACCAGGTGCAGAAGGACGCGCGGGTGATGGAGGTCTATCTGGGGCGGAGCCGTGACGCCGGCGCTTGAGGTCCGGGAGCTGTGCGCGGCCTACGGCGAGAGCCAGGTGCTGTGGGACGTCTCGCTGGAGGTGCCCGAGGGCGGTGTGGTCTGTCTCATGGGCCGCAACGGCGTCGGCAAGACCACGCTGCTCAAGGCCGTGATGGGGCTGCTCCCCGCACGCTCGGGGCGGGTCCGCTTCGCCGGCGAGGAGTTGACGGGCCGGCGGCCGGAGGAGCGGGCCGCCCGCGGCATCGGCTACGTGCCCCAGGGGCGCGAGATCTTCCCGGGCCTGACGGTGGCGGAAAACCTGCGCATCGGGCTCATGGGGAAGCGGCGCCGGCCCGGCGCGGCGCCCAACGGACTGGAGCACGACCTGGAGCAGGTGTTCGAGCTCTTCCCGAAGCTCAAGTCGCTGCTGCGACGCAAGGGCGGCGTGCTGTCGGGGGGCGAGCAGCAGCAGCTGGCCATCGCGCGCGTGCTCCTGGCCTCCCCCCGGCTCCTGCTCCTCGACGAGCCCACGGAGGGGATCCAGCCCTCCGTCATCCTCCAGATCGAGGATGCGATCCAGCGGATCAAGGCGCGGGGGATCGCCGTGCTGCTGGTGGAGCAGTACCTCGAGTTCGCCTGGCGACTGGCCGACTCCTACGCCATCATGCGCAAGGGGACCATCGTGTCCCGGGGCGCGACGGCCGACCTCCGGCACGAGGCCGTCAGAGAGCATCTCACCGTCTGAGGAGACCATGCACCTGACCCCACGCGAGCAGGACAAGCTCCTCGTCTTCGTCGCCGCCGAGGTGGCCCGCCGCCGCCGGCAGCGCGGACTGCGCCTGAATTACCCGGAGGCGCTGGCCCTCATCACCGCCGAGGTCCTCGAGGGGATCCGCGACGGGCGGTCGGTGTCGGACCTCATGGCCCAGGGGATATCGATCCTGTCCCGCGAGGACGTCATGGAGGGGGTTCCCGAGATGGTGGAAGAGGTCCAGGTCGAGGGGACATTCCCCGACGGCACCAAGCTCGTGACGATTCATCGGCCCATTCGATGATTCCGGGGGAGTACGTGCTGGGGGACGGGGACATCGAGGCCAATGCGGGCCGGCGCGTGGTCCGGGTCACGGTGGCGAATACCGGGGACCGGCCCATACAGGTGGGCTCGCACTTCCACTTCTTCGAGGCCAACCGGGCGCTCCGCTTCGACAGGGCGCTGGCCTTTGGCATGCGGCTCAACATCCCGGCGGGCACGGCGGTGCGGTTCGAGCCCGGCGACGACAAGCAGGTGAGCCTGGTGGAGATTGCCGGCGCGCGGGAGGTGTGGGGGCTCAATGCGCTGACCGAGGGGCCGGTGGGGGCGGAGGCGCGCGCGGCGGCCGTCGCGCGCGCGGCCCGCGAGGGATTCGCCGGCTCGGGGGACCCGCGGCCATGACCCTCAGGATCCCGCGCCGGCAGTACGCCGATCTCTACGGGCCCACCGTCGGCGACCGGGTCCGGCTGGCCGACACCGGGCTCTTCATCGAGGTAGAGCGGGACCTGACCGTCTACGGCGACGAGGTGAAGTTCGGCGGCGGCAAGGTGATCCGCGACGGCATGGGGCAGTCCGCGCGCGCCACCGCGCGGGAGGGCGCGCTCGACCTCGTCATCACCAATGCGCTCATCCTGGACCACTGGGGCATCGTCAAGGCCGACATCGGCATCCGCGGCGGGCGCATCGTCGGCGTCGGCAAGGCGGGCAACCCCGACATCATGGCCGGGGTCACGCCGGGGCTCGTCATCGGCGCGGGCACCGAGGTCATCGCCGGCGAGGGGCGGATCGTCACGGCGGGCGGCATCGACAGCCACATCCACTTCATCTGCCCGCAGCTCGTGGACGAGGCGCTGGCGGCGGGGCTCACGACGCTGCTCGGCGGCGGCACGGGGCCCGCCGCGGGCACTAGCGCCACCACCTGCTCCCCCGGGGCGTGGAACATCCAGCGCATGCTCCAGGCCGCGGAGGGGCTGCCCATCAACCTCGGCTTCCTCGGCAAGGGCAATGCCTCGCGCCCCGAGCCGCTCAGGGAGCAGATCGAGGCCGGGGCCATCGGGCTCAAGCTCCACGAGGACTGGGGCACCACCCCGGCGGCCATCGACACCTGCCTCGGGATCGCCGAGGAGACGGACACGCAGGTCTCCATCCACACCGACACGCTCAACGAGGCGGGGTTCGTGGAGCAATCCATCCGCGCCTTCAAGGGGCGGACGATCCACACCTATCACACCGAGGGCGCCGGGGGCGGGCATGCGCCCGACATCCTGCGCGTCTGCGGGGAGCCCAACTGCCTGCCATCCTCCACAAACCCGACCATGCCGTTCACGGTCAACACCATGGACGAGCACCTCGACATGCTGATGGTCTGCCACCACCTGGACCCGCGGATCCCCGAGGACCTGGCCTTCGCGGAGTCGCGCATCCGCGCCGAGACCATCGCCGCGGAGGACGTGCTGCACGATCTTGGCGCCATCAGCATGCTCTCCTCCGACTCCCAGGCCATGGGGCGCATCGGCGAGGTGATACTGCGGACCTGGCAGACGGCGGACAAGATGAAGCAGCAGCGCGGGGCCCTTCCCGGCGACGGCCGCGCGGACAACGTCCGGGCCCGGCGCTACGTGGCCAAGTACACGATCAACCCGGCCATCGCGCATGGCATCGCCCACGAGGTGGGCTCGGTGGAGGCCGGCAAGCTCGCGGACCTGGTGGTGTGGAAGCCGGCCTTCTTCGGCGTCAAGCCGGAGTGCGTGGTCAAGGGCGGCCTCATCGTGACGGCGGCCATGGGCGACCCCAACGCCTCGATCCCGACGCCCCAGCCCGTCCGCTACCGGCCGATGTTCGCCGCCTTCGGGGGCGCGCTCTCCGCCACGTCCGTGACCTTCCTCTCCCAGGCGGCGCTGGCCCGGGGCGTCGCGGAAGGGCTCGGGCTCAGGCGGCTCGTGAGCGCCGTCCGCGGCTGTCGCGGCCTCACGAAGGCCGCCATGCTCCACAACGATTACTGCCCGCGCATGGAGGTGGATCCCGAGACCTACGAGGTGCGGGCCGACGGTCGGCTCCTCACCTGCGAGCCGGCGAGCGTGCTCCCCATGGCCCAGCGCTACTTCCTCTTCTGACCATGCTCGTCATCACCGAGCCTCACCTGCACGTCGGCGCCGGGGCGCTCGCGGGGAAGGAGCGCGACACGCTCCATCTCTCCTGGGAGGAGCGGCGCTGGACCCGCAAGCGTGCGCGCACCACGCGGGGCCGCGAGGTGGCGCTGGCCCTGCCCACCGGGAGCGTGCTCCGTCCGGGGGATGTCCTTGCCGTGGAGGCGGACTGGTACCTCGCCGTCGAGGGGCGGCCCGAGCCCGTGCTCGCGGTCCTGCCGCGCGAGCGGGACGAGGCCATCCGCATCGCCTTCGACGTGGGGAACCGTCACTTCCCGCTGGCGCTCGAGGGCGACGCGCTCCTGGTTCCCGACGACACGGCCATGGAGCAGCTCCTGACGCGGCTCGGGGTGCCGTGGGAGCGGCGCGAGGCGGTGTTCGATCCCGTCGGTCGCGGCGGCCACCGCCGCGAGGCCGGGCAGAGGCCGCTGGACGGCCACGCCCACGAGCGCATTCCGCACACGCATGAGTAGTGCCCGTCTCGTGTCGCTGCTCCACTTCGCCGACAGCGCCTTCCCCACCGGGGGCTACGCCCACTCCTTCGGGCTCGAGGCGCTCTGCCAGTCCGGCGCCGTGGCCGACGCGGCCGGGGTGGAGCAGTTCCTCGGGTGCCAGCTCGAGGGATCGGCCGGGCCATGCGATGCGACGGCCGCCGCGGCGGCCCGGCGCGCCTTCGCCGGCGGCGACCTCTCCGCCTGCCGCGGGCTCGACGACACGCTCGAGGCCATGAAGAGCGTGCGCGAGTTCCGGGAGGGGAGCCGCCAGATGGGTCGCCAGACGCTCCGCGTGGCCGCCGCGCTCACCGCGGCGCCCCTGCTCCAGGGGTATCTCGCGGCGGTGGACGCGGGAGGCGCTCCGGGCCATCACGCGGTCGCCTTCGGCATGGCTGCCGGCGCGCTGGGCTGGGAGCCGGAGGAGACGGCCGCCGCCTTCCTCTACTCGACGACCGCCCTGCTGGTCGGCGCCGCGCTCCGGCTCCTGCCCATGGGCCAGCTCGAAGGCCAGCGCCTGCTGTGGCGGCTCCATCCCGTGATCGAGCGACTGGCGCGCGAGGCCGCGGCGCGCGATCCGTCCGGGATGTGGAGCTTCGCCCCCGGGATCGAGCTGGCGGGCATCCGCCACGAGGGGCTCGAGATGCGGCTGTTCCGGTCATGAGCGGCACCCCCGCCGTCCCGCGCCCCCTCAAGATCGGCATCGGCGGCCCCGTGGGCTCGGGCAAGACCGCGCTGGTCGAGGCGCTGGCGCGCCGCCTCCAGGACCGCTACGACCTGGCCGTCATCACCAACGACATCTACACCCAGGAGGACGCGCAGTTCCTCATCCGCCGCGGTGCGCTGCCGGCGGAGCGGGTGGTGGGGGTGGAGACGGGCGGGTGCCCGCACACGGCGATCCGCGAGGACGCCTCGGTGAACCTGGAGGCGGTGCACCGGCTGCTGACGCGCTTCCCCGCCCTCGAGCTGCTCTTCGTGGAGAGCGGTGGCGACAACCTCGCGGCCACGTTCAGTCCGGAGCTGGTGGACGCCACGATCTACGTCATCGACGTGGCCGAGGGCGACAAGATCCCGCGCAAGGGGGGACCGGGCATCACCCGCTCGGACCTGCTCGTCATCAACAAGATCGACCTCGCCCCGTACGTGGGCGCCGACCTCGCCGTGATGGAGCGCGACGCCCGGCGCATGAGAGGAGACCGCCCCTTTGTCTTCACCAATCTCCGTGACGGCACCGGCGCCGGCACCGTGGTGGACTGGATCCGCCGCGACCTGCTCTTCGAGCCCTGACCGAGCCGCGGCGGGCGCCCGCCTCCCGCGGCGCGTGGGTCGGGACGGCAGCCTCCGTCTGGGCTTCGAGCGGCGCGGCCCGACGACGGTGCTGACGGAGCGCCGGTTCACGCTGCCGCTCCAGGCGCTGGAGCCGATGGACCTCGACGGCACCGGTGTCGCCACGCTGATGCTGCTCAACCCCACGGGCGGGCTCCTCGGCGGCGACCGGCTCGACACGGAGGTGTCCGTCGGGGCGGGCGCCCGCGTCTGCCTCACGACTCCGGCGGCGACGCGCGTGTACCGGACGGCCGCGGCGCCGGCGATGCAGCGCCTCAGGGCCACGGTCGGCGCCGGCGCCGCGCTCGAGTACCTGCCGGACCACCTGATCCCGTCCCCCGGGGCGCGGCTGGAGCAGAGCACCGAGATCGTCCTGGCCGACGATGCGACAGCCATCCTGCTGGACGCCTGGGCCGTGGGCCGCGCGGCTCGCGGAGAGGCGTGGCGCTTCGGCGCGCTCGACATCGCCACGGTGGTGAGCGATCCGCGCGGGCCGCTCCTCGTCGAGCGGGTCCGCCTCGACGCCGGGGACGCGCGACGCGGCTGGCCCCGGGGCTCGGGCGGGGCCGAGGGGATGGCCTACATGGCGACGCTCGCGGCGCTGTCACCCTCGGCCCGGGACTGGGGGGCTCTGGTGGACGACCTGCGCGCCGCGCTGGCGGCGACTGGGGGAGAGCTGCGTCACGGCGTGACGGCGCTGGCCCGCGGCGGTGTGCTGGCGAGGTTGCTGGCGCCGACGGCGCCGGCGCTCCAGGGCTCTGTCGAGCGCCTCTGGGCGCTCTGCCGTGGACGCCTGCTCGGGCTCCCCCCCCTGGATCTGCGCAAGCTGTAGGAGGGTTTCCGGCATGGGCGGACAGCATCTGGCGGATGAGTTCGATCGCCTCGTCTCGAGCGCGCTGCGAGGTCTCGTCGACGGGGAGGGGGCCGAGGGGCGGGGACGGCTCTACCGCGCCGTGATGGCGCGCGCGGAGCTGCCGCTCCTCCGCCACGCGCTGGCGCTGTCGGGCGGCAACCAGCTCAGGGCCGCCCGCCTGCTCGGCATCAACCGCAACACGCTGCGCAAGCGACTGCGGCTCCTCGGGCTCCTGCCCGAGCCCCACGGCGCGGCCCCGCGGGCCCCCGACGGGACGGCTGGTGCGCCTCCAACCAGCGTCGCCGACACGCCACGGGCGCCCCCAGGGCGCCGGGCCAAATGACGAACCAGACGAGGCCCCGTACGGCGAGCCGCTGCCGCAGGCGAGGCGAGCGGACATGGATATCCCGGCGAGCGGAGCGAGCCAGCGCGGACCGGAGGCGTACGTGGGTGTACGTCGAGGATCCGCGGCGACCGAGAACGTGGTCTGGCGAGCCGCAGCCGCAGGCGAGGCGAGCAGACATGGGACTCGGGCGAGCGTGAGCGAGTCATGGCGAAGTCAGTTGGCCCGGCGCTAGGCGGGAGGGGACGCGCGGGGTACACTCGGACCTCGTGAATCGCGCCGCGATCGCCTTCCTGGCTCTGGGCGTTTTCGGTCTCGTCTCGGCATGCGCCGGGGTGGGCAGGGAGCCCCTCCCTGGCCGCCCCGCTCACCACGTCGAGGGGGGCTTCCGGAACCCCGATCCCGCCTTCAGGCGGCCCGATGGGTGGACCCGCTGGAGCTTCTTCGTGCGCCGCCTCTGGGGCACCACCGTCGCGGCGCGGAGCTACGAGGCGCCGCGCATGCCCAATAACGGGCGCGCGCTGCGCGAGGGCGCGGTCAATCCGAGCGTGACCTGGATCGGCCACTCGACGCTCCTGGTCCAGCTGGACGGCCTCAACGTGCTCACCGACCCGCACTGGGGCGCGCGCGCCAGTCCCGTCTCCTGGGCGGGACCCCGGCGCCTCAGCCCACCGGGGCTCGCCTTCGAGGACCTGCCCCGGATCCACGTCGTCGTGATCTCGCACGACCACTACGACCACCTCGACCTGTCCACCGTGAAGCGGCTGGCGGCGGCGCACGATCCGCTCTTTCTGGTGCCGCTCGGGCTCGGGCCCTGGCTCGAGGAGCGGGGAATCACGCGGGTGGAGCAGCTCGACTGGTGGCAGTCCCGGACGCACCGGGGCGTGACCTTTCACAGCGTTCCCGCCCAGCATTTCGGCGGCCGCACCCCGGCCGACACCAACCAGCGGCTCTGGGCCTCGTGGGTCGTCGCCGGCCGCGACCGGCGCCTCTACTTCGGCGGCGACAGCGGGTACTTCGACGGCTTCCGGGCCGCCGGCGAGCGGCTCGGGCCGTTCGACCTCGCCGCCGTGGCCATCGGCGCGTACGTCCCCCGGGAGATCATGGAGCGGGTGCACACGACCCCCGAGCAGGCGGTGCAGGCGTTCCTCGACCTGCGCGCCACCACCCTGCTCGGCATCCACTGGGGCACGTTCGATCTCGCCGAGGAGCCGCTGGACGAGCCGCCCGGCCGCATGCTCGCCGAGGCCCGACGCCGCGGGATCGACCCGGCCCGGGCCTGGATCCTCACGCTGGGCGAGTCGCGCCGCTGGTAGCCTCCGGGACCGGTCCCCGCGCAAGCCCCTTGACAGCGATTCGATAGTTGTATAGATTTCAAAATATGAAATCGACGGCCCCGCTGCCGCTCTCCAAGCTGGAGGCCAATCCCGCGCACGTGGAAGCCTTCAAGGCCCTGGCCCACCTGACGCGGCTCCAGGTGTTCTTCTTCCTGGTCCGCGCGGGGCGCGAGGTGCCGGCGGGAGAGATCCAGGAGGCGGTGGAGGTGCCCGGCCCCACGCTCTCCCACCACCTGGACGTGCTGCGGCGCGCAGGGCTGGTGCAGAGCCGCCGGCACGAGCGCTACGTCTACTATGCCGTGAGGCGGGACACCGCCACCGCGCTGGTGCGACTGCTCACGGCCTGCTGCTGACCGGAACGGGAACAACCGCCGGCCCCATGCGGGCCGGCCACACAGGGGAGGACAACCGATGGCTGAGCGGGAGATCAAGGAGCTGGTGAAGGAGAAGTACGGCAAGGCCGCGCTGCGCGTGACCTCGAGCGGGAGCTCGTGCTGCGGTGGGGCCTCCTCGCGCGGGGAGTGCGATCCCATCACCTCGAACCTGTACGCGTCCGGCGAGACCGCGGCCCTGCCCGCCGAGGCCGTGGCCGCCTCGCTCGGCTGCGGGAACCCGACGGCGCTGGCCGAGCTCAAGCCTGGCGAGACGGTCCTCGACCTGGGCTCGGGCGGCGGCATCGACGTGCTCCTCTCGGCCCGCCGCGTGGGGCCCACGGGCCGCGCCTACGGGCTCGACATGACGGACGAGATGCTGGCGCTGGCGCGGGAGAACCAGCGGAAGGCCGGCGTCGAGAACGTGGAGTTCCTGAAGGGCGAGATCGAGCAGATCCCCCTGCCGGACGCCACCGTGGACGTCATCATCTCCAACTGCGTCATCAACCTGTCGGCCGACAAGGACCGCGTGCTCGCGGAGGCCTTCCGCGTGCTCAAGCCGGGCGGGCGCCTGGCGGTCTCGGATATCGTCGTGCGCGGCGAGGTCCCGGTCGAGATCCGGCGGAGCGTGGAGCTGTGGATGGGGTGCGTGGCGGGCGCGCTGGAGGACGCGGAATACCGCGCCAAGCTCGCCAAGGCGGGCTTCGAGGCCATCGAGGTGGAGCCCACGCGCGTCTACCGCGTGGAGGACGCGCGGGAGCTCCTCGCGGGCTCCGGGATCGACGCCGACGCCATCGCGTCCCAGGTGGAGGGGAAGTTCATGAGCGCCTTCGTGCGGGCCCGCAAGCCCGCGGCGTGAGCGGGGGAGGGGAGCGCAAGCGGCTCGGCTGGTTCGAGCGGTACCTGTCGCTCTGGGTTGCGCTCTGCATCGCCGCCGGCGTGACCCTCGGCACCGCCAGCCCCGGCCTCGTCGGGCTCCTGAGCCGCTGGGAGGTGAGCCGCGTCAACCTCCCCATCGCGGCGCTGATCTGGCTGATGATCTACCCGATGATGCTCCGGGTGGACCTGGCCGCCATCCGGGACGTGGGGCGCGAGCCCCGGGGGCTCGGGATCGTCCTGTTCGTGAACTGGCTCGTCAAGCCCTTCAGCATGGCGGCGCTCGGCTGGGTATTCTTCAAGGGCCTCTTCGCCGGTATCCTCGGGCCGGAGCTGGCGGATCAGTACGTGGCCGGGACCATCATCCTCGCCGCGGCGCCGTGCACGGCCATGGTGTTCGTCTGGAGCTACCTCACCGACGGCGATCCGGCCTACACGCTCGTCCAGGTCGCGCTGAACGACCTGATCATGCTGGTCGCCTTCGCGCCGATCGTCATCTTCCTGCTGGGGGTGTCCAGCATCACGGTGCCGTACGACGTGCTCCTGTACTCGGTGGGGCTCTACATCGTGGTCCCGCTCGCCGCGGGAACTGCCTCCCGGGCGCTCGTGCTCCGGCGGCGCGGCCCCGTCTGGTTCAGCGAGGTGTTCCTCGCACGCCTGCGCCCCGTGTCCGTCGCCGCGCTGCTGGCGACGCTCGTGCTCATCTTCGCCTTCCAGGGACAGGTGATCCTGGGCAAGCTCCTGCACATCGTGCTGATCGCCGTCCCCCTGCTGATCCAGGTCTACTTCAACTCGGGGCTCGCCTACGGGCTGGCCCGCTGGTTCCGGGTCCGCCATGCCGTGGCGGCGCCCGGGGCGCTCATCGGCGCCAGCAACTTCTTCGAGCTGGCCGTCGCCACGGCCGTGTCGCTCTTCGGCCTGACTTCTGGCGCGACCCTTGCGACGGTGGTCGGGGTGCTCGTGGAGGTCCCGGTTATGCTGTCGGTGTGCTCGTTCTGCAACCGGACCCGGGACTGGTTCAGCGCGCCGGCGGTCCAGCCCCCCCGCGCGGCGGGCGCGGCGTGACGCCCTGGCGCGTCCTGTTCCGCTGCACCCACAGCTCGGCCCGGAGCCAGATGGCGGCGGGGCTCCTCCGCCATCTGGCCGGTGACCGGGTCGCGGTCGCCAGCGCCGGCACCGAGGCCACGCGGGTGCATCCGCTCGCGGTCCGCGCGCTGGCCGACCTGGGGATCGATATCGGCCGGCACGCCGCGGCGTCGCGCACCCACTGGAGCCTCGACGACCCGTCGGCCGCGTCGGGACCGGACGAGGAGCGGCTCGGCGTCTTCCGCCGCGTGCGGGACGAGATCGCGCGGCGGCTGCGGGGCTGGCTCGCCGAGCAGATCTGACGCTCGGGCGCCGAACGCGCGGGCGGGGCCGCGCGCCCCGTGTATACTCTGGCCATGACCGCCGAGCGCCGCTACCACCTGCAGTCCGAGGAAGCCAATCGCCAGCTGGACGTCCTCCTGGAGCAGCTCCGCGTGCCCGAGGCCAGCTGGCGCCTCTACGCCGAGATGCTCACCAGCGTCCTGAAGCTGTTCGAGGACGGGGCGGAGGTGATGGACCTCAAGATCACGAACTCCGCGCTCAAGGAGCTGCGGTACGGCTTCAAGGTGTTCGGGCCCTACCGGGACGCGCCCAAGGTCACCGTGTTCGGCTCCGCGCGGACGTCCGCCGACCACCCGGTCTCCCGGCAGGCTTACGACTTCGGCAAGCGGATGACCGGGGCGGGCTGGATGGTGATCACCGGGGCGGGGAGCGGCGTCATGGGGGCCGCCCAGGAAGGGGCGGGGCGCGAGCGCTCCTTCGGGCTCAACATCCGGCTGCCGTTCGAGCAGGAAGCCAATGCCTGGATCGCCGACGATCCCAAGCTCATCACGTTCAAGTACTTCTTCACCCGCAAGCTCTTCCTGGTCCGGGAGGCGCAGGCCATGGCCTACTTCCCGGGCGGCTTCGGCACCTGTGACGAGGCCTTCGAGACACTAACGCTGGTGCAGACCGGCAAGGCGGCCATGGTGCCCATCGTGCTCGTGGACGCGCCGGGGGGGACGTACTGGCGGAGCGTCAGGGACCTCGTCGAGCGCGAGATGGCGGCGGCGGGGATGATCTCCCCGGACGACACGGCGATCTTCCGGATGACCGACGACGTGGAAACGGCCGCCGCCGAGATCGAACGCTTCTACCGGGTCTTCCACTCCCAGCGCTACGTGGGGGACCACCTCGTCTTCCGCCTGCGCCAGCCCCTGTCGCCGGACGCCGTCGCGGATCTGAGCGCGCGCTTCGCCGACATCCTCGTGGGACCCGCCACCCTGGCGCCCGGCCCGCTCCCGGCCGAGGGGGACGAGCTTCCCGAGCTCCCCCGGCTCGTGTTGCCCTTCAAGCGGGCGAACTTCGGCCGCCTGCGCCGGCTGATCGACCAGGTCAACGAGATGTAGGGAGGGGGCAGGGGGGGGCACGCTGAACCCCGTGCCCCCTCCCGCCTCGCCGTCACTCGCGCTCTTCGCGTTCCTCCGTGGTCTGGCAGGCCGTGCACACCCACCTACGGAGCAGGGTTACACGCTTCGGGTCGCGTCGCAGCGTCCACGGGAACAGCGTGCTGGCGCCGCAGCGCGGGCAGATCTCGGTTTTCTGACCGGACTGAACCTCGGAGGGCAGCCAGGGGATTTTCGGTTTCACACCGCGGAGTATAGCGTATCCTCGCCTCCGTGCTTCTTGCCGAGTTCGTCCTCCTCCTCGCCAACCTGATCTACGCGACCTCGTACGTCACCACGCGCATCGTGCTCGTCGACGTGGGGCCGGCCGCGCTGGCGCTTGCCCGGCTCGTCATCGGCTCGGCCATCCTGATCCCCGTGGCGCTGGCGGCGCGCCGGCGGGATCCGCGGCGGCTGTCGTCCGCCGAGCATCGGCGCGTCTTCTGGATGGGGCTCCTGGGGTTCGCGGGCGCTTTCGCCTTCGCGCACTGGGGCCTCCTGCGCTCCACCGCGACGAACGCGGCGCTGCTCATCACGGTGGAGCCGATCTCGCTGATGCTGCTCTCCCCCCTCCTCCTGGGCGAGCGCCTCCGGCGCCGGGAGGCCCTGGCCGCGACCATGACTCTGGCGGGCGCGGCGCTGGTGGTGGTCAACGGCGTCCCGGGGCTCACCCACGCGCTGGCACCCCACTGGCGGGGCGACCTGCTCCTCGTGTGCTCCGGGCTCGCCTACGCCTCCTACTCGCTCTTCGGGCGGAGCGTCCTCCTGCGCCACTCGGCCATCGCCGTCACGGCGTGGTCCATCGCCTGGGGCGCGGCGGCCATGGTGCCGCTCGCGCTCCTCGAGTGGCACGGCGGCCAGCGTCCCGTGTGGAGCGGGCAAGCCCTCGCCGGCGTCCTCTACCTCTCCGTGGTGATCACGGCCCTCGGTTATCTCGCCTGGAACTACGCGCTCGAGCGCGTCCCGGCGCCCCGGGCGGCCATCTTCCTCAACGTGCAGCCGCTGGCCGGCGCCGTCCTGGGGATCGTCTGGCTCGGCGAGCCGCTGACAGCCTTCACGGTGGTGGGCGGGGCGCTCATCCTGGCCGGCCTGACTCTGACGGTGAAGGCGGGGCCGATGGGCTAGAGCGCCTCCAACGAGGTTCGCCTACACGCCGCGGGCGCCCGCAGGGTGCCGGGCCAAGGAACGAGCCAGACGAGGCCCGAAGGAGGCGCGGGCGCGAGGCGTACGTGGGTGTACGTTGAGCGCCCGCGCCGACCGAGAACGAAGTATGGCGAAGTTAGTTGGCCCGGCACTAGAATAGCCCCATGAGGCGGGTCCGGATCGGGCTGGCCCAGGTGAACCCCACCGTCGGCGCCCTCGAGGCGAACGCGCGCATGGTGGTGGACTGGATGGGGCGCGCGCGGGCACTGGGCTGCGACGTGGTGGCGTTCCCCGAGCTGGTCCTCACCGGCTATCCGCCGGAGGATCTCCTCTTCAAGCCCGCGTTCATCGAGGCGAACCTCCGGGCGCTGGCGGATGTCGCCTCGCGGAGCCAGGGCATCACCGCCGTGCTGGGCTTCGTGGACAAGCGCGACGACATCTTCAACGCCGCGGCGCTGCTCCACGACGGCGCGCATGCCGGCACCTACCACAAGCAGTACCTGCCCAACTACGGCGTCTTCGACGAGAACCGCTACTTCCAGTGCGGGACCGAGTGCCCGATCTTCGCCGTGGGCGACACGGTGCTCGCCGCCAACATCTGCGAGGACGTCTGGTACCCGACGGGTCCCACCACCGCCCAGGCCCTGGCCGGCGCCGAGCTGGTGGTCACCATCAATGCCTCGCCCTACCACGCGGGCAAGGCCCGCTTCCGCGAGCAGATGCTCGCCACTCGCGCGGCCGACGACCTCGTCTGCCTCGCCTTCGTCAATGCCGTCGGCGGCCAGGACGAGCTGGTCTTCGACGGTCAGTCCTTCATCTTCAACGAAAGGGGCGAGGCCGTGGCCCGGGGCGCGGCCTTCGAGGAGGAGCTCGTGGTCGCGGACCTGGACCTCGACGAGGTCTTCCGCGCCCGGCTCCACGACTCACGCCGGCGGAAGGAGAAGCTGCGGAGCCCGGACGCGGCGCGGCGCATCGCGCTCCCGGCGCTCCCGGCGCGGGAGCGGCTTCCGCTGCCCCCGCGGGAGACGGCCCCCGTGGAGCGGCTGGAGGAGATCTACCGGGCGCTCGTCGTCGGGACGCGCGACTACGTGAGGAAGAACGGCTTCAGCCACGTGGTGATCGGGCTCTCCGGCGGCATCGACTCGGCGCTGGTGGCCGCCATCGCCGTGGACGCGCTGGGCGCCGCGAACGTGACGGGGGTGACCATGCCGTCGCCGTATTCCTCGGCGGGCACGCGCCGGGATGCGGCGCGGCTGGCGAGGAACCTCGGCGTCGACTTCCTGCGGCTGCCCATCACCGCCGTGTTCCAGGCCTACCGCCGCGCGCTCGCCCGGCCCTTCAAGGGGCTCAAGGAAGACCTCACCGAGGAGAACGTCCAGGCCCGGATCCGCGGCAACTACCTCATGGCGCTGTCGAACAAGTTCGGCTGGCTCGTGCTCACCACCGGGAACAAGAGCGAGATCGGCGTGGGCTACGCGACGCTCTACGGCGACATGGCCGGCGGCTTCGCCGTGATCAAGGACGTGCCCAAGACCGTGGTGTACCGGCTCGCGGAGCACGCCAACGCGCGGGCGGGGCGCGCGCTGATCCCGCGCTCGATCTTCGAGCGCCCGCCCTCGGCCGAGCTGCGCCCCGACCAGAAGGACCAGGACACGCTGCCGCCCTACCCGGAGCTGGACGCCATCCTCGAGGGCTACGTGGAGAGCGATCAGGGGCTGGCCGACCTCGTGGCCGCGGGCTTCGACGAGTCGACGGTGAGGCGCGTCATCCGCCTCGTGGACCGCAACGAGTACAAGCGCCGGCAGGGGCCCATCGGGATCAAGATCACCCCGCGCGCCTTCGGCAAGGACTGGCGCCTGCCCATCGTCAACAAGTTCCAGGAATAGCCCAGGCCCGGCGTCACCCCCCGGGTCCGCGACTGCCGCTCCTGCATGATCCGCGTTACCCGGGGACGGGCGCGTCGAGCATCTGCAGCACGGCGAGGCGGCGGTAGATGCCGTCCTCGCGGGCCATCAGCTCGTCGTGGCGGCCCACCTCCGCGATGCGCCCGCCGTGGACCACCACGACCCGGTCGGCGTTGCGCACGGTGGCGAGCCGGTGGGCGATGACGAGCACGGTGCGGCGCTTCATCAGCTCGGCCAGCGCCTGCTGCACCAGGAACTCGCTCTCGGAGTCCAGGTCGGACGTCGCCTCGTCGAGGATCAGGATGGGCGGGTCCTTGAGAAAGGCGCGGGCGATGGCGATGCGCTGGCGCTGCCCCCCGGAGAGTTTGACCCCGCGCTCGCCGACCCGGGTGGCGTAGCCCTGCGGAAGGACCGCGACGAAGTCGTGGGCCTGGGCGAGCCGGGCCGCGTGCTCCACCTCCTCGCGCGTGGCCCCCGGCCGGCCGTAGCCGATGTTGTACTCGAGGGAGTCGTGGAAGAGGAAGGTCTCCTGGGTCACGATGCCCATCAGGGCCCGGAGCGAGGCGACGGTCACCTGTCGCAGGTCGTGCCCGTCGACGGTGATGCGCCCCGACGAGACGTCGTGGAAGCGCGGGAGGAGATCCATGAGGGTCGTCTTGCCCGCTCCCGACATCCCCACGAAGGCCACCATCTCGCCCCTCCGCACGGTGAGGGAGATGTCGTGGAGCGCCTCCGTCTCCGCGTCGGGGTACCGGAAGGAGACGGCCTCGAAGACGATGCGGTCCCGGAACTCCTCGAGCGCATGCGCGCCGGGCGCGTCCGCGATGGCGTGCTCGGTGTCCAGGATCTCGAAGACGCGCTCCACCGAGCCCAGGGACTGCTGCACCGTGTTGGCCATGCGGGAGAGCTGGCGCACCGGCCCGTAGAGGAGGATCACGGCCGCGGTGAAGGAGAAGAACTCGCCGGGGGTGAGCGCGCCGGCGATGACCCGGTAGCCGCCGTACCACAGCGCCCCCATGATCCCCAGGGCCCCCAGGACCTCCATGAGCGGCTCCGAGAGCTGATCGATGCGGTGGTCCTTGAGGGCCAGGCGGAGCAGGCGGTCGTTCACGCCGTCGAAGCGGTCCTGCTCGAGCCGCTCCCGCCCGAAGGCCTTGACGATCTTGGTGCCGGTGAAGGACTCCTGCAGCACCACGTTGAGCTCGGCGATCTTCTCCTGCGAGCGCTTGTTGATCCGGTAGAGCCGGCGGCCGAGGGCCCGGATGGTGAGGGCCACCGCGGGGAATACCGCCACCGCGATGAGCGTCAAGACCCACTCGCGCACGAACATCACCACGAGGAGCGCGACGATGGTGCCCACCTGGCGCACGGCCATGACGAGCACGGTGGAGGACAGCCGGGCCAGGCGGTTGACGTCCGTGACGACGCGCGCCATCAGCTCCGCCGAGTGGAGCGACTTGAAGAAGGCCAGCGGCATGCCCTGGATGTGACCGTACAGCTCGCGCCGGATCCGCGCGATGACGCGCTCGCCCACCGAGGCCATGAGGTAGGACTGGCCGAAGCGGCCCGCGCCCTTGAGCAGGTAGGCGCCCAGCAGGGCCAGCGGGAGCAGCTTGAGCATCACGAGGTCGCGCTTGAGGAAGATGTCGTCCATGGCCGGCTTGACCAGCCAGGCGATCAGCCCCTCCGCGGCGGAGACGAGGAGGGCCAGCACGGTGCCCACCACCAGGATCGGCCAGTACGGCTTGAGGTATGGCGCCAGGCGCCAGAGGAGCGCGTAGCGGGGCGGCGTCACGGGTGGCGCCCCGGAGCGGCGAGCAGGCGCTGGTAGAGCGCCTCCGTGCGCTCGATCTTGGTCGCCAGCGAGAAGAGCGCCTCGACGCGCTTGCGCCCGGCGCGGGCCATGGCCTTGGCCCGGGCGGGGTTCTCGAGGACGCGGAGCAGCGCCTGGGCCAGCGCCTCGGGGTTCCGCGGCGGGACCAGCAGGCCCGTCTCGCCGTCGAGGATCAGCTCCGGCATCCCCTCGAGGTCGGTGCCGACGACCGGCGTCTCCACGGCGAGGGCTTCGCGCAGCGAGCCCGTGAGGCCGAGCCCCGCGTAGGAGGCGTCCACCACCACGTCGCTCCCGGCCAGGATCTCGGGGATGTCCTCCCGGTGGCCGAGGACGGACACCACGCCCGCGAGGCCGCGCCGCCGCGCCTTCTCCAGCAGGATGGGGATGCGGGGGGGCGGCGAGCCCACGAAGAGGAGCCTCGCCTGCGGCGCCTCGCGATGCACGCGCGCCATGGCGTCGAGCACGTCGTCGTTGCCGCGCCAGGAGCGGATGCCCACCTGGGTGACCAGGGCGTGCCCGGGCCCGAGGCCGAGCGCGCGGCGGATGCCGCTGCCGTCCACCTGGGGATGGAAGCGCCCGAGATCGGTGCCGGAGTAGATCACCTCGATCTTCCCGGCAGGGACGCCCGCCGCCACGAGCCCGCGCTTGATGGACTCGCAGACGGCCACCACCGCCGTCACCCGGCGCGTCGCGTAGCCGAGGCGGTTCCAGCGGTCCAGCGGGAAGCTGACGCCGCGGTTGAGGACGAGCACGGGGATCTTCACCACGAGCCCGGCCAGGAGCGTCAGCGTGCGCGCCCTGCCCTTGTGGCAGTGGACGATCTGGATGCGCTCCTCGCGGAGCAGGCGCGCCAGCGCCACGACGCTTCGCAGGTCGAGGGCGTGACGCATCGGCAGGGGCGCGTGCGCGAGGCCCTCCGCCCGGCACTGCTCGGCCCAGATGGGGCTCGGGCGTGTCGCCACCACCACGCGATGGCCGCGCGCGTGGAGGCCCCAGGCCAGGGCGCGCAGCTGGATGGCGGCGCCCGTGAAGAAGTCCGCCTTGGGGTAGAGCTGCAGGACGCGCAGCGGCCTCAGCCTCCGAAGAACTGACGCACCGCTGCGATCACCTCGTCCACCTCCGCGTCGGTGTGGCCGGCCGAGATGGGAAGCGTGAGGATCTCCGTGACGATCCGCTCGGTCCGCTCGAGGGTCGGCGGGCTCAGGTGCTCCACCGCGGGCTGCTTGTGGCAGGGCACCGGGTAGTGGATGCCCGTGGCGATGCCCCTGTCCTTGAGGAACCGGGCGAGCTCGTCACGGCGGGGCGTCCGCACCACGAACAGGTGGTAGACGTGCCGGGCGCCGGGCTTCTCGCCGGGCAGCGCGAGCGGGAGCCCGGCGAGCCCCGCGACGTAGCGCGCGGCGAGCGCGCGCCGGCGGTCGTTCATGGCATCGAGCCGCCGCAGCAGCACCCGCCCCACGGCGGCCTGGATGTCGTTGAAGCGCAGGTTGAAGCCCACCTCGGCGTGGACGTCCTTGTTGAGCCGGCCGTGGTCTCGGATCCTGCGGCAGCGCGCGGCCACGTCGTCGTCGTCGGTGACGAGGAGCCCGCCGTCGCCCATGACCGTGAGGTTCTTCGACGGGTAGAACGAGAAGGCGCCGGCGCGGCCGAAGCCGCCGACCTTCCGGCCCTCCCAGGCTGCGCCGTGGGCCTGGGCGCAGTCCTCGAGGAGCCAGAGGCTGCGCTCGGCGCAGAGCGTCCGGACGGCAGGGAGGTCGGCCGGATGGCCGTAGAGGTGCACCGGGACGAAGCCCACGGTGCGGGGCGTGACCCTGGCCGCCGCGT
>Ga0154441_1213_pt2 | contig 25665 bp, 21 predicted proteins | sample RifGroC2_FD_115945 | JGI IMG/M metagenome (GOLD analysis project Ga0154441, IMG submission 115945) | Candidatus Rokubacteria bacterium GWC2_70_16 | reverse complement strand
CCGGTAGATGTCCAGGACCGCCAGGGTGGAGTCGCCCATGACCCGCCGTCCCTCGTGGAGGTACACCGACCCGTATGGCGGCGCGACCACGCCGTAGGGCCCGACGAAGAGCCGCGTGTACTCGACCGCGAGATCCTCGGCGGAAGAGCCCGACAGCCCCTCCAGCATCTGGTGGCAATGCTCCACCGCCGTCGGACAGATCTGCGTGAGGAAGGCGCGGAGGTTCTCCAGCACCCGTTCGGCCAGCCAGAGATCCCTCTCGGGCATGTAGAAGCATGCTGCGAGGAGCCGATAGCACTCCCCCCTGGCGTGTTCCCACGAGGCGGTGTGGCTCAAGCTCACCAGCGCATCTCCGGCCAGGGCGGGGCCTCTGGCGGAGGCGACCACGGTCCTTGCGGGACGCATGCGGGCTACGCGCTGCGCCCGCCGGGCCTGTAGCTGCGGATGTAGTGGACGTTGGGCCTCGTCCCGGCCTCGCCTGCCTGAAGCGTCTCCCCTTTGTTGTTCTTGAGGCGCACGCTCGGGTAGGTCTTGAGGAGCTTGCTGACCTCGCTGCCCGGGTCCTGCAAATCGCCGAACACGCGCGCCCCCGCCGGGCAGGCCACCACGCAGTACGGCTGCTCGCCGTTCACCACGCGGTGCTCGCACAAGTTGCACTTCTCCACGACAGCCTTGCGCCGCACGTCCCTGTAGTCCGAGTGGGTGTACTGCGTACGATAGGGCGGCGTGGCGCCGGCCTTGCGGGCCACCTCGGCACCGGAGGCGGTGAGGCCGGCGAGGACCGCGGCGGTGTCCCGATACTTGCCGTGCGGCTCCTCCGCATTGAAGCTCAGCACGCTGTACGCCGCCTGCTCCTTCCCGACGTCCTCCGCGCTATAGGGGCACGCGGCCTGGCACAGCCGGCAGCCGATGCACCGGTCCTCGTTGTGGACGGTCAGGCCGTTGGCGTGCTTGTGCATGGCCTTGGGCGTGGTGGGGCATGCCGCCACGCACGCCGCGTCGCTGCAGTGGTTACACATCACCGGCATGGTCACGGCCGACACGTTGGGAAACGTCCCTTCGGTCTTGTAGAAGTAATCCGCCCAGTTGAATGTCTGGCCACCTGCCCGGTCCTGGGTGTTGTTCTCGGTCTTGCAGGCGATGGCGCAGGCGCCGCAGCCGACACACTGCTGCAGGTCGATCACCATTCCGTATTGCGGCATGGTCCGTTCCTCCCTGGATTCCGCGATCCAGATGGCCTGCGTCAGACCTTGACGACCTTGACCCGGGCATAGCCGTGCCGGGCGGAGCTTCCGCTCAGGCGCTCGTAATCGGCAGGCATGATGTCGTTGTTGTTGCCGCCTCTGGGGAGGCGGGCGGCGAAGTCCCTGGCCGCCACCCGGCCATAGGCCGAATGCCCCTGGCCGTAGCACTTGCTGACCGTCCCCGGGCGCACGCCCTCCCACAGGTGCGCCTTGACCTCGATCCGGCCGACGGGCGAGGAGACCCGCACGCGGTCCCCCTCGGCGATGCCGAGCCGCCGGGCATCCACAGGATTGATCTTGATCACGTCCTCCCACGGCTGATCGCCGGGGTCCACCGCCTTGAACTCCTGGTACCAGGTGCAGTTCGCGCTCCGCCCCTCGCGGTTCAGACGCGACTTGTAGTCGATGAAGAGCAGCGGGAACTCCCGCTCGTCCCCCCGGAAGGCCGGCGGCTCGTAGTGGGGGATGAACGCGTGCTCCCCGCGCGCCGTGTAGTTCGCCGCCTGGAGCGCCTCGTCCACCGTGATCTTGTGCTTGCCGGCGTGCTCGCTCAGCGCCTTCTTGAGGGTCTCGCTGTAGAACTCGAACTTCTTCGTCACGGTCCCGAAGTTGCCCCACTTCTTCTTGAAGACATAGGCCTCGGAGTTGTACATGCCCTTGGCCTTGAAGTCCTCCCAGCCGGCGATCTTGTCCCCCTTGAGGGGCTCGGTGCCCCGCCAGAGCGGCGCCGTGTGAATCCTGACGGCGATCTCGCCAAGCTCCTTGCCGTTGGTCGGGGTCTTACCGGTCTCGGGGTCCTTGAACTCGGTGGAGAGGTAGGCGTGGAGCCTGTCGAACCCCTTCGCTTTGAGCTTCTCGGCCAGGAGCCAGACGAACTCCGTCTCCTCCTGCCGGACGTCCCAGAGGGGCGTGATGACGGGCTGGTTGAGCGTGAGATAGCTGTGCCGACCGGCCTTGGACTTCATGTAGCCGAAGAGCTCCGTGGCATGCTGCGCTGCCGGCAACACGATGTCGGCGAACTGCGTCATCTCCGCGGCATGGGTGCCGATGTGGACGAAGAACGGCAGCCTGGCCATGGCCGCGTCCCAGCGGCGCGTCTCCTGGGCCGAGAAGTTGAAGTTGTTCCAGTAGGCGATGATCAGCTTGATGTCGTAGGGGTCCGCGGCGAGCATGGCGTCGGCCACGCGGTTGGTGACGACACCGGACCCCGGCCGGCCGGCGGCGATGGCCGGGAGCTCCTTGGAGCCGCGCTGGTCGATCTTCTTGTGCTTGAGGCCGGCCTTGGCCACGTCGTCCTGGTACTGGTCGAACTTCGGTGTGCTTCCCGTGGGAACCTTCATGTCCCAGATCACGCCGCCCTCGTGGTCGATGGATCCCGCCAGGCCGTTCAGGGCGCTCACTGCCATCGCGCCGTAGCCGCCGCGCGGCTGCATGGCCGCCCCGGGTCCCAGCCAGGAGATGCAGTAGGGCGCTGCCTGGGCGAAGCCCTTGGCCACGCGGACGATCTGCGCCTTCGGCAGGAGCGTGACCCTTTCCGCCCACTCGGGGGTGCGGTCCTTGACCTCCAGGTTCCACCACTTCACCAGACCGTGGGTGTGCTTCTCCTGGAAGCTGGCCTCGTCCACCGCCTGGCCCGCCGCGAAGCGGTTCTTCCCGTCGGCGAAATCCCCCACGAACTCCTTGTTCCAGAGCCCCTCCGTCAGGATGACGTGGGCCATCGCCGTGGCCAGCGCCCCGTCCTCGCCAGGGCTCACCGGCAGCCACTCGTGCGCCTTGGCGCCCACCGTGCTGAGGCGAGGGTCCACCACCGCCACCGTTCCCTGGTCCAGCACCTTCCCGAACCGGCGGATGGCATTGGGCACCATGCGGTTGGACGCCACCGGATCCGCGCCCCAGATGAGGAGGTACTTCGTCTTCTCCAGGTCGTAGTCGTGGTAGCCCCAGAGGCCCTCGGTGTAGTAGTACCCGAACTTCTCGGCCTCGGCGCAGAGGGAGCTGTGGGAGATGTTGTTGGGCGAGCCGAAGATCTTCGGGACCCTATCGTAGAGGAAGTCGTTCAGGTAGGTGTACCGGCCGCGCAAGAGGACGAACTTGTGCGGCTCGTTCGCCTGCCGGAGCGCGATCATCCTGTCCGCGATCGTGTCCACGGCCTCGTCCCAGGAGATGGGGACGAAGCGCGGATCCTCGGTGCGGCCCTTCGTGGGGTTCGTCCGTTTCATCGGCACCTTGATCCGATCCGGGTCGTACACCTGCTGCAGGATGAGATGCCCCCGGGGACACACCGTCCCGTGGTTCGACTTGGACAGCTGGTTCCCGCGCACCTTGACGGCCCGGCCGTTCTGCACGAAGACCTCGATGGCGCACCAGGTGGTGCAGCCCTCGCAGGTCGTCGGCATCCACTTCCCGGGCGCGATCCGGGCCGTGCCGGTCTTGTGGTCGGCTCCGTTGGCGAAGGCATTGAGCAGGGGCCCGCCGAGCGCCGTCGCCGCCCCTCCCGCCACCGTGACCTTCAGGAAATCCCGCCGCTTGATCCTCATGTCCTACCCCCTGTTGAGCTGGGCACCGAGAGTGCGACACCGCGGGAGGCGCCTGCCGCGCAGCAGGATGCTGCCGGGCGCCTCACGCACCGGGACGCTCCAGCAAGAAACACGGCAAGAAGTCTGCCAACTGCCATCCGACGGGAAAGGCTTCAGAAAACGGTGCGCTGGAGGAGCAGCGCCCGGTCCAGGGCTGTTACCGAAGGGTAACGAAGTGAGCGGGAATGTTACCCTTCGGTAACGTCCGAGCCGTAGCGCAATCCGAGGTGCTTCATCTTCTTCCACAAGGTCTTCCGGCTGATGCCCAGGAGCCGGGCCGCCCGGACACGATTGCCGTTCGTGAGCTGGAGGACGGATCGGATGTAGTCGCGCTCGGCTTCTTCCCGAACTTCTTCGAGAGGTTGCGGCGCGGCGGCGAGCGCCGCGGCTCTGGGTCGCCGTACAGGCTGTCTCATCCCGCCGGAGCACCGTGCAAGAACTCCGCCACGGGGCCCTGTCGCGACGTGGTCTTCCCGCGGGGTCACTCCATCTGGAGGAGCTTCAGCTTCTTCCAGAGGGTCTTCCGGCTGATGCCGAGGATCTCGGCGGCTCTCGCCTTCTGGCCGCCGACGCTCCGGAGGATCTCCTCGAGGTAGCGCCGCTCGGCGTCCCGGATTGTCTCGGCAAGCGAGGAGGCCTGGCCCTGGCCCTGGCTTCCGGCTGCGGACCCGCCCTCCGGGGCCACGTCCTCCCCCCCCACGACCGGGCTCCGCGTCAGCGTGACCGCCCGCTGCACGCAGGCCTCCAGCTCCCGCACGTTCCCGGGCCAGGCGTGGCCGAGCAGGTAGGCGCAAGCCTCGGGGGTGAAGCCGCGCATCTCCTTCCCCAGGGGCCGGCCATACTTCTCGAGGAACCGCTCGGCCAACGGGAGGACATCTTCCTTCCGCTCGCGCAGGGGCGGCAGGTTGACCGTGATCACCTTGAGCCGATAGTAGAGGTCTTCGCGGAGCCGCCCCGCCATCACCTCGTCTTCCAATCGCTTCCGGGTGGCCGAGATCAGTCGGACATCGACCTTGAGGGTCTGGGTCGCGCCGACCCGCTCGAACTCCCGCTCCTGCAGCACCCGGAGCAGCTTGGCCTGGACCCCAGGCCCCAGATCCGCCACCTCGTCGAGGAAGAGGCTGCCCCGGTGGGCTAGCTCAAACCGACCCTTGCGATCCCGGATCGCACCGGTGAAGGCCCCGCGCTCGTGCCCGAACAGCTCGGTTTCCAGCAGGGTCTCGGGAATCGCCGCGCAGGCCACCTTGATGAGCGGCTGCGTCTGCCTTCCGCTGAGCTGGTGGATGGCCCGAGCCACCAGCTCCTTGCCCGTGCCCGTCTCTCCCTGGATCAGCACGGTGGCGTCGCTGGGCGCCACCGTGGCGATGAGGTCCGCGATGCGCGCCATGCTCGGGCTGGCGTAGATGAGGTCCCCGAACTGCAGGACGCTTGCCGGCCGGGGCGCCGGCTCCTCCGGGCGGGGGCGCGAGGCGAGGAGCGCGCGGAGCAGCACGAGGAGATCCTCCGACGGGAAGGGCTTCAGCAGGTAATCGGCGGCCCCCGCCTTCATCGCCGCCACCGCCGTGTGGATGGTCCCGTACGCGGTCATCATGACGGCCACCCCTGTGGGGTTCGCCGCCTTGAAGCGCTCGAGCAGGGTCAGCCCGTCGGCCTTGGGCAGCTTCAGGTCCAGCAGAGCCGCATCGAATGAACGCTCCTGGAGGCGCTGGAGCCCCTCGGCGCCGTCGGCCGCCGCGCTGACCTCGTACCCCGCGTCGGCGAGGTCGTGGGCCAGCGTCACCCGGAGTATCGGTTCATCCTCGGCCAGAAGAATCCGTGGACGCATCGCTCTCCCCTGCCCCGCCAGCCGGCAGGGCGATGGTGAAGGTGCTCCCGCTACCCACTTCGCTCTCGACCTCGATGACCCCCCCGTGGGCGTGCACGATCCCGTAGCTCACCGACAGCCCGAGACCGGTGCCCTCGCCCACCTCCTTGGTGGTGAAGAACGGATCGAAGATCCGAGGCAGCCTGTCGGGCGGTATGCCCCCGCCCGTGTCCGTAATCCTCACCTCCACGAAGGGGCCCGCCTCCCGACCGCGCCGTCCCGCGCTGACCGTGAGAGTCCCTCCGGCCGGCATGGCCTGCAGTGCGTTCATCACGATGTTCAGGAAAACCTGCTCGAGCTGATGGGGATCCGCCACGAGCTCCGGCAGCGCCGGGTCCAGCGACAGCGCGCAGGCGATCTTCCGAGCCGCCAGCTCGTGCTCCACGAGGGCCAGGCACCGGTGCACGATGGGTGTGAGGGCCGTACGGGCGAGCTGTGGCCTGGCTTCCCGGCCGAAGTCCAGGAGCTGCCGGACGGTCCGGTTGATCCGGCCCAGTCCCTCCTGGAGCATCTCCAGGTACTGGACCCGCCGCTCCGGGTCGCGGTCCTTCCTGAGGAGGGTCCGCACGCAGTTCTGCATGCCGGCGAGCGGGTTGTTGATCTCGTGGGCGATCCCGGCGGCCATCTTCCCCAGGGAGGCCAGGTGCTCGGCCCGCCGGATCTCCTCCGCATGGCGGTCCTGCAGCCGCTGCTGCGCGTCGCCGAGCCGGGACACCATGGCGTTGAAGTTCCTGCCGAGCCGACCCAGCTCGTCCCGGTCGTCTTCCGGAACCTTGGCGCTGAAGTCACCGCCCTCGATCCGGGTCATGGCGAGGACGATGGCCTCGATCCGCCGGCCCATGACCAGCGTGAAGTACATGGCGAGCAGGCCTCCGCCGGCCACCACGGCGAGAACGGCCAGGAGGGCCGTGATGGTCCACCGCCGGGCCATCTCAGCCTCGAGGCTGGGGAGGGTGACCAGAACCTCGAGGAATCCGAGGGTCGTCTGGTCCTGCGAATGGCAGGCGTGGCATACCGGGCGGTTCAGGATGGGGCGCGAGACCCCGATCGTGCGGGCCTCGTAGTCCCAGACCGGCTCCGCGGGCTTGCCCTCCGCCCGCCGCTCTCGCGGCCCCAGGATGCGCCCCACCTCCGCCCACTTGGCGGAGCGAAGAATGGTGCCCTCGGGGCCCACGATCCGGATCCCCGTCACGTCCGGGACCTCGCCGATCTCCTCGAGGATGGCCTGCACCTCCGCGCTCTTCCCCTCCGTCATGGCCCGGGCGACGGCCCGCTCCGCGAGGGCGAGAATCAGCTCTGCCTCGCGCCTGGCTGGACTGAACAGATGGCTCGCCTGGCCCCGCACGGTGATGATCGTGTAGGCGAGCATCACCGCCAGGAGGATCGCCTCCATCCCGAGGATCAGCTTGAGCCGAGGTGACACCGGGGTGCCCGTCCGGCTCCCGCGCCTGCTGGGGGCCCTGCGGGCGGCCGCCCGGTCGCCCGCGCTTGCAGGCTGCGGAAACACCCCGCAAGCTGCTCAAAGAGGTCCAGATGCGAGGCGGCACCCGACGGCCGCACGCGAGGCGTACTCACTGTACGTTGAGCGTGCGGCCGAGGGTGCCAACGACGCAGATGGGCCTCTTTCAGCAGCCTGTTACGGCCGCTCGAGCTTCGACACGGCCTCGGCGCTCCTCTTCCGGACGCCGTCGAGCAGCCCATCGGCCAGCGCCGGGTTGTGCGCCGGCCGCGCCACCCTCACCAGCGCGAGCGCCTCGCGCGCCCCCTTGACGAGCGCCTGGGCGTCCGGGTTCTTCCTGCCGGCGCGACGAGCCGCCGTCAGGCGGGACTCGGCTTGCCTGAGCGCCGCCGTCGCGCTCGCCACTTCCTTGTCGGCGCCGGTGGTCCACTCGGCCACGAAGTTCCTGTAGCCGGCGTCGTGGCAGCCGATGCACTTCTCCGTCACGGCCTGCCGGGAGTGCTTCGTCGAGAGATCGTGGCACCCGGTGCAGCCGACGGCCTTCGCCATGACATCGGGCTCGGCCTTGGCCAGGGCGCTCTTGGCCTCGCCCCGGAAGAACGCGCTCTGGGCGCGGTGGCAGCCCTCGCACCGCTCGTTCTGCGGGCTGTGATGGCAGGACGTGCAGGTGGCCGCCGTCGCCGTCACCGCCTTGTGGACATCGGCCGAGTGGCAGGCCGTGCACACCGCGCCGAACTCGCTCACGTGCTTCGCGTGGGGCACCCGCTGCTTGGCGAAGGCGACCGTCTCCGGCAGCTTCACCCCCGCCTGCTCGTGACACATGACGCCGCAGTAGCCCCCGCGCACCAGGGCGTCGTCCACCTTCGCCGGCGACTTCCCCGTGAGGCGCGCGGACTCGTCCAGCCAGACATTGGCCAGCTTCAGCAGGTCGGCGGCGTAGAAGACGTTGTGGATACCCTTGGCGAAGGTCACGAACTGCAGGTTGAACTCGGCGTCCTCCGCCAGCTTTGCGGCGCGAGCGCGCTTCGGGTCCTTCACGTCCACCGCCGCCAGCCCCGCCCGGGCAGCGGCCAGCTTCGGTGTCACGATGTCACGCATCTTGCCGAGGGTCCCGTTCCAGCGATCGAGCATCCCCCGGTACTTCTCCCCGTGGCAGTTCACGCAGGCCTGCTCGCTGGGCCTGAACGTCTGCCCCACGATCCTGGCTCGCCCCGCCGCCTCCTTGGGCGCCACGTGGCAGGCCACGCACTCCACCCGCACCTGAAACATGTGGCTGGGAATCATCGGCGTGCCACGCCCGCCCATGCCCAGATACATGCGGACCACGCCCTGGTGCTCGTCTTCGTGGCAGCCTCGACACTCCAGCTCTCCGGCCCGATGCGGCGGCGGGGGCTCGTCGGGCTTGCCGCCGGCGGGCGGTAGCCGGGGGATCTGGGCGAGCAGCTGCCCAGGCGGCGCCGCTGCCGCCCGCTCGCCGGCGCCCACCGGCGCGCCGCAGGCAAGCCAGGCCGCCGCGGCTCCGAGGACCAGCCAGCCGGGCCTCATGGCCTCACCAGGGCGGCGCGGCGCGCCGGGGCGCCGTCACGCGCTGCCGTTGGCGCGCCGATCCGCGGCGGCAGCCTGTGCCGGATCTCGGAGTGACAGCGCTCGCACTCGATATTGTGCTTGGCCACGTGGAAGTCGTGGATCATCGGGGTGTCCGGGTAGCGCTCGAGCTTCTCAGGCTGGTTGTGGCAGGTGAAGCAGCGGGTCCGCGGGGCCTCTCCCTCCCCCTCCACCACGTTGAGGTGGCAGTTCTGGCATGCGATCCCGCGCTTCGTGACCTCCTCGTGGTTGAACGTGACGGAGCCCACCCGGATATCCCCCTTCGGGGCCTGATGGCAGCCGGTGCAGCCCGCGATGGGCTGGAACGTCCGGGCCGTCTTCATGCCCTTGAAGTGGCAGAGGAAGCACGAGGACTCGGTGACCTCGATGTGGCTTCCCTGAACGATCTGCGAGTGACAGGAGGTGCACCGCAGCTGCCGGCCCCGCCGCTCCTCCTCGAGATGCGGCTTGTGATCGAAGATGATCCCGCGCTTGAACACCACCTTGCCGTCCAGCAGCCGCCGGTCGTGGCAGCCCGAGCGCAGGCACGAGGCGTCCTCGATCTCCGCGTAAGGCTTGGACGAGTAGGTCTGGGTGGCCCACTTCACCACCTGGCTCATGGCCTGGAACTTGACCCAGATGGTCTCGCGGAAGCCCGGTGGGTAGTGGCACTTCACGCAGGTGACGTCCTTGTGCTTGGAGGTCTTCCAGGCCTCGACGTAGGGCTTCATGATGTGGCAGGTATTGCAGAGCAGCGGGCTCGTGCTGAAATGCCAGAGCCCGGCCCCTCCCGCCCCTGCCGCCACCAGCAGGATTCCCCCGATGACGAGGATGGCGGTGAGGCGCCGCCGGCGCCGCGCCTGCGCGGGCTCGCCCATCGGTTCTCCCTTCGTCATCATCGGAGGGCCGTGCTGATGATGAGCCAGATCAGCACCAGGCCGATGGCAAGCGCGGTGAATCCCACCACGCGCGCGAAGTTCCTGAGCCAGAGCGGCGGCGGATCGGCCTGGAGCCGATCGAGGCGCCCCTGCCTCTTCAGGCGCTCGTACTCCGCGGGGTGATCGCGCTGGAACTCCTCCTCCGAGATCCGCCCGGTGAAGATCACCGGATCCATGGGGAACTTCTCGGGCCTGAGGTGGGTGTTGAAGAAGTGAATGGTGAAGATGAAGCCCACGGCCAGGAGCGCCTCGTCGCTGTGGATGATGATGGCCAGGTTGAAGGTCCAGCCGGGGAGGAAGCGAGAGAAGAAGGCGGGGAACCACAGGAGCAGCCCGCTGCTGCCGATGATGGCGATGCCCCAGAACACCGCCCAGTAGTCGAACTTCTCCCAGTAGGCCCAGCGGTCGAAGCGCGGCCGCGGGCCCAGGCCCACGAAGTAGCGCATGTGCTGGACCATCTGCGCGATGTCCCGGGGCTGGGGCACCATGGACTCCGGCCCCCAGAACATCCCGTGGCGGCCCGCCAGGGCCAGGCGCGCCAGGTAGCCCAGGTGCAGGGCGAAGTAGGTAAAGGTGACGATGGCGAAGAAGCGGTGCAGGTACCCGGTGGTGAACGGGCCGCCGAGGGCCAGCGACAGCCCCTTGCCCCACCCCGTGTGGGCGAACTTGAGCGGCAGTCCCGTGATGGCCAGACCGAGGAAGCTCGTGATCACCATCCCGTGGAGGATCCGGTGGTAGAGGTTGAGCCTGAAGTAGTGTCGCTCCGGGCCGCTCACGGGTCCCGCGGCTCCTCGGCCGGCCGACGGCCGCGACGGAGTCGCTCCACCAGGGACCGCGGCAGCCAGAGCGCGGTGTGCACCCCGAAGAAGGCGAACGTCCCCACCAGCAGCGAGATCATCAGGAGGTTGACCCAGTAGAGCCGGGGAAAGCGGACCCTGTCTCCAGCATCCGCATGCGGGTGGAACTGGGCAAAGGACTCGCCCGCCGCGGGGTGGCATTGCTGGCACGTGGAGACGATGCTCGCCGGAGAGACCTGGGAGCGCGGGTCGGAGGCCGGCTGGATCGAGTGCGACCCGTGGCAGTCCGAGCACTTCGCCACCCGCGTCAGCCCGAGCTGCGTCACCTTGCCGTGGAAGGTGTCCCGGTAGGTCCTGAGCGACTCCTTGTGGCAGGTGCCGCATTCCCGGATGACGTCGAGCTGCCAGGGAGCGCCTTCGACGCGCCGGATCTGATGGGCGCTGTGGCAGTCCGTGCAGACCGGGGCTCCGGCGGCTCCCCGGGCCGCCGCCTTGCCGTGGATTGACTCGACGTAGTCCCGGTAGATGCCCGCGTGGCAGGTGGCGCAGGTCTTGGGGATGTTGGCGCGGAAGACACGGGAAGCGGCGTCGGTGCGCGCCCGGATCTCGTGGGCCCCGTGGCAGTCCGAGCAGTTGGCGGCCACGAGGAGCCCGCTCCGCGTGACGGCGCGGCCGTGGATCGAGTCCATGTACTGCTGGTACACGGCACCGACCTCGATCCCGTGGCGCTTGGCCAGTTCCGGGTCGGCGTGACACTGGGCGCAGGTGCGCGGCAGGATCAGGTGATAGGTCGACGACTGCGGGTCCGACTTCGCCAGGGCCTTGTGGGCCGGCCCGTGGCAGGAGCGGCAGGTGGCGGCCTCTGCGTCGCCTCGCGCTCGGGAGCGCCCGTGCACGCTGCTGCGATACAGGTCCACCTGCCTGGCGTGGCAGGCCGCGCAGGTCTGCGTCGAGAGCGACGCCGCAGGCTTGACGTCATGGGTCCCGTGGCAGCCGGCGCAACTCGGTGACGGCCGCGCGGCCTGCGCCTTGCGGCTGCCGTGGATGCCCTCGCCCAGCGCCGCGCGCTGCCCATCGTGGCACCCGGCGCAGGACACCGCCGGCAGCCGCTCGTCGTGAGGCGCGGTGGCGGTCCGGTGGCAGGCCACGCACGGGAGGCTCGCGTGGGCAGAGCCCTTCAGCACCGCCTCGTCCACGAAGACCGACAGAGCCTTGCCCCGGACGGGCGCGCCCCGAGCGAGCCCCTTGTCGGCATGGCATGCCAGGCAGTCCTCCGCCGTGGCCGCGCCCGGGGCCGCGAGGGCCCCGGGCGCGCCGGAGACCACGGCGAGGGTGGCGACTGCCAGGAACGCGCCGAGCAGGGTTCCGAGGCTACTTCTTCGTATGGCACTTCTCGCAGTTGGCCTTGTCGTCGGCCTTGAAGACGACGGCGCCGCCCATCTTCATCTTGCCGTCGTGGCACGCGCCGCACTGCTCGCCGGCCTTCATCTTGTCCATGGTCGGCGTGCCCGTCTGCCCCTTCTTCATCTTGAAGATCTTCGTGTGGCACGCCGTGCACTTCTCGGTCTTGTCCTTGTGCTTCTCGTGGCTGAAGTTCACCGTTCCGGGACTGTCCTTGCCCACGTCGTAGGCAAAGTCCGGGGGGATCTTCGGCTGCGCCTCGCCCGGCGAAGCGGCGAGCGCCCCCAGACCGAATCCCACGATGAGTGCGGCAGTCACGAGCCTACTGACTCGCATGGTCAATGTCTCCTTTGCTCCCCTTGCGGGGTCATCGGGCCTCACTGCACAGACACGCCACCACGGTACCCATCTCCCGCACGCCTCACTTCGTCGCGCTCGCCGTGTAACCGAGGTACGTCAGCACGATCATGTAGACGATGATGCCGATCCCGATCCACGTGAAGAGCGGGCTCCGCTCTCCCCTGGCCGCGCGCCAGTCCAGGAACGGCACGAGCAGTAGGAAGAGCCCGCCGAGCCCGAAGCCCAGGATCCCCACCACCTCGCCCTCGATGCCCAGGATGTGGGCCGGCAGGTACTTGAGCGTCTGGAACATGAACATGAAATACCACTCGGGCTTGATCCCGATGGGGGCCGGAAGGAACGGATCGGCCTTCCGGCCCAGCTCGGCCGGAAAGAACGCCGCGAGCGCCGCGAGGATCGCCAGCGCGGAGAGCCACCCCACCAGGTCGCGCAGCAGGAAGTTGGGCATGAATCGCATCACCCGCCGGGGCTCGCCCCTGCGCTCCACCGCCAGAGGGACGCTCATCCCGTGCCGCTGCACCAGGTAGAGGTGCAACCCCAGGATCAGGGTCGTGATCAGCGGCAGCACCGCCACGTGGATGCCGTAGAAGCGCGTGAGCGTCGCGCCCGTCACCTCGTCGCCCCCCCGCAGCAGCCGGCGGAGGAAGCCGCCAGCCCCCGGGACCGCGCCGGTGATCTCGCTCCCGACCTTGGTGGCGAAGTAGGCCAGCTCGTTCCATGGAAGCAGGTAGCCCGTGAAGCCGAAGCCCATGGCCAGCCCCATGAGCAGCACCCCCGAGACCCAGGTGATCTCGCGGGGCGGCCGGTAGGCCCTGAGCAGCAGCACGCTCCCGAGGTGCAGGAAGAGCGTGAAGATCATGAGGTTCGCGGCCCACGAGTGGATGGAGCGGATGAGCCACCCGAACTCCACCTCCCCCATCAGGAACTGGATCGATTCGAAGGCCTCCTCGGCACTCGGCCGGTAGTAGAACAGCAGCAGGATGCCCGTGGACACCTGCACAAGGAACAGGAACAGCGTCATCCCCCCGAGGTAGTACCAGGCGGTGTGGCGGTGGATCGGGATCTCCTTCTTGCGCACGAGGTGCTCCACCTCGGCGAGGCCCACGCGCTGGTCGAGCCACGTCCACAGCCTGCCGTGCCGCTCCTCCCCCCCCGGCATCTTCAGGCGCCCTTGCTCACGACGATCTGGTTGCCGCGCGCGTTGACGACGAAGGCGTCAAGCGGACGCGGCGGCGGTCCCTCGATGTTCCGGCCGTTGAGGTCGAAGTGGCCGTTGTGGCACGCGCACCAGATGTGCTGCAGGTCCGACCGGTACTGGACCGTGCAGTTGAGGTGGGTGCACACGGCCGTGAACGCGCGCAGCTCGCCCTGGGCCGTCCGCACCAGGATCCCCGGGCGGCTTCCGAACTTGAAGATCTGGCCGCTGTTGGGCCTGACCTCCTCCGGCTTGATGGCGAGCGTCACCGTCCCCGCGGTGGACTCCGCGACCTCCGGCGGCACGAGATAGCGGCTCACCGGGTAGAGCACGGAGAGCACGAAGGCCCCCGCGGCCGTGCCGAGAAACCAGTTGAGAAACCCCCGCCGGGTGGGCTCCGGGAACGTGCCTTCCGCCATGCTGTCCCTCCTCAGTTAGTGACCGGGCGCGCCGAGCTGCTGGCGGCGGTCGACGGCCCGGATCTTCAATAGGATGCCCGCGATCAGGGCGAGGATGACGATCACCGAGACGGCGAGCCCCTTGCGCCGAAACGCCAGTTCTTCCAGCGCGCGGACGCCGCGCGCGTAGGCCTTGGCGGCGATCGCGAGCCCGGGCTCCACCTCCTTCTTCACCGCCTCCGTGCGGAAGCTGTGGACCGCCGCCCGCGCCTTGACCAGCGCATCCTTGGCCCCGTTGAGGTCGAACTGCGGCTGGCTCACCTCCATGCCGGCATGCTCGGCCCGGAGCAGGAGCGCGCGCGCCTTCTCCCAGTCGGCGCTGAGGCCCCCGATGGCCGCCCGCATCTCCGTCGCGCTCTTGCCTCCCGCATCCTCCGCGGTGTGGCAGGCCGCGCAAGCGGCCTTGTCACCCAGCCCCAGGAGCGTGTCGCCCGCCTCGCTCACGTCGTGGTTCCCGTGGCAGGTGGCGCAGCCCGGGTTGCCCATCTGCGCGAACACCGGGGCGTGCACGCTCCGCTTGAAGAGATCGGCCTGGACCGCGTGGCACTGGCCGCAGACATTGCCGACCCAGGAGATCCCGGGCGGCGCCGCGCCATGGTTGCCGTGGCAGTCATTGCAGGTCGGAGCCGACAGATCCCCCTTCTCGAACATGGCCCGCCAGTGGACGCTCGTCTTGTACTTCTCGAGCTGGTCGGTGGGGATCTTGTAGGCTCCCATGTACTTGGCATCGCCGTGACAGCGGCCGCAGGTCTCCGCCACCTTGAGGGCATGGACGCTCGACTTCGGATCCGACGGGGGCCTGATCGCATGCGCCGAGTGGCACGAGATGCAGGTCGCCACCTTCAGATCGCCCACCCCGGCCAGCCGCCGGCCGTGCACCGAGGTCGCATACTCGGCCCGCTGGTCCACGCGCAGCGAGGGATTGTACTGCTTCATGAACTGGGCATCCGCGTGGCAGCGTCCGCAGAGCGCCGGGATCTGGCGGGTCCCCGGCTTGCCGATGTATCCCTTCTTGGGATCCATCGCCTCCATCCCCTCTTCCTTCGAGTCCCCGCCGTGACAGGCGACGCAACCGAAGCCCTTTGCCGCGTGGATGTCGTCGCGGAAGTCCTTGGCGGGCTGGGCGAGCCGCTCGTCGCCCGTGTCCAGGTGGCAGGTGGCGCATGTGTCGGGCGGCGGCGCGGCCGGCGCCGGGGAGGCCACGAGCGCCAGGAGCACTCCAAGAGCGAGGGCCACTCCCGCGCGCCGCATGCGCTACCGCGTCGGCGGCTGGGGCGCGCGCCCCAGGGACTGAAGGAGAGCGCCGAGGTCGGCCATCTCCTGTTCTGTGAACCCGGGCCACTCCCGCTTCTTTCCCCCCGGCGCCGGCGCCGTGACCGTCGCGTGGTTCCAGAGACTCGCCACCACGCCTGCGGGCGTGTCGATGTTCTTCGCCCGCGTCAGGTCGCTCGCCGGCTTGCCACGCTCCCCGCGCACGGCGTGGCAGAAGAGGCACCCCTTCTCGACGGCCAGCGCCCAGCCCCGGTTGAGGCTGCCCGGCTCGGCGAAGTAGCGGGCGGAGTAGAGGTACGCCACGATGTCTGCCATCTCCTCGGGGCGGAGCTGCGGGACCGGGATCCCCCGCGCCTCCATGACCTTCGCCATGGCGGGCACCTTGTTCCAGATGGCCGCGGTGAACTCCAGCGGGCTCCGCCTCACGCCCAGCCCCACGAGGTCAGGCCCCACCTTGCCGCCGGGCCCCGCCACGGCGTGGCACTCGATGCAGCGCTTCTCCGAGAAGAGCTGCCGCCCGATGTCGGCACGCCCCGGCAGCACGTAGAGGGGACCCTCGCGCGGTCCGGATGATGCCGGCACGAGGAAGGCCAGGAGATCGCGCAGCTCGGCGCCGGTGAAGGCCGGCCGCTCGATGCCCTTGGCCTTCATGGCTTCCGCCATCTGCGGCCCGTGGTTCCACAGGGCCGCGGCCACGAACATCGGCGAGGCCAGCTGCCTGGCGAAGTCGAGGTTCGGGCCCACCACGCCGCCTGTGCCCCCGACCGTGTGGCAGACGATGCACTTCTTCTCCGAGAAGAGCTTCCTCCCGGCCTCGGCGCTGCCGGGCACGTCGAAGTAGTTCAGCGTGTAGAGGAAGGCGACCAGGTCCGCCGCCTCCTTCGGATCCAGGGTCGGGCGCGCGATACCCATCTGCTGCATGCGCTCCGCCATCTTCGGCAGATGGTTCCACATGGCCGTCGCCAGATCGTAAAAGGACCGGAAGCGCTGGACCCGGGCGAGATCGGGCCCCACCTTGCCGCCGATGCCATTGATGGAATGGCACTTGGTGCAGCCCTTGGTCCCGAACACCCGGGCGCCGGCCAGCGGGTCCTGGCTGGGGCTGAACACGGGCTGGGCCCAGGCCGCCCCGAAAGGAAGGAGCACGAGAGCGGCCACGGAGGTCCACTTCACGCTTTCCCGCATGGGCGTCCCTTTCCGCCGGAAAGACCGGCAGTCGCCGGGAGGACGGCCTCCCGGCGACTGAGCGACGATGGCCACAATGCGGCTACTCGAACTTCAGCCTGAGCACTCCCGGCGTGTAGGCGTGGCGCACCTGGGCGTTGTCGAACACGGCCATGCCAAAGGGGTACTCCTTCTTGAGATCGCTGAACTGTACATCGAACTCGCTGCCGGTGGAGAGCTTTCTCCCGAGGACGAGCGTCCACGCGCCGTCCTTCCACGCGATCTTCGCCGAGATGTCCCCCCGGTCGCCCGCGAAGGGGGCGACGATGATCCCGGGCACCTCGTCGCCTGCCTTGTACTTGGAGCCGTCGAAGAGCTCCTTCTCCGCGTCGAGGATCCAGTACGGCGGCGCAGGCTTGTTGCCCTTGTGGGCCCACTTCGGCCCCTTCTTGTCGTCGGTCTCGTTGTTCGCGTAGCCGCCGCCCGTCTTCGGGTCGCTCTTGCGGCCGGCCCCGGGGGCCTTGTCCTTGTCGTATCGCGTGTGGTCCACGTACTGGTCGTCCACCTGGCCGACACTCGCGGCCGTGCGCACGCTCTTCACGTGCCACATGTCCAGCCGCTCGCCGGCCTCCTTCGTGTACTTGTTCCCGTAAGGCTTCCCCTCGCCGGTGTGGCAGGCGCTCATGCACCCCTTCTGCTCGAAGGCGGGGGAGGAGATGTTCCAGATCAGTGCCGCCTTGTCCTCGTAGTAGAGGTTGTTGTCGCTGCCCTTGTCATTCGGGTCCTTCAGCTTCTGCCAGGAGCCGTCCCCCTGCTTGACCCACGGGCCGCGCCTGAAGCTCTCCGTCGGGTCCTTGTACTGCATGAAGAAGTACACGGTGTCCGCCGTGTACAGGGCGCGGAGCGTGACCTCCGTGGAGCCGCCGGGCAGGTTCTTCCCGCCCACCGCCTTCACCGTCATCGGCACCGCCTTCTTCCAGGCGTCGTCCATGCTCCCGTCGAGCGCCGGCGCCGCTGCCACCTTCGTGGCCACCAGCGTGTTCTTCTGCTGCGCGTCGACCGGCCCGGCGCCGAGCCCGATCGCGAATCCCACGCTCACCACCAGCGCGGGGACCGCCCATTTCCAGGATGTCCGCATCGCAGCCTCCTTTGACAGCGGCCCAGCGCCCCGTCCATGGAGCGCTGGGGTTGGAGAGCTCACATCCCGTGACGCATGCCCATCGGCTGGGTCAGCAGCACGATGCCCGCCACGGTGAAGGCGAAAGACAGCGCGGCCATGGGCGCCAGCGCGCGGCTGGCGGCTCGCGGATCGGGGTAGACGCGGAGCGCCGTCCGCTGGCCCGCCACCAGCGACAGGACGAAGAAGCCCGCGAGGATGCCCATCTGCAGGAGCCCGACCACCGCCTCGGAGGCCAGCGGCGCCGGGCTCCAGTCGGGAACACCCAGCCACAGCGGAGTGTAGATCGCCACCGCGCGCTGGACGGCGGGCACGATCCCCCCGCCCTCGAGGAGCAGATGGGCGAGGTTGTGGGCCAGGTGCAGGGCGAGCCCCACGGGGACGAACATGTACCCGAAGGCGACGAAGGTGCGCCGGGGCCCGAGCCCCTGCGCGCCGGCAAGCCGATCGGACAGCCGCGCCCCCCAGTACACGAGCGCCGGGACGACCACCAGCGATCCGACCACGAGGATGCCCGACTCGATCATCCCGAGATAGGTGACGGGCTTGAGCGCGCCGCGGACCCAGCCCGGCAGCCAGCGGGCCATCTGGGAGATCAGGCCCGGCCAGGCCGAGAGCATCTGCGCCGTCACCACCAGGGTGATGCCCACGAGGGCCACGGCCAGGTAGGACTCCTCGAGGAGCCGCCGCCCCGAGGCCCAGAGGTCCTTGCCGAAGGCCCGAAAGCGCAGCGCCAGGTTGTCCCGTGAGCAGGCCTTGAGGCATTCCCCGCAGAGCGTGCAGTAGTTGTTGCGGTCAAGCGCCTGGGGGAACTCCAGCATGGGACAGCCCCGGCCGCCGGCGCCGCCCTGGTAGCACTCCTTGTCGCGGTGGCTCCGGCACTGCGCCTCGTCCTTCCTGCGGAGCTCCACGGGCGCCGTCATGGAGTAGATCCCGATGAGCCCGCCGATGGGGCAGAGGTACCGGCAGAAGCTCCGGCGCTCGAAGACGAGGCCCACCACCACCGCGAACACGGCGAAGAAGACGACGATCCACGCCGTGACCTGCGGGGAGCGCACCACGCCCAGCTGCTCGTCGGCCCAGGTGAGCAGGACGAACATCCCCGTGGCCCACCAGATGTTGCGGAAGGGCTTCGGCAGCCGGCGGGCCGCGCTCGCCAGCCGGGAGGTCCACTCGTTGAGGGCGCCGAAGGGACAGGCCAGGCACCAGACGCGCCCGACGAGGACGAAGGTGAAGATGATGCCGGCCCACCAGATCGTCCAGGTGAGCTTGGTGGCGAGGTTGACACCGCCCTCCTGCACGTCGAAGAAGCCCAGGAAGACGATCACGCCCATGAGCAGGAGCAGCGGGACTTGCAGCGACGGCTGGAACAGGCGCGAGGTCAGGGTCCCGCGGAGCCACGGTGAGGCCAGGAGGTCGACGGGCTCTCGCGAGGGCGCACCGAGCCGCGCCCGCATCCCCACCAGGTAGAGCCCCGCCAGCGCGCCCCCTCCCAGCAGCGCCACCAGTGTCCACGCGGCCGCGCCCATGCCCGCTGCCCCCGACACGGTGATCGGCAGATCCACCACCAGCGCAGGCTCGAAGCCTCGCCCCTCGAGGGCGGCGAGGACCACGCGCACCCGGTGCTCCCCGCTCCGCGCGGGGGTCACGGTCACGGCGTAGCTGCCCGCCCAGGTCACCTCGGAAGCCGGCTGCGGGTCCGTCGCGGCGCTATCGGTGCCGAACCCGATCAGCACGGTTCCGCCGGAAACCGGATCGCCGGAGCGGGCGCGCCCGACCTTGGCGACCACCTGCCCCTGCTCTCCCGGCCTGAGCGGACCCGTCCCGCTCAGCAGCTCGATCTCGTACCCGGCCACCGTGGCGGTGGCGCCCAGCGGAACCGCGGAGTGGTGCCCGCCATCGGCCGCCGCGAGGGCCGGCAGGAGCGTGACCAGCGCGGTCACCAGCAGGCCGAGGATCATCGCCCGTACTTGCGATCGATCTCGGCGCGGATGCGGGTCGCGGGGTGCCCCGCCTTCGCCATGCGAGACGCGTCCAGCGCCTCGTCCATGCAGATGTCTCAGGTGGCGGCGTGTCCGTCGGTGTAGCAGGAGAGCAGGCTCTTGTGCCCCATGTGCTTGTCGCACTCGCAGTAGCAGTACAGCTGGTCGAGGATGTCGGGGATGTCGCGGGCGACCTGGTGGGCGGTCCGCGCCTTGCCGACAAAGCGAGCCGGCTCCAGCGTCGGCCGCGTCTCGCGCCGGGCCACCCGCGCGACCGGAGCCGCCGCCGTCAGCGTCGGGGGCGGTCCGGTAGCCGGCGACTCGGCCGTCCTTCCGCCCCACGCCATCGCTCCCGCCGCGCCGGCGAGCGCCACGGCGCCGATGATGATCCACAGCAACTGAAGCCGCGCTCTGCCCGGATGCATTCCAGACCCAGGCCTCTGGGTTCCAGTCATCTCGTCCTCCCGGGCGGCCGATCCCGCCGCTCGTCGTGACTGCACGCAACGTCTGTGCCATCTCTCGGTGCTCACTAACCACCTGCCACTTAAGGGCTCAAGCAACCAACGACGGCCGCCCGGCGCGGCAGCGGAGCCCCCCTGGGGCGATGCCGCCCCAGGGGGCGCGGCGCAGCAGTCCTTCGCCTCCATCCCGGCGGCGGAACGAGGAGGCCCCACAGGCCTCATTTCCCTAACCGGGGGACGGCGCGAAGCGCTCCCAGAGGGAGTGGAACAGCGCGGCCCGGTGTCAACCGCCGGAGATGCGGGATGGCCCGTGTTGGTCCGGGCATTGGCGGAAGGACGCGCCGCCTTCGGGTCTCACGTGCGCTGACCGCCCGGGTCCGTGCGGACGAGAACCCGATGGCCGCAGGGCGGATCCCTTCCGGACCCATCCACAACTGACATGACACCCAGACCCCGTCAGAGCAAGCCCGCGAGGATCGGCGCCGTTCGGGGTCGATTGGGCTGGACAGTCACGGGGCCCGGCCGCTAGCATGATTCGCGTGATGAAGGAATCCTTCGGTCACATCCTGCTGGGACTCGCTGTGCTCCTGCTGGCCGGGTGCGCGGAAGTGCAGACGGAGAGGCCCCGGTTTGCCCAGCGGAATTGCCTCGACTGCCACAAGAAGTTCGGCGACAAGTACCTCGGGATGAAGAACGTCCATCCCACCGTGAAGGCCCAGCAGTGCGAGAGCTGCCACCTGCGGCACGGGCTGATCCCCAAGGCCGTTATGAAGAAGGACGGCAACGAGGTCTGCTACCAGTGTCATGCGCGGGACAAGGTCGGGCTCAGCCGGAAGCACGTGCACACCGCGCTCAAGAAAACCCGATGCACCGAGTGCCACGACCCGCATGCTTCCCCGGCGAGCCACCTGCTCAGAACCGAGGGCGATGAAGTCTGCTACCGCTGCCACAAGAAGGAGGAGCATCAGAGGAAGGTCGTGCACCGGGCCTCGCCGACCAAGGGCTGCCTCGCCTGCCATTCGGCCCATAGCTCCGACGAGAAGGACCTCTTGCTGAAGGCGGCGGTGCCGCTCTGCCTCTCCTGCCACGACGCGGCGACGCCGCAGTTCAAGAAGGCGCACGAGGGCTATCCCGTCGAGAAGGCCGCCTCGTGCGCGGGATGCCACAATCCTCACTCTTCGGCTCAGGCAAAGCTCTTGAAGACCAGCGCCCACGGCCCAGCCGCCACGGGCCAGTGCGAGGCGTGCCACAAGGCTGCCGCGTCCCCGAAGCCGTTCGAGACGGTGGACGCTCCGGACAAGCTCTGCGCCAACTGCCATGATGCGGCGGACCTCAGGGCCGGCGGCAAGGTGGACCACGCGCCCTTCAAGGACGGCCTGTGCAGCTCCTGCCATGCCCCGCACGCCTCGGAGTTCCCGAAGCTTGCCCTCGCGAAGGGCAGCCAGCTCTGCGTGACCTGCCACCAGGATCAGCGTGCGGCGGTGGCCGTGAAGCATGCGCCGGTGATCGGCGAGCCGGGATGCGTGTCCTGCCATCCGCCGCATTCCGCGAAGCTCAAGCGCCTCCTCAACCAGGAGGAGGGGCCGCTCTGCTTTTCGTGTCACCCAAAGACGCGGGAGGCCCTGCAGAGCAAAGTGTCTCATTCACCGTTCGCCCAGCAGGAGTGCAGCGCATGCCACGATCCGCACGGCTCGAACATGAAGCACCTCATGACGGACCGGCTGGATCGAGTCTGCTACCGATGTCATTCCGAGGCAGAAGCCAAGTTCCTGAAGACGTACACGCACCGGCCCGTCGCGGAAGGAACGTGCGCGGCGTGCCACACACCCCACGGGGGCGGACAGGGCAAGCTCCTGAAGGCCACCGACGGGCAGTTGTGCGTGCAGTGCCACGGGGAGTTCATGAAGGAGGTGGCGGGCGGGGTCAACCACTCCCCGTTCGCCGGCGGGATGTGTCTCAGCTGCCATGACTCCCACGGCAGCAATGTCAAGGGCATGGCCGCCAACTCGTTGGGGCCCCTCTGCGCCTCCTGTCACGAGATCGAGAAGGACGGCAAGGGGGCCAAGAGCAAGCACAAGCCCGTCGCGGCGGCCGAGTGCACGCAGTGCCACAGCCCGCACAAGTCGCGGCTCCCGGGCCTCCTCCTGGCCAAGACCCCCGAGCTCTGCGTGACCTGCCACAAGGAACTGAAGAGCCGGATAGAGAAGCAACGCGCCCACCAGCCCGCGGCAAGAGACTGCCTGCGATGCCACACACCCCATTTCTCGGCCCAGGATTCCCTGCTGATTCAGGCCATCCAGCCCACGTGCCTCGAATGCCACAATCCCCAACGGGCGACGTTCAGCAAGGCGCACCTCGGCATCGACGCGAACGTGATCGACTGCCGGAAGTGCCACGACCCTCATGCGTCCAAGGACCCGAAGTTCTTCAAGGCGAACATCCACATGCCCTTCGGAGCGAGATCGTGCGATGAATGCCACATCCCGTGACGCACGCTCGGGCCCCCCAGAGCCGAGCGGTCAGTGATGCGTCCGAGGGTTCTGTGGCTCGTGCTCGTTCTGATACCGCTCGCCTTGGTGGCGGCGGCCGTGGCTCACGGGCAGAACAAGTTCCGGTTGAAACTCGGGGCCGCGGGAAAAGTCTGCGTCGACTGCCATCCGGACTTCGCGGAAAAGCTCAAGAGCAAGTTCGTCCACACCCCCGTGAAGGCAGGAGAATGCGTCGGATGCCACAGCCCGCACGCCTCGGACCACGGGAAGCTGCTGTCCGTGCCGACCAATTCCATTTGCCTGACATGCCACGACGGCGTCATCCCGCCGAAGGCGGTGAGCACACACAAGGTCGTCATCGAAGGCAACTGCGTCAAGTGCCATGACCCCCACGCCTCCAACAACAAGGCGAACCTGCTGAAGGCCGGGAACGACCTGTGCGTGAGCTGCCACAGGGCCATCGGGGACACGGTCGCGAAGGTGAAGTTCAAGCACATGCCCGTGTCGGACGGCTGCCTGAACTGCCACAACCCTCACGCCTCGGACAAGTCCCCCAAGCTACTGAACAGCCCGGTGCCGGCCCTGTGCGTCCAGTGCCACAAACCCGACAGCCCACGCTTCGCGAGGCAGCACGTCGATTACCCGGTCGGCAAGGCCAACTGCGCCTCGTGCCACGATCCGCACGGGTCGAACACCGGCGGGATCCTGTTCGACACGGTCCACGCGCCGGTGGCCAGCAAGCGATGCACCCAGTGCCATAACGCGGCGACGGCCGCCGAGCCGTTCGCGACGAGACGGTCGGGCTTCGAGCTCTGCCGCGGTTGTCACGGCGCCATGGTGAACGAGACGTTCGGCAAGGCCCGCGTGCACTGGCCGCTCGTGGACAAGACCGGATGCCTGAATTGCCACGAGGCCCACGCCTCGCGGCAGAAGAAGCTCCTGAACGTCGAGGAGGCCAGCCTGTGCGGCCAGTGTCACAACGACACCCTGGACTGGCAGGCAAAGCTCGCCGAGAAGGAAAAACAGGAAACGGCGGCCGCGAAGGGGCGCCCGGAGAAGGGAGCATTCACCCACGACCCGATCCGGAAGGGGGGCTGCTCGGCGTGCCACGTGCCGCACGCGTCGGACAGCACCCACCTCATGCGCCAGCCCTCGGTGGTCGAGGGGTGCGGAGCCTGCCACGACTGGCTCAAGCACAACTCGCACCCGATGGGCGAGAAGTACGCCGACACGAGAAACAGGAACCGCTCGCTCGACTGCCTGAGCTGCCATCGCGCGCACGGGACAGGATACCGGTACATGATCACATTCCCCACTCCGACGGACCTCTGCGTCCAGTGCCACAAGCAGCTCAGGAGGTGACCGCATGCCGCGAGCCCTGAGCGCGCTCGTGATCCTGTTCGGGCTCCTCTGGGCCTGCGGAGGGGCGGCGGCCGCCGAGGTGGCGAGGCTCCGCTACGTCACGGCCATCTATCTCGACGACAAGGGTGGCGGCATGCGGCAGCCCGAGGGCGTGGCGTGCAATGACAAGGGGACCCTGATCGTGGCCGATACGGGCCGGGGTCGCCTCCTCCGGTACACCATCGAGGACAGGGATGTGAAGCCGGCCGGCGAGATCCAGGCGCCGCAGCTGCCGGCCCCCATCCGGCTGCAGCTGAACTCCAGGGACGAGGTGCTCGCGCTGGACGGAAAGGAGCGCCGCATAGGCCGGTTCGACGCGAAGGGAGCGTTCAAGGGCTACCTGAGCCCCGAGGGCGTTCCGGCCCCGACGAGCATCGTCCCGCGGAGCTTCCGGGTGGACCGGAGCGACAACGTCTATCTGCTGGACGTCTTCTCGGCGCGCGTCCTCGTGCTCGACCCCGACGGGAAATACCAGCGGCACCTCCCCTTTCCCGCGGAGCACGGGTTCTTCTCGGATCTGGCCGTGGATGGCAGGGGCGCCGTATTCCTGCTCGATTCAGTCAAGGCCCTGGTCCACGTGGCCCAGCGGGACGCGAAGGATTTCTCCCCCGTGGGGAAGAGCCTGCGGGGCCACCTGAGCTTCCCGACCTCCATCGCCGTCGACGGCCGCGGCATCATCTATGTCGTGGACCAGAACGGGGGCGGAGTGGTGCTCGTGGGGCGCGACGGGTCTGTCCTCGCGCGGCAGCTGGCAATGGGCTGGAACGAGGGACTCCTCTACTACCCGTCGCAGATGTGCCTGAACGACAAGGGCCAGGCCTTCATCGCCGACCGCGGCAACAGCCGGGTCCAGGTCTTCTCCATCGCGCGATGACGGGCACAATCTACCTGCTCTTCTTCCTCTCCGGGGCGGCCGCCCTCGTCTATCAGGTGGTGTGGGTGCGGTCGCTGACGCTCGTCTTCGGGGGCACGCACCTGGCGGTGACCGCCGTGCTCGCCATCTTCATGGCCGGACTCGCGCTGGGCGGATACGCGATAGGCAGGGTCGTCGACCGCGTCGGCCGCCCGCTGCGGCTCTACGGCCTGCTCGAGCTCGGGATCGCCGCATTCGCACTGGTCTTCATGGGGTTGATGGACATCTACCCTGCCGTGTACGTGGCCCTGGCCCAGGGGAAGGACGACTCGCCGCTCTACCTGCTCGCCGTCCGGGCGCTGTTCTCGAGCGTCGCCCTCATCGTCCCGACGACGTTCATGGGGGGGACGCTGCCCGTCCTGTCGCGCTTCGTCACCCGCCAGCCGGAGACGCTCCGCACGTCTCTCTCGTTCCTGTACGGGCTCAACACGCTGGGAGCGGTGCTCGGCGCCCTGCTGGCCGGCTTCGTCCTGCTGCGTCTGTATTCCGTGAGCGCAACCCTCTACCTCGCCGTCGTCACGAATACCGCCATCGGCCTCGTGAGCATCGCGCTCCAGGCCCGGCTGTCCAGCGCCGCAGCCCCCGCGGATGCGGTCCCCGGGTGCGCGGAAGCGGCGGTGCCAGCCGCGGCACCGGCCTCTTCGCCACCTTCGCTGCTCCGTGATCCCTTCCCCTGCCGCCTGGTTCTCTGGGGCATCGCGATCAGCGGCTTCTGCGCGCTGGGCTACGAGGTGCTCTGGACCCGGATCCTCACCATCGCGGTCGGCGCAAGCGTCTACGGCTTCACCATCATGCTGGTCGCCTTCCTGACGGGGATCGCCCTGGGGAGCAACGCGTACGGGCTGCTGGCGGCCCTCGCTGGAAGCAGGGACGCGAGGGTCACGCGCGCCATCGTCTGGTTCGGGGCCGTGCAGATCGTCATCGGAGCCG
>Ga0154441_1044_pt1 | contig 26016 bp, 23 predicted proteins | sample RifGroC2_FD_115945 | JGI IMG/M metagenome (GOLD analysis project Ga0154441, IMG submission 115945) | Candidatus Rokubacteria bacterium GWC2_70_16 | reverse complement strand
GCGTGCGGACCGTTCCGGCCTCGTCAGCCTCCATGAGGCGGCTGTAGCCCTTCACATCCGCGCTCAGGATCGCGGCCAGCTTCCGCTCGACGCTCATGGGCTCCATCGCGGTCCTCCGGGTGGGTCCGTCCGCCCGGGACGCTACTCGATCAACCGATCCGCCCGCAGCAGGAGCGCCGGCGGGATCGTGAGGCCGAGGGCGCTCGCGGTCTTCATGTTGATCACCAGCTCGAACTTCGTCGGCTGCTCGACGGGCAGGTCGGCGGGCCTGGCGCCCCGGAGGATCTTGCCCAGGTAGATCCCCGCACGCCGGAAGTTATCCAGCAGGCTGGGCGTGTACGCCATCAGTCCCCCAGCTTCCGCATGCTCCTGGAGCCCGTAGATCGCCGGTAGCCGGTGCTGCGCCGCGAGCTGCGCGATGCGCACGCGGTGAACGAAGAAGACCCCGTCCGTCAGGACGACGAGGGCCCCGATCTGCTCCTGGCTGATGGCCGCGAAGGCCTGATCGACCGCGGCGCTCCCGCGCGCCTCGAAGGCTCGGAGCCCCACCCCCAGCGCCCGCGCGGCGACCTCGGTCTCCTTCACAAGGGGCGCGTGCCCGGCATTGGCGGGGTTCCACAGGACAGCGACCCGCGTGACCCTGGGCGTGGCCTCCTTGAGCAACTGGAGGGCCTTGCCCGCGAGCTCCGGTCCGGCGATGAAGGACACCCCCGTGACGTTCCCACCGGGCCGAGCAAGGCTGGAAACAAGTCCCACTCCCACGGGATCGATGGCCAGCGCGAACACGATGGGAGTGGTCGTGGTCGCCTTGCCGGCGACGAGCGCCGCCGCGGTGGTCCCGACCAGGATCACATCGACCTTGGCCCGGACGAGGTCGGCGGCGAGTTCCGGTAAGAGATCCTGGTTCCCCCTTGCGTATCGATGCTCGAGCGTGACGTCCGACGCCTCGACCCAGCCTTGCTCCCGCAACCCCTGCCGGATTGCCTCGGCCGCCCTGGGAATGATGGGGTCCTCCGGCCCGGTTTGCAGCAGCCACCCTACCCGGTAGACCCTCCGCTGCGCCGTGGCAGCGAGTGGCCACGCGGCGGCGAGCAGCCCCGCGAGGAGGGCAGCGGACAGGGCCAGGAGGCGCCTGCGGGTGCAGGCATTCCGGGCTGGCGGGGTGCAGGCTACGCAGGCGGGGCAGGGGGTGGCCAGCAGGGCGCCGCGCCCGACGGGGGACGTCCCGCCCGGGGGGTTGTCGTGCTGGCACCGGGGACTCTTCATCGATGCGCCCCGGGGCGAAGGCCGCCCGATCCGGTCGGTGGGCACCTGTCGGTGACGGTCCCGGCGCCGGGGCCGCCAGCGTAGCCCTGATCCTAGCCGACGGCCATCCCCGTGGGCAAGGCCCGGCGCGAGCGCGCCGGCGGGGGTGCCGTGGGCGGGGGATTCCCTGGGGCTAGCCGACGAGGTCGAAGAGCCCCTCCGTCGCCCGGTCGAGTTCTTCCGGGGACACCGCGCCGAGCCTGCGGCCCAGGCGTTCCGTGGACAGCGTGCGCACCTGGCTCATCTTGATCCAGGACGGCTTCGGGAGGCGGGCGCTCTCCAGACGGAGCGTGAGCGGAAAGCCCGCGCGCTGGGGCTGGCTGGTGATCGCCAGGGCGATCACCGTCCCCGATTGGGCGTTGAAGACGTCATGGCTGATGACGAGGACGGGTCGGAGCCCCGCCTGCTCGCGGCCCCGGACGGGATTGAGATCGGCCCAGTAGATCTCGCCCCTCAGTATCCGGGCCACGTCTCTGAATCCGCGGCGAAGCCCTCCTCGGCGAGCCGCCGCTCCTCCTTCGGGTCGAGCTTTCTCGCCTCCTCGGCAAGCCGCCGCCGCCGGGCCCGCTCCAGCTTCTCGGCGATGGCGGCCTGGATGGCCTGACTGCGGTTGGGGTATCGCCCTGCGGTCACCCACCGGTCGATCTGCGCGAGCAGATCCTGCTTGATCGTGATCGCCACCTTGGCAGAGCCCATGCCCCCTCCTCCAGCGCGGGTATTACAAATCATCATACCACCGCGGCCAGTCCCCCGATGCTCGAGGCGGGGCAACGCCCGCCGTCCCCCGGCTACTCGATCACGTGATCCGCCCGCAGCAGGAGCGCCGGCGGGATGGTGAGGCCGAGGGCCCTGGCGGCCTTCATGTTGATGACCAGCTCGAACTTCGCCGGCTGCTCGACGGGGAGATCGGCGGGCCTGGCGCCCCTGAGGATCTTGTCCACGAACACGGCTGCCCGGCGCCAGTCGGTGGGTACCTGTCGGTGAGGGTCCCGCTGCCGGGGCCGCCACCGCAGCCCCGATCCTAGCCGACCGCCACGCCCGTGGACAAGGCCAGGCCGCGGGCGCCGTCGAAAGGGACGGCCGGGCGATGCGACGATCTTCCTGGCGGCGATGGCCGCGTGGGCCGCGCATCTCCTGACCGGCGACAGGACGCATTTCGGCCCTGCCGTGGCCAGACCACCGCCGCAGCGGCGAGAGCGCTTGGCGAGCCGGAAGTGGGAGTGAATGGCTGCGTCTCGAGTCGCGGATAGCTCGTCGAACCGCCCCCGGGAGGCGTCACGATCCACGGGGGCGGACCTGGCCGCCGGGGTGTCCGTCGCTGGCAACTTGTCAGTCTCCGGAGAACCTGGCTAAATGAAGGCATGCCAGCGGTGGGCGAACTCCTCCGGGCCAGGCGAGCCGAGATCCTCGCGCTCGCCGCCAGGCGCGGTGCGCGCAACATCCGGGTGTTCGGTTCCGTTGCCCGTGGCAGCGCGGACGAGGGAAGCGACATCGACCTCCTCGTCGACATGGAGCCGGGCCGGAGTCTGCTCGACCTCGGCGGCCTCTGGTCGGATCTCAACGAGCTACTGGGAATCAAGGTGGACGTCGTGACGGACAACGGCCTGCGCGAGTCGATCCGGGAGAGGGTCTTGAGGGAAGCGGTCCCCCTGTGAGAGATGACCGCGAGCGGTTGCGCCACATGCTCGAGGCGATGGCGCGGGTCGACAGATATGCGGGACGCGGAGAAGAGGCATTCCGCCGTGATGAGCTCATCCAGACGTGGATGGTCCGGCATATCCAGATCATCGGGGAGGCGGCCAGGGCCCTTCCCGGGGCGTTTCGGGACCGGTACCGCCACGTGCCCTGGGCGGATATCGTCGGGATGCGCCACGTGATCGTGCATGAGTACTTCGGGATCGATCTCGACATCGTCTGGCGCGTCGTGAGCGTCGACCTCCCGGCCCTGAGGCAGCAGATCGAGGCCATCCTCAGAGAGCTAGACCGAAGCACGTGACGGCCTCCGGGGCCTGGACGCACCGGCCAGCCCGGCGCCCCCTGCAGGTCATGCGCCGCGGCAATTCCTCCCCGAAGTGCGCCCCTGATCGCCCCGGCGGAGTCCAGCATGGCGTCCCCCGGCTACTCGATCACCTGATCCGCCCTCGCCGGGAGCGCCGGCGGGATGGTGAGGCCGAGGGCCCTGGCGGCCTTCATGTTGATGACCAGGTCGAACTTGGTCGGCTGCTCCACGGGGAGGTCGCCGGGCCTGGCGCCCTTGAGGATCCTGTCCACGTAGGTGGCGGCCCGGCGCCAGAGGTCCCGCGTGTTCGTCGCGTACGCCATGAGGCATCCGGCCTCCACGTACTCCCTGATCCCGCACATCGTCGGTAGGCGGTTCCTCGTCGCGAGGTCAACGAGGCGGCTTCGATGAAGAAAGAACATCGGGTCGCCGCCGAGGAGGAGGAGTGCACCCGCGCGCTCTCTGACCATGGCCGTGAAGCCCCCGTCGAACTCGTCGGGACTGCGCGCCTCCAGGACTTGAAGCTGCGCCCCCAGCGACCGAGCCGCGCCCCCTGCTTCCCTCACCAGGGCCGGATAGGCGGGGTGGGCCGGATTCCACAGGATAGCGACCCTCGAGGTCCCTGGGACGGCCGCCGTGAGCAGCTCCAGATGCTTGCCAGCGATCTCCGGGCCCACCGAGGACGTCAGGCCCGTGACGTTTCCCCCCGGGCGTGCCAGGCTGGCGACGAGACCGGCCCCGACAGGATCAAGCGAGGCGGCCATGACGATGGGGATCGTGCTGGTGGCACCCCTGGCCGCCAGGGCTGCGGGCTGAACCACCGCAAGGATGACGTCAACCTTGAGCCGGACGAGCTCGGCCGCGAGGTCCGGCAGGCGCTCGTATCTCCCATCGGCCCATCGGTACTCGATCACGATGTTCTTCCCCTCGACGTGGCCAAGGTCGCGCAGCCCTTGCCGGAAGGCCTCGACGAGATGCGCGGCAGCGGGGGCGCCAGTCGCTGCGAGATAACCGATCCGGTGCGCTCTCACAGGCTGCTGTGCCTCGGCGGCGAGCGGCGCCGCGAGGAGCGCGAGGAGGGCGGCCGACAGGGCCAGGAGCCACCTGCGGGCGCAGGCCTTCCGGGATGGCGGGTTGGAGGGTACGCAGGCGGGGCAGGTGGCGGCCGGGCGGGGGCCGCCCTCGGCGCGGGACTTCACGCCCGGGGCGTTGTCGTGCTGGCACCGGGGACACTTCATGGCGGGCCCCGGGGGCGAAGGCCGCCCGATCCGGTCGGTGGGGCCCTGTCGGTGGCGCTCCCGGCGCCGGGCCGCCACCGCAGCCCCGATCCTAGCCGACGGCCATCCCCGTGGACAAGGCCCGGCGCGCGTGCGCGCGTGCGGGGGTGCCGTGGGCGGGGGATTCCCTGGGGCTAGCCGACGGGTAGACGGGGTCAGCCCTCGCCGAGGTGCGGAGCCGCGCCGCCGTCCACGATGATCGTCTCGCCGGTCATGAAGGACGAGGCGTCCGAGGCCAGGAAGACGCAGGGGTAGGCGATCTCCTCCACCCGGCCCCAGCGGCCCATGCCCACGCGGTTGGCCACGGCGTCGTAGGTCTTCTTCGCGTCCGGGTTGGTCTTGTGGAGCACATCGAGGTAGCCCTCGGTCTCGATGGGGCCGGGGGCCACGCAGTTGACGCGGATGCCCTGGCGTCCCCAGGCCATCCCGAGCGTGCGGGTGAAGTTGATGACGGCGGCCTTGGCGGCGCCGTAATGCGGCATCATCGTCGAGCCGTAGACGCCGGCGATGGAGGAGATGTTGATGATGACGCCGCGGCCCTGGCCGAGCATCTGCCGCCCCGCCCACTTGCAGCCGAAGAAGACGCCGTTGAGGTTGATCCCGATCACGGCGTTCCAGCCGTTCGGCGAGATGTCCTCGGGCTTGGCGCGGAAGGAGGCGCCGGCGTTGTTCACCATGACATCCAGCCGCCCGAGGTCGCGGACCGCGCGCTCCACGAGCTCCTTCACGCCCTCCTCCTGGCGCACGTCCACGGCCATGGCGAAGGAGCGGCGCCCGAGCGCCTTGATCTCGGCGACCACGGCCTCCAGGTGCTCGAGCTTGCGGCTCGCCACCACGACGTCGGCGCCGGCGCGGGCGAACTCGAGGGAGATGGAGCGGCCGATGCCCAGGCCCCCTCCGGTGACAACGGCGATCCTGCCGTCCAGCGAGAACGGTGACGCGGCCATGGGAAGGTCTCCTTGACCTGGGATGGGCACCCGGGCTGTCGCCCGCCCAATCCCGCCGGAATACTGCGTTCGATTCCTTGATCGCGCGGCGTGAGTGGCGCTTACCCTTGCGTTCAGGGCCGGGGCGGCGTAGCGAGGCCGCCTGTTAGGCTGCGACGAACTCACGGACGTCGACCTGGACACCCCCGCGAGCGGCAGCGTCGACGATCTCCAGCAGGCGGCCGCTCGTGTCCTCGTCGACGTATTCCTCGCCGCAGTTGTCGCAGACGCGCGCGGGCACCCCCTTGACGATCACCGTGGTGTGGGCGCGCTCCAGCGTGATCGTGGCCTTGCCCGGCCGGGTCGTTCCGCGCTTGCAGATGACACAGGTCATGGCTGTCGCCTCCGGCGGAAGTCCACTTCCCATCGGACGGGGTCGGGCTCGTACACCGTGATCACGATCGTCTGGCCGCCCCCCGCATCGTCTGCCACGACCACATGCAGGGGGCGTGGCCCCCCCCACCCCAACACTAGCCGACTGGGATAGGGCGTGTCATCCGGATACGCCTCGATGGCCTCACCGGTGCCGAGCGCTTGGCGCACCTCGGCGACGCTGATGCCCCGGCGCGCCATCCGCCTGAGCGCGTGGACGCGAAACACCAGCATCCCGGGCTCCATCGTCACGGAAATGCTGCCACAGAGATGTCCCCGCTCGGTTGCTTGATCGCGCTGCGTGAGTCCCGGTCGACCCCGGCGGGCATCGGGGTTCTCGCCCGCCCGCGCCCCGCGATTATACCGCGCGGCCGACGCGGGAGAAGGCGACCGGGGCGGGGCTCTCGAAGCGCGCCCGTGCGCCTGTCCCCGGGTGGACGAAGCCGAGCCGGATGGCGTGCAGGCAAAGCCTGCCGATAGGGTTCCGCGCGCTGCCGTGGGGCGCATCGCCCACGATGGGGTGCCCGAGGCCGTTGAGCTGGACGCGGATCTGCTGGCGCCGCCCGGTGCCGAGCTTCAGCTCCAGCAACGTCGCCGCCGCCCGGCGCTCCAGCACGCGGTAATGGGTGATGGCCTCCTTGCCCTCGCGGGAGGCGCGCACGCGCAGCCCGCGGTCCTGGGCGAGCTGCGCGACGAGGGTCCCGTGGTCGTGGCGCACGCGGCCCTCCACGAGGGCGACGTAGATCCGCTCCACCGCGCGGGCCTCGAACTGCTCTTGCAGGATCCGCTTGGCGGCCGGGGTCTTGGCCACGACGAGGAGGCCCGAGGTCTCGCGGTCGAGGCGGTGCACGATGAACGGGCGCTGCGGCGGGCGCCCCGCGCCGAGATAGCCCCAGAGCATCCGGTAGACCGTGCGCTCCCGCTCCCTGTCGGTTGCGATCGTGAGGAGCCCGGGGGGCTTGTCGATGACCAGGAGATCGGCGTCCTCGTGGACGAGGCGGAGCGCGGCGGGGAAGGGCATGCGGGAGGCCGTCGCGCCGAGGGCCACCGCCTGCCCGGTGCCCACCGCCGCGCGCCCGTCGCGCGCCACGGCCCCGTTGACGCGGACGCGGCCGTCGCGGAGCCACTGGCGCAGGCTCCTCCCCGAGGCCTCCGGGAAGAGCGCGCGGAGCCTGTCCAGCAGCGTGGATCTGCCGGCGGGCGCCATGGCTCACTCCTGGCGGAGGACGCCCAGCGGCGGATGGCCGAGGAGGCGGAAGCTCCCGAGGAAGCCCACGGCGAGGGCGAGGAGCGCGGGGCCCGCCACGCCCAGCACGAGCGTCGCGGGCTGCCAGAGCCACGGCACCTCGAGGAAGAAGCGCTCGACGACCCACGCCAGCACGCTGGCCAGCACCGTCCCGGCGAGCCCGGCCGCTCCGCCCAGGAGCGCGTACTCCACGGCGAAGGCCCGGGCCAGGAGGCCTCGCGTGGCGCCCACGGCCTTGAAGATCACTGACTCGTAGAGCCGCTGGCGGCGCGTCATGGCCAGGGCTCCCGCGAGCACCACCAGCCCCGCCACGACGGTGAAGCCCGCCACCAGCCGGATGGCCAGCGTGATCTGGTCGAGGATGGCCGCCACGCGCTCGAGGACCTCGCGCACCGGGATGGCGGTGACATTGGGGAAGGCGGTGACGACGGCTGACTGCAGCGCCGCCTCCCGCTCGGGGCGCACGCGCGCCGTGGCGAGATAGATGCTCGGCGCGCCGTCGAGCGCCCCCTGGGAGAAGATCACGAAGAAGTTGGCGCCGAGGCTCCGCCAGTCCACCTTCCTGAGACTCGCGACGCGGGCCGACACGGTCACGCCCTGGATGTCGAAGGCGAGCCTGTCGCCGAGGGCGACGCCCAGCGTGCGGGCGATCTCCTCCTCCACCGAGCAGAGCGGCTCGCGGGCCGCTTCCTCCGGCGTCCACCAGCGCCCGGCCACGACAGTGTCGCGCCCCGGCGGGGTCGCGGCCCAGGTCAGCACGTACTCGCGGGTGAGGTACCACTGCTCCTCCCGCCGCCCGGCCTCGGGCGCGACGGGCACCCCCTTGATCGCCGCCAGTCGCGAGCGCACCACCGGGATCAGCTCGGGAGGCGCCTCGCCACTGGTCTCAGCGACGATGCGCGCGAAGCGCTCGGCCTGATCGGGCTGCACGTCCACGAAGAAGAAGGCGGGCGCGCGCTCGGGGCTGCGGCCCGCGATCTCGCCGCGGAGGCTCCGCTCGAGGAGCGCCACCGAGACGATGAGCATCACGGCCAGCCCCAGCGTGACGAGCACGGCGCCCGTGTGACCGCCGGGCCGATGGAGCGCCGACAGGCCCTGGCGCCAGACGAGCGGGCCGCGGCGCGGCAGCCGCCGGGACAGCGCCATGGCGAGCCGCGCTGCCAGGAGGAGCAGGCCGAGCCCGGCGGCGAGGCCCCCGACGAAGAGGCCGCCGACCTTCCACGACCCGGCCTGCCAGAGCGCCAGCGCCGCCAGTCCCGCCGCGATGGGGAGCGCGGCCGCCCAGGGGCGGCGGCCGGGCAGGGCGCCCTCGACCTCCCGCCTCAGGATCAGGGCCGGGGGCACGCGCCGGATCTCCAGCAGCGGCCAGAGCGAGCAGAGAAGCGTGACGCCGAGCCCGAGCGCGATCCCGCGGAGGATTGCCCCCGCGGAGAGCACCGGCTCCACCTCGAAGGGCAGGAGCGCCGAGAGGAAAGGGATCAGCAGGGGCTGGAGCGCCGTGCCCATGGCTGCCCCGAGCATGCCGCCGGCCAGCCCCAGCGCCACCGTCTGTGCGAGGTAGATCGCGAGCACCTGGCGCCAGCCGGCGCCCAGGCACTTGAGGATGGCGATGGTCCGGAGCCGCTCGCGGATGAAGGCGGTGACGCTCGATCCCACGCCGATGCCGCCCACCAGGAGCGCCACGAGCCCCGTGAGCCCGAGATAGAGCGTGAGCTGGTCCCAGAAGCGGCGAAGCCCGGGCTGTGCCTGCCTGAAGGTCGTGATGCGGAGCGCGGGATCGGGCAAGAGCCGAGCCACGCGCTCGCGCAGCACTTCCGCCTCCTCGCCCGTCGGCAGGCGCAGCAGGGTGCGGTGGCGGACGCGGCTGCCCGGCTGGACGAGGCCGGTGGCGGGGAGATCGTCGTCGGCGATGAGGACGCGCGGCCCAAGGGAGAAGACGCCTGCCGAGCGGTCAGGCTCTCCGGTGATGCGGCCGGCGATGGTGAACTCCGCCTCGCCGATCCGCATGCGGTCGCCCGGGCGCAGGCCCAGGCGCGCCAGCAGCGCCTCGTGGACCAGGGCGCGCCGGGCGCCCATCAGCGACGGGAGCGGGCGATCGGGGTCGGTCGTGAGCCGGCCGTAGAAGGGGTAGCCCACCGGCACCGCCTTGAGCTCGACGAGCGCGCTCGCCTCTCCCGCGCGCGCCATGGCCGCCAGCTCCAGCACCTGCATGCGCTCGATCCCCTCGCGCGCGAGGGCGGCGAGCGCGCGCTCCGCCTCGCCGGACAAGGGCCGCGTCGAGCGGATCTCCACATCGGCGCCCATGAGCGAGCGGGCCGAGCGGCCCACCGTGCGCTCGAGCGCATCGGCGAAGCTCCCCACGGCGACCAGCGCGCCCACGCCGAGTGCCACGCAGGCCAGCGCATAGCCCCAGTGCCGCCAGGCCCCGCGCGCCTCGCGCGCGGCCATCCCGATCACGCGATGGCCCCGTTCACCGGCTCGTCGCCGACGATGCGCCCGTCGCGGAGCAGCACCAGCCGATCGGCATGGGCGGCCAGCGCCGCGTCGTGAGTCACCAGCACCAGCGTGCTTCCCAGCGTCCGGTTCAGCGCCAGCAGGAGGTCGATGATCTGCTTGCCCGTGGCCGAGTCGAGGTTGCCCGTGGGCTCGTCGGCCAGGAGGAGCGGCGGCCGGCGCGAGATGGCGCGCGCCACGGCCACGCGCTGCTGCTCGCCGCCGGACAGCTGCACAGGGTAGTGGTGGGCGCGCTCCGCGAGCCCCACCTCGACGAGGAGCGCGCGCGCCCGGCCGAAGGCATCGCGCGCGCCGCCGAGCTCGAGCGGCACCGCCACGTTCTCCAGCGCCGTCAGCGTCGGGATCAGGTGAAAGGACTGGAAGATGTAGCCGATGGTGTCGCGCCTGAAGCGGGCGAGAGCTTCCTCGTCGAGGCGGGTGATCTCCACGCCGCCCACCCTGATGCTGCCGGCGCTGGGCCGGTCCAGGCCCGCGATGAGGCCCAGCAGCGTGGACTTCCCGCTCCCGGAGGGGCCGGCGATGGCCAGGAACTGGCGGGCCGGCACCTCGAGAGAGACATCGCTCAGCACCTCCACAGGCCTGCCGCCGCTCGACAGCCGCATGGAGAGGCCCGCGATCCTGATCATGACGCGCTCATACTACACTACGGTCATGCGCCCCCTCGTCCGCCGCCTGTCTCCGCTCTCCGGCCTCGTCGCGCTGGCGCTCTGCATGGCGCTGCCCGGCGGCCCCGCGTCCGCCGCGGCGGGCGAGCGCGTCATCGTCTGCTTCGGCGACAGCCTCACGGCGGGCCTCGGCGTGGCCCCCGCGGAGGCGTATCCGGCTCGCCTGGCGGCGCGACTCGAGGCCGAGGGCTATCGCTACCGCGTCGTCAATGCCGGCGTCTCCGGCGATACCACGGCCGGGGGGCTCCGGCGTCTGGACTGGGCGCTCAGGCTCGAGCCCGACATCGTGATCCTGGCGCTCGGCGCCAACGACGGGCTCAGGGGCCAGGACCTGCGCGCGGTGCGCGCGAACCTCGACGCGCTCGTGGAGCGATTCCAGCGCGCCGGCGCGCGCGTGCTGCTGGCGGGCATGCGGCTGCCCCCGAACTATGGCCGGCCCTACGCCGACGAGTTCCGGCGCATGTACGAGGCCGTGGCGCGCCAGCACCGGGCGGCCCTCATGCCCTTCCTCCTCGACGGGGTGGGCGGCACCCCCCGGCTCAACCAGCCCGACGGCATCCACCCGACAGCCGAGGGCCATCGCGTGATCGCCGAGCGCCTCTGGCCCTACCTCCGCCCGCTGCTCAGCCCCTGAGCCAATTGCTCTGAGTCAGTTGCTTCATGGGCGGTTCGGGCCTACCATGGGGCGCGCTGGTCCGACCGCAGACCCCAACTCCGAGACGGCCATGACAGGCGAGGGCACATGACGAGCACGGCTGCCGACTTCTCGCTGGAGAGCAAGTACGTCCAGGACCAGGGGCGCATCTATCTCAGCGGGATCCAGGCGCTGGTCCGGGTCCCTCTCGACCAGCACCGCGCCGACAGCCGCCGGGGGCTCAGGACCGCCACCTTCATCTCGGGCTATCGGGGCTCTCCGCTGGGCGGGCTCGATCTCACGCTGGAGCGGCTCAAGCCGCTCCTGGCCCGGCACGAGGTGGTGTTCTCCTCGGGCCTCAACGAGGATCTCGGGGCCACGGCCGTGTTCGGCAGCCAGATGGCCGGCCTCTTCCCGAAGCCGAAGTACGACGGTGTCCTCGGCATGTGGTACGGCAAGGCCCCCGGGGTGGACCGCACGGGCGATGCCTTCAAGCACGCGAACTACGCCGGCGTGGGGGGCAACGGCGGCGTGCTCGCGCTGGCGGGCGACGACCCCATCTCCAAGTCCTCGACGCTGCCCAGCCACTCCGAGGTCGCCTTCTACGACGCCTTCATGCCGACGCTGTTCCCCGGCAATGTCCAGGAGATCCTGGACCTCGGGCAGCACGGATTCATGCTCTCGCGCACCTCGGGCCTCTGGGTCGGCTTCAAGATCGTCACCAACGTGGCCGACGAGACGGGCACCGCCGAGGTGGCCCCCGAGCGTGTCGCGCCCGTCATCCCCACGGTGGAGCTGGACGGCCGGCCCTTCCAGCACCACATCAACGTCATGCTGATCCCGCCCTTCGGGCTGGACATGGAGCGGACCATCCATCTCGCCCGGCTCGAGCTGGCGCGCCGCTACGCGTGGGAGAACCGCCTCAACCGCATCACGGTGCCTGCGCCGGAGGCCTGGCTCGGCATCCTGGCGGCGGGCAAGACCTACTACGACGTGCGCCAGGCGCTCCGGGAGCTGGGGCTCGACGATGCCGCGCTCCGGCGCAACGGCATCCGGCTCCTGCAGATGGGGATGCTCTTCCCCATGGAGCCGCGCATCGTCCGCGAGTTCGCGCGGGGGCTCGAGGAGATCCTCGTGGTCGAGGAGAAGCGGCCCTTCCTCGAGATGTTCGCCAAGGAGCTCCTCTACGGCGCGCCCGACCGGCCCCGCATCGTCGGCAAGCAGGACGAGGAGGAGCGGCCGCTGCTGCCGGCGATCGGCGAGCTGGACTCCGACCTCATCGCGCGCGCCGTCGCCCGCCGCCTGGCGCGCAAGCTGCGCGTGGAGTCGGCGGAGGCGCGGATCCGGCACCTGGACGAGGTCACGGGGCGGCCGCGGACACTCACCCTGGCGCGCTCGGCCTACTTCTGCTCCGGCTGCCCCCACAATCGCTCCACGGTTATTCCCGAGGGCAGCGTGGCGGCGGCCGGCATCGGCTGCCACGGCATGGCGCTCGGGATGAGCCGCGGCCTCATCGGCGTCACCCACATGGGGGGCGAGGGGGCGCAGTGGGTGGGTATCGCGCCCTTCACCGAGACGCCGCATCTCTTCCAGAACCTGGGCGACGGCACGCTCTTCCACTCGGGCACGCTTGCGATCAATTACGCCATCGCCTCGGGCGCCAGCATCACCTACAAGATCCTCTACAACGGCGCCGTGGCCATGACGGGCGGCCAGGATGCCGCCGGGGCCCTGCCCATCCCGGCGCTCACGCGCAAGCTCGAGGCCGAGGGCGTCAAGCGCATCCTCATCACCACCGACACGCCCGCCAAGTACCGGGGCGTGGCGCTGGCCGGCATCGCCGAGGTCTGGCACCGCGACCGCCTGCTCGAGGCGCAGTCGCTGCTGGCCGCCATCCCCGGCGTCACGGTGCTGATACACGACCAGCAATGCGCGGCCGAGAAGCGGCGGCTGCGCAAGCGCGGCCGGCTCGCCGATCCCTCGCGGCGGATCTTCATCAACGCGCGGGTGTGCGAGGGCTGCGGCGACTGCGGGAAGAAGGCCAACTGCCTCTCCGTCCAGCCGGTGGAGACCGAGTTCGGCCGGAAGACGCAGATCCACCAGTCCTCCTGCAACAAGGATTACTCCTGCCTCCTGGGCGACTGCCCCTCCTTCCTGACGGTGGAGCCGCTGGGCCCTCCGCAGAAGAAGGATCGGCGGCTGCCGCCGCTGGAGGCCGAACTGCCCGAGCCCGCGCTCAAGGTGCCCGCCGACGGCTTCGCGGTGCACATGATGGGCATCGGCGGAACGGGTGTCGTCACCGTCAACCAGATCCTCGGCACCGCCGCCTTGCTGGACGGCCGCCACGTGCGCGGCCTCGACCAGACCGGGCTCAGCCAGAAGTGGGGGCCCGTGGTCTCGGACCTCAAGATCGCCTCGCGCCCCATCGAGGAAGCCAACAAGGTCTCGTCCGGCGGCAGCGACCTCTACCTGGGCTTCGATCTCCTCGTCGCCGCCGACCCGGGCAATCTCGACAAGGCCGAGCCGGGGCGCACCGTCGCCGTGGTCTCCACGAGCCAGATCCCCACCGGCCAGATGATCGTGGACACCGCGGTGCACTTCCCGGAGCTGGCCGGCACGCTCATGAGCATCGACCGCGTGTCGCGGAAGGACGAGAACGTCTACCTCGACGCCGGGGCCATCGCCGAGGGCCTGTTCGGGGACCACATGGCGACCAACCCCCTCATGCTGGGCGCGGCGTATCAGGCCGGGGCCCTGCCCATCTCGGCCGCCTCCATCGAGCGGGCCATCACGCTGAACGGCGTGTCGGTGGAGATGAATCTCCAGGCCTTCCGCTGGGGGCGCATGGCGGTGGTGGACGGCAAGCGCGTGGAGGCCGAGGTCCGCAAGGCCACCGGCCGCGAGATCGAGACGCGGGTGCTCTCGGCGGAGGCGCAACGGGTGGTGGACGCGACGTTCGTGACGGGTGAGGCCCGGCGGCTCCTGGAAGTGCGGGTACCCGAGCTGATCGAGTACCAGAGCGTGGACTACGCCCGTCAGTACGTCGACTTCGTCGGCCAGGTCGCCCGTGCCGAGGCCCAGCGGGTGCCCGGGCGCACCGGGCTCACCGAGGCCGTGGCCCGCAACCTTTTCAAGCTCATGGCCTACAAGGACGAGTACGAGGTGGCGCGCCTGCATCTGGATCCGGCCCTTCGCACCGACCTCGAGGCGAAGTTCGGCCAGGCGATCACGTACTCCTGGCATCTCCACCCGCCGCTGCTCCGGGCGCTCGGGCTCAAGAAGAAGGTCAAGCTCGGCTCGTGGTTCGCCCCGGCGCTCAGACTCCTGCGGGCCATGAAGGGGCTGCGCGGGACGGCGCTGGACCCCTTCGGCCGGGCCCCTGTGCGCCGGGTGGAGCGGGCGCTGCCGGGCGAGTACCGGGCCATGGTCGAGACCGTCTTGACAAGGCTCGGCTCGGCGAATCACCATAGCGCCGTGGCCATCGGGGAGCTTCCCGACCGGATCCGCGGCTACGAGGCCATCAAGCTCGAGAGCGTGAGGCAGTTCAGGGACGCGGCAAGGCAGCTCATGGCGACACTCGACTGACGGAGGGGACAGAACCGTGAGACGGCTCCTGGTGGCTTGCGTGGCAGTGGTGCTGAGCGGTTGCGCGGGGATGATGGCCGAGCCGGAGCTGCCGATGCTCCCGTCGGCGGAGGCCACGCTGAAGGACAAGGACGGCAAGCCGGTCGGGTCGGCCACCCTCATCGAGACGGCCGAGGGAGTGCGGATCGCGGTGACGGCCCGCCGCCTGCCGCCCGGCGACCACGGCGTTCACATCCACGCGGTGGGGCAGTGCCAGCCCCCCGCCTTCGACTCGGCGGGCGGCCACTTCAACCCCACCGGCAAGCAGCATGGGCTGCAGAACCCGGCCGGCCCCCATGCCGGCGACCTGCCCAACATGAAGGTCGCCCCGTTCGGCGAGGGCGGCATCGACGTGACGACCAAGGCGCTGCGGCTCTCACCCGGGCCCGGCTCGCTCCTCGGGGGCCAGGGCACCGCCATCGTCATCCACGCGGCGGCCGACGACGGGAAAACCGATCCCACGGGCAATAGCGGCGCACGCATCGCCTGCGGGGTGATCACGAAGTAGCCGCTCGCCCGTCGGCGCTGCCGGCGAGGCTGACGTGGGAAGGGCCGGATCTCGGGATCCGGCCCTTGGTTCGTGTCGCGGGAGCGGACGGGTCAGCGCCGGGGCGACTCGCCGGTCTGGCCCGGGAGCTGGATCAGCGGCGTGGCGTTGCCGCCGAGCAGGTACTGCGGCAGCCGCCCGTCCCATCGCGCGAGATACTGCTGCTGGATCAGCACCGGTGTCAGCGAGGCGGAGACGCGCCCGTTGTACGTGGCCTCGGCCTCGCCCTTGACGCGGAGGGCGTCGGCCACCCCCTTGGCCTCTGCCAGCGCGGCGTCGCCCTTGCCCTTGGCTTGCGCGGCCACGATCTCGGCCTGGCGCTGGGCCTGGATCAGCTCGTAGCGCTTCTGCTCGGCCTTCTGCTCCTCGATCTGCTTGGCCTCGATGGCCTTCTCGTAGTTGGGATCGAAGCGGATATTGGCCAGCGCCGCCTCCTTGAGCTCGACCCCGTACTTGGCCAGCCACGTGGTGAGCTCCTTCTGGATGTCGGCCTTGATGAGCGGGCGCTTGAGGAGGATCTCGGCGGCATTGTGGGTGGCCGTCTGGCCCTTGAGCACCTCCTGGGCCGCCGGGTCGATGATCACCGCCGAGTAGCCGAGGCCGATGCCCTTGTAGACCTCCGGGGCGCGGTCGGGGATGAGCCGGTAGTTGAGCACCATCTCGACGTGCACCGCCTGGAGATCCTTGGAGGCGGCGTCGTAGCGCGCCGTGTGCTTGTGGACGCGCGCGTCCATCACCACGACGTCGTAGAGGGGATTCCACAGCACGTTGAGCCCCTCGCGCAGCGGGACCGGGTCCACCTGGCCGAAGAGCACCTTGATGCCGACCTGCCCCGCGGGGATGATGCGGAAGATCGAGAAGACGAAGATGACGCAGGGAATGCCCACGGCCAGGGTGAGCACGATCCTGGGGACGAGGGCGAGAGCGCCGCCGCGAAAGAGATCGGCCTGGCGCTTGAGGGCATAGTAGAGGGCGAGCCCCACGACGAGGACGGCGGCGGCGAAGATCATCTTGGCCATGGCGTCTCCTCCTTGCCCGCCTATTCTGCCACTGCAGGCGTGCCGTGGGCTCACGAATGAGCCGTTGCCCACGCGCCGGGCCGGCCCCCGTCTCCCTCGGACGTGGTGTCATTGACACCAATGTGTCGCCGTGGGATGCTTCCACGCGGAGGGACATGGAGATGGTGCGCCCCATGGAGTCTCAGGCGAAGCGGCCGCGGATCAGCGTGGATGTGCGCCCCGAGGTGCGCCGCCGCCTCCGGCTGGCGGCGGCCAAACGCGACCTGACGATCAGGCAATACGTGCTCGACGCGATCGAGGAGCGGCTCCGGGAGGATCTCGGAGACGAGGGCGAGGGACTGCTCCTGCTCACCGCGCAGGCCGACCCCGTGCTGGCCGAGCTCTGGGACAACCAGAAGGACTCCGAGTATGACCGCCTACAGCCGGGGTGATGTCGTGCTGGTCGGCTTCGTCTTCTCGGACGAGTCGGGCAAGAAGCTCCGGCCGGCCGTCGTGATCAGCTCGGCACCCTACCACCGGGCCCGGCAGGAGGTGGTCGTTGCGGCCGTCACCAGCAACGTGAAGCGGCGGCTGCCCGGAGACCACCCGGTCGCGGACTGGCGGGGTGCAGGCCTCCTCTTTCCCTCGGTCGTCACCGGCGTCCTGCGCACGATCAAGCGCTCGATGATCGATAGGAGGCTCGGCGCTCTGGCGAAGACGGACCTCGATGCCTTCGATCGGGAGCTGCGCCGGGTGCTGGGCCTGTGAGGCGCCGCGGCGGCCTCTTCCTCAAGTACGTCGCGCTCTTCGTCACCCTGGTCAGCGGGGCACTGCTGGCCAGCGGTCTCGTGGAGATCTACTTCTCCTACCAGGAGAACAAGGCCGCGCTGGTGGCCGTGCAGCGCGAGAAGGCCGCGGGGGCGGCCTTCCGCATCGAGCAGTTCGTCCGCGAGGTGGAGCGCCAGATCGGCTGGACCACCCAGCCGGTGCTGGCCGCGCGAGGCGGGGCGCTGGAGCAGCGCCGGTTCGACTTCATCCGGCTGATCACCCAGGTCCCGGCCATCACCGAGGTGACCCACCTTGACGCTGCGGGCCGGGAGCAGCTCCGGGTCTCGCAGCTCGCCATGGACGTGGCGGGCAGCCAGGCCGATTTCTCGCGGGAGCCCAGGTTCCTCGAGCCCAGGGCGGGCAAGGTGCACTTCGGCCCCGTGTACTTCCGGAAGGAGTCCGAGCCCTACATGACCATCGCCGTGCCGCAGCGGGGCGGCGGCGGCGTGACGGCGGCCGAGGTGAACCTCAAGTTCATCTGGGACGTGGTCTCCCGCATCAAGGTCGGCAAGGCCGGCCTGGCCTATGTGGTGGACTCGCGCGGCCAGCTCGTGGCGCACCCGGACATCAGCCTCGTGCTGCAGAAGACGGACCTCTCGGCGCTGACCCAGGTGAGATCGGCGCTCTCCGGGCCGCCGAGGCCGGGCGAGGCGAAGGAGGAGGTCATCATCGCTGCCGACCCCCGCGGCAAGCAGGTCCTGACGGCGCATGCCGCCGTGGCGCCGCTCGGCTGGGCGGTGTTCGTGGAGCTGCCGCTCGGGGAGGCCTTCGAGCCGCTGTACGCCTCCAGCATCCGTACCGTGGTGCTCCTTGCCGTGGGCCTGGTGCTCTCGCTGCTGGCGAGCCTCGTCCTCGCCCGGCGGATGGTGACGCCCATCCGGGCGCTCCAGGCCGGAGCGGGGCGCATCGGCGCCGGCGAGCTGGGCCACCGCATCGCGGTGCGCACCGGCGACGAGCTCGAGGCCCTCGCCGATCAGTTCAACACCGCGGCGGCCCAGCTCCAGGAGTCCTATGCCACCCTCGAGCAGAAGGTCGAGGAGCGCACCCGCGAGCTCAGCGAGTCCCTCGACCAGCAGACCGCCACGGCCGAGATCCTGCGCGTCATCTCCAGCTCGCCGAGCGATTTGAGTCCGGTGTTCGAGACCATTCTCGACAGCGCGAGGAGGCTCTGCGCCGCCCAGCTCGGGCTGCTCTTCCTGTACGACGGTGAGGAGTACGACCTGGTGTCCTACCGTGGCGCGAGCGCCGACGACATCGCGCCATTCCGGCGGGTGAAGCCCGGTCCGCACACCGGGGTCGGGCGTCTGCTCGCGGAGAAGCGGCCGGTGCACATCCCCGACCTGATGGACGACATCGCCTACCGCGAGGGTGACCCCGTGCGGCGCGCGACGGTGGAGCGGCTGGGCGCGCGAACGTTCCTCGCGGTCCCGCTGCTGAAGGAGGGCAGCGTGATCGGCGCGCTCGTCATCTACCGGCGCGAGGTCCAGCCGTTCACCGAGGGCCAGGTGGAGCTGGTGCGGACCTTCGCGGACCAGGCCGTGATCGCCATCGAGAACGTGCGCCTCTTCACGGAGCTCGAGGCGCGCAACCGCGAGATCACCGAGTCCCTCGAGCAGCAGACCGCGACCGGCGAAGTCCTCCGCGTGATCAGCAGCTCGCCGAACGACCTCCAGCCGGTCCTGGACACCATCGCCGAGAACGCGGCGCGGGTGTGCGGGGCACTCGACGCCTCGGTGCTCCTGGTCGACGGCCACGAGCTCGTGGGGACAGCCCACCACGGCCCGATCCCGTCGCGGCCCGGCATGCGCATCGAGATCACGCGCGGCACGGTGATGGGCCGGGCCGTCATGGATCGGCGGACGGTCCAGGTCGAGGACATCCAGGCAACCGACCCCGCCGACTTCTTCACGGCGCGGGAGCTCGCGCGCGAGCTCGGGCACCGCGCGGTGCTGGCCGCCCCGTTGCTCCGGGAAGGGGTGGCCGTCGGGGCGCTCGTCATCCGGCGTACCGAGGCGCGCGCCTTTTCCCCCAAGCAGGTCGCGCTCCTCGAGACCTTCGCCGACCAGGCCGTGATCGCCATCGAGAACGTGCGCCTGTTCAAGGCGCTGGAGGCCCGCAACGCCGAGGTGACCGAGGCGCTGGAGCAGCAGACAGCGACGGCGGAGATCCTGCGCGTGATCTCGGCCTCGCCCACGGACGTGCAGCCGGTGTTCGACGCGGTGGCGCTGAGCGCGGCCCGCTTCTGCAACGCCCAGAACGCGATCATCGTTCGCGTGGACGACGACGTCGCCACGACCGTCGCGGCGGTCGGGCCGTTCTACGACCAGCTGCGATCCCTGGGCGGCGAGCCGCCCCGTGCCTTTCCCATCAGCCGGGGCTCCGTGATCGGTCGAGCGATCACGGATCGGACCGCGGTGCACGTCCACGACCTGGCCACGGAGCCCGAGGAAGAGTTCCCGGTCGGGAGGGACCTCCAGCGCCGCTTCGGCCACCGCACGATGCTCGCGGCCCCGCTGCTCCGTGAGGGGGTCCCCCTGGGCGCCATCTCGCTCATCCGGATGGAGGTCAGCCCGTTCACCGACAAGCAGATCACGCTGCTCCAGACCTTCGCCGACCAGGCGGTGATCGCCATCGAGAACGTGCGCCTGTTCACGGAGCTGCAGACACGGAACCGCGAGATCACCGAGGCGCTCGAGCAGCAGACCGCGACCAGCGAGATCCTCCGCGTCATCAGCAGATCGCAGGCCGAGGTTCAGCCGGTCTTCGACATCATCGCCAAGCACGCTGTTCGCCTCTGCGAAGGACTGCACTGCGGCGTCTTCCGGCTCGAGGGAGACATGCTGCACCTCGTCGCCAACTACAACTTCACTCCGCACGGGATGGAGGCATTCCTGCGTGCATACCCGGCTCCTCTCACGGCCGGGCGGTCGGTGGGGCGCGCCATTCTAGAGCGGCGCCCCATCGAGATCACCGACTTCGAGACGGACCCGTCCCTCCCGCCAGCGTCGCGGGAGCTCGCTCGCGCCCTCGGCTTCCGCAGCCAGCTGTCCGTTCCCATGATCCGCGAGGGCGTGGCCATCGGCTCCGTCGGCGTCACGCGCCGCGAGCCCGGGCGGTTCAGCGAGAAGCAGGTCGCCCTCGTGCAGACCTTCGCGGACCAGGCGGTGATCGCCATCGAGAACGTGCGCCTGTTCAAGGAACTGCAGGCGCGGACGGGCGAGCTGACCCGCTCGGTGGAGCAGCTCACGGCGCTGGGGGAGGTGGGGCGCGCGGTCAGCTCGACCCTCGATCTCGAGACCGTGCTCATGACCATCGTGTCGCGGGCCAACCAGCTGTCCGGGACGGACGCCGGGGCCATCTACGAGTACGACGAGCAGAGCGGGGAGTTCCACCTGCGCGCGACCCAGAACCTGCCGGAGGAGTTCCTGGAGGTCGCGCGCCCCATGGCGCTGCGGAAGGGAGAGGGCGTGACGGGGCGCCTCGCCGACACCCGCCAGCCCGTCCAGGTCGCGGATATCGCCCAGGCAGACGCCTACCACAGCCGCCTCCGCGACATCCTGCTGCGGCTGGGTTTCCGGGCGCTGCTGGCCGTGCCGCTGCTCCGGGAGGACCGCATCGTCGGCGGGCTCGTGGTGAACCGGAAGACCCCCGGGGAGTTCTCGCGCGAGACCATCGACCTCCTCAACACCTTCGCCACCCAGTCCGCGCTGGCCATCCAGAACGCGCGGCTCTTCCGGGAGATCGGGGACAAGGGCGCCCAGCTCGAGGCGGCGAACCAGCACAAGTCGGAGTTCCTGGCCAACATGTCCCACGAGCTCAGGACGCCGCTCAACGCGGTGATCGGCTTCTCGGAGGTGCTGCTCGAGCGGATGTTCGGCGACCTGAACCCCAAGCAGGACGAGTATCTCCAGGACATCCTCTCCTCGGGCCGGCACCTGCTCTCGCTGATCAACGACATCCTCGATCTCTCCAAGATCGAGGCGGGCCGGATGGAGCTGGACCTGACGACATTTGACCTCCCGGTGGCGCTGGACAACGCCCTCACCCTGGTGCGGGAGCGGGCGGCGCGCCACGGGATCGCGCTCCACGTGGCCGTGGACGACCGCGTGGGCGCCGTGGTCGGCGACGAGCGCAAGATCAAGCAGGTGATCCTGAACCTCCTCTCCAACGCGGTGAAGTTCACACCCGAGGGCGGGCGGATCACGGTCCGGGCCCTGCCGGCCGGGGACGCCGTGGAGGTATCCGTGAGCGACACAGGCATCGGCATCGCGCCCGAGGACCAGGGGGCCATCTTCGAGGAGTTCCGCCAGGTGGGCACCGATTACGCGCGCAAGCGCGAGGGGACGGGGCTCGGGCTCACGCTGGCGCGCCGGTTCGTCGAGCTGCACGGCGGCGCGATCCGGGTCGAGAGCGAGGTCGGCCGGGGCTCCACGTTCACCGTCACCCTCCCGGTGGGCCGCCATGGCCGGTGAGCTGATCCTGATCGTCGAGGACAACGAGAAGAACCGGAAGCTCGCCCGGGACGTGCTGCAGTTCACGGGCTACCGCACCATCGAGAGCGACACGGCGGAGGAAGGCCTCCGGCTGGCGCAGGCGGAGCACCCGGCGCTGATCCTCATGGACATCCAGTTGCCGGGGATGAGCGGGATCGAGGCGCTCGGGCGGCTCCGGGCCGACCCGCGGACCGCCGCCATCCCGGTGATGGCGGTGACGGCCTCGGCGATGACCCACGACCGACAGAAGATCATGGCCGCGGGCTTCGACGGCTACCAGTCCAAGCCCATCAACGTGAAGGAGTTCGTCCAGGCCGTGCGCGCGCTCCTCGATCGGCCCGCGGGCGGGGGAGGCCCCGCGTGACGGGTCCCGCCAAGATCCTGGTGGTGGACGACACGCCGCACAACGTGAAGCTCCTGGCCGATCTCCTCGCGGTGAAGGGCTACACGGTGGCGACGGCGGCCTCGGGCCGCGAGGCCCTCGACAAGGTGGCGACCGAGCGCCCCGACCTTGTCCTGCTGGACGTCATGATGCCCGAGCTGAGCGGCTACGAGGTGTGCCGCCGGATCCGGGACGATCCCGCGACGGCCATGCTCCCCGTCGTGATGGTCACGGCGCTGGACCCCGCCCAGGAGCGGGTCAAGGGGCTCGATGCCGGAGCCGACGACTTCCTCAGCAAGCCCGTCAGCCAGGCCGAGCTGCTCGCGCGGGTGCGATCGCTCCTGCGCATCAAGGCGCTGCACGACCAGCTCGCCGAGGCCAACCGGACGCTGGAGGCGCGGGTGCAGGAGCAGGTGGCTCAGCTCGAGCGCCTGGGCCGGCTCAAGCGCTTCTTCTCCCCCCAGCTGGCCGAGCTGATCGTGTCGGGCGGCGCGGAGGACCCCCTGAAGAGTCACCGGCGAGAGGTCACCGTGGTGTTCCTCGACCTCCGCGGCTTCACGGCCTTCGCCGAGACGGCCGAGCCCGAGGAGGTGATGGGGGTGCTGCGCGAGTACCACGCCGAGATGGGCCGCCTCATCCTCGCCCACGAGGGGACACTGGAGCGCTTCACGGGCGACGGGATGATGATCTTCTTCAACGACCCGGTGCCGGTGCCCGATCCCGCCGCGCGCGCGGTGTGCATGGCCGTGGCCATGCGGGAGCGGGTGGCCGAGATGATCGTCACGTGGCGCCGCCAGGGGTACGAGCTCGACTTCGGGATCGGGATCGCCCAGGGCTATGCCACCATCGGCGCCATCGGCTTCGAGGGGCGCTGGGACTACGGGGCCATCGGCACCGTGACCAACCTCGCGGCCCGGCTCTGCGGCGAGGCCCGGCCCGGCCAGATCCTCGTCCCGCGCCGGGTGCTGGCGGGCGTGGAGGCGCTCGTCGAGGCCGAGCCCGCCGGGGATCTCGCTCTCAAGGGGTTCTCGCGCCCCGTGCCGGCCTTCAACGTGCTCGCCCTCAAGGCCGTGGCATGATCGCGCCCATGTGGGCGAAGGAGCGCAGGGCGCTGGTGGCCGTGGCGCAGGGGCGGGCGCCGGCTCACCGGTACGTGCGGGGCGGCCTCCTCCTCAACGTGTACACGGGTGAGCTGTACCCCGCCAATGTCGCCATCATGGGGGAGCGCATCGCCTATGTCGGCCTCAGGGAGGACATGGTGGGGCCGCGCACCGAGGTCATCGAGGCCACGGGCCGCACTTTGGTCCCGGGCTACATCGAGCCCCACACGCATCCCTGGAACCTCTGCACCCCCGCGGGGCTGGCCCGCCACATCCTGCCGCTGGGCACCACGGCGATCTTCGCCGACAATCTCCTCCTCTACTTGCTCGCGGGCCTTCGCGGCTTCGAGCGGGCGGTGGCGGCGCTCTCGCGCGGGCCGCTGCGGTTCTACTGGATGGTGCGTCCCCACGGCCAGTCGCGCACGGCGGGCGAGGACGCGCGCTTCCCCCTGAAGGCGCTGGCGCGCATGGTGGACAATCCCCGGGTCGCGGCGGTGGGCGAGGTGACGCGCTGGACGGATCTCCTGGCCGGCCGGCCCGGGCTCTTCGAGCGGCTGGCGCTGGGACCGGCCCGCGGCAAGCGGATCGAGGGGCACACGGCCGGCGCCAATGCCGAGCGTGTCGCCGCGCTGGCCGCCGCGGGGCTCAGCTCCGATCACGAGCCCATCACGGGGCAGGAGGCGCTGGACCGGGCCCGCCAGGGCATCGCCGTGATGCTGCGCCACTCCTCGCTCCGCCCCGATCTCCGCGGTCTCCTCGAGCCCTTCGTCAAGTCGGGCTCGCTGGGCCGCCTCATGCTCACGACGGATGGCAGCACCCCCGCCTTCACCATGGAGCAAGGCCACGTGGACGGGCTCGTGCGCCTCGCCATGGAGGAGGGCGTGCCGCCAGTCGACGCCTACCGGATGGCCACGCTCAACCCGGCGACGTACTACGGCAAGGACGCCGATCTGGGCGGTATCGCGCCCGGGCGCTTCGCCGACATCCTGCTGCTGTCGGACCTCACCGAGCCGCGTCCCCGCGCGGTGATCGCCCGCGGGCGGCTCGCGGCCCGCGACGGGCGGCTGCTGGCGCGCATCGCCGAGCCCGCCTGGGACCGCGTGTTCACCTCGGCGGCCGCGAGGCTCGGGCGGCGCTGGCGGATCGCGCCCGAGGACCTCGCGCTTCCCGCGGGCCCGCTGCCCGTGATCCGGCTCGTGAGCACCGTCATCACGGCCCTCGAGGAGCGGGCGGCGGCGCCGGGTGACCTCCACGTGGCGCTCCTGGACAGGCTGGGGCGATGGATCACGACCACGGCGCTGGCCGGCTTCTGCGCCGATCTCGACGGGCTCGCCGCCACGCTGTCCACCGACTACCAGATCATCGCCGTGGGGCGGAGCCCCGAGGCCATGGCACGGGCCGTGAACCGCCTCCTGGCGCTCCGGGGCGGCGTCGTCCTGGTGGACGGCGAGCGCGTCACCTTCGAGCTCGCCCTCCCGGTGGCCGGGCTCATGTCCACGCGGCCCTTGCCCGAGCTGGCCGCGAAGGAGCGCGAGTTCAAGGCCTTGCTGGCCGCGCGCGGCTACCCCTTCCACGACCCCATCTTCACGCTCTACTTCATGGTGGCTGACTTCCTCCCGGCCGTGCGGCTGTCCTCCCACGGGGTCTGGGACGTCAAGCGCGGCCGGCTCCTGCGCCCCAGCCGCCGGCTCCGCCCCGCGCCCTGACGCGGCGCGCGAGGCTCGGATCCCCGGGGAGGTTGTCGGTGGGGGCGGGTTCGCGTATAGTCGGGCCGATCACGGAACCCCCCGGAAGAATCGGAAGGTGTCTCCCGCAAGAGAGGAGAACAGCGCATGAGGAACTGCCGGCTTACGACCATCGTTGGAGGGCTCGCCCTGGTGGGTCTGGTGGGGACCGCGCTCACCCCCGCCGCGGCCCAAGCGCCCAAGTCGGGCGGAGCGATCAACATCATGCTGCGGGAGGATCTGTCCCAGGGCTTCGCCATCCACGAGACCGCGACGATCTCCGTGGTGTTTCCGGCGAGCCCGTGCTTCAACAACCTCGTGTTCTTCGACCCGCTCAAGTCGGTCGAGAGCGCGGACACGATCATCGGGGAGCTGGCCGAGAGGTGGTCCTGGCAGGACAACTACCGGAACCTGGTCTTCTTCCTCCGGAAGAACGTCAAGTGGCACGACGGTCAGCCCTTCACCTCCAAGGACGTCAAGTTCACCTTCGACATGCTGCGCGGGGCGCCGGAGGCCCAGGGCAAGCTGCGGATCAACCCGCGCAAGGACTGGTACGCCAACGTGGAGGCCGTGGAGGCCCCGGATCCCCACACCGTGGTGTTCCGGCTGAAGCGCCCGCAGCCCTCGCTGCTTGCCATGCTCGCCTCCGGCTACACGCCTGTCTACGCGGCGCACATCCCGCCCGCCAGCTACCGGACGGGCTGCATCGGCACGGGCCCCTTCAAGCTCAAGGAGTGGCGGAAGGGGGAGTTCGTCGAGTACGTGAAGAACCCGGACTACTTTGTCAAGGGGCGGCCGTATCTGGACGGGCTCAAGTACATCGTCATCGTCGAGCGGGGAACGCGGACTGCGGCGCTCCAGGCGGGCCAGCTCGACGTGGCCATGCCGGGCGAGACGACCAAGACCGCGGCCGAGCAACTCAAGAAGGCCGTGCCCCAGTTCGTCGTCACGCCCGTGGCCACCGCCGTCACCGACAACATCATCATGAACGCGAAGAAGGCGCCCTTCGACAACGCGAAAGTGCGGCTGGCGGTGAGCTACGCCATCGACCGGCGCGCCCTGATCCAGGCTGTCCACCAGGGGGCCGCGGTGCCCGGGGCGGCCATGGCGCCCAGGCCTTACGGCGTCTGGGGGCTCCTGGAGAAGGACCTGGCCGCGCTGCCGGGCTACGGCAAGCCCGAGGACATGAAGGTCCGCGCCCGAACGCTCCTGGCCGAGGCCGGCATCACGCCCCAGAACCCGCTCCGGGTCGAGATGGCCACCCGCGCCATCGCCATCTACGTGGACATGGCCTCCTTCGTCATCAACGAGCTCAAGCAGGT
>Ga0154441_1095_pt1 | contig 27116 bp, 26 predicted proteins | sample RifGroC2_FD_115945 | JGI IMG/M metagenome (GOLD analysis project Ga0154441, IMG submission 115945) | Candidatus Rokubacteria bacterium GWC2_70_16 | reverse complement strand
CAAAGAGCAGCTTGCCGGACTTGAGCACCCGTGCCCCGAGTCGGGTTCCCCACCCGGGAATGGGCCGGATCAGGTAGGTCCGCTCGAGCATTGTACCCGCACCCCGGGCCCCCGCGCCCTGTCGCCGCTTCCCCGACTCCTTCGTCCCGGGCCCCGGCATTCCCAGAGTCTCAACCGCCACCCCCGGACCCGAGGCGGCGCTTGACATCAAGATGCGATCATGCGACATCTTGATGCATGCAGCGGACCACGATCGGCTTGGACGACGACATCCTCCGCAGGCTTAAGCGCCGGGCCGCGGCCGAGGGACGCACGCTCCAGGCGGTCGTCAACGACCTGCTCAGGAGCGCCCTCCGCCCCCCTCGTCGCGAACCGTTCACCCTCGCCTTGAGGGGATGGGAGGCTTCGCTCAGGCCTGGAGTCGATCTGCTGGACCGCGACCGGCTGTTCGATCTCATGGACGGCCGCTGAGAGGTCCGGCGTGCGGGCCGTCGACACCAATGTCCTCGTCTACGCAACGATGGTGTCCACGGATCACCACGAGCGCGCCGTGGAGGTGCTTCGCGGTCTCGGCGAGGGCGCCGAGCCGTGGGCCATTCCGTGGCCCTGTGTCTACGAGTTCCTTCGGATCGTCACCCACCCACGGGTCTTCCTCCCGCCCATGCCGGCGGAGCGGGCGCTCGAAGCCCTCGAGGCCGTGCTGCGGTCGCCGTCACTGGCGCTGCTCAGCGAGACCGAGCGCCATGCGGAGGTCATGGCCGCCGTGCTCCGGCAGTCCCGGGCCGCCGGCAACCTGATGCACGACGCTCACATCGCCGCGCTGTGCGTCGAGCACGGCGTCGAGGAGCTCGTGACCGGCGACAGGGACTTCAGCCGGTTCCCTGGCCTGCGTGTCGTCAATCCATTCGAGCCGTAACCGACCCGGGGACTCCGCGTGGGCCCCCGGGGGCTCAGCGGGCGGCGCGGCGCGCGGCCCGCTCGCGGAGCGTGCCGAGCACCCCCTTCGGGAAGAAGAACACCACCAGGATGAAGAGGATCCCGAAGTAGAGGAGCCAGCGCTCGCCCAGCCGCTGGGCGATCTCCGAGCCGGCGAAGAGCGTGGCGCTGAGCCCCCGGAGGTCGGGCAGCACCGTGCGCGCCGTGAGCAGCACCGCGGCGCCGATCACCCCGCCCCAGAGTGTCCCGATCCCGCCGATGATCACCATGAGCAGGATGTCCAGCATGATGGGGATGCCCAGCGCCGACTCCGGATTCACGTAGCGGACCCAGATGGCGTAGCAGCCGCCCACGACCGTCGCCACCACGCTCCCGAAGGACGAGGAGACGAGCTGGAAGGCGAAGGTCCGGAAGCCCAGGGCCTCGGCGCGCAGCTCGTTGTCGCGGATGGCCTGCAGCGTCCGGCCCAGCGGCGAGGCGACGAAGCGGCTCATCAGGAGGAAGCACCCCACGCAGACGGCCAGCACCGCGTAGTAGGCCACGACCCGCCCCGTGACCGGCAGACCCAGCCAGCGCCCCCCGTCGAAGCCGACGGCGAAGACGCCGGGGAGCTTCGGGGAGAGCCCGTCCTCGCCGCCCGTGATCGCGCTCCACTGCATGGCCACGATCAGCGCGAACTCGGCGAAGGCCAGGGTCACCATGGCGAAGAAGATGGCCTTCACGCGCAGGGAGAAGGCGCCGATGAGGACGGCCGTCACGGCCGCGGCCACGATGCCCGCCGCGAACCCCGCCGCCAGGAAGCCGTAGGTCGGCGCCCCGAACTTGCCCATGCTGAGCGCCACGGCATAGGCCCCGAAGCCGAAGTACATGGCATGCCCGAAGGAGACGATCCCCGTGTAGCCGATGACGACGTCGTAGCTCGCCACGAGCGTCGCGAAGAGCGCGATCTTGAGGACGAGGTCCATCACCTGGAAGGAGGGCGTGACCACCGGGAGCAGCAGCCATGCGAGCAGGAGCGCCAGCCGGAGGTAGAGAGAGGGGCGCCTGAAGCGCTGGCGGCGCTCGGCCTCGCGCGCACGCTGGACCGGAGTCCGCTCGCTCACGCTCGCGCGATCTCCATATCCGCTCGCCTCGGCGCGCTTCGCGCTTCTCGGTCCACCTCGCTCGGCTCGCCTTCGGCTGCGCCTCGCACTGCCGGCTGCGGCTCGCCGCCTCGCTCCGCTCGGGGGATCTCCATATCCGCTCGCCTCGCCTCCGGCTGCGGCTCGCCGCCTCGCTCCGCTCGGGGGATCTCCATATCCGCTCGCCTCGCCTCCGGCTGCGGCTCGCCCTACTTCGGAATCTCGACCACGACGTCGCCGCGGACGATGGCCTGGCAGCCGAGGCGCGAGTGCAGCGTGAGGCCCTCGGCCGTGTCGAGCCTGTCCTCCTCCTCCGCCTCCATGGGCGACAGGTGGCCTTCTCCCTCGCGGACGATGAGGTGGCACGTGGTGCAGGCGCAGGCGCCGCCGCAATTGTGCTCGAGGGGGATGCTGTTCGCCAGGGCGATGTCGAGCAGCGAGCCCGGGCGGCCGTGATCGGCCAGCGGGTACTTCTCGTCGTCCACCTCGACGGTGATGTGCAGCGGGAGGAAGGTCACCTTGTGCGTCGCCATCACTTCGGTCCCAGGATCTCGTCGGCCCGCCTGGAGCTGAGCGCCCCCTTGAGAGCCGCGTCCATCATCGCCTCGGCCAGCCGCTCGGTCGCCTTGTTGACCTCGATGGTGCGCTCGCGGATCAGGTCCCGGTCCTGCCCGCTCCGGACCTCGCGGAGGGCCTGGAGCGCCCCCCGGATCCCCGCCAGCTCCCCGGCGCTCACGAGCCCCGCGCCCTGGGCCAGCGCCCGCTCGACATGGGTCATCACCGTGTCGGCCTCGGTCCGGGTCTCGATGAGCAGGCGAGCGTTGACGTCCTCCTCGGCGTGCTCGAACGACTCCTCGACCATCCGCGCCACCTCGGCCTCAGTGAGGCCGTAGGTCGGCCGGACCTCGATGGAGGCCTCCTTGCCGGTCCTGAGCTCCCGGGCGCGGACCTGCAGGATGCCGTTGGCGTCGATGAGGAAAGTCACCTCGATCTTCGGCATGCCGGCCGGCATGGGATCGACGCCCGACAGCTCGAAGCGCGCCAGCGACCGGTTGTCACGCGCCAGCTCGCGCTCCCCCTGCAGCACGTGCAGGTCCACGGCCCCCTGCCCGTCCACCGAGGTGGTGAAGAGCTCCTTGGCCATGGTGGGGATGGTGGTGTTACGCGGGATGAGCACGCTGACGACACCGCCGAGGGTCTCCAGCCCCAGGGACAGCGGCGTCACGTCCAGCAGCAGCATGTCGGTGATCCCGCCGGCCAGGATCTGCGCCTGGACAGCCGCCCCCAGCGCCACCACCTCGTCGGGGTTGAGCTGGCTGTGCGGCACCCGGCCGAAGAGATCCTGCACGCGGCGTCGCACCAGCGGCACCCGCGTCGAGCCGCCCACCAGCACCACCTCGTCGATCCGATCCGGCGTGAGCCCGGCGTCCTTGAGCGCCATCCGGCAGGGCCCGAGGGTGGCCTCCACGAGGGGCCCGATCAGCCCCTCGACCTCCGCCCGCGTGAGCGCGCGGTGATAGGTGAACCCCTCGAAAGGGAGCGTGAGCAGCGTCCGGTCGTCGAAGGAGAGGCGGCACTTGGCCGCCTCGGCCCCGAGCCTCAGCTCCTGGCGCGCCTCCGGGTCCTTCGACAGGTCCACCCGGTGGGTCTCGCGGATGTCGGCCAGGAGCCACTCGACCAGCACGCGGTCGAAGTCATCGCCGCCCAGGTGGGTGTTGCCGTGGGTGGCCAGCACCTCGAAGATCCCGTCCTTCACGCTCAGGATGGAGACGTCGAAGGTGCCGCCGCCCAGGTCGTAGACCGCGATGGTCCCCTGGGCGAGCTTCTGGAGCCCGTAGGCCAGGGAGGCCGCCGTCGGCTCGTTCACGATCCGGAGGACATCGAGGCCGGCGACGCGGCCGGCATCCTTGGTGGCCTGGCGCTGGCTGTCGTTGAAGTAGGCGGGGACGGTGATCACCGCCTGCTCTACGGGCTCGCCGAAGAAGGCCTCGGCGCGCTGTCTGAGCGCCCGCAGGACATGGGCCGACACCTCGGGAGGCGTCACGGCGCTGTCGCCGACCTTGATCCTCAGCACGTCGGCGCTGGCCAGGAACTCGAAAGGGCAGTGGCAGAGCTCGTCCTGGATGTCCTCGTATCCCCGCCCCATGAAGCGCTTGACGGAGTAGATCGTCCGGGCGGGGTTCCGGACCAGCTGGCGGCGAGCGGGCTCGCCGACGAGGATGCCGTCGGGGGTGTAGGCGACGATGGACGGCAGGAGGGCCCGGCCTTCCGGGTCTCGGATCACCCTGGGGACACCGCCCTCGACATAGGCCACCAGGCTGTTGGTCGTCCCCAGGTCAATGCCGACGATGCGAGACATGCCCCTCCTCTCCCTCGCCCAGCGCGTCGCTCAAGTCCTCGATCACCGTGCCCAGGTAGGCCCGGGCGGCGAGCCGCTGCGTGAACCAGTCGAGGAGCCCCTGGCGGTCTCCCTGTCCATCCACCGCGGCGTCCCACGCCGCAGCCCGGGCGGCGATGGCCTCCTCCTCGCTGGCCCGGCGGGCCATGAGCCGCTGGCGCTCGGCGTCGAGCCGCTGGCGGGAGGCCTCGTCGAGCCCCGCGGCCCGGGCCTCCTGGAGCGCCTCCTGCACCTCCAGCATCTCCTCCAGGAGATCCATGGGGGCCCGGGGCTTCGTCGCCGCACCCTCCCGCCCTTCCTCCAGGGCGACGAGGTACTCGACGCGGCCCAGCGGGTCCCTCAGCGCCCGATACGCCCGGTTGACGAGCGCGGAGGCCGACAGCGCCCGGGCCTGGGCCTCCTCGGAGGCGCCCTGGTGGAAGTCCGGATGGTGGACGCGCGAGAGCTCGTAGAAGCGGCGCTGGAGCTCCTCCCCGTCCAGCCGAAGCTTCCGCGGCAGTCCGAACACCGCGAAGTAGTCGTTCATGTTCCCCCGAAATGAGAACGGGCCCGCCCGGGCCCGTTCGCGTTCTCTGCCTGCTGCCGGTCGGTGTCGCGCCCGACGGTCACGACACGAGCGCCCCCCTACGCCGAGAACGACGTCCCGCAGCCGCAGCTCGACTTGGCGTTGGGGTTGACGAAGGTGAAGCCCCCGGTCAGCCCCTCGGTGACGTAGTCCAGCGTCGTCCCGTTCAGGTACAGATAGCTCTTGGCGTCGCAGACCACCTGGACCCCGTCGATGTCGAACTTCTTGTCGTGGGGGCCCACCTCGGTGTCGAACTCCAGCGAGTACGAGAGCCCCGAGCAGCCTCCGCCCTTGACACCCACACGCAGATAGACGTTCTCCAGCTGCTGGGCCTGCATCAGCTGCTTCACCTGCTTCGCCGCTTTCTCGGTCAGTGCCAGTGCCATGGGAAATCGCCCCTCCTTGCGAGCGTGGGTGCTTTCGGCCTCAGGATGCGCCGGCCCGGGCCTCGGCCACCACGGCCGCCCACTTCTCCTTGTAGTCCTGCAGCGCCGCCTTGATGGCGTCCTCGGCCAGGACCGAGCAGTGGATCTTCACGGGCGGCAGCTTGAGCTCGTTGACGATGTCCGTGTTCTTGATCCGCGCGGCCTCGTCCACCGTGCGCCCCTTCAGCCACTCGGTGGCCAGGCTCGAGGAGGCGATGGCGCTGCCGCATCCGAAGGTCTTGAACTTGGCGTCCTCGATGACCCCGGTCTGCACGTTCACCCTGATCTGGAGCTTCATGACGTCGCCGCATTCCGGGGCCCCCACGAGCCCCGTCCCCACCCCGGGCGTGTCCTTGGTGAAGGACCCGACGTTCCGGGGATTGCTGTAGTGGTCGATGACCTTGTCGCTGTATGGCATGCCGATATGCCTCCTCCCGCGCAGGCGGCGGCCCTACTCCGCCTTCCAGTGCATGGACTTCAGATTGACCCCTTCCTTGGCCATCTCGTAGAGCGGCGACATCTCCCGGAGGCGCTGGATCACCTCGACGGTCCGCCGCCCCACGAAGTCCACCTCCTCCTCGGTGGTGAACCGGTGCAGCCCGAAGCGGATCGAGGAATGCGCCAGCTCGGCATCCACCCCGAGGGCGGAGATGACGTAGGAGGGCTCCAGCGTCGCCGAGGTGCAGGCGGAGCCGGAGGACAGGGCCGCTTCCTTGTTGAGCCCCATCAGCATCGACTCCCCCTCCACGTAGGCGAAGGAGATGTTCAGGTTGTGCGGCAGCCGCTTCTCGGGGTGGCCGTTGAGGTAGGCCTCGTCCACCTTGGACAGGATCTGGTCCTGGAGCCGGTCCCGGAGCGCGGCAAGCCGCCGGCTCTCCTCCGGCATGAGCTCCCGGCACAGCTCCGCCGCCCGGCCGAAGCCCACGGCCAGCGGCACCGGGACCGTGCCCGACCGCATGCCGCGCTCGTGCCCGCCGCCGTCGATCATGGGCGAGATCCGGACCCTGGGGTTCTTCCGCCGGACGTAGAGCGCCCCGATCCCCTTGGGGCCGTAGATCAGGTGCGATGTGCAGGAGAGGAGGTCGATCCCCATCGCCTCCACATCCACGGGGATCTTGCCCACGGCCTGGGTCGCATCCGTATGGAAGACGATGCCCCTGTCCTTCGCGAGCCGGCCGATCTCGGCGATGGGCTGGATCGTGCCGATCTCGTTGTTGGCGAACATCACCGAGATCAGGATGGTCTTGGGGGTGAGTGCGCTCCGGACCGCCTCGACGTCCACGAGACCGTCGGTCCCCACCTTGACGTAGGTCACCTCGAAACCCTGTCGCTCGAGGCGCTTGCACACGTCCAGCCCCGCGCGCTGCTCGATGAGGGTGGTGACGATGTGGTTGCCCTTCTCGCGGTACATCTCGGCGGCGCCCTTGAGCGCCAGGTTGATGGATTCGGTCCCCCCCGAGGTGAAGACAACCTCCTTCGGGTCGCGGGCCCCGATGAGCCGGGCCACCTGCTCCCGGGCGCTGTCCAGCCCGCTCTCCGCTTCCCAGCCGAACGGGTGGTTGCGGCTGGCCGGGTGCCCGAACTTCTCGGTGAAGTAGGGGAGCATGGCCTCGAGGACGCGGGGGTCCACCGGAGTCGTGGACTGACTGTCCATGAAGATCGGAAGCTTCGGCGTCATCGCAGTCGGTCTCCTATCTCGTCGCGCTCAGGGCGGCCGGCGGCGCCACCGGGTCGGCGCCGAGCTCGGCCAGCGTCATGGTGTCCAGCAGGTGGGTGATGCTCGCCTGGATCTTCTCCACCGGGCGGCGCAGGTTGCAGCGGAGGTACTGCGGGCAGTCATCCGCCGTCATGCAGCTGACGATCTCGAGCGGCCCCTCGAGGGCCCTGACCACCTGCCCCACCGTGATCTGGCTCGGGGCCCCACCCAGCAGGTACCCCCCCTTGGGACCGTTGTGGCTGACGATGAGCTTCTTCTTGGCGAGGCGCTGGAGGATCTTGGCCAGGAGCTCGGCGGGGATGTTGAACTCCTCGGCGATGCGCTTGGCGCTGACGGTTTCCTCATCGGCCTGGGCGGCGATGTAGTGGATGGCCATCAGCCCGTAATCCGCCTTCTTGGTGAAGCGAAGCATCCTGTTCCCCCGCCCCGTGTCAGTATCCGACCTTTTAGATCCCCGACTCTTCTAGTCGGATTCTGGCCCAGCACGGGGGGCCTGTCAAGCCTCATCTTCTTTCTCTGGGGTAGGGCCTAGCCCCAGTTCTCCCTGAGGTGCCGCGCGGCCTCCTCAGGGGGGGTCTCGGTCACGTAGATGCCCCCCACCCGGGTCAGCCGGTCGGGCTGGGGGATCACCTCGAGATGCCAGTGGTAGTCCTCGCCGATCGTCGCCCACTCCCCGGGCAGCACCTTGGAGGCCCGGTTGGGGGCCGTGTAGAGTGTCATCTCGAAGGGGGGATCGCCGAGGCTCCCCCGGAGCGTCCGGAAGTAGCCCCCCAGCAGGAGAGCCAGGTCGGAGGCGCTCTCCGGGGTGAGCGAGGCCTCGTAGGCGCAAGCGTGCTGGCGCGGCAGGATCCAGGCCTCGTGGGGCGCGCGGGCGGCGTACGGCACCAGCGCCACGAAGTGAGCGGTTTCCTGGATCACGCGGGCGGCCTCCGCGGTCTCCTGGCGGAGGATGTCGCAGTACACGCAGCGCCGCTTGTACTGGTAGTACTCGCGTGCCTCGGTGAGCTTTCGCCGCACCTCGTCGAAGATGATCGGGATGGCGACGAGACGCGAGTACGGATGGCTGATCCGCGCGCCGAGCTGGCGGTGGCGCCGGGTGATCAGGATGTCCCGGATGGCGAGGTCGCCCTTGAGATCGCGGATCCGCTCGGCGTACATCCACAGGACCTGCTCCCACTGCGCCTCGCCCATGGTGGCGGCGGTGTCCTCGTGGCGCGGGCTCTCGACGATCAGCTCGGTGGCGCCCCGGGGGGAGATCTTGTCGTACATGCCGACGCCCTCGCGCGCCAGGTCCAGCTCGATCCGGAAGTACGGATCGGCCTCCGGGATGACCCGCACCGACCACCCCGGCCCATCGGCTGCGGCCCCCTCCTTGCGGTAGGCGGCGACCTCGGGCGGCGTCAGCGCCTCGTGGCCGGGGCAGAACGGGCACAGCTCTCCGACGAGCGGGGAACCCCCGGCGGGACGCACGAGCACCCACTGTCCGCGAGTCGGATCCTTCCTCAGGTCGCCCATGACCCGGCCACCTTAGGGAACCCCCGCTGGCAAGTCAAGGACGAGGACGGCCGGGACATCCGGCTGAAGCCCGGCGGGCATCTCCTGTATCTTATGCGGAGGAGGCGCCCATGACCGGCCCTGCCGTGGTGGTCTACTCGAGCCCGACCTGAGTGCCCTGCCGTCAGGCGAAAGAGTTCCTTTCGTCTCAGGGCGTGGCGTTCCGGGATGTCAACGTGATGGAGGACGCCGACGCCAGGCTGGACCTGATCCGGCTCACCGGGCAGATGGCGGTGCCCGTGATCCTGGTGGGTGATGAGGTGGTGCGCGGCTTCGACAAGCCCCGGCTCCGGACCCTCCTCGGAATCTAGCGGCCCGCAGGGGTTCCCCGCATCCTGCTGGCGGGCCGTCAGTTGCCCTTCTCGAGCTGGTTCCTCAGCTTGCGCAGGTGCAGCCGCGCCACGTCCACCCAGTCCTTCTCGGAGGGCTGTGACCCGGCCAGCTGGATGTAGCGCTCCCAGAGAGTGATCGCCTCCCGGGGATCCACCTTCTCGAAGACCAGCGCGAGGTTGTAGAGGGCGCCCGTGTGGCGCGGATCCTGCTCCACCACCTTGCGGTACTCCCCGATGGCGTCCTGGTAGAGGCCCTTGTCCTCGTACACCTCGGCGAGCCCCATCCGCGCCTCGAGATGGCCCGGGTCCAGCTCGATGGCCTTCTTGTAGGCGCCCACCGACTCGTAGTAGAGCCCCTTCTCGGCGTAGTAGATCCTGCCCAGGCTCACGTGCACCTTGGCGTTGAACGGGTTGTGCAGGAGCGCCTTCTGGTACGCGCTCACCGCGCCGTCCACGTCCCCCTTGGAGGCCCGCGCATCCCCGAGCCCCACGTGGGCCTCGGCGTAGAAGGGACGCAGCTCCAGCGCCTTGCCGTAGGCTTCCACCGCCTGGTCGAAGAGGCGCCGCGGGGCCGTCAGGAAGAGGTCGCCCAGGGACTTGAAGGGCTCGGGAAAGGTCGGGTCCTGCTGGGTGGAGGCCCGGAATTGCGCCGCGGCCTTCCAGCGGTTGCCGAGGGCCTGGTGCACGAGTCCCAGGGAGTACTGGGCGACGACGAACTGGGCATCCACCTCGAGGGCGCGGGCCAGCAGCTCGGCGGCTGCCTCGTTGCCCTCCTGGGCCCCGCGGGCGGCGGCGATCTGCGCCCGGACAAACGCCTCCCACGCGCGGGCCGACGCGGTGGGGGTGGCGAGCTTCTGCAGGCGGGCCGCCTCGGCCTCGGTCACCGGGACCTTGAGGGCGCGGGCGTAGAGGCCCGGCAGGCCGCGGAGCCGCTCGAGGAGGGCGCCCTCGGGCACCGGCTGCGCCTCCAGCGCCACGCGCTCGACGCGCTCCCCCCTGAGCTCGAGGTAGCGCGGCTGCACGGAGAGGTCGCCGGCGACCCGGCGGACCTCGCCGTAGAGGGTGATGTCGGCGCGAAGGGCGCGCGCCGCCAGGAGCGCCGCCTGCTCGTCCCAGGCCTCGGGCTGGGGGACCTGACGGAGCCGCTGCCGCTCGATCTGGACCAGAGTCGGGAGGCTGACCAACGACAGGCTGAGGGCCTGCGCCACGCTCTCCCCCAGCCACTGCTCCTCCCGCCCCAGCTCCAGCGCGGCGAAGGGCAGCACGAGGACGGCTCGCGGCCGGGCCAGCGCCGGAGGCGCCTGCGCCAGCAGCAGGGCCGCGATGAGCGCCGCAAGGACCCCCGGGCTACATCGCCTCTCGTGGGCTCGCATGTCCTGACCCTCCCCGCCCGAGAGAGCCTCTGAGGCGAGCCATGGCCCGCGCCAGCAGGCCGGGCCCCACCCGTCTCAGGGCGATCTCGGGAATCAGCATCGCGGCCACCAGCCCCACCAGCCACGGCCACAGTTCCAGGGTGAGGCGCGAGCGCCGCCTCTGCTGGGCGAAGGCGTCCCGCGGCTGAGCGAGCGCGCTCCCCCCCGTGATCTCCGACAGCTCGCGGAGCAGGGTCTCGTCCACGCCCAGATCCCTGAACTCCTGCGCATACGGTACCACCAGCCCGGCGAGCTGGGAGCCGATCATCTGCTCGCCGCGGCGCTGCGCCATCCCCACCAGGTACACGCCCTCCTGCGAGGCCGGGAAGCGGCCGCGGTAGCGCCCCGGCCCCACTTGCTCGAGCTCCACCACGTCGCGCTGCTTGTCGGGTGAGACGACGCCCACCTGGGAGTCCAGGAAGTTGATGAACTCGCCCTTGCTGTCCACGGCGTCCACGACCACCTCGCCGCGGTCGTCCAGCCTCGCCACTGACGCCACGGTGTCGCTGCGCGTCCCCGAGCGCAGGGTCCAGCGCGTGAGCTGGGACCAGAACTTGGTGAAGCCCGGCCAGCGCTGCCAGAGCACGGCCCACTTGGCCTTGGCGTCGGAGGTGAAGGCCACGGACCGGCCGAGGCCGTAGCGCCAGGTGGCCAGGAGCGGATCCTCCTGGTGGGTCATGAGCACCATCTCGGCCGTGCCCTTGAGGGTGGTGGCCACGTAGCCGCCCAGCGGGGGCGCCTGGCGCCAGTCGATCTCCTGGACGGCTTCGTGCGCCGGGCTCGCCAGCGTGGCCCTGAAGGGCTGCTCCACCAGCGACGATTTCGACGCCAGCTGCGTCTCGAGGGTGAAGATGCGCGGGATGGTCGAGTCGTCCTCGGTGTAGTAGAAGCGCCCCCGGCCCCACTTGGCGATGTCGAACATGAGCTGCACGTCGGCGTCCTTGCCGATGGCGACCGTGGACACCGTGATCTTGTCCTTGGCCATGCGGCGGATGAGCCCGGCGAAGTCGCCCCGCGTCATCTGCCCGTCGGAGAGGAAGATGACGTGCTTGAGGAGCGCCGGCCGCTCGAAGAGGACCTGGTAGGACTCCTTGAGGGCCGGATAGCCGTCGGTCCCGCCGCCGGCCTTGATGGTCGCGATGGCGTTGTGGATGGCCTGCTTGTCCCGCGCCGGGCGCATGGGCGAGTCCCAGATGAACTCGGTGTCCCAGCTCATGATCCCGACCTCGTTGCGCTCGTCCAGCAGATCCACCACCAGGTGCGAGGCCTCCTTGGCGATGTCGAGCTTGGTCACCTTGCTGTCGGTGGTCATGGCCATGGAGCCCGACCGGTCGATGGACAGCACCACCGCCAGGCTCGGGATCTCGAGCTTCTGCTTCACCTCCATGGTCACCGGGAGGGCTTCCTCGATGGGCGTGCGGTAGTAGCCCCCCAGCCCGAAGCTCTCCTCGCCCCCGAGCATCATCAGCCCGCCGCCCTGGTCGCGGACATAGTCGCGGATGCTCTCCATCTGCTTCTTGCCGAGCTTGAGGGAGGAGACGTTCGAGAGGATGACCCCGTCGTACTTGGCGAGCCCTGCCGCGTCCTTGGGGATGCGGTCCGGCTCCACCACCTCCACGTCCACGTGCTGGGTGCGGAGCGCGGCGGCCAGGGCCTGCCCCTGGCTGCGGTCCTTCTCCGCCATGAGCACCAGCGGGCGGCCGCGCACCACGATGGTGCCCACGGCGCGGTTGTTCTCCTCGATCGTGTCCCCCTCCACCTCGATGGCGGCCTGGTAGACGTGGATCCCGCTCCGCTCCAGCGACTGCCGGTAGGTGTAGACGTTCTTGCCGGCCGAGAGCCGCACCACCTGGGAGCCCAGGAACTCCCCGTTGCGGAAGAGCGAGAGCCGCCCCTGGGTGTCGGCCTGGCTCCAGGCCACGACCTTCGCCTGGAAGGGCTCCCCGAACTTCACCTCCTGGGGCAGCACCATGGACTCCACCACGACTTCCTGGGAGAAGGTCAGCGGGGCCGGCACGTAGTAGATGTCGGCACCGGCGTCCTTGGCCGCCTGCGCCACCGCCAGCGCGTTGCCCGCGTTCTGCCGGCCGTCGGTGAGGAGCACGAAGCGATTGGCCTGGCCCGGCGGCGCGGTGGCCAGCGCCAGCTGGAGGGCCTGCGCCAGGTTGGTGCCGCGGCCCGGCACGCGCACCTGGGGCCGCTCCAGCCTCGGGGAGGGGCGCAGCGGCTGATCCACCACGGCCTCTTCCCCGAACACGATGAGCCCGGCCTGGTCCCGCTCCCGCATGGCCGCGGCCGACTGCGCGCCGAAGCGGAAGGCGTTCTCGCGGGCCGCCAGGCTCACGCTGTCGGAGACGTCCAGCAGGAAGAGCACGTTGAGCTGGTCCACCCAGCGCGGGGCCACGGGCCGGGCCAGCGACACGAGGAGGGCCGCCACGAGCACGCAGCGCAGACCGAGCGCCCAGCGGTCCCCGGCGGCGTGCGGCAGCCCGAGCCTGCCGGCCGTCTGGCGCCGCCAGTAGAGGAGTCCCTCCAGCGCCAGCACGAGGAGCGCCAGCAGGACGAAGTACGACCAGAGCTCGCGCAGCACGGGCACCGGAGCCGTCTCGGGACGCGCGCCCTCGACGAAGGCCGGCAGCGGTCGCGGCGTGAGGTCGGACTCCTCGGCGTTCATCAGGTTGACGGCGACCCGCGTCTCGCCCCGCGCCGTGCCCACGCGGTACACGCCCACCTCGTCGGTGTCGGTGAAGCTGGCGACGCCCCGCGTGACGGGCGCCTGGGTGCTCCGGCCCGACGGCGTCGTGACGGTGGCGGTGGTGACGCCATGCTCCACCGGCAAGAGGATCGGCTGGCCGGCCTGGAGCTGCAGGCTCGACTGGTCCAGGCCCGCGGGGTGCAGCCAGCGCAGGCTCTTGGAGAGCATGAGCGGGAAGGCCACGCGGAGCGGGAAGTCGGACTTGAACAGGTCGAAGCCGAAGAACACCGCCTTGCGCTCCTGCTCCTCGAGCAGGTAGATGAGGGGGCCCCCCACGGCCTCTACCAGCGTCTTCCCCGCGGCCAGCGGCCGGACCCGCAGCGCTTCCTCGATGGCGACCTTGGCGAAGTCGATCTGGCGCATGATCGGGTGCGCCCGGTCCCAGTCCATGACCACCGGCCCCTCGAGACGCCCCAGCACCTCCAGCGGCACGTCCGGCGGAACCGCGTTGACGAGGACGAAGCGCCCGTTCCCGATCCGCGGCGGGCTCGCGCTGTCCACGACCACGACGTCGAAGCCGTCCATGCCCCCCTGGTAGGCCTCCGGCGTGCGCGTCTCGAGCTTCACCTGCGGATCGCTGCGGAGGACCTTCTCGAGGAAGAGGTTGCCGGGGCTCACCAGCAGCACCGCGATCGCCCGCGGCGGCGGGATCACCGCGTGCGCCACGTTGTCGGCCTCGAGGTCGTCCGACACGTCGATGCGGGCGCGCACGACGCCTCCGCCCGGGTGGCTGAACGGCAGCACCAGCGCGCGCCTCACCTGGGGCTCGAGGGCCAGGGACTTCTCCGCGATGGGCTCGCCGTCCAGGGTGAGCGTCAGCGCGAAGGTCTGCGGCTCCGGGGAGAAGTTCACCACCGAGAGGAAGGCCTGCGAGTCGAAGGAGCCGAAGTAGTTCCGGCGCACGGCCAGGTTGGTGATGGCGACGTTGCGCCCGCGCGCGCCCACCCCGACCCACCGCACGCGAACGTCGTCGCCCTGCCCCTGGAGCGCGGCCGGGTGAGCGCCGCCGGTGAAGACGTGGATCTCCGCCCCGGCGTCCGGGCCCACCAGCGCGCGGGCGGTCCGGACCCCGTCGCCCAGACGATTCGGCAAGTCCCGGGCCCGCAGGCCGCGGATCGCGGCGACGACGCGATCGCGGTCGCGGGTGAACGGCACCGGCACCTTCGGCTGGATGCCGGACTCGATCACCATGACCTCGGCGCCCGCGCCCAACCGCCCCACGAGCTCCAGCGCCTGCCGCTGCGCCCGGGCGAAGCGCGACGGGCTCACGTCGCGGGCCTGCATGGAGGCGGAGGTGTCCATCACGACCACGATCTTCTTGGCCCCGTAGCCCATCACCGTCACGGCCGGCCGCGCCAGGGCCACGGTGAGCGCCAGGAGCGCCAGGATCTGGAGCCACATGAGGGGGTCGCGCTGCAGGCGCTGGAAGAAGGCCGAGGCCTCGCGATCGCGGAGCGAGGGGTCCCAGAGGAGGAGGCTCGAGACGCTCTGCTGTCGCCGCCTGACCTTCAGGAAGTACAGGAGCAGCAGCGGGACGGCCAGGGTCGCCAGCAGCAGGGAGAGCGGACTGAGGAAGCTCATGCGAGCAGGAATCCCTTGAGCTGCCTCAGCATGAACTCCTCCACCGGCGTGGCCGTCACCACCCGGTGGTAGCTGATCTCGTTGGCCCGGCAGAAGCCCTCGGCGCGCTCGAGGAAGTCGTGGAGCCGCTGCCGGTACCCGCGCAGCGCGTCTCCGTCCAGGGTGAGGTCCCGCTCCTCCCCCGTCTCTAAGTCCAGCAGGCGCAGGTCCCCCCCGAAGGTGGGGCTCATCTCCTCCGCGGCGAGGAGATGGATGACGTGGACGTCGAAGCGCCGCTCGAGCAGCGCCTTGAGGCCCCGCTCGTACCCGCCCGGGTCCAGCAGATCCGAGACCAGCACCGCCAGTCCCGCCTCCCGAGCCCGGAGCGCGTAGGTCGCGAGGCTCTCATTGAGCGAGGTGCCGCCTCCGGAACGGAGACGGCCGAGGAAGTCCATCAGCGGCACGGCCTGGGTGCGGCCGCGCGCGGGCGCCCACCCCTCGGCGAGCCTCCCGCGGAGGGCACCGACGCCCACGCGCTCGTGGTTGACAAGCCCCACGAAGCCCAGCGCCGCGGCCAGGCGCGCCGCGTAGGCGAGCTTGGACGGCTCTCCGACGCCCATGGAGGCGGAGGCGTCCAGGAGCAGGTGCAGACACAGGTCCTCCTCGTCCACGAACAGCTTGACGTAGAGCCGGTCGAGGCGGCCGTAGATGTTCCAGTCCACGTAGCGGAGGTCGTCGCCCGGGCCGTAGGGGCGGTAGTCCGAGAACTCGACGCTGTGGCCCTTGCGCGGGCTGCGCCGCTCGCCCTTCACCCGCCCGCGGAACGAGCGCCTCGAGAGGAGGGCGAGCCGCTCCAGCTGAGCCAGGAAGTCCGTCGAGAGCAGCTCCTGCCCTCGGGCCGCCGTCGCCACGCGGCTATTTCTCGTCCAGGGACTGGAAGTACTGCTTGACCTGGGTCTGGAAGTCCCGGGGCACCTGCTCCCGGGCGATAGCCTCTTCCATCATCTTGCGGTACTGCCCCACCACGCCCAGGTACTGCAGGCGGGAGGGCATGTTGGCGCCCCGCCCGAGCAGGTTGGTGTCGAACCCGTCTTTCCGTCCCTGGCGGGACTCCCCCTCGACGCCGACGTCGAACGGGTTGGCCCCCAGCCGCTGCGTGGCGTCGCCCTTGCGGCTCGGGCTCTTCCCCTTGCCCGGGTAGAGCCCCTCGCCGCCCTCGGGGAAGTCGCCCTCCTCCCCCGGCCCGCCCCGGCCCTGCCCGCGATCCCTCTGGGCGCCGCGCCGGTCGGTCTCGCGTCCGCCGCGGAGGCCCTTGCCGTCGCGCCCCCTCTCCTCCATGGACCGCAGCTTCGAGAGCGCGCGCTCCATGGCTTCCATGGCCTTGTCCGTCTGGCCCTGCTCCAGCGCCTCCATCCCCTCGCCGATCTCCCCGGCCCACGGGTTCCCCGCTCCGCCCTTGCGCCCGAGCCGCTCCATCTCGTTCAGCAGCTCCCGGAGCTTCTCCGGGGAGAGCTGGTCGGGACGCAGCCCCCCGCGCAGCTCCTTGGCCCGCTGGAACATGACCTTGTACTGGCTCTGGGTGAAGTCGCGCTGCAGGTCCGGCAGGCGGTCCACCTGCTCCAGCATCCGGATGCGCTCGTCGCCCTTCTTGAGGAACGAGTTGAAGTCGGGGCTCCTGCTGCCGAGGGAGGTGTCCTTGAAGATCGCCGTCAGGTCTCCCGGCTGCGTTTGCCCGCCTGCGCCTTGCCGCGGCACGAGGCTCCGCTCCTGCACCTCCGCGCGCGGAAAGGCCTCCCGCTTCGCCGCCCGGGGCCGCTCGTCCTGCTGGAGTCGCCCCGACCGGTCCGGGGCCTTCTCTTCCTCCTCCTCGGTCTTGGCCGAGAAGTTGGGCAAGCCGCCTTTCGGCAAAGGAATCGGCGGCGCCAGCGCCAGGATCAGTCCCAGGGCCAGGGGCACGGGGATGAATCTCGCCTCCCGCGGCAGGAGCCTCCGGATGATGCGGCGCCCCTCCAGCCGCTCGGCCCTGGCGAGGGTGTCGGCCACCAGGGCCTCGACCAGGGGGGTGCGGTCCGGACGCTCCGCCCACTCGAGACAGGTGGACAGGCGATCCTGGAAGCCGAGGCCCCGGTCGGCGAGCCGGGCCGCCTCGCCCGCGGGCACGCGCTTGAGCGCGCCCACGAGGGCGCCCGCGCCGGCGCCCAGCACCAGGAGCCCCCCGGCCGTCGCCATGGCGGCGGACCCCAGGGTCTCCCTCAGCGCCAGCACCACCGCGGCCACGAGCGCGGCCACGAACAGCCCGCGCAGGGCGAAGAACTCCGCCCGTCGCAGCCGCACCTGGCCTGTGACGTCCCGGACCAGCCGGTGGAGGACACTCGGATCGGGCATCGCCCCTCCTTCCCTGGCTACCGCAGGAACGCGTCCTTTCCGGCGGCGCTCAGGCTCTCGGCGGCTTCCACGAGCTGCTCGATGAGGCGATCGGCGTCCACGCCTTCCGCCTCGCCCTCGAAGTTGAGGATGATGCGGTGACGGAGCGCGGGCAGCGCCATGGCGCGGAGATCGTCCAGGCTCACGTTGTACCGGCCGTCGGTCAGCGCCCGGACCTTGGCGCCGAGCACCAGCGCCTGCGCGCCGCGGGGGCTCGAGCCGTAGCGGACGAAGCGGCGGGTCCCCTCGGGCGCGCGCTCCCACTGCGGGTGGCTCGCGAGCACGATCAGCGAGGCGAGGTCGCGGATATGCGAAGCGATGGGGACTTCCCGGATCAGCTCCCGGTAGCTCATCACCTGGGGCCCGGTCATGACCCGATCCACGGCCACCTCGCGGACGCGCGTGGTGCGATTGATGATCTCGTTCAGCTCCTCCAGCGCCGGGTACTTGACCCGGAGCTTGAAGACGAAGCGGTCGAGCTGGGCCTCGGGCAGCGGGTAGGTGCCCTCCATCTCGATGGGGTTCTGGGTGGCCAGGACGAAGAAGGGCGCGGGGAGCATGTGCGCCGTGCCCGAGACCGTCACGCTCCCCTCCTGCATGCCCTCCAGGAGCGCCGACTGGGTCTTGGGCGTGGCGCGGTTGACCTCGTCCGCCAGCAGGATGTGGCCGAAGATGGGCCCCCGCTGGAACTGGAAGTGCTTCCGGCCGGCCGCGTCCTCGACGATCATGTTGGTGCCGATGATGTCGCCCGGCATCAGGTCGGGCGTGAACTGGATCCGCGAGAAGGAGAGGTCCAGGGATGCCGCCAGCGTCCGGATCAGCAGCGTCTTGCCGAGCCCCGGGACGCCCTCGAGGAGCACGTGGCCGCCGGCGAAGAGGCCGGTGAGCACGTGGTCGATCACGTCGTCGTGCCCGACGATGACCTTCTGGACCTCCGAGCGGAGGGCCTGGAACGCGGCGACGAACTCCCGGGCGCGTTGCGCCTGGGCCTCGGCGGAGGGAGCGGCCTGGTCCATTCGAGCTCCTTTCCCGTCAGCGGGTCTGACGGCGGCGCGAAGTCGAAGTCATGATATGGGTCGTTCCTCGACCCGTCAACCGGAAGGCGGCCCGGTTCAGGCTCCTCGCAGGACCCCGCAGAGCCTTCCGTACAGCTCGAGATAGCCCCCGAGTTCGCGCTCCGGGCCGAAGCGCTCGCGGACGCGGGCCCGCGCCGTCTCTCCGAGCCGGCGGCGCAGCTCGCGGTCTCCGAGGAGGAGGTCGAGCTTCCGCGCGAACGCCTCGGGCCCGGCGAAGAGCAGCCCGGTGACGCCGTCCTCCACCAGCGAGCGGTTGCCCGCGATGTCCGAGGCCAGCACGGCGCGCCCGAGCGCCATCGCCTCGAGCACGGAGTTGGCCATGCCGCCCTCGGAGATGGAGCAGTTGAGCACGACGTCCGCGGCCTCCAGGAGCCCGCACATGCGGTGGTGGGGCAGCGCCCCGAGAAAGCGCGCCCAGGGGCGCCCGCGGATCGCGGAGAGCAGCGCCTCGCCCTCTGCCGGGTCCAGGATAGGCCCGACGTAACGCAGCTCGAGGCCCGGGTGGCGCGGCGCCAGCGCGTCCAGTGGAGCCAGCGGGAAGAGCGGGCGCTTCACCATCCGGACGCCGGCCGGGAACAGCAGCAAGGGGTCCGACCGCGGCGGGGCCGCGACGTCGAGCTCGCGGGCCGGCCCCTGGCCTCGCTCCTTCTCGAACGACACGCTCTGCGGCACCACGTGAAGCCGGCCGGCCAGACCGGGAAGCGCCTCGCTGATCCGCGAGGCCATGGAGCGGTGGAACACCGTGATGCCAGCGGCTGCGTCGAGGGCCTCGCGCACCACGTCGGCGCGCTCCGGATCGAACAGGTCGTGGTTGGCGTCCGTCCCGGTGATGGTCAGGAGCAACGGCAGGCCCGCGCGGCGCGCCAGCCGGAGGGCCAGCGGGCCCACGCGGTAGGCGTGGAACGCGTGGACGAGCGCGGGGGCGAAGGTCAGGATCTCCCGCTCGATCAGGACCGCGGGCATGACCGACACGTCCCAGACGCGCAGGTCCACGCCGCGGCTCCTGAGACCCCGCGCGATGCGCTCCACGGTGATGGCGTTGCCCCGCACTGAGGGACTGGCGAAGGGAGTCAGCAGAGCTACCCGCGGCGCCATGCTCGCCAAGCCTACACGCGGCTCGGGGCCGTCGCAATCGTTCCGCAGCTGCACCCATCGCCCCCCGGGCGGCATCTCAAGGACGACTGGCGATCTCCCGCAGCCGTGGTAAGGTCTGTCCGGGTGCCGGCCGCTCACGGGTCCGCCGACGAGGCGCGGCCGACGGAGAGGTGGATGGGCGAGGAGTCATCCGAGCTGCAGTGCCGGGAGTGCGTGGACCTGCTGGCCGACTACGTCGACGGCACCCTGCCGAGGGCGCAGGCGGAGTTGCTGGACTGGCACCTGGATGGCTGCGCACCGTGCGTCGCCTTCGTCAACACCTACAAGGGCACCGTCGACGCGGCCAGGCGACTGCGCGAGACGAAGATCCCCCCCGAGCTGCACCGCAAGCTCGTCACCTTCCTCCAGCGCTCCGCCCACACCGAGTCTCGTCCCTAGTTTTCGTCGGGAATTGCCGAGACCCTGAGGGCCTGGGGGCTCTCGGGACCGGCCAGGGCGACTTCCGCCGCCGCCAGCATGAGCACCGCCGCGGCGAGGGCAGCCTTGACGAGCGCCATCAGCACCCGGCCACGCAGGGGTAATGCCATCGCGCCGTTGAGATGCGCGGCCGCGCGATCCGGATTCTCTCTCCGGTCACATCGGGAGGGCCGATGTTCGGCTCGGGACGGGATCGAGAAGATCTATGCGGTGGAGCCGCAGCCGGCGGCAGGGGCCGGCCGGCTCAGGACACGACGATCTTCACCTCGGCGGTCACCTCCCCGATCTCCCAGCAACGCTCGCCGCGGCGCCGGAAGCCCTCGAGCACCGCGCCCCGGCGCGCCGGAGGGACCGAGAAGAGGAGCCCCCCGGAGGTCTCGGCCTCGAAGAGGAGGCCGGCCAGGGCTTCGGGCACCGAGGGGTCAATGGCGAGCCGCCCGCCCTGCCCGAAGGTCTGCTCGATGTGGCGGCGGTTTCGCTTCATGCCGCCGCTCCAGTGCCCCTTCTCCGCCAGAACCAGCGCCCCCGGCAGCACCGGCAGGTCCTTCGCGCGCAGGGCGATGCCGGCCTGCGAGGCCTCCACCATCTCGGCGGCGTGGCCCAGGAGCCCGAAGCCGGTGATGTCGGTGGCGCCTCGCACGCCGGCCTCCTGGGCGACCTCGGAGGCCGCCCGGTTCAGCCGGAGCATGCTCTCGACGGCGCGGTCCAGCACCGCGGGATCGCAGGCATCCGCCTTCGCCGCCGTGGCGATGACGCCGGTCCCCAGCGGCTTGGAGAGGAAGAGTCGCTCGCCCGCAACCAGGCCGCCCTTGATGAAGATCCGCGACGGATGCACCCGCCCGGTGACGCACAGCCCGTACTTGGGCTCGGCGTCCACGACGGTGTGGCCGCCGGCGATGACGCCGCCGGCCTCGCGCACCTTGTCGGCGCCCCCCCGGAAGATAGCCGTGATGATCTCCTTGGGGAGGTCCCGCGGGAAGCCTGCCACGTTCAGGGCGAAGACCACCTGCCCTCCCATGGCGTACACATCCGACATGGAGTTGGCGGCCGCGATGGCGCCGTAGAGGTAGGGGTCGTCCACGATGGGGGGGAAGAAGTCCACCGTCTCCACCACGGCGACCTCGTCGGTGATGCGATAGACCGCGGCATCGTCGCTGGCCCCGAGTCCCACGAGCAGGTCGGGGTGCTGCTCCTGCTTGAGCCCCGCCAGCACGTCCCGGAGATCCCCGGGACCCATCTTGGACGCTCAGCCGGCGCAGGCCGCGTAGCTGGTGAGGCGGATCTCCTTGCCGCTGCGGGGCGTGGGCGTCGAAGTGTCCATGGGGTCCAGGGGCCTCGTGCCGTTAGGATGCGGGACGCGCGGGAACGGCTTCAGTCGCGCTCGACCGACTCGGCGTCCAGGAAGGCCCGGAAGGCCTCGGCCAGCGGCGAGCGGCTGCGGTCCTTGTGGGTCACCACGTGGAACGCGCGCGTCACCTGGAGGTCCTTCACACCGAGACACCACAGGATCCCGTGCCGGCACTCCTCCTCGACCGCGCGCCTGGAGAGCACCGAGATGCCGACCCCTGCCTTGACGGCCTGCTTGATGGCCTGGGTCGAGCCCATCTCGCCCACGATCCGGAAGGTGTCGAGGCCGAGGCCCGCCGCCTCGAGGGCCGCCTCCAGCGCCGCGCGAGTCCCCGAGCCCCGCTCCCGGATCAGCAGCGGCTCCGAGGCGAGCTCCTCGAGGCTCACCTGCTTCCGGCCGTGCCAGGGATGGCCGGCGGGGACCACGAGGACTTCCTCGTCGGGCATCAGCTCGCGGTACTCCACCGCCCGGTGGGGAAGGCGCGCGCCGACCACGCCGATCTCGGCCCGGCCCTCCACCACCCAGCCCAGGACGGCCTGGGTGTCGCCGATCAGCAGCGTGATGGAGATCTCCGGGAACTTCTCCTTGAAGCGCCCGATGAGGGGCGGCAGGACGTACTCGCCCGGAATCGTGCTCGCCCCCACGAGCAGCGCGCCGCTCATCTTCCCCTGGAAGCTGTCCAGCGCCTGGCGCGCCTCGCGCGAGAGCGCCAGCATGCGGGCGGCATAGGAGACGAGCAGCTCTCCGGCGCGCGTCACCGCGGCGCCGCGGCCGAGGCGGTCGAGCAGCCGCACCCCCAGCTCGCTCTCGAGCGTGCGGATGTGCTCCGAGACCGTGGGCTGCGTCAGGCCCAGCGCCTCGGCGGCCCTCGAGAACGACCCGAGCTCGGCGACCTTGACGAAGATCTCGAGCTGGCGGAGATCCATGACGGGACTGAGTATAGGGGGCGCTCCGGCCACTGTCCAGCCGGAGGGCGCCGGCACGCGAGAGGCCCTAGGCCCCCCGCAGGAGGCTCTCGGCGGCCTCCATGAAGCTCTCCGACAGCGTCGGGTGCGCGTGGATCGTCGCGGCCAGGTCCTCCGCCCGCAGCGCGTTCTCCACGGCCAGCGCGCCCTCGGCGATCAGCTCTCCTGCGCCGGGCCCCACGAGCCCGACGCCCAGGACCCGGCCGGAGGCGGGGTCGATCACGAGCTTCGTCAGCCCGTCGGAGCGGCCCAGCGTGGCGGCCCGGCCCGAGGCCGCCCACGCGAACCTGGCGACCCGCACGGGGCGCCCCGCCGCGTGAGCCTCCGGCTCGGTGAGGCCGCACCACGCCAGCTCGGGGTCGGTGAAGACCACCGCCGGCACGGCCCGGTTGTCGAAGGCCGACGGGCGGCCCGCGATGGCCTCGGCCGCCACCTTGCCCTGACGCATGGCGCGGTGGGCCAGCATGGGCTCGCCCGTCACATCGCCCACGGCGTAGAGGCGCGGGTCCTCGGTGCGGCAGCACTCATCCACGGGGATCACCCCGCGCGCATCCGGGCGGACGCGCGTGGTCTCGAGCCCCAGCCCCTCGCTCTGCGCCCGGCGCCCCACGGCCACCAGCACCCGGTCGAAGGTCTCGCCTTCGCGCCCCTCGAGGCGCGCCTCGACGCCGGCCCCGCTGTCCGCGAGCTCGGTCACGCGAGTGCCCAGGTGGATGGCGGCGAACAGCCTCTCGACACGGCGGGCCAGGGGCTGGACGAGATCGCGATCCACTCCGGGCAGGAGTCCGTCCAGCATCTCCACGACGGTCACCCGGCTCCCCAGCGCCGCGTAGACCGTGCCCAGCTCGAGACCGATGTACCCGCCGCCGATCACGAGGAGGCGCTCGGGCACCTCGGGGAGCTCCACCGCCGCCGTGGAGTCCATGACGCGCTCGCTGGGCGGCGCCCCGCCCGGAAGCCTGACCGGCAGCGATCCGGTGGCGACGATGGCGTGGGCGAACCGGAGCTTCTGCGGCTCGTCGCCTTCCACCCGGAGCCCGCGCGAGCTCTCGAACACGGCGCGCCCGCCGATCACCTCCACGCCCTTGCTCCTGGCGACGGAAGCCAGGCCCCGCGCCAGCCGCCCCACGACCCGCTCCGTCTTCCATCGACGGAGGGCGTCCAGCGCGATGCGCGGCCTGCCGAACTCCACCCCGAGCTCGCGGGCACGGTCGGCCGCCGAGATGAGCCCGGCCACGTACAGCAGCGCCTTGGACGGGATGCACCCCTCGTGCAGGCAGACGCCGCCGAGCCGCTTGCCGGCGTCGATCACCACCGCCTCGAGGCCCAGCTCGGCGCAGCGGAAGGCCGCCGAGTACCCGCCCGGGCCGCCGCCCACCACGGCGACGTCCACCTCGCGGACCAGATCGCCCATGACCATTGCGGGCGAGGTCTCGCGCCGCTACCGGCGCCGCCGCCTCACAGCTCCAGCAGGAGCTGGTCGGGGCGCTCCAGCCGCCGCACGATGTCCGCGGCGAAGCGGGCGCCGTCGGCTCCGTCGGCGACGCGGTGGTCGAAGGTGAGGGTGAGCGGCAGGAGACGGCGCGGGACGATCTGGCCGTTGCGGACCACCGGCTCCTCGCGCGCGCGCGCCACCCCCAGGATGGCGACCTCCGGGTAGTTGATGATGGGGAGGGCGCCCGTGCCACCGAGGGCGCCGATGTTGCTGATGGTGAAGGTGCCGCCCCGCAGGTCCTCCAGCGTGGCCTTGCCCTCGCGCACGCGCCGGGCCAGCGCGCCCAGCTCGCGCGCGATCTCCATCACGGGCTTTCGGTCCACGTCGCGCAGGACGGGCACGATGAGCCCGCGGTCGGTGGCCACGGCCACGCCCAGGTGGCAGTAGCGCTTCAGGATCAGCTCGCCCGCCTGCGCGTCGAGGCTCGCGTTGAATCGCGGGTGCGCCCGGAGCGCCAGCGCGGCCGCCTTGAGCAGGAAGCTCGTGAGCGTGAGGGAGACCCCGCGCTCGCGCGCGGCCGGGAGGTTCCTCCCGATGATGGCGCCGAGCTCGGTGATGTCGGCCCGATCGAAGTGGGTGACGTGGGGCACGAGCGTGGCCGAGAGCGTCATGCGCTCGGCGATGGTGCGTCTCAGGTGCGAGAGCGGGGCGCGCTCCACGGGCCCCCACTTCTCGAAGGCCGGCAGCGGCGGAGGCTCGAGACCGGCGGTGGCGAGCGGCCTGGCCGCCGCCGGGGCCGCCTCCGGTCCTGTCTCCTCCTCCCTCCCCGCCGGGGCCGCCGCGGCTGCACGCACGTCCTCATCCCGTATGCGGCCGCCGGGGCCGCTGCCGCGAATGCCGCGGAGATCCACGCCCAGCTCGCGAGCCAGGCGACGGGTGGCGGGCGTGGCGGGCACAGGCCCCTCGTCGCGCCCCGCGGCGGGCGGGGCCTCCCGCGGGGGCAGAGCCGTGGGCGGCGCGACAGCCGCGGGGGCCGGCGCGGCGGCGGGAGGCGCCGGCGACGGGCGCGGCATCAACTCGCCCGCCTCGGCGAAGGTGATGAGGACTTGGCCGACCTTCACGGTCTGGCCGGGCTGCACGTGGACCCGCTCCACCCGCCCCGTCATCGGCGAAGGGATCTCGACCTGCGCCTTGTCGGTCTCGACCTCGAGGAGCGGGGCATCCTCGCGGATCAGGTCGCCCTCGGCGACCAGCACCTTGACGATCTCGGCCTCGGTCAGCCCCTCGCCGAGGTCTGGGAGCACGAATGGCCGCGCCATGGGTGCTAGAAGGCCAGGGTCTCGCGGCAGGCCGCGACGACGCGCGCCACATCGGGGATCTGCACCCGCTCCCGGGCGAAGCCCACGAAGGGGACGTCGTAGGCGGTCACGCGGCGCACCGGCGCCTCCAGGGAGAGGAAGGCGCCCTCCATGATGCTGGCGGCGATCTCGGCCCCGGGCCCGAAGCTCCGCGTGGCCTCGTGCACGATCACCGCGCGGCCGGTTTTCGTGACGGAAGCGGTGAGCGCCTCGCGGTCCAGCGGCGAGACGGTCAGGAGGTCGATGACCTCGACCTCGACGCCGTCCTCCGCCGCCTGCACCTCCGCGGCCTCACGGGCCACGCGGAGCATGGCGCCGTAGGCGATGAGCGTCAGGTCGCGCCCCTCCCGGTCGATCCGGGCCCGCCCGAGGGGCAGGGTTTCGATCTCGTCCGGCACCTCCTCCTTGGCGGCGTGGTAGAGCGCCTTGGCCTCGAAGAAGATGACGGGGTCCGGATCGCGGATGGCGCTGGCCAAGAGCGCCCGCGCAGTGCGCGGCCCCGAGGGGATCACCATCTTGAGGCCCGGGATGTGGGCGTAGAACTGCTCCTCGCTCTCCGTGTGGTGCTCGAGCGCGCGCACCCCCCCGCCGTACGGCATGCGCAGCACCATCTGGCAGTTGAAGCGGCCCCGGGAGCGCGCGCGGTAGCGGGCGGCGTGGTTCTCGATCTGGTGAAAGCACTGGAAGGCGAAGCCCGAGAACTGGATCTCGCACACGGGCTTGAGCCCGTACAGCGCCATCCCCACCGCGGTCCCGATGATGGCGGCCTCCGCCAGCGGGCTGTCGATCACGCGGGTGCCCCCGAACTGCCGGTGCAGGTCCTCGGTGACGCGGAAGACGCCGCCGTCCACGCCCACGTCCTCGCCGATGACCACCACCGCGGCGTCCCGCTCCATCTCCTGGAGCAGGGCGAGGTTCAGCGCCTTGACCATGTTCAATTTGCCCATCGGCTCGTCTTCCTCTGGCCCCGCATGGGCGTCGGCAGCGGGCGCTCCTCGTCCACCCGGCGGGGCGCGTCGGCGCGAAGCCGCTCCGTCAGCTCCGCCCGCTGCGCCTCCAGGTGCGGCGGCCGCTCGGCGTAGACGTGATCGAAGATGGCCAGGGGATCGGCCTCCGCCATGGCCTCGAAGCGCTCCACGGCGCCTGCGATCTCCTCGTCCACCCGCTCCTCGATCCCCGCCTCCAGCAGGTTCTTCTTCTCGAGGTAGGCCCGCACCCGGGGGAGCGGGTCCTTCCGCTCCCACGCGCGCACCTCCTCGTCGGAGCGGTAGCGCGTCGGATCGTCGGCGGTGGTGTGCACGCCCAGCCGGTAGGTCATGCACTCGATCAGCGTGGGCCCCTCGCCGCGGCGCGCCCGCTCCACGGCCTCGCGGCTCGCGGCGCACACGGCCAGCAGGTCGTTACCGTCGACCTGCATGCCGGGGAAGCCGTAGGCCAGCGCCTTCTGGGCCAGCGTGGCCGAGTGCGTCTGCTTCTTGAGCGGCACGGAGATGGCCCACTGGTTGTTCTGGACGACGAAGACGGCCGGCACATGCCAGACGCCGGCGAAGTTCATGGCCTCGTGGAAGTCCCCCTCGGAGGTCGCGCCGTCCCCGCAGTAGACCATGACGACCACGTCGTCGCCACGGTACTGGGCGGCGTAGGCCAGCCCGACCGCGTGCGGGAGCTGGGTGGCCACGGGGATGGTGATGGGCAGGTCGCGCTGCTCGGGCGCGGGCTGGGCGCCCTCCAGGCGACCGGCGAAGAAGAGGAGCAGCTTCTCGATGGGCCAGCCTCGCCAGAGCATGGCCGCCGTCTCCCGGAAGGAGGGGACCATCCAGTCCGAGGGGCGGAGGGCGAAGACGCTCCCCATCTGCGCCGCCTCCTGCCCCTTGATGGGCGCGAAAGTGCCGATGCGGCCCTGGCGCTGGAGGCGGACCATGCGCTCGTCCAGGCGCCGGCCGAGCACCATGGCGCGGTACAGGCGCCTGAGGTCGTCGGGCGAGATGTCGGGCTCCAGCGCGGTGTCGAGAGTGCCCTCGCTGTCCAGGATGGACAGGTACTCGATCTGGAACCGGGGCTCGAGCAGTGTCCTCGGCATGGCGATGCCCCCGTCGTGGCCCGGCGCGCGACGCCGACGCCAACAAAAAGGGCCCCGCGGGGGGCCCTCGCCCTACTCGCTCA
>Ga0154441_1077_pt1 | contig 27132 bp, 29 predicted proteins | sample RifGroC2_FD_115945 | JGI IMG/M metagenome (GOLD analysis project Ga0154441, IMG submission 115945) | Candidatus Rokubacteria bacterium GWC2_70_16 | reverse complement strand
TCTTCGGCACCATCTCCGGCTCGGCCGTGGCCAACGTGGTGGTGGACGGCATCTTCAACATCCCGCTGATGAAGCGCATGAAGTACAAGGCCGAGTTCGCGGCGGCGGTGGAGGCGACGGCCTCGTCCGGGGGGCAGATCGTGCCGCCGGTGATGGGGGCGGGGGCCTTCATCATGGCCGAGCTGCTCCAGATCTCTTATGCCCAGGTGGCCATCGCCGCCGCGCTGCCGGCCGTCCTCTACTACCTGGGCTGCGGTGCTGCCATCCACTTCGAGGCCCGGCGCCTCAACCTGGGCACCATCCCGCGCGAGCTGATCCCGCGGGCGCGGGAGGTCTTCGCGTGGCGGCGCTCGGCCGCGCTGTTCATCCCGGTGATCCTGCTCACCTACTTTCTCCTCCAGGGGTACACGGCCCAGACCTCCACCTTCTGGTCCATCATCGCCTCGCTCGTCATCTTCGTCCTCTCGGGCTCCTCGCTGGCGGACTGCCGGGCGCGCGTCCTGGGCCTCGGGCGGGCGCTCGAGGCGGGGGGCAAGGGCATCGTGCTCGTCGCCACGCTCATCGCGGCGGCGGGCATCGTGATCGGGATGATCAACCTGACCGGCGTGGGGGTGAAGCTGTCCGAGTTCATCATCGGCACGGCCGGTGGCAGCTTCCTCGGGGCGCTCTTCCTGGCCATGGTCGTCTGCCTGATCCTGGGGATGGGGCTGCCGACGACGGCGGCCTATGTGCTCGCCGCCTCGGTGGTGGCGCCGGCCCTGATCAAGCTGGGCGCGCTGCCCCTGGCCGCGCACCTCTTCGTCTTCTACTTCGCCATCATCTCGGCCATCACGCCCCCCGTGTGCGCGGCCGTGTACGTGGCCGCGGCCATCGCGCGGGCGGACTGGGTGCGGACGGGGCTCATCGCGACGCGGCTCGGGCTGGCCGGCTTCATCGCTCCCTACATGTTCATCTATGCGCCGGCGCTCCTCTGGCAGGGGCCGCTCGTGGAGATCGCCTGGGCCACCGTGACGGCCTGCGTGGGGGTGATCGCGCTGGCCGCCGGATCCATGGGGTATCTGGCGAGACGCGCGACCCTGGTGGAGCGGGGCGCCCTGCTGGCCGCCGCCCTGCTCCTCATCAAGCCCGGGCTGGCCACCGACCTCGCCGGCTTCGCCCTGCTGGGCGCGGTGCTCGCGCTGCAGCGGCTCCGCCCCGCGCCCCTGGCTCAACCCGCTTCCTGAGGAGACGCGCCCATGCCCTCGGTGCTCTACGAGCAGATTGACCGCATCGTCACCATCACCATCAACCGGCCGGACGCGATGAACGCCATCGACCCGGAGACCCACCAGGCGCTCATCGAGGCCTGGACGCGCTTCCGCGACGACGACTCCGCCTGGGTCGCCATCCTCACGGGCACCGGCGAGAAGGCGTTCAGCGCGGGCGCCGACCTCAAGAAGATGATCCCGGCGGCCTTCGGCAAGGGCGGGGTCAAGCGCGGGCACAACGACTACGGGCTCGGCGGCATCACGCGCGGGATGGAGATCTGGAAGCCCATGATCGCGGCCATCAACGGCTTCTGCCTGGCCGGCGGCTTGGAGGAGGCGCTCTGCTGCGACCTGCGCGTGGCCGTGCCCCATGCCACCTTCGGCTTGCCCGAGGTGCGCTGGGCCATCATGCCCGGGGCGGGGGGAACCCAGCGGCTGCCGCGGGCCATCCCGCTGGCCAAGGCCATGGAGATGATCCTCATGGCGCGGACCATCACGGCGGAGGAGGCGCTCCGCCTCGGGCTCATCAACGCCGTCGTGCCGCTGGCGGAGCTGCTGCCGACGGCGCGCAAGTGGGCCGACACCATCTGCGAGCGCGGGCCGCTGGCGGTGCGCGCCGCCAAGGAGGCCGTCATCCGGGGCCTGACGCTGCCGCTCGGTGACGGGCTCAGGCTCGAGGCCTTCCTCTCGGGGACGCTCCGGGGCACCGAGGACGCGGTGGAGGGGCCGAAGGCCTTCGCCGAGAAGCGCAAGCCGGACTTCAAGGCGCGGTAGAGCGGCGGCGTGGACCTGGAGGTGCTTCGCGCGCGGCTCGATGCGGCGCTGTCCGAGCGCCCGCGCATCGCGCTGGACCGGAGCGACCTCGTCTGCTCGGCCGTGCTCCTGCCCATCACCGACCGGGCCGGCGCCCACATCCTCTTCACCAAGAAGTCCGAGTCGGTGCCGCACCACAAGGGGCAGTTCTCCTTCCCTGGCGGGATCTGCGAGGAGCGGGACGCCTCCCGCGTGGAGACGGCGCTGCGCGAGGCGTGGGAGGAGATCCGGCTCCCCGCGGATGCCGTGGAGGTGCTGGGGCTGCTGGACGACACGGCCACCCGCGCCACGCCCTTTGTCATCACCCCGGTGGTGGGCATCGTGCGCCGGCCCGTCGCCTTCCGCCCGGACGGGCGGGAGATCGAGCGCGTGATCGAGGTGCCGCTGGAGCGGCTCCGCGACCCGGCCATCTTCAGCACCGAGATGTGGGAGCGGGACGGCGAGGCCCACCCCGTGCACTTCTACCGGGTGTCCGAGGCCGACGTGGTGTGGGGCGCGACGGCCAGGATCCTGAAGCAGTTCCTCGACATCCTCGACGAGGCGGAGGCGACGGCGTGAGCTACGAGACCTTGCTGGTGCACGTGGCGGACGGCGTGGGGACGGTGACGCTGAACCGGCCGGAGGTCAGGAATGCCCTGAGCCCGGCCATGCTGCGCGAGCTGGAGGCGGCGCTGGGCGCGCTCGAGGCCGACCCCGAGGCGCGCGTGGTCGTGCTGCGGGGCGCTGGCGACAGGGCCTTCTGCGCGGGCGCGGACCTCAAGGGGGTGGGAGACCGCGGCACCACGCTGGCGGCGCGCGAGGCCTTCAGCGGAATGCCGCGCGTGCTCGAGCAGATGGCGCGGATGAAGACGCCCGTCATCGCCCAGGTGCATGGCTTCGCCCTGGCGGGCGGCTGCGGGCTGGCTGTCGGCTGCGACCTCGTGGTGGCCTCGGAGGATGCCGTGTTCGGGCTGCCGGAGATCAGGATCGGCGTGCTCCCGCTCATCGTCATGGCGCCCATCCTGCGCGCGGCGGGACGCAAGCGCGGGATGCTCATGGTCCTGACGGGCGAGCAGGTCTCGGCGCGCGAGGCCTACGAGATGGGGCTCGTGAGCCGCGTGGTGCCCCGGGCCGAGCTGGAAGGAACCGTCGCTGCGCTGGCCCGCACGCTGGCGGGGCTCTCGCCCACGGCGCTCGGCATCGCGAAGGAGGCCGCGGCCGCCCAGGGCGACATGGAGTACGGCGCGGCGCTCCGGTACCTGCGCGAGCTGACGACGCTGGTCTTCATGTCCGACGACGCGAAGGAGGGGATCGCCGCCTTCTTCGAGAAGCGCCCGCCGCGCTGGACCGGCCGGTGACCCGCGCGCGCACTGTCGCGGTGAGCGCAGCCCCCGCGGGACGGACAGCCGTGTCCGCGCTCATCGCCTTGGTCGCGCTCGCCGCGATTGCCCCGCTCGGCATGGCAGCGGGTGCCGCGTGGTGGGCCGCGGCCGCCTGGGCACAGCCGGCCGAGTCGCCCCTCACCGTGGCCACCATCAGCGGCCACGTGGAGGTCTACCTCAAGGCGAAGAGCGCGTGGGTGCCCGCGAGGCTCAGGGATCAGATCGGAGAGGGGGAGGGGGTCCGGGCCCTGCCGGGCGGACGCCTCACTCTCCGCAGCGTGGGCGGCCACTCACTCAGGTTCGCCCCGCTCTCCCAGCTCTTCGTCGGCGAGACGCCGCCCGCCGCCGGCAAGCCGCTCGCCCTGCGCATGGACAGCGGCTGGGTCTGGGCGGCCGTGCTCCCCGGGGCCTCGCTGCGCGCGCCGCTGGAGATCCAGGCCGGGCCCGTCACGGTCGCGGTGCGCGGCGGCGCTGCCTCGATCCGCGCCGGCAGCGACGGCGCGGTGCTCGTGCGCGCCCACCATGGCTCGCCTCTCTGCTCGGGGGCGGCGGCCGGCCGCCCGTGGGAACGGGTGCTCAGGCCCGGCGAGGAGCTCCTGGTCCCGGCCTCGGGACCGCCCGGAGCGCCGCGCTCCCTGACGCGAGACGGCGGCGAGGCGGCGTGGGTGCTCTGGAACCAGGAGCAGGATCGGGCCGGCGGCTACCAGTAGGGGTCAGGGCAGGCTGACCGTGGTCCCGTCCCCGCTGGCGCTGACGGTGAAGGTGCCCAGCGAGGTGCTGCTGTAGGCGTAGGAGCTCCAGCCGGCCGGCGCGGCGGGGGTCGAGGCCATGAAGGGCCCCGCGACATCGCCGAGGCTGTTGGTGGCGGCGGCATTGAGGTCGGCCAGCGCGGACGGCAGCGTGCGCATGTGCGAGGAGTACATGCTGATGGCCGACACGAGGGACCGGGCGTCGGCCTCGGCCTTGGCGACGCGGGCGCGGACCTGCATGTTGGCGTACAGTGGGACGGCAATGGCCGCGAGGATGCCGATGATGGCCACCACGATCATGAGCTCGATCAGGGTGAACCCCCGAGCGGCTCGTCGCGGGCGCACTCCGCGAGGCTGGGAGCTCATCGCATCCGCTCCTCCCGCGAGGTGGCGTGCCGGCGGGCGGCGGTGAGGTGGCACCACCTCAGCGGACAGGCTAGCACCCTGCGGGCCGGTTCCCGTCACCCTTTGTGCGGGGCCGCCGGAGGGGGGCCGGGGCGCGCTCCCTGCGCTACGGCCACCAGAGGTAGAGGAAGCGGGGACCGGCGCCACCCACGAGGGCGGCGAGCTGGGCTGCGGCCGCCTCGGCGGTGGGCGCGGGGGGCGTCGAGGAATAGAAGGTCGCGCGGTACTCCCTGGGGCGGTGGTACATGACGACGCGCGCCTCGGCGAGGCCCGCCGCCTGCCGCGCCACGGCCACCGCGTCGTCCAGGTACCCCACGCGGTCCACGAGGCCCAGCGCGAGCGCCTGGTCGGCCGTGTAGATGCGCCCGTCGGCCGCGGCGCGCACGCGCTCCTCCGGCATCTTCCGGGAGGCCGCGATGAGGCTCACGAAGCGGCCGTGCATGGCGTCGATGACGCCCTGGAAGATGGCGCGCTCCTCGTCGGTGAGGCTCCGGAAGGGCGAGCCCGCATCCTTCTTGGGGCCGGACTTGATGGCCAGCGGGGCCACGCCGATCTTCTCGAGGAGCCCCTGGGTGTTGACCGTGAGCATGACGACGCCGATGCTGCCCGTGATGGTCGTCGGGTGGGCGATGATGGTGTCGGCGGCCAGCGCCGCGTAGTACCCGCCCGAGGCGCCCACGTCCATGATGGCCGCCACGACGGGGATCTTCCGGCGCGCCTTGAACGTGGAGATCTCGCGGTGGAGGATGTCCGAGGCCGTGATGGTGCCGCCGGGGCTGTTGATGCGCACGATGAGGGCGCGCACCTGCTCGTCCTGCTCGGCGCGGCGCAGCTCTTCGCGGACGCGCGCCAGCAGCGGGACGCGCGGCGGGGGCGTCCCGAGGGCGAGCCCGGGCGCGTCCTCGGCTAGCACGCCCGAGAGGTCCATGAGGAGGATCTTGGCCGCCCCCGACCCCTCTACGGTCTCCTCGACGAGCGGCCGGATGCGGGGCTGCAACTCCAGCGAGATCACCGAGCAGCCCGCCAGGAGGACGGCGGCCGCCAGCGCCGACACGGGGGCAGCCAGACGCCAGGCGCGCATGACGGGAGTATACGGGCGGCGGCGAGTCTCCTCAACGGCTGGTCTATAATCGGGGCAACGCCGCCCCCCGGGGGTCATGTGGCCGCCCCGATGAGCCGCGAAGCGGCGAAGAGGCTCAACCGCAACCCGAAGTCATCCACGTTCAAGCAACGTGAATAGAGGATTCAGATGCGATACATCGTGAGACCGGAGGACGTGCCGCCCTACTCGCCGCCGCTGCACGCGGGCACCGTGAACCGGCGGCTCGTGGGGCGCGACGTGAACGGCTCCACCCGGGTGGAGGTCGTGCTAGGGACGCTGGAGCCGGGCGGCGTGGCCCTGCGCCACAGCCACGATGCCGAGGAGCAAGCCATCTACATCCTCGAAGGGCGCGCGCTGGTGGAGGTGGGCGACGACATCAAGGAGGAGGTGGGACCGGGGACGGCCTGCTTCTTTCCCGCGGGGGTGGCCCATCGGGTGGAGGCGCTGACGCCGTTCAGGACGCTCGTCATCTACGCGCCGCCCGTCGAGCGCTCCACCTCCGACCAGCCCTTCCGTCCTGCCTGAGCGCCGTCGGGTGAGCGCGCTGACGCTCGAGGACGTCGAGGCGGCGGCCGCGCGGCTCCAGGGGCGCATCCACCGCACGCCCGTGGTGACGAGCCGCTCCTTCGACGAGGCCAGCGGTTTCTCCGTCTTCTTCAAGTGCGAGAACCTGCAGCGCGCCGGTGCCTTCAAGATCCGCGGCGCGCTCAACAAGCTGCTGTCGCTCTCCGAGGCCGAGCGGGCCCGCGGCGTGGCGGCGTTCTCCTCCGGCAACCATGCCCAGGGCGTGGCGCTCGCGGCGCGCCTGACCGGGACCACCGCGACGATCCTCATGCCCACCGATGCGCCCGCGCTCAAGCTGGCGGCCACGCGGGGCTATGGCGCCGAGGTCGTATTCTACGACCGCCAGACCGAGGACAGGGAGGAGCGGGCGAGGGAACTCGTCGCGCGCACGGGGCGGGTGCTGGTGCCGCCCTATGACGACCCCGCCATCATGGCCGGGCAGGGGACGGCGGCGCTGGAGCTCTTCGCGGAGGTCGGCGAGCTCGACGCGCTGCTCACTCCCGTGGGTGGCGGCGGGCTCATGGCCGGCTGCAGCACCGTGGCCAAGGGGCTCCGGCCCGGGATCAGCGTCTTCGGGGTGGAGGCCGACAGCGCCAACGACACCTATCTCTCGCTCCAGAAGGGGGAGCGCGTCAGCATCCCGCCGCCGCCCACGATCGCCGACGGCATCCGCAACCTCTCGCCGGGCGTGCTGACCTTCCCGGTGCTCCGGCGGAACCTCTCGGGTGTGCTGCTGGTCTCCGACGCCGAGATCGAGGCCGCGATGCGCTTCCTGCTGTTCCGCACGAAGCTCCTCGTGGAGCCCACGGGCGCCGTCCCGGCGGCGGCGCTGCTGGCGGGCAAGCTGCCGCTCGCGAAGGGCGCGCGGGTGGGCGCGGTGCTCTCGGGCGGCAACGTGGACCCGCAGGTCCTGGCCCGCATCATCGAGGCCGCGGCAGGATAGCCCGCCACGAGCCTACGGCTCGGTCGCACCGCCGTCAAGGGCGCGGAGGGCTTGACAGGGCGAGGCCGGACGGCTCAAGGTCGTGGGGACCATGCAGCAGAGGAGGCCAGCGTGACCGGACGGGATCGGCGGCGGGCGGAGCGGGCCAGGGCCGAGTGGCCCGTCGCCATCGAGACCTTCGACCGGCGAGTCATCCCTGGCGAGGTCGTGGACGTGAGCACCTCCGGGATGCGGGTCCGGGCCCAGGGTGAGCTGGCCGTGGGTGCGGCGGTGACGCTGCGGGTGGCGCTTCCGCAGGGCGCGGACCGGCTGGAGGTCGTCGCCCGCGTGGCCCGCAGGTCGGCCGAGGAGCTGGCGCTGGACTTCATCGGGCTGCCCGAGACGGAGGCGCGCCGGGTCAAGCCCTTCGTGCCGGCCTGGGAGGTCCGGCGGCGCGCGCCCCGCGCGCATGCCCGTGTGCCCATGACCATCGAGAAGCGGACGGACGGCAGCGCGACGGGGGAGACCGTGGACCTGAGCGCGTTCTCCGCGAGGGTCGCGACGGAACTGCCGCTCCGGCCGGGGGACCGGGTGAACCTCTATCTGTCGCCCCCCGCCCCCGGCGCCCCGCTCAAGCTGCCCGCGGTGGTGTGGGACGGGGACCGCACCGGTACGGTGCTTGTCTTCGTGAATCTCTCCGCGGCCGAGTTCGCCCGGCTCGGTGCCTATGTCTCGAGCCTCATCGAGCGGGAAGGCTGAGCTGCCGCGCCGCCCGCGCCCACTTTCAAATTGACAGGGGGCGAAGCCCCCGCATAAGATGAATGGCGGTTCAGTCACCCGCCATGCGCGACCCGGACAAGCCCCAGCAGATCATCGACGCCGCGGTACGGGTGTTCGCCCGGAAGGGCTACTACAACGCCCGCGTCTCCGACGTCGCCAAGGAAGCGGGCATCGCGGCGGGGACCATCTACCTCTACTTCAAGACGAAGGACGACATCCTCGTCACCCTCTTCCGCGAGAAGATGGCGCAGTTTGTCGCCACGCTGCGCAAGTCCATCGCCGACGAGCCGGATGCAGTGGCCAAGCTGCGGCGGCTGATCTTCCTGCACTTCCAGCTCCTGGAGCAGCACCCGGAGCTGGCGGAGGTGGTGCAGGTGGAGCAGCGGCAGGGGCAGAAGTTCTTCCGGGGGGCCTCGGCCCACGAGATCTCCTCCTACTTCACCCTGATCGGCTCCGTGCTGGAGGAGGGGGTGGCCGAGGGGCGGTTCCGCCCGGGCCTCCCCGTCAAGACCGCCACCAAGGCGCTCTTCGGGGCCATGGACCAGATGGCGACCTCCTGGGTGCTGGGCAAGCGCGGCTACCGCCTGGCGGACACGGCGGAGGCGCTGGCCGACATCTTCCTCCGGGGCGTGGCAGCCCGCTAACCGAGATAGAAGGAGAGCATCGCGATGCCGTACGAGACGCTGATCCTGACCCGCGAGGAGAGCTTCGCCGTCATCACCCTGAACCGTCCCCCGGCCAATGCCATCAGCGAGCAGCTCATGCGCGACCTCAGCGCCGCGCTGTCCGAGGTGGAGCACGACGACGCCGTGCGCTCCGTCGTCATCACGGGGGCGGGCGACAAGATCTTCTGCGCCGGGGCCGACCTGGGCTCGGCCTTCTCCGGCCCGGACGTGGGCGCCTTCATCCGCTTCGGCAACAGCGTGGTGCGCCGCATCGAGCGCTTTCCGAAGCCGGTGATCGCGGCCATCACCGGGCATGCGCTGGGCGGCGGCTGCGAGATCGCCATGGGCTGCCACATCCGGATCCTCAAGGAGACGGCCCGGATGGGGCAGACCGAGTCCAACCTGGGCATCATCCCGGGCTATGGCGGCACCCAGCGCCTCCCGAGGCTCATCGGCCGGGGGCTGGCGCTGGAGCACCTGCTCCTCGGCACCCAGATCCCGGCGGCCGAGTGCTACCGCCTCGGGCTCGTGAACCGGCTGTCGAAGGACGGGGAAACGCTCGCGGACGCCAAGGCCATGGCGCGCGAGATGGCGAAGCGGCCCCCCATCGCCACGCGCCTCATCATCGGGGCCGTGGACGACGGGATCCAGGCGCCCATCGACCAGGCCATCGAGATCGAGGTGCGGGCCTTCGAGAAGGTGCTCAAGACCGAGGACGCGGGCGAGGGTATCCAGGCCTTCTTCCAGAAGCGCCCCCCCGACTTCAAGGGACGGTAGGGCGAGCCGCAGCCGCAGGCGAGGCGAGCGAAGATGGGGAGTCCCCGAGCGGAGCGAGGAGGCGAGCCGCAGCCGCAGGCGAGGCGAGCGAAGATGGGAGTCAAGGGCGAAATCCCTACGGGAGAGGTCTGATGGATCTCGGGATCTCGGGAAGGGTGGCGCTGGTGACAGGGGGCGCGCGGAGCCTCGGGCGGCAGGACTGCCTGACGCTGGCGGCCGAGGGGGCCAAGGTGATCGTGCTCGACCTCAACGGCGAGGGCGCCCGGGAGACGGCCGCGGAGATCACCGGGGCCGGCGGCTCGGCGTGCGGCTACGAGGTCGACATCACCAACCGCCCGCAGCTGGCCGAGGTGCTGGACACGGCCCAGCGCGACGTGGGACCCGTGGACATCTGCGTCAACAACGCGGGGATCATCTACACCCTGGGCCAGCTCAAGGACATGAGCGACGCCGACTGGGACTTCAACCTGTCGGTGAACCTCACCGGGACCTACAACGTCACCAAGGCGGTGTTCCCCGGCATGCGGGAGCGGAAGTGGGGGCGGGTGATCTGCATGGCCTCCATCGCGGGCCTCATGGGCGGCTTCGGCCAGACCGCCTACGCGACCAGCAAGATGGGGGTGGTGGGGTTCGCGAGGTCGGTGGCGCTGGAGGGGGCGCGCTACAACATCACGAGCAACGTGATCGCGCCCGGCATCATCGGGCCCAACGCCACCCTGTCCCCGCTGTACGACCGGATGGTCAAGCGCGTGGCGATGCAGAAGGAGGGCGAGCCTGCGGATGTGGCCAGCGCCATCGCCTTCCTCTGCTCCGAGCGCGCCCGCTACATCACCGGCGCCGTCCTGACGGTGACCGGGGGAATGGACCTGTTCACCTTCTAGCGCACGCGGGCCACACGGCCCCACCAGGAGGAGGAGAAGCGATGCCGACTGTGAAAGAGACCTTCGATGCGATGGCCAGCAAGTTCCAGGCCAGCAAGGCCGGCGGCATCAACGCCACGATCCAGTACGAGATCACAGGGGATCAGGGGGGAACCTGGCACGCTATCATCAAGGACGGCACCTGCGTGGTGAACTCCGGGGCCGGGACCAACCCGAGCCTGACGCTGACCATGTCCGGCCAGGACTGGCTGGACATGGTGGGCGGCAAGCTCTCGGGCCAGATGGCCTTCATGTCGGGCAAGCTCAAGCTCAAGGGCGACATGGGGCTCGCGATGAAGGTGGGCTCGATCTTCTCCGTCTAGCAGGCCGCTGAAAAGGGCCCATCTACTTCGTTGGCGCCCTCGGCCGCACGCCCGGCGTGGCTCGCTCACGCTTGCCAGGATCTCCGGATGCGCTCACCTCGCCTCCGGCTCGGCTCGCCAAGCGGAGTACGCCTCCCGTGCGGCCGTCGGGCGCCGCCTCGCATCTGGACCCTTTTGAGCGGCCTGCGGGGTCCTGCGCACCCTGCTACCCGCGTCGACAGGGGCGCGGGGTGCGCGTTCCCCCGGGGCGGCGGCCGGCCACCCGCACCGTGCTATCCTGCCGGCGATGACGATCCCGAAGGACTACTTCGACTGGGCGGCAAGGCTCTTCGATCCCGCGCGGATCCACGAGAAGCCGGAGGCGCTGGCGGGCATCCGCGTGCTGGACCTGTCCGTGATCTACTTCGGTCCCGCCACCGGCGACTTCCTGGGCGAGATGGGCGCCGAGGTGATCAAGGTGGAGATGCCGGGGCAGGGGGATGTGACCCGCATCCTCGGCAACGCCTCCTTCTTCTGGAAGAACGTCTCCGTCGCCTTCTTCTGCGCCAACCACTCGAAGTACCACGTGGGCATCGACATGCACCGGCCCGAGGGCCAGGAGCTGATCCGCCAGCTGGCCGCGCGCTCCGACATCGTCATCGAGAACTACAAGGCGGGCACCCTCGAGGAGAAATTCGGCCTGGGGTACCGCCAGCTGAGGGAGGTGAACCCCCGCCTCATCTACGTGGCGAACACGGGCTTCGGCCAGTGGGGGCCATTCTCGAAGGGGCGGGCCTCCTATGACGGGCTGGCCCAGGCCGTGTCGGGGCTCACCGCCATCACCGGCGAGGGGGAAGTGCCCACCAAGATCGGCAACTACCTCGGGGACTGGTTCGGTGCCTCCATGTCGGCCGTGGGCGCGCTCGCGGCGCTGCGCTGGCGCGACCGCACGGGCGAGGGCCAGTTCGTGGAGATGGCGCAGTGCGAGGGGCTCGTGCGCGCCATGGACTGGACGTGGCTCTACGCTGGCCTCACCGGGCGTGACCGGCAGAAGGTGGGCAACGGCGATCACGTGTTCGCGCCGTCCGGCGTCTACCGCTGCACCGACGGCTACGTGGCGGTGGTGGCCGGGACTGACCGCGAGTTCCGGGGGCTCTGCCGCATGCTCGGCGAGCCCGCGCTCGCGCGCCAGGAGCGCTTCGCCACCGCCGCGGCGCGCCGGGAGCGGCCGAGCGTCGCGGCGCTCGACGCGAAGCTCGCGGCGTGGTGCCGCGCGCGGAGCCGCAAGCAGGTGGAGGCCGCCGCCCGGAAGGTTGGCGTCGCCGCCGCGTCCGTCATGACGGCCAGGGACCACGCCGAGAGCCAGCACCTGCGCGCGCGTCGCTCGGTGTGGGAGTACGAGGATCCAGTCTACGGGACCATGGTCGAGTACGGGCCCGCGCCCAAGCTGTCGGCCACGCCGCCGCGGATCAAGTGGGCGGGCAAGCCCGTGGGCTTCCACAACGAGCTGGTGCTGAAGCGCATCCTCGGCCTCGACGACGCGCGCATCAAGGAGTTGGAGGCCGCCGGGGCCATCGGGCGCTGGGCCGAGGGCCGCCGCGGGGCCGGTCCGCCCGAGGGGTGGAAGGGCGAAGGGAGGCTCGTGTGACGGGCGGGGCGAGCGTGCCGAGGGCGGCGCGGGTGGGGGAGCGCGAGGGCCATGTCGAGGCCCACGCGGATGGCAGATGGGAGGAGTGGATCAGGGCGGCCGAGGACCCGGGCGGCGTCGCCGACAAGCCGGAGGCGCTGGACGACCTCATGGTGCTCGACCTCTCCCACGGCCATTACGGGGCGCTGCTCACGGCGACCTATCTCGCCGAGTTGGGCGCGGAGGTCATCAAGGTGGAGCCGCCGGAAGGGGATCCCGCCCGGGGCTGGGGGCCCGCCGGCGCCTCGGCCGGCGGCGACGGGCTGGCCTTCGTGGCCGAGGCGCGGAACCGGTATCACCTGACCCTCGACCTCAGCAAGCGCGAGGGGCGCCGACTCCTCAAGGGGCTCGCCGCTCGCGCCGATGTGCTCATCGAGGGGTTCGCGCCGGGGCATCTCGACGGCCTCGGCCTCGGCTACCGCCGGCTCTCGGCGCTGAACCCGCGGCTCGTCTACGTGGCGTGCTCCGCCTACGGCCAGTTCGGCCCCCTCGCGAAGCACCAGCCGCCCGAGCACGATCTCACGGACCAGGCGCTGTCGGGGCTCCTGCACCTCACGGGCGATCCCGAGGCGGCGCCCGTGAAGGTGGGGTCGTGGATCAGCGCCTACGGCCAGGCGGCCTGGGGCGCGCTGGGGACGCTGGCGGCGCTGCACTGGCGCGAGCGCTCCGGTCGCGGGCAGATGATCGACGTCTCGGGGGCCGAGGCGCTCATGCGCTATCTGGAGTACTCGGTGCTGCTCTACCATGCCAGCGGCGCGATCCGCGGCCGGACGGGGCTCTACGAGCTGGCGGTGTTCCCGTACACCTTCGTCCCCGTGAAGGACGGCTGGGCCTTCGTCGCCGGCTACACTGACCCGAACTTCCGCGCCCTGTGCCGCGTCATGGGCCGCCCCGAGCTGGGCGACGACCCGCGCTTCAACAGCACGATCCAGCGCACGACGATGGAGAACGAGATCGCGCTCCGGGAGGAGATCAGCCGGTGGTCGGTCAACTACACCTCGGCGGAGATCCTCGAGAGGGTCCTGGCCGACCCCGGCCCGGGCGTCATCGTTTTCGGCCCCATGAACGCGCCCACCGCCACCCTCGCCGAGCCGCACTGGTGGGAGCGGGGCTGCCTCCGGCGCCTGTCCGATCCCGTCTACGGCGAGCTGCTCCTCCAGATGCCGGCCTGGCGGATGACGCGGACGCCGCCCCGGCTCAAGTGGCCCTGTCGGCCCGCCGGGTACCACAACGGCCTCATCTTGCAGAAGTACTTCGGCATGGGCCCGAGCCAGGCGGCCGGCCTGGCGGCCGACGGGATCCTGTGAGGAGCCCTCTGGAGCGCCGCGAAAGGCTGTTGCCGCAGAGCGTCATGGTGCAGTACCATGCTCAATGGTGCCCCGCGCGCGAGGCTTCGGCCGGGCCCAAGGGGGAGGCATGAAGGACGAACTGTTCACCATGGCGAGCGAGATCCCGGGGCTCTCGCCGGAGGCCCGGGCTCGCTGGCAGCAGGAGATGGAACGGAGCCTCCTCCGCATGAAGCACTTCGCGGAGATGGTCGGGAGCCCGCGGGAACCCGCGGTCGGGCCCACGCCGCGCCAGGAGATCTACCGGACGAACAAGTCGCGCCTCTACCGGTACCAGTCCCCGCGCACCCGGCGCACGCCGCTGCTCTTCGTCCCCAACCTCGGCATCAGCCGCCCGTACATCTTCGACCTCATGCCCCAGGGGTCCTTCGTGGAGCACATGACCCAGCAGGGTTTCGACTTCTACCTGGTGGACTGGGGCGTGTTCGGCGAGGAGGACAACGGGCTCACCGTGGAGGACGCGGTGACGAAGATCCTCCCGCGGCTGGCCCGGAAGGCGCTCGAGTCCTCCGGCGCCTCCGAGATGTCGGTGCTCGGCTACTGCATGGGGGCGCCGCTGTCCGCGTGCTTCGTCGCCACCCATCCCGAGTTCCCGGTGAAGAACTACATCAACATGGCCGGCCCCATCGACTTCGCTCACGTGGGGCTCTTCGGGCTGTGGCTCGACCCGCGCTTCTTCGACGTGGACAAGTACGTGGACACGCTCGGCAGCGTCCCACCCGACATGGTCAAGGCCGGCTTCAAGCTTCTCAAGCCAACGATGGATCTGAGCGCGGGCCTCAATCTCTGGTGGAACCTCTGGAACGCCGAGTACGTGGCGGGGTTCAACGCGCTCAACAAGTGGGCCAACGAGTACGTCGCCTTCCCGGGCGAGTTCTTCCGCCAATGGGTGAAGGAGTTCTACCAGGCGAACCGTCTCGTCAAGGGCGAGCTCGTCATGGGCGGCAAGCGGGTGGATCTCAAGCGCATCACCTGTCCCGTCCTGGCGGTGGGGGCCCGGGAGGACAACATCGCGCCCCCCGGCTGCGTCAAGCCGCTCATCGACGCCGTCGGGAGCGCCGACCGCGAGTACGTGGAGCTGCCCGGTGGGCACATCTCGCTCATCGCCGGGCGCGGCGCCTCGGTGCACTGCTGGCCGAAGGTCGCCTCGTGGCTGGCGGCGCGGTCGTGACGCGGTCGGGGCAGCGCAGGGGAGGGCCGTGACGATGCCGGACATGGGCGCTCAGCAGCTCTTCGATCTCTGGAAGAAGCAGGTGGAGGAAGGCACTCAGCAGTGGCTCAAGATGATGGGCACCCCCCAGGGCCAGACGCTGGACCCGCAGGCCTTCTGGCGCCCCTTCATGGACCAGGGCATGGCGGCGTGGGCCAAGGTCATGACCCAGGGCACGGCTTCTCCGGACCTCATGGGGCAGTGGAAGCAATTCCTGGATCAGTGGATCGCGGCATGGGGCAAGGCGCTCGAGCAGGCCATGGGCACCGAGGCCTTCGGGAGGGTGCTCGGCAAGCAGCTCGAGGGCTTCCTCGACGCCGCGAGCCCCGCGAAGAAGGCCGCCGAGCAGCACATCGAGGCGATGCTCGGCGGGCTCGGGATCCCCTCCCGGAGCCAGGTCACGGGCATCGCCAGGCAGATCGTCCAGCTCGAGGAGAAGCTGGAGGGCGTCGAGGACCGCCTCGAGGCGGTCCTCCAGCGGCTCAACGAGGTCGCCGCCGCCCTGAAGCAGGCGCCCGCATGATCGGCCTGACCATCGACGGCATTCAGGTCGGTGACGCGGCCGAGGTCGCTCGCCTGGCCGCGGACGGAGACATCACGGATTTCGTGGATGCGGTCGGGGATCACAACCCGATCCACGCGGATTGCGAGTACGCTGCCACGACGATGTTCAAGGAGCGGATCGCGCCGGGCATCTGGACCGCGGGGCTCATCTCGGCCGTGATCGGGACGCGGCTGCCCGGCCCCGGCGCCATCTACCTCTCGCAGGACCTCAAGTTCCTCAAGCCCGTGATGTTCGGCGACACGATCACGGCGCGCGCCGAGGTCCTGGAGGTCAACCGGGAGAAGAACCGCCTGCGCCTGCGCACCGTCTGCACGAACCAGCGGGGCGAGCCAGTGCTGACCGGCGAGGCCCTCGTCATGCCCTCGAGGGTTCCGGTGGTCTACGAGAAGGCGCCGGGGGGCGCCGCGTGGATGGCCTTCTGGGCGCTCTCGCCCCTGGCCTGGGCGGCGCAGGGCCTGGCGCTCTGGGGATTCCCCATATCCGCTCGCCTCGCCGTGAGGCACGGCTGCGGCTCGCCAGGCTCGGTCACATGAACAGGCCGCCGTTGATGGAGAGCTCGGCCCCCGTGATGTAGTCGCCGTCCGCAGAGCAGAGGTACACGCAGGCCCGCGCGACCTCCTCCGACTTCCCGAAGCGCTTCATGGGGATCTGGTCCAGCAGCCGCTGCTTCACCTTCTCCGGGATGGCGTTGACCATGTCGGTCTCGGTGAAGCCGGGCGCCACGGCGTTGACCGTGATGTTCTTCGAGGCCAGCTCCTTCGCCAGCGACTTGGTGAAGGCGGCGACGCCCGCCTTCGACGCCGCGTAATTGGCCTGGCCGAAGTTGCCGATCTGGCCGATCACGGAGGTGATGTTCACCACCCGCCCGTACTTCTGCTTCAGCATCTGGTCGACGAAGACCTTGGTGCAGTTGAAGACGCCGCCCAGGTTGATGTCCACGACCCTCTTCCACGAGGCGTGGTCCATCTTGGTGAAGGTCTTGTCCGAGGTGATGCCGGCGTTGTTGACGAGGATGTCGAGGTGGCCGAACTCCCGGAGCACGTCCTGCGCCATGCGGTAGGTATCCGGGTAGTCCGCCACGTCGGCCTGGGCGAGCATGGCCCGCCGCCCCATCTTCTGGATCTGCTCGATCACCTGCTTGGCCGACGCCTCGCTCGAGACGAAGTTGACGGCCACGTCGGCGCCTTCTTCTGCGAGGGCCAGGGCGATGGCCCGGCCGATGCCGCGGGATGCTCCGGTTACGAGGGCAGTCCGTCCCTTGAGCTGCATGGCGGGTCCTCCTGCTCCTGCTCGGGCGTGAGGATTGGGCCGGTTCGCGGCGACAGTATAGCAGGAGCGGGCGTGCCGGCGGGGGCCGGCTTGTGGGCCCTGACGCGCGGTGTTAGACTCCGGCCATGGCGTATGTGATCAAGCGGTACTCCAACCGCAAGCTCTACGACACCCAGGAGAGCCGGTACGTCACCCTCGAAGAGCTGGAGGAAATGATCCGCGCGGGCAAGGAGATCTCCGTCGTGGACGTCTCCACGGGCGAGGACCTCACCTCCGTCACGCTCGCCCAGATCATCCTGGAGAACGAGCGGAACCACCGCGGGGCGTTGCCCACGGCCTTCCTGCACCAGCTCATCAAGCACGGCGAGGCCTGGCAGGACTTCGTGCAGAAGTCGCTCAGGGGCAGCCTCGAGTCCATCATGACGAGCCAGCGGGACGCCGACCGGGTGTTCCGGGAGTGGGCGGCCCGGGCGGGGTGGCTGTCGCCCCAGCCGCCGGCGGGCTCCACCGAGAAGAAGGCGGCCCCGCCCGCGGAGCCGGCGGCGGAGGCCGATACGTTGAAGAGCGAAGTGGCGGCCCTGCGGGAGCAGCTCCGGGCCCTGGAAGAGCGCCTGGAGCGGCGGCGGGAGAAGTGACCGCGCGGGAGGCGGAGGGCCGGATCCGGCCCTCCGCCATCCCCGGGTAGTGTCTCAGGCGATCGGGGAGTAGGCGGCCTTCACCTTCCCCGCCAACTGGGCGAAGGTGGCCTGGATCTCCTTGCCCGCCTGCTCGGCAGTCACCTGGAGGCGTTCGGCGGAGCGGGTGATGGTCTGGGCATTGCCCTCCAGCAGATGGAAGGCCTTCTGCGCGCCCTCGACCGACTCGAGCACGCTCTTCTGATAGAAGCTCAGGGGGTCCCTGGAGGCCTCCTGCAGCTCCGACTGGCGGCGCAGGAGGTAGGACTGGCTGTCCTTGACCGCCTCGACGGCCGAGGACTGCAGCTCGGTATAGAGGCGGGCGCCTTCCTTCGCCGTGCCGGCGGAGAGGTCGACCAGCTCACGGAGGATCTTCTGGTTGGCGTCGGCGCAGAGCGAGAATGCCTCCACGGCCTTGCTGGTCATCTGGGTGAAGAGCTCGTTGGCCTGCATCGGGTTGAGCATGCTTCTCTCCTCCTTCGTCATGCGGAACAGGGAGTCGGGGGTTCGGGCCACGTCACGGATGATAACGCATAGCGTCACTTTGAGTCAAGGCTTTTAGTGCGGCGCGTTGTATGTTACGCAACATTGCGATAATATTCACGCTATGTAGTCTCCAGGCGGCCTGTGCCACGACACAGCCGCGCGCCGCGCCGAGAGCGCCCACCGAGGGAGACAAGGTCGCGGTTGCCCAGGCGCTGGGGCCGCTGCTCAGGGTGGCCGGGATCTGGCGCTCTCCTCGGGACGGCTGCGCGGTGGGGCTGGGCATACTGCCCGTGAGCGCCATCAACCTCGGCGTGGCCCCGCACCCGAACTGCAAGTTCAGCTTGCTGGTGACCGAGGGGGCGCTGGCGACGCTGCCGCGTGAAGAACTGCAGGCGGCGCTGGCCCACGAGATCGGCCACGTGGAGCTGGGCCACTTCGCCGCGCGCAAGGCGCGCCGGGTGGCGGAGCGCGAGACGAAGCAGAAGATCGACGACACCGGGACCACGGGCGGCGCCGTGGCCACGGCCATCCCCATCATCGGTCCGCTCGTGGCGCTGGGGATCATGGGGACCCAGGTGGCGGCCGAGACGTCGGCGGAGGGGAGGTACCGCAGCTACGACCGAGAGGAAGAGCTGGCGGCCGACCGCTTCGCCCTCGCCCTCCTCGGCCGCTTGCCGGGGCCCGAGCCATGCCGGGCGCTGCTCGCCCTCCTCGCCCGGCTCGAGCGCGAGCGCAAGGCCTCGCTGTGGAGCGACTGGCTCAGCACCCACCCGAGCCCCGGCGCCCGGCTCGAGACCGCCAGGGAAGCCTGCTCATGACGTGGCTCCGTGCCCTGTCCCTGCTCGCGCTGTTGGCCGTCGCCGGCCCGGCTGCGGCGCAGGCGGTGTCGCTGTCGGTGCTCGCGGCCAACCCCGTCCGCTACGACCACCGCACGGTGACCGTGACGGGCACGGTGGGGCTGGTCGAAGGAGCCGGCGGCTCCTGGAGCTTCACGCTCATCGACGGCGGGGTGTCCATCCGGGTCCTGGCCACGGGGGGACTCCGCGCCAGGACCGGCGACCGCGTTGAGGTCGAGGGGCTCTTCAAGCTGGTCGGTACTCAGCTCGAGGCCTTTCGCGTGACCCCCCGCTAGCGCGCCCATGAACCTGGCCCGGCTCGGCGAGGAGAGCCTCGAGAAGTACGGCGAGTACGTGTCCCTCGTCTTCGAGGGGCGCCGGATCACCAACGTGGAGCAGAGCCGCGCGGCGTGCCGGGTGGCGCATGCGCTCGGCCGGCTGGGCGTCGGAGCCGGCGATCGCGTGGTGGTCATGCTGCCCAACTGCCCGGAGGTCATCCAGAGCTACGGCGGCATCCTCAGGCTCGGCGGGGTGATCGTTCCCGTGATCTTCCTCCTGGGGGCCGAGGAGGTCGCCCACATCCTGGCCCACTCGGCGGCGAAGGTCGTCATCACCTCGACGGACATGCTTTGGAAGGTCGAGCCCCATATCGGGACGCTGCCGACGCTTGGGCACGTGCTCGTGGTGGACGGGGGCGGGGATGGCCGGGCCCGCCCCTTCGCGGAGGAGGTCGGCCGGGAGGCCGACACCTTCACAGCCGTGGACCGGCGTGACGACGACATCGCCGTCATCCTCTACACCTCCGGCACCACGGGGACGCCCAAGGGCGTGGCGCTGTCCCACGGCAACCTCGCCTCCAACGCGCGCTCGGCTGCCGCGCTGCACGAACTCTCGCGCGAAGACTGGGCGGTGGCGGTGCTGCCGCTCTCCCACTCCTACGGGCTCACCGTCATGAACGCGGGCCACCTGCTGGGGACCCGCGGCGTGCTGCTGCGCTGGTTCAATCCGGAGGAGGTGCTCCGGACCATCCAGGACTTCAGAGCCGTTTCCATGTCGGGCGTCCCGACCATGTTCGTCTACCTCCTGAACCATCCCGATGGCGGGCAGTACGACACCTCCTCCATGCGCGTGTGGGGGTCGGGAGCCGCGCCCTTGCCCGTGGAGATCGTCGAGCCCTTCGAGCGGAAGTTCGGGGGCAGGCTCATGGAGGGGTATGGCCTCACGGAGGCCTCGCCCGTCGTGTCGGCGCACCGGCTGTCCGGGGTGCGCAAGCTGGGCTCGGTGGGGCAGCCCATTCCCGGCGTGCAGGTGTCCATCCAAGACGACGACGAGCGCGTCCTGCCCGCCGGGGAGACGGGCGAGGTCTGCGTGATGGGGCCCAACGTGATGCTGGGCTACTACCGGAATCCCGAGGAGACGGCCCGCACCATCCGTGGCGGGTGGCTCCACACGGGGGACATGGGGCGACTCGACGCCGACGGCTTCCTCTACATCGTCGAGCGGAAGAAAGACCTCATCATCCGCGGCGGCTTCAACATCTACCCGCGCGAGGTGGAGGAGGTCCTCTACGCCTTCCCGCATACGGCCGAGGCCGCCGTGGTGGGGATGCGGGATGCGCTCATGGGGGAGGACGTGCTCGCCTTCGTGGTGCTGCGGGCCGGGACGCGCGCCACCGCGGAGGAGGTGGTGGCCTTCTGCGAGACGCGGCTCGCGCGCTACAAGTGCCCCAAGCAGGTGCGCTTCGTCCCGTCGCTGCCCAAGAGCCCGGTGGGGAAGATCCTTCGCAAGGAGCTCCGCAGACAGATCTGAGGGAGGACGCCCGATGGCCGAGAAGACGCTCGCGACGATGTTCTGGGACCGTGTGGAGCAGAGTGCGGACGGACCCGCCCAGCAGCTCAAGCGAGGCGGGAAGTGGGAGACGCTCACGTGGCGCCAGGCGGGCGAGGCCACCCGGGAGATCGCCACCGCGCTCCTCGCGCTGGGACGGAAGCGGGGTGAGGCCGTGGGCATCCTGGCGGCGAGCCGCGCCGAGTGGGTGCAGGCCGACTTCGCCATCTTCTCCGCCGGCTGCGTCACGATCCCCATCTACCCGACCTACCCGCCGGACCTCATCCAGTACATCGTCAACGACGCCGAGGTGCGGACGCTCATCGTCGAGGACCCGGTGCAGCTCGCGAAGGTGCTCGAGGGGCGGGGGAAGACGGACCGGCTCGAGCAGGTGGTGGTCATGCAGGGCTACGAGGGCAAGGAGCCCTCGCCCTTCATCTTCACGTGGGAGGCGCTCCACCGGCTCGGCCGCGACAACGCGGAGCGTCTGAAGGGCGAGCTGGCGACCCGGGTCGCCGAGACCAGACCCGACGACGTGGCGACCATCGTCTACACCTCCGGGACGACGGGGCCGCCCAAGGGTGTGGTGCAGACCCACGGCAACCACATGGCGGCGCTCGGCGCCGCGGTACAGGTGCTGGTGGCCTCCGAGGGCGACGTCCACCTCCTGTTCCTGCCCCTGGCGCATTCCTTCGGCCGGCTGGAGTCGTTCATCGGCCCCTACAAGGGGCTCTGCACGGCCTTCGCCGAGAACATCGACAAGCTCCGGGACAACCTCCCGGAGGTGAAGCCCCACTTCATCTGCGCCGTGCCGCGCGTCTTCGAGAAGGTCTACGCGGGGGCGCTGGCCAAGGCCGAGGCGGGATCACCGGTGAAGAAGAAGATCTTCCGGTGGGCCGTGGGGGTCGGCAAGGAAGCCTCCCGGCTCAAGCAGGCCAAGCTGCCGGTGCCGGGCGCGCTCGCCTTCAAGTACCGACTGGCCCACAAGCTCGTCTTCCACAAGATGCACGAGGCGCTCGGCGGCCGGCTCCGCTTCGCCGTCTCCGGCGGCGCGCCGCTGTCGCGCGAGATCGCCGAGTTCTTCCACGCGGCGGGCATCCTGATCCTCGAAGGCTACGGGCTCACGGAGACCTGCCCGGCGCTCACCTTCAACCGCTTCGACCACTACAAGTTCGGCTCCGTGGGGCCGGCGCTCCCCGGCGTGGAGGTCAAGCTCGCGCCCGACGGCGAGGTCCTGGGAAGGGGCTCCAACATCGCGAAGGGCTACTTCAAGCAGCCCGCGGCCACGGCCGAGGTGTTCCTCGCCGACGGCTGGTTCGCCACGGGTGACATCGGCAAGATCGATCCCGAGGGGTATCTCTTCATCACCGACCGCAAGAAGGACCTGATCGTCACCGCGGGGGGCATGAACATCGCCCCGCAGAACATCGAGAATCTGCTCAAGGGCGACCCGTTCATCAGCCAGGTGATGGTGCACGGCGACAAGCGCCCCTATCCGGTGGCGCTCATCACGGTGAACCCGGAGGAGCTGGCCAAGTTCGCCAAGGAGCAGGGCATCCTGAACCTCGATCCCGCGGCGCTGGTCAAGCATCCCAAGGTCGTGGAGCGGGTGTCGCGCATCGTGGAGCAGAGGAACACGGAGCTGCAGTCCTACGCCAAGATCAAGAAGTTCGCGATCCTGCCCGGCGACTTCACCGTGGACAACGGTCTGCTCACCCCCACGCTCAAGGTCAAGCGGAAGGTGATCCGCGAGGAGTACCGGGAGGCGCTGGAGGAGCTGTACCGCTGAGCGATGCGCGGGGCGGATGCGCGGCAGGAGGCGGTGCTCGAGGCCCGGGGCCTCCTGGCCCAGCGCCCCGTCTTCCTCGACACGGAGACCACGGGCCTGGAGGCCGGTGACCAGATCGTGGAGATCTGCGTCCTGGACCACGACGGCGGCATGCTGGTGGACTCCCTCGTCAGGCCGGCCTGCCCCATCTCTCCCGCCGCGGCCGCCGTGCACGGCATCACCGAGGGCGCTGTGCGGCGCGCCCCCGCGTGGCCCGAGATCTGGCCCGCGGTGGAGGCGGCCCTCCGCGGGCGCCCCGTCGTGATCTACAACGCCCCCTTCGACTTGCGGATGATCGAGCAGTCGCATCGCGCCCACGGCCTCGGGCGGGGGCGGCCCCGCGTGGACGCCCGCTGCCTGATGGCGCTGTACGCGCGCTTCCGCGGCGACTGGAACGTCTCCCGGGGTGAATACCGCTGGCATCGGCTGGACGACGCCGGCCGGCATTGCGGGCTCGGCCTGCCGCAGGAGCACCGGGCGCGCGCCGATGCCTGGCTGGCCCGCGCGGTGCTGCACCACGTGGCGGGCCGCGCGGAGAGCCCGCGGTGAAGGCGGCGGTGCTGCACGGCCCGCGGGACCTGCGGGTCGAGTCGGTGGCCGCGCTGGCCCCGGAACCCGGAGAGGCCGTGGTACGGGTGAGCGCGGTGGGCCTGTGCGGCACGGACTATCGCATCTGGAGCGGCGACAGGCCCGTGCGCTACCCGCTCGTCATGGGGCACGAGGTCATCGGCGAGGTGGCGGCGGTGGGGCCGGGCGTGACCGCCGTGGCGCCGGGCCAGAAGGTGGCCGTCCAGCCCAACTACTCCTGCGGCGCCTGCCCGCTCTGCCTCGAGGGGAACTGGAACCTCTGCCTGTCGCGCACGGCCGTGGGCATCGACGTGGATGGCGGCTTCGCGGAGGCGGTGCGGCTGCCCGCGCACGTGTGCTGGCCAGCCCCCGCCGAGCTGGCCGATGATCAGCTGCTGCTGGCCGAGCCGCTGGCTGTCGTGGTCCGCGCCGTGCTCCGGGGCGAGGCGACGGCGGGGGAGACGGCGGCCGTGCTCGGGGTCGGCACGCTCGGTCTGCTGGCCGTCCAGGTGCTGAAGTCCCGAGGCCTGCGCGTGCTCGCCGTGGCCCGGAGCCGGCGGCGGCTCCCGCTGGCGGAGGCCATCGGCGCCGATGCCACCGCCACCACCGAGACAGGGCCGCCTGTCCGAGCGGCGCGCGAGCTATCGGGGCGCGAGGGGGTGGATCTGGTGATCGAGACCGCCGGCACGCCTGAGGCCGTCGAGCAGGCGGTCGAGCTGGCGCGACCCGGGGGGCGCGTGGTGCTCACGGGCCTCCCCCACGAGCCCTCGTCGGTGCACTTCTTCTGGGTGGTGCGTCGCGAGCTGCGCATGATCGGGTCCATGATCTACCAGGACGAGTTCCCGGAGGCGATCCGCCTCCTGGCCTCGGGCGCTGTCCAGACAGGGCGCCTCCTCACCCACCGGTTCCCGCTGGAGGCCATCCAGGAGGCGTTTGCCGCCCACCGATCCCCTGACGCCATCAAGGTCGCGGTGATGCCCGGCCCGAGGCAGGGGACATGACAGCCGATGAACCGCTCAGGGGCAGGGCCGGCTGCGGCGACCTCCGAGGCCCTGTAAACGGCAGGATGCGGAGGGCCGTCGTATCCCCAGGAGGCCAGGCATGAGGGGACTGTCCGGCAGGCCGATCCTGACCCTGATGGTGGCGGCGCTCTCGGCCGCCTGTTCCGTCTCGGGTGCCCGCCCGCCGGCCACCGTGGACCAGGCCGTCGCCGTCCCGGCTCCCGGTTCCCCCGCCCGACCATCCCGCCTCTCGCTTCCGCCTTCCCCGCTCGGCGAGGAGCAGCGCATCGCTCACGCGCTCAATCGCCTGGCCTATGGTCCGCGGCCGGGAGATGTGGAGCGGGTGAGGCAGATGGGGCTGGCGGCATGGATCGAGCGCCAGCTGGACCCGGAGCGCATCCCCGACGAGGCCGTGGAGCGCGCGCTGCGGGCCTACCCGGTGCTGACGATGTCCGCCGGCGAGCTGCTGAGGGCATACCCGCGTCCCGACCAGGCGCTGGTCCAGAAGGTCAAGTCCGGGGAGGCCGCGCGGAAGGAGATGCGGGAGGCCTTCCCCCCGGAGCGCAGACCCTATGTCATCACCGCGCAGATGCAGAGCGCCAAGGTGCTGCGAGCCGTGATGAGCGAGCGCCAGCTCCAGGAAGTGATGGTGGACTTCTGGTTCAACCACTTCAACGTCTTCGCCCACAAGGGGGCCGTGCGCTGGATGCTCCCCGCCTACGAGCGGGAGGCCATCCGTCCCCACGCCCTCGGCCGATTCGGCGATCTGGTCCTCGCCACGGCGCGCCATCCGGCCATGCTCTTCTACCTCGACAACTGGATGAGCACGCGAGAGGACTGGGTCCTGCCCGCGGGCCCCAACCGGGGCCGGAAGCTGGGGCTCAACGAGAACTATGCCCGCGAGCTCATGGAGCTGCACACCCTCGGCGTGGACGGGGGGTACACGCAGAGGGACGTCATCGAGGTGGCCCGCTGCTTCACCGGCTGGAGCATCGAGCGCCCCTTCGATGGCGGGGGCTTCGTCTTCCGGGCGCCGGCGCATGACCGCGGTGAGAAGCGCGTGCTCGGGGTGGCGGTCCCGGCCGGGGGCGGTGAAGAGGACGGCCACCGCGTCATCGCGCTCCTGGTGCGCCATCCCTCGACGGCCCGCTTCATCGCGACCAAGCTGGTCCGCCGCTTCGTGGCCGACAACCCGCCGCCTGGGCTGGTGGAGCGGGTGGCCCGGAGCTTCGAGGAGACCGGGGGCGACATCCGGGCCATGCTCCTCACGATCTTCACCTCGCCGGAGTTCTTCTCTGCCGAGGCTGTCCGCGCCAAGATCAAGAAACCGCTCGAAGTCGTTGCGAGCGCGGTGCGGGCCCTGGACGGTCAGTTGCTGCCACCCGGCAGCGATGCCTCGGGCGGCCGGCCTGCCGTGGCGTTGCTGGGCGGCGGCTTCCCGCTGTCGCGCCAGGTGGCGGCACTCGGCGAGCCGCTCTACGAGGCCCAGCCCCCGACCGGCCATCCGGATGTGGCCGAGGCCTGGGTGAACACGGGGGCCCTCCTCGGCCGGATGAACTTCGCCCTTGGCCTTGCCGGGAAGCGGCTCCCGGGGATGCAGGTGGACCTGGAGCGTGTCCTGGCGGGCGCCGACCGGCGGCGCCCTGAGCAGGTGCTGGAGCGGCTCCTGGCGGTGATCCTCCAGGGGCAGGTCAGCGCCGAGACGCGCGGGGCGCTGGCGGCCCAGCTCGACAGCCCGGACGTGGAGAAGCTCGCCGCGCTGGTGCTGGGCTCGCCGGAGTTCCAGAGGAGGTGAGGGCCATGCGCGACTGCACCCGGCGATCGTTCATGAAGGGCGGGGCCCTGGCCGCCGTCGCCATGACCCTGGGCATGGGGGGCCTTCCCCGGTTCCTCCTCCGCAGCGCCTATGCCGAGGGGCGCAGCGCCCGGCCGCGCATCCTCATCGCCGTCTTCCAGCGAGGCGCCGTGGACGGCCTCAGCATGGTGGTCCCTCACGGCGACCCCGACTACTACCCCTCGCGAGGCAGCATCGCCATCGCCCGCCCGGCTGCGGGCGCCTCGGAGACGACTCTCGACCTGGACGGGTTTTTCGGGTTGCACCCGGCGATGCTCCCGCTCAAGCCGCTGTGGGACGCCGGGCGGCTGGCCGTGGTCCACGCCTGCGGCTCTCCCGACGCCACCCGCTCTCACTTCGACGCCCAGGACTACATGGAGTCGGGCACGCCCGGCGTCAAGAGCACGGCCGACGGCTGGCTGGCCCGAGGCATCGAGGCCCTGCGGCCCGAGGGCGCCTCGCCGTTCCGCGCCGTGGCCATGGGGGCGCAGCTGCCGCGCATCCTGCGCGGCGCGGCGGGGGCCGTGGCCATGAGCAGCGTGGCGGACTTCGACGTGAGGGCGGAGGCGGGGGCCACGCCCGGGACGGTCACGGCGCGGCGGGGCTTCGAGTCGCTGTACTCGCGGGGCGTGCGCGATCTCCTCTACGGGACGGGACGACAGACCTTCGAGGCCGTGCGGATGCTCAAGGCCGCGAGCCCGCAGCGCATCGCGCCCGCCAACGGCGCCGAGTACCCGCGGGGCCGCTTCGGCGACAGCCTCAAGCAGATCGCCCAGCTCATTAAGGCCCAGGTGGGGCTCGAGGTGGCCTTCGCCGACTCGGGCGGCTGGGACACCCACGCCGGACAGGGCAATGAGCGCGGCCAGCTCGCCCAGCGCCTGGCGGAGCTCGGCCAGGGGCTGGCCGCGCTGGACCGGGACCTGGGAGAGCGGATGGCCGAGGTCGTCGTGCTCACGATGTCGGAGTTCGGGCGCACCGTGCGGGAGAACGGCAACCGCGGCACCGATCATGGTCATGCCACGGCCATGCTGGTGCTGGGCGGGTCCGTGCGCGGCGGGCGGGTCCACGGCCGCTGGCCGGGGCTGTCCCCCGAGCGCCTCTTCGAGGGACGCGATTTGGCCGTCACCACCGACTTCCGCCACCTCTTCTCCGAGGTGGCGCAGCGACATCTGGGCGTTCCCGCGGGCGCGCCGCTCTTCCCCGGCTTCGCGGCAAGCCCGTCCACCCATCCCGGAGTATTCACCTAGCCCGACCTATTCGTGAACCCGCGCGCTGGCCCGGGCGAGCCGCCGGGTGGCGCGGCGGAGCAGACCCCCGGTGCTCGCTCCCGCAAGCGTTGCGGCTTGACACCGGGCGAGGTGGCTGGCGCGGGACCCGCGAGGCGGCGGGGCGGTG
>Ga0154441_1159_pt1 | contig 27322 bp, 31 predicted proteins | sample RifGroC2_FD_115945 | JGI IMG/M metagenome (GOLD analysis project Ga0154441, IMG submission 115945) | Candidatus Rokubacteria bacterium GWC2_70_16 | reverse complement strand
CGGGTGATCTGCCTCGACGGCGACGGCTCGCTCCTCATGAACCTCGGGTCCCTGTGCACCATCGCCACGACGGCCCCCCGGAACTACGCCCTGCTGATCTGGGACAACGAGGTCCATCAGACGACGGGCGGGCAGCCGACGGCCACGGCGGCCCGGTCGAGCCTGGCCGGGATCGCCCGGGGCGCCGGCGTGGAGAAGGCGCTGGAGGTGCGAACGGAGGACGAGCTCAGGGGCGCCTACGACCGCCTCTTCGCCGAGGACGGGCCCTTCGTGGTGGCCGTCAAGACCGAGAAGGGGCGGGCCGAGGGCACGCTCGATCGCGACGTCGTCGGGCATACCCGCAGCTTCATCCAGGCCCTCGCCGCGCTCCCGCCGCAACCCGCCCGCCGGTAGCACCCGGGCGAGGGCCGCGCGCCCGCGGCGCCGGGGGGAGCCGCCCGGACGGGCGTCGTCTACAGGCGCCTGGTCATCCTGCGGAGCAGCGCCAGCGCGATCCAGGCGGCCGGCACGGAGAGCCACAGCCAGCGGCTCGGCGCCCCGACCGTCACGTTGAGGGCGAGGAGGGCCGTCCCCCCCCCCGCCGCGACCCACAGGAACGCGCGTGCCAGCGTGTCGAGGAGCGCGCCGGGGCCCTGGCGGAGGAGCCAGAGCGCCGCCGCCGCCGCCGAGGAGTCCAGCAGGAGGTCGGCGGCGCTGCCTTCCCGCTCGAGCGTGGTCGCCTGATGGGCCTCGTCGAGGAAGGCTGTGAGCACCGACAGTGCCAGGGCGCGGCGCCAGCCGCCCACCGCCCACGACCAGAGGATCGCGAGGAGCCCGTACTCGGTGACGTGGCCGACCTTGCGCACCAGCACGTGCAGGGCCTCGAGGGTTTCCGGCGCCGCCCAGGGCAGCAGCGCCGCGATCCACGGCAGCGTCAGCGAGCGGGTGAGCGTGCTGTTCCCTGCGACGCCCGAGAACCAGGCGATGACCACGGTCCAGCCGAGCGGCGCCAGGAGGCGGAGGGCGCGCGGGTTCTCCGTCACGGCACCAGCCATACCATCGGAACCGCTGGCGGCATTGCGAAAGTTGACAAGCCCTGACCGCTAAACATAGGATGAGCCATGTCGCTGCGGGACCTGCTCGACGAGCTGCTCACCTCGCTCGAGACGGGTCCCCTGATCACTGCGACCCGCCACTTCGACGCCCGTCCCGCCGTCTTCGCGCCCTTCCCGTCCTCCCTCGACCCTCGACTCGTGGAAGCGCTCCGCAGCCGGGGCGTCACCCAGCTCTACTCCCACCAGGCCCGGGCCTTCGAGAGCGTGGCGAAGGGCGAGCACCTGGTGGTGGTGACGCCGACGGCATCGGGGAAGACGCTCTGTTACAACCTGCCCGTCCTCCAGAGCCTGGTCCAGCAGCCGGAGGCCCGCGTCCTCTATCTCTTCCCCACCAAGGCCCTGGCCCAGGACCAGCTCGCCGAGCTGACCGAGCTCGCGAAGACGCTGCCCGACATGCGCATGTTCACCTACGACGGGGACACCCCGCAGGACGCCCGGCGGGCGGTCCGGGCCCGGGCCAACCTGGTGCTCACCAACCCGGACATGCTCCACTCGGGGATCCTGCCGCATCACACCAAGTGGGTGAACCTCTTCCAGAACCTCCGCTACATCGTCATCGACGAGCTGCACGCCTACCGCGGCGTGTTCGGCAGCCATCTGGCCAACGTGCTCCGCCGGCTCAAGCGCATCTGCCGCCACTACGGCTCGGCGCCCCAGTTCATCATGGCCTCGGCGACCATCGCGAACCCGCGCGAGCTGGCCGAGCGCCTGACGGGCGAGCCGGTGTCCGAGATCGGCGAGAGCGGCGCCCCGACCGGCGACAAGATCTTCGTCTGCTACAACCCGCCGGTGGTGAACCCCGAGCTCGGCATCCGCGCCCCCTACCTGGGCGAGGCCGCCAAGCTCGCCTCGCGCTTCCTGAAGCGGAAGGTCGCCACCATCGTCTTCTGTCAGAGCCGGCTGTCCACCGAGGTCGTGCTGGCCACCGTCAAGAAGCTGGTCGAGGACAGGACGGGCGACTCGGGGATCGTGCGGGGCTACCGCGGCGGCTACCTGCCGCTCAGGCGGCGGGAGGTGGAGCAGGGGCTCAGGGCGGGCGAGGTGCTGGGCGTCGTCGCCACGAGCGCGCTGGAGCTCGGCATCGATATCGGCCACCTGGACGTGGCGGTGCTGGCGGGCTTCCCCGGCACCATCGCCTCCCTGTGGCAGCAAGCGGGGCGCGCGGGGCGGCGCAGCGGCCAGTCGGCGGCCGTCCTCGTGGCCACCAGCGCCCCCATGGACCAGTACCTGGTCGCCCACCCCGACTACCTCTTCGGGGCCTCGCCCGAGCACGCGCGGGTCAATCCCGAGAACCCCTTCATTCTCGTCAACCACCTGAAATGCGGCGCCTTCGAGCTGCCCTTTGAGGCGGGGGAACCCTTCGGCGGGGAGGTCTCGGCCCACCTTGCCGCGCTGGAAGAGGCGGGGCTCCTGCATCGCGCGGGCGATCGCTACCACTGGACGTCGGAGACCTACCCCGCCGACCACATCTCCCTCCGGACCGTCACCTCCGACAACTTCCTCGTCATCGACACCACCGCGCGGGACGCGGCGCAGACCAAGCGGCGCCAGATCATCGCGGAGGTGGACTGGAAGAGCGCCTTCTCCATGATCTACCCGAAGGCCATCTACATGGTGGAGAGCGAGCCCTTCGAGGTGCAGGAGCTCCACTACCGCGAGGACGAGGAGAAGGTCGGCTACGTCAAGCGCGTCGTCGTGGACTACTTCACCGACGCCATCAGCGCCAAGGGGGTGTGGATCCTCCAGCGCTTCACCCGCCGGGACAGCCGGGGGCTCGCCGCCGAACAGGGCGAGGTCCTGGTGGCCGAGAAGGTGGTGGGCTTCAAGAAGATCAAGATGGGCACGCTCGAGAACGTGGGCTCGGGGGAAGTCGAGCTGCCGCAGCAGGAGATGCAGACCACGGGGGTCTGGCTCACCTTCGACCCGGCCGTGCTGGCGCGCGTGTCCCCGAGTCGCGAGGAGCTGGTGGACGGGCTCCGCGCGCTCACCTACCTGGTCCACCACCTCGCCCCGATCTTCCTCCTCTGCGACGTGAGAGACGTGGGCGCGTGGCTCGGCGACGGCACGCCGGCCGAGACGGGCGTGGTGGCGACACGGGAGTCCACGCGCGCCCGGCTGCTCCGCGCGGAGGAGTTCACCCCGACGATCTACCTCTACGATAGCCAGCCCGGGGGGGTGGGGCTGGCCGAGCGCATCTTCGAGGTGCTCCCCGAGATCCTGGCCCGGGGGCGCGCCCTGCTCGAGGCCTGCCCGTGCAAGAGCGGCTGCCCATCCTGTGTGGGGCCCGTGAACGAGGTGGGCCGGCGCGCCAAGTCTGCGGCCCGGGCACTCCTGGCCGAGCTCGTGAAGCCGGCCTGAGCCGCGCGCCACAACCGCCGTGGCAGTGCCCGCAGAGCTCCGAGACATCATCCGGCGCGTCGAGGCCAGGACTCGAGCGCCGCGTCCGGGCCGTCGCGCGGCCTCGATCCAGGAGGCCGTGGCAGGCGCCGTCGAGGAGACGGAGCGCGGGCCTCTCCTGGTGGTGCGCCGGCGGTTCCCGCTGGCCCACGTCCACGGGGACCAGCCGCTGACCGCGCTGCGCGCGGCCGCTCCGGAGTGCCTCGCCCTGCTGGCGCGCGACGGATTCCCCCCCCCGGGACCCGAGCGGCTCCTCTACCTGGACACGGAGACGACGGGGCTCGCCGGGGGCACCGGGACGTATGCGTTCCTGGTGGGGGCGGGCTTCGTGGACGGCGCGGAGTTCGAGGTGCGCCAGCTCTTCATGCGCGATCTCGACGAGGAGCCGGCGCTCCTGGCCGCGCTGGAGGGGTTGCTGCGGGGCTTCGAGGGCTTCGTCACCTACAACGGCGCCGGCTTCGACCTGCCGCTGCTCGAGACCCGCTTCGTGCTGGGCCGGCGCCGGTGGCCGGGTGACCGCTTCCACCTCGACCTCCTCCCCGCCGCCCGCCGGCTCTGGAGCGGCAGACTCGCGGACTGCCGGCTGGCAACGGTGGAGCAGCACGTGCTGGGCTTCGCCCGCGAGGACGATGTGCCGGGAGCACTGATCCCCGCCGTGTACTTCGATTACCTGCGGGGCAAGCACCCGGGCGAGCTGCCGCGCGTGTTCGACCACAACCGCCACGACATTCTCTCGCTGGCGGCGCTGACCGGCCGGGTGGCCGGGGCGCTGACCCGCGCCCCGGACGCCGCGCTCCCGGCGGAGGATCTCGTCGGCCTCGGCCGGCTCTGGGAGCGGCGCGATGCCGAGCGGGGCGAGGCTTGCTACCGTCTGGCGCTGACGCTGGGTCTCGAGAGCCCCGGCCGGGAGCGGCTGCTGGCGCGCCTGGCATGGGGCGAGAAGCGGCGGGCCCGCTTCACCGCGGCGCGCACGCTCTGGGAAGAGATCGTGCGGCTCCAGCGGGCCTTCGAGCTGCGCCCCTGGGAGGAGATGGCGAAGATCGACGAGCACCGACGCCGCGACTTCGCCTCGGCTCACGCCGTCGTGTCCGAGGCGCTCGCCCGGGCGCGGGCCGCCGGCGCGGCGGAGGTGGTGCTGGCGGCCCTGACCCACCGCCTGGGGCGGATCACCCGCCGGCTCGGGGGGCAGCCGGGAAGGTGACCACGTGCAGCACATGGGCCTCGGCCCGCACCCGCGTCCCGATCGGGAACATGGAGGAGGACGGCTGGGAGGAGTGCACGCGGTGCCCGGAGGGGAGCCGGATGCAGTAGAGGCTCTCCGGGCCGCGGAAGTGGCGGTGGATGATGATGCCCGCGCCATCCCGATGCGGCACGAAGGTGATGTCGTCGGGGCGGATCATCACCTCCACGCGGGCGCCGAGCGAGAGATCGCCCACGTTGCCGAACACGCCCACCTCCGTGACGACACCTGCGCTGGTCACGAGACCCGGCAGGAAGTCGGCAGCGCCCACGAACTCGGCCACGAACTGGGAGGCGGGGTGGTGGTAGATGTCCTCCGGGCGAGCGAGCTGCTCGATGCTTCCTGCGTGCAGGACGCCGACCCTGTCGGCCAGGGTGAAGGCCTCCTCCTGGTCGTGGGTGACGAAGATGGCGGTGGTGCCGGTGTTCCGCAGGATCTTCTCGACCTCCTCCCGCATCAGCGAGCGCAGGTCGGCATCCAGGTTCGAGAAGGGCTCGTCGAGCAGGATGAGGGCCGGGGCCGGCGCCAGCGCCCGGGCCACGGCCACCCGCTGCTGCTGCCCGCCCGAGAGCTCGTGCGGGTAGCGTCCGCCGAACCCCGGGAGCCCGACGAGCTCGAGGATCTGGGCGACGCGCTCCCGCCGCGGACCCCGGTCCAGGCGGTGCAGACCGAAGCCCACGTTGTCCCCGACCGTGAGGTGGGGGAAGAGGGCATAGTCCTGGAAGACGATGCCGACTCCGCGCTCCTCTGGGGGCACCGCGCGGCCGGGGCCCGCCACCACCTGGCCCCGGATGGTCACGGTGCCCGCGTCGGGAGCCTCGAAGCCCGCGATGAGACGCAGGGTCGTGGTCTTTCCGCAACCCGAGGGCCCCAGCAGCGCCAGGATCTCGCCCTGCTCGACCGCGAGGGAGAGGCCATCGACGGCGGGCGGCCCGTCCGCGGCGTAGCGCTTGCTCACCAGTGAGAGCTTGAGGAGCTCCATCGTCAGCGGCGCTTGAGGACCTCCGGGTTCACCGGAGTCGGCGGCGTCCGGCCCTCCAGGACGGCCAGGCAGTTCTCCACCGCGAGGTTCGCCATCTGGACGCGGGTGTCATGGGAGGCGCTGGCGATATGGGGCGCCAGGACGACATTGGGCAGGCCCAGGAGATCGGGGTGCACCTGGGGCTCGTGCTCATAGACGTCGAGCGCGGCCCCGGCGATCCGCCCTTCCCGGAGGGCCTCGGCGAGGGCCGCTTCCTCCACCACCGAGCCGCGTGAGGCATTGATGAGGTAGGCGGTCGGCTTCATCATCCCCAGGGTCCTCGCGTTGATCAGGTGGCGGGTCTCCGGCAGCAGCGGGGTGTGCAGGGTGACGAAGTCCGACTCCCGCAGGAGGGTCTCGAGATCCGTCGCCGAGGCGCGGAGCTCCTGCTCCACCGCGCGCCCCGCCGAGGCGGCGTCGTGATAGAGGACTCGCATGTTGAAGCCGAGGGCGCGCCGGGCCACGGCCCGGCCGATCCGGCCGAAGCCGACCACCCCCAGCGTCTTGCCGTGAACGTCGCCGCCCAGCAAGACCATGAGCTCCCACTGGGTGAACCGGCCCTCCCGCACGTAGCGGTCGGCCTCGACGAGCCGTCGCGCTGCGGCCATGAGCAGGGTCCAGGTGAAATCGGCCGTGGTCTCGGTCAGCACGTCGGGGGTGTTGGTGACCACGACGCCCCGCCGGGTCGCCGCGGCCAGGTCGATGTTGTTGAAGCCCACCGCCACGTTGGAGACGACCCGGAGATCGGGGCAGGCGGCCAGGAGGGCCTCGTCGATGGTGTCAGTGATGAGGCAGACGAGTCCCGCCCGCCCCCCGAGGCGGGCGGCGAGCTCCCCCTTCGGCAGCGGGCCGTCGCCTTTGTGCAGGTCCACCTCCGCCCGCGTCCGCGCCAGTCGCAGGGACTCCTCGGGGAGTATCCTCGAGATCAGAATTGCCGGCCTGGATGCCGTGTCTGCCATTGCTGCCTCCTACGCAACTATTTGATTGTACGGGCGAAATTAGAAGTTGACTTCGTTGGGCCCGCCCCATATATTAGCAGTCGCACTCGATGAGTGCTAGCGGTCCCGTGGCCTCTGGTTGCCACTGAGTCAAACATCTTATCTATCGGGAGGCGAGTTGACCATGAAGATTCGTCCGTTGCACGACCGTATTCTTGTCAAGCGCGTCGAGGAGGGTGAGGTGAAGAAGGGGGGCATCATCATCCCCGACACGGCCAAGGAGAAGCCCCAGGAGGGCAAGGTGATCGCCGTCGGGAACGGCAAGGTGAACGACGACGGCAAGAAGATCCCGCTCGACGTGAAGGCCGGCGACCGGATCCTGTTCGGCAAGTACTCCGGCTCCGAGGTGAAGGTCGAGGACGTGGAATACCTGATCATGCGTGAAGAGGATGTGCTCGGCATCATCGGCTAGCCGCGGACCGATGTAGGGCCAACCCGACCGGACGGTGTCCGTCCGGTCCAATCCATCGAACCATCGAAGAGGAGACTTAGGATGCCCAAGCAGGTCATGTTCAGCGACGAGGGGCGGGCCGCGCTGCTCCGCGGAGTCAACATCCTGTCGCTGGCGGTCAAGGCCACGATGGGGCCCAAGGGGCGCAACGTCGTCATCGACAAGAAGTTCGGGAGTCCCACGATCACCAAGGACGGCGTGACCGTGGCGAAGGAGATCGAGCTGAAGGACAACAACGAGGACATGGGGGCCCAGATGATCAAGGAGGTGGCCTCCAAGACCTCGGACATCGCCGGCGACGGCACGACCACGGCGACGGTGCTGGCCCAGGCCATCTTCCGCGAGGGGCTCAAGAACGTGACGGCCGGCGCCAACCCCATGGGGCTCAAGCGAGGGATCGACGCCGCCGTCGACGCGGTCGTCGCCGAACTGAAGAAGCTGTCGAAGTCCACGAAGGACAAGAAGGAGATCGCGCAGGTCGCGACGATCGCCTCCAACAACGACAAGACCATCGGCAGCCTGATCGCCGAGGCGATGGAGAAGGTGGGCAAGGACGGCGTGATCACGGTGGAGGAGTCCAAGTCCGCCGAGACGGTGCTGGACGTGGTCGAGGGCATGCAGTTCGACCGCGGCTACCTCTCGCCCTATTTCGCCACGGACACCGACCGCATGGAGTGCGTGCTGGAAGACGCCCTCGTCCTGATCCACGAGAAGAAGATCAGCGTGATGAAGGATATGCTGCCGTTGCTCGAGCAGGTGGCCCGCTCGGGCAAGCCGTTCCTCATCATCGCCGAGGACATCGAGGGCGAGGCGCTGGCGACGCTCGTGGTGAACAAGCTGCGGGGCACGCTGCACTGCGGGGCCGTGAAGGCGCCGGGCTTCGGCGACCGGCGCAAGGCCATGCTGGAGGACATCGCCATCCTGACGGGCGGCAAGGCGATCACCGAGGACCTGGGGATCAAGCTCGAGAACATCAAGCTCGAGGACCTGGGCAAGGCCAAGAAGATCGTGGTCGACAAGGACAACACCACCCTCGTCGAGGGCGCGGGCAAGACCGCGACCATCGAGGGGCGGATCAAGCAGATCCGGACCCAGATCGACGACACGACCTCCGACTACGACCGCGAGAAGCTGCAGGAGCGTCTCGCCAAGCTGGCGGGAGGAGTCGCGGTGATCAAGGTGGGGGCGGCGACGGAGACCGCCATGAAGGAGAAGAAGGCCCGGGTGGAGGACGCGCTGAACGCGACACGGGCGGCCGTGGAGGAGGGGATCGTTCCCGGCGGTGGCGTCGCGCTGCTTCGGGCCGCTTCCAGCATCGACGCGCTGAAGCTCGAGGGGGACGAGAAGGTGGGCGCGAACATCGTCCGGCGCGCGCTGGAGGAGCCCATCCGCCAGATCGTGGAGAACGCAGGCCTCGAGGGCAGCGTGATCGTGGAGAAGGTGAAGGCGGACAAGGTGGCCACGCGGGGGTTCGACGCGGAGGGCCTGGAGTTCGTGGACATGATCCAGGCGGGGATCATCGATCCGACCAAGGTCGAGCGCGTGGCGCTGCAGAACGCCGCCTCGGTGGCCGGCCTCTTGCTGACCACGGAGGCGCTCGTGACCGACCTGCCCGAGGAGAAGACCGCGGCCGCTCCGGCGATGCCGCACGGGGACATGTACTAGCAGGCTGCTGAAAAAGGCCCATCTGCTTCGTTGGCGCCCTCGGCCGCACGCTCGACGTACAGAGAGTACGCCTCGCGTGCGGCCGTCGGCCGCCGCCTCGCATCTGGACCTTTTTGAGCAGCCCGCAGGGTTTGTCCGCGGCCTGCTAGGGCCTCAGCTCGTACGAGGACGGGGCGCGGCCCCTGCCGGTGTCGGCAGGGGCCGTGTCTCTTTTTGTCCACGTCTTGACTGCCTCCGCGCCGGCGTTGTACCAGGGAGGTGGAAGCTGCGGCGGGCGGCGCGCTTGCCTTGTGGCGCCGGCTCTGGTAACGTGAGTCGCTTTCCGAATCGGCTGCTGGAGAGTGAAGGGGGTGAAGCCGCTGTACCCGTACGAGATCCTGATGATTTTCGATCCACGACCCACGGACGAGGAGGTCGCGGCGCTCCTCGCGCGCGTCCAGGAGAACCTCGCGGCGCTGGGCGCGCAGGTCGGCAAGGTGGAGAACTGGGGCAAGCGCCGGTTGACGTACGACATCCGGAAGCAGCGCGAGGGGACCTACGCCGTCATCGAGGCCTCCGCCACCCCGGCGGTCGTGAAGGAGTTCGAGCGCCAGCTCAAGCTGAACGAGCAGGTGCTGCGCTACGTTACGACCCGAGTCCCCGTGCGCAAGCGCGCGCGATCTGCGCCGAAGCCGGAGGCCCCGGTCGCCGAGGAGGTTGTGTGATGGCGAGCCTGAACCGAGTCTTTCTCATCGGCAACCTCACGCGGCCGCCCGAGCTCCGCTACACGCCCAGCGGCACCGCGGTCGCGGACCTGCGGCTCGCGGTCAACCGCCACTACACCACGCAGAGCGGGGAGAAGCGGGCGGACACCTGCTTCCTCACCGTCGTGGTGTGGGGCAAGCAGGCCGAGAGCTGCGGGGAATACCTGGACAAGGGCAGCCCGATCATGGTCGAGGGACGGCTCCAGACCCGCGACTGGGAGACGAAGGACGGGCAGAAGCGGAACGTCGTCGAGGTGGTGGCCGAGCGCGTCCAGTTCATGGGCCGGAGCAAGGCCCCGGCCGTGGCCGGCGCGCCCGACGCCGCAGAACCACTCAGTGAAGGGGACGAGGACGTCCCCTTCTAGGAGGATCGAGCCATTCCCCCGGTCAACAAGCCAGCGAAGCGCCGCCGGTTCGGGCGGCGCAAGGTCTGCAAGTTCTGTGTCGACAAGGTGGATCTCATCGACTACAAGGATGTGCGGAGACTCAGGAACTTCATCTCCGAGCGGGGCAAGATCACCCCGCGGCGCATCTCCGGCAGCTGCGCCCGGCACCAGCGCCAGCTGACCCACGCCATCCGGCGGGCGCGCACCATCGCGCTCGTCCCCTACACGGCAGAGTGAGGCCCGGGAGTCCGCGATGAAGATCATCCTGCTGGACGACGTGCCCAAGCTCGGCCGTCGCGGCGAGGTCCGGGACGTGTCGGACGGCTACGCGCGCAACTACCTCTTGCCCCAGAAGCTCGCGCTCAACGCCACCCCGGCGAACCTCAAGAACCTCGACACGATCAAGGCGCGCCAGGACAGCCAGACCGCCACGCTGCGGGCGGCGGCCGAGGCGCAGGCGCAGGCTATCGAGGCGCTCACGTTCGCCCAGAGCCGGCAGGCCTCCGACGAGGGGCGGCTCTTCGGGTCGGTGGGCAGGGCCGACGTGGCCGCCTTCCTCGGCCAGCACGGGCTCGAGGTCGAGCGGCGCCGCATCGCGCTCGAGGAGCCCCTCAAGGCCCTGGGCCAGTTCAGCGTCCCGATCCGCCTGCACGGAGACGTCACGGCCCACCTCAAGGTCATCGTCAGCCGGGAGTAGGCGTGGCGACGCTCGAGGATCTGCTCACCTCCAAGATCCCCCCGCACAGTCTGGAGGCGGAGCGGGCCGTGCTCGGCGCCATCCTGCTCGAGCGCGAGAGTCTCCCGAAGGCCGTCGAGCTTCTCCGGCCCTCCGACTTCTACAAGGAGGGCCACCGGAAGATCTTCGACACCATGATCGCGCTCTTCGAGCGGAACGAGCCGGTGGATCTCCTCACGCTCTCCGAGGAGCTGCGCCGCCGGAACGCGCTGGAGGAGATCGGCGGTCCGGCGGTCCTGGCGGCCCTCGTGGAGGAGGCCGCCACCGCCGCCCACCTGCTCGCCTACGGCGGCATCGTCCGCGAGAAGGCCCTCCTGCGGGACCTGATCCGCATCGCCACGGAGATCATCGGGCAGAGCTTCGCCGCCACCGACGACGTCGACAAGCTGCTCGACGACGCCGAGCGGCTCATCTTCCAGATCTCCGAGCGCCGCCTGCAGGGGTCCGCCATCCCGGTGCGGGCCATCCTGAAGGACGCCTTCGAGCACATCGAGCGGCTCTACGAGCGGAAGGAGCACATCACCGGGCTCGCCTCCGGCTTCGACGACCTGGACCGTCTGACCTCCGGCTTCCAGCCGAGCGACTTCATCATCATCGCGGGGCGCCCCTCCATGGGCAAGACCGCCTTGGCCTTGAACGTCGCCAAGTACGCCGGCGTGGAGCAGCACAAGCGCGTGCTGGTGCTCAGCCTCGAGATGTCCAAGGAGCAGCTCGTCCAGCGCCTTCTCTGCGCCGAGGCGCGCGTGGACTCCCACAAGGTGCGCACCGGCTACCTCGAGCCGCGGGACTGGACGCGCCTCACGCATGCGGCGGGCCGGCTGGCGGAGGCCCCCATCTTCATCGACGACTCGCCCGCGCTGTCGGTGCTGGAGGCCCGCGCCAAGGCCCGGCGCCTCAAGGCCGAGCACGGCCTCGACCTGGTGGTGATCGACTACCTCCAGCTCATGCGCGGGCGCAACCCGGAGAACCGCCAGCAGGAGATCTCCGAGATCTCCCGCTCGCTCAAGGCGCTGGCGAAGGAGCTGACCGTGCCGGTCATCGCGCTGTCGCAGCTGTCCCGCGCCGTGGAGGCGCGGCAGTCGAAGGACTACCGGCCGCAGCTCTCCGACCTGCGCGAGTCGGGGGCGCTGGAGCAGGACGCCGACGTCATCCTGTTCGTGTACCGCCCGGAGCGCTACGGGCTGCAGTCCGAGGACGGCGAGAAGGTCGCCGAGCTCATCATCGGCAAGCAGCGCAACGGCCCCGTCGACACCGTCAAGCTGACCTTCATCTCCGAGTACGCCTCGTTCGAGCGGATGGCGCGGACCGAGCGGCTGCCCCAGCCCTTCTAGCCCGCCGACGCGGATCCTGTCCGCCTCGAGCGCCCCCCCCGATCGACCTCGCGCCGTTGCTTGACAAGCGAGAGTCGGCCCACTAGCGTAGGGCCTCCGGAGCCCCCTCCTTGAAGATCAATACCCTCAAGAAGCTCTTCGTCGGCAGGCCGCTGGCCACAGCGCAGGCGCGCCACGAGCGCCTCGGCAAGGTCACCGGCCTCGCCGTCTTCGCCTCCGACAACCTCTCCTCGGTCGCGTACGCCACCGAGGAGATCCTGCGGGTGCTCCTGCTCGCCGGGACCGGCGCGCTGGCGCTGTCGGTGCCGATCTCCATCGCCATCGCCGTGGTCATCGCGGTCGTCATCACGTCCTACCGCCAGACCATCGAGGTGTACCCGGAAGGCGCCAGCGACTACATCGTCGCGAAGGACAACCTCGGGGTCTACCCGGGCCTGACCGCCGGGGCGGCGCTGCTGATCGACTACACGCTGACGGTGGCGGTGAGCGTCTCGGCCGGGACGGCGGCCCTCACCTCGGCCGTGCCGGCCCTGTATCCCTATCGCGTCGTGCTGGGCGCGGGGCTCGTCGCGCTGATCGCGGTCGCGAATCTCCGCGGCATCCGCGAGTCCGGCCGGCTCTTCGCCGTGTGGAGCTATCTCTTCATCGGCGGCTATCTCCTGCTGATGGCGTACGGCCTCGGCTGGTACGTGCTGTGGGGCGCCCCTCCGCCCGCCCCCCCTCCGCTGCCGCCAGCCGAGACCGCCTCGGCGCTGGGGCTCTTCCTCCTGCTGCGGGCGTTCGCCTCCGGCGCCGTCGCCCTCACGGGGATCGAGGCGGTCTCCGACGGCGTCACCGCGTTCAAGTCGCCTTCGGTCAGGAACGCGCAAGTCGTGCTGGTCGCGCTGGGCGCGATCATGATCACGATGTTCGTGGGCATCACGCTGCTGGCGGCGTTGCACGGCGTCGTCCCGCGCGACGAGGAGACCGTCGTCTCCCAGCTCGCGCGCCAGGTCTTCGGCGAGAGCCTCCTCTACTACTTCATCCAGGCGGTCTCCATGGTCATCCTGGTCCTCGCCGCGAACACGGCCTTCGCCGACTTCCCGCGGCTGGCCTTCTTCATGGCACGGGACGGGTACCTGCCGCGCCAGTTCGCCAACCGGGGCGACCGGCTGGTCTACTCCAACGGCGTGATCATCCTGGCCGTGGCCTCGGCGACCCTCATCGCGATCTTCCACGGCAGCACGCACGCCCTGATCCCCCTCTACGCCGTGGGCGTCTTCACCTCCTTCACCCTCTCCCAGACGGCGATGGTGCGGCGCTGGCTCGGCCGTCGCCCGGCGGGGTGGTGGTGGCGGCTCGCCATCAGCGCGCTGGGGGCGGCGACGACCGGCCTCGTGATGACCATCACCGGGGTGACGAAGTTCGTCGACGGCGCCTGGATCGTCCTGATCGTTGGCGGCGGGCTGATCGTCCACTTCCTGAGCATCAACCGGCACTACGGCCAGGTGGCGGGCCAGCTCTCGCTGGAGGGCTACGCGCCTCCCGCGCCCATGCAGCACACGGTGCTGGTGCTCGTCGGGGACCTCCACAAGGGGGTGATCCAGGCGCTGCAGTACGCCCGGACGCTGTCGCCCTCCGCGAAGGCGGTGTACGTGGAGCTCGACCCGGAGAAGACGCGGCGCCTGGAGGAGAAATGGGGGAAGTGGGGGTGCGGGCTGCCGCTGGTGGTGCTGACCTCGCCCTACCGCTCGCTGCTCACGCCCTTCCTCGCGTACCTCGACCACCTGCTGGCCCACGGGGAGAACCACATCGTCACGATCATCATCCCCGAGTTCATCCCCGCCCGGTGGTGGCAGCACCTGCTGCACAACCAGACGGCGCTCCTCATCAAGGGGGCGCTGCTCTTCCGGAAGAACGTCGTCGTCGCCGACGTGCCGTACCACCTTTCCCGCTGACGGCTCTCACTCCCCGGTGAACCGCGGCGCCCGCTTCTCGGTGAGCGCCCGGACCCCTTCCGCGAAGTCCCGCGTGGCGAAGCACGCGATCTGGGCCTCCACCGTGGCGTCCAGCTCAGCCTGGAAGGTGGAGTGGAGGCCACGGTCGAGCGCGGCCTTGGCGGCGGCGATGGCGCGCGCCGGGCCCCGGGCGAGGCTCCGGGCGAGCTCCTCGGCGGCGCGGGGCAGGTCCGGCGGCATGACCACCTTGTTCACGAGGCCGATGCGGAGCGCCTCCCGGGCGTCGATGATCGCGCCCGTGAGGACGAGCTCCGTCGCCCTGGCGAGCCCCACGAGCCGGGGCAGGAGGAACATGCCGCCGAGGGCCGGGATGCAGCCGAGCGTGATCCAGACCTCGCCGAAGCGTGCCTTCTCGGACGCGATCCGGAAGTCGCACGCCACGGCGATCTCGCAGCCGGCGCCGACGGCGGCCCCATTGACGGCGGCGATGACGGGCTTGTCCATGGCGCGGATCAGCCGCGGCACCCGCTGGAACGCGCCGTAGACGACTTCCCGGGCGCGCGCCGCGGGCATGCCGGGAAGCTCCTGGAGGAAGGCCAGGTCGCCGCCCGCCGAGAAGGCGCTGCCCGCGCCGGTGATCACCACGGCCCGGGTGTCCCGGTCGGCGGCCGCCTCCTCGAGGCGGTCGGCCAGGGCGCCCATCGCCTCCACGGTGAGCGCGTTGAGCGATTCGGGACGGTTGAGCGTGAGGGTCCGCACTGAGTCGGACTGGGCGACGAGGACGGCATCGGTCATGGCGCGCACCTCGCAGTGAGAGTGTCCCCACCATACCCGAGACCCGGAGAGGGCCGCAACCCGCGCGCGCGACGTTCCCCTCGCGGCGGGCCTCTGGTACACTGAATCCCCGCGATGGAGGCCACCCTTGCTGCCCCCGGACCGCTGGACGTGTCCCGCACGCTCGCCCGGTTTCACCTCTGGGGCGAGGATCCGGCGAACAGGCTGGCCGACGGGGTCTTCCGGCGCGCGGTGCGGGTCCAGGGCCGCTGGCATGGCTACGAGCTGCGCTGGGCGGGCGGCCCGGACGACGCGCGGCTGACGCTGCGGCTGCCCGGGGCGCGGAGCGCCCGGGCCATGGACGCAGCGCTCGCCGAGGTCCGGCAGATCTGCGGGCTCGAGCTGGATCTACCGGCGTTCTACCAGGCCGCGCGCCGCGAGCCGGTGCTCGGCGCGCTGGTGCCACGGCTCTACGGGCTCAGGCCCACGCTGATGCCGCAGCCGCTCGAGATGCTCGTGGGGGCCGTGTGCGCGCAGCAGGTGAACCTCAGGTTCGCCTTCACGGTGCGGGCCCGCCTGGTGCGGGGCTTCGGCACGCCCGTGGCGGTGGGAGGCCACACCGTCTACGCCTTCCCGGACGCGGAGCGGCTGGCGCGGGCGCAGGCGCGCCAGCTCCGGGCCATGCAGTTCACGGTGCGGAAGGCCGAGTACATCATCGGTCTGGCCCGCCAGGTCGCCTCCGGCGCGCTCGACCTGGATGCCTTGCGCGGGCGCCCCAACGACGAGGTGATGCGCACGCTGACGGCGATCCGCGGCTTCGGGCGGTGGACGGCGGAGTGGTTCCTGGCGCGAAGCCTGGGGCGCGGGGACGTCTGCCCGGCGGGAGACCTCGGGGTGAGGAAGGCCTTCGGCCACTTCTTCGGCCGCGGCCGGCTCCCGAGCGAAGCCAGCGTCCGCCGGCGCGCGGCGGCGTGGGGAAGCCATCAGAATCTGGCGGTGCACTATCTCCTGGCCGGGCAGCGGCTCGAGGGCGCGACTGCCGGAGGCGCGACATGACGATCAAGCGGACCCTGCCCATCCTGGGGCAGCCGAACCCGGAGCAGCCGCAGGATGTGCATCTCGTCGGCCGCTACGCGCTCGGCATCACCTGGGCGGACAACCATTCGAGCATCTATCCATTCGATCGGCTGCGGCTGGACGACCCGGCGCTGGCGGGCGCCCCTCCGGCGGCGCTCACGGAGACCATGACGTGGCCGCGGGAGATCAAGAAGCTCCCGGATGCCCTGCGCGTCACCTGGGCGGACGGAGGCCAGAGCCTCTACCCGTATCCGCTGCTCCGCGCGCGGTGCGGCTGCGCCGGCTGCACGGGCGGTCACTAGTGCGCGAGACGTCGCTCCAGGGCGCGACGCACCGGGGCCTCGTGCTGGCCGGGGTGATGGGCGCGGTGTTCCTCGCGGCGATGGAGTCCACCGTGGTGGCGACCGCGATGCCGACGGTCATCGCCAGCCTCGGCGGCATCCGGATCTACTCCTGGGTGTTCTCCGCCTTCCTCCTGGCGTCCACGGTCACCATGCCGATCTGGGGGCGCCTGGCCGACCTCCTCGGCTGCCGGCGGACCTACCTGGCCGGCTTCGCCATCTTCCTGGTCGGCTCGGCCCTCTCCGGGCTTGCCCAGAGCATGGGCCAGCTCATCGCCTTTCGCGCCCTGCAGGGGCTGGGCGCGGGCTCGCTGATCACGCTGGGCATGACCATCATCGGGGACCTGTACGATCTCGAGCGCCGGGCGAAGATGCAGGGGTACTTCTCCGGAGTCTGGGGCGTGGCCTCCCTCGTGGGCCCGCTGCTCGGCGGGTTCCTGGCCGACACGGTGTCGTGGCGCTGGGTCTTCTACATCAACGTGCCCTTCGGTCTCCTGGCCGCCGGCGCCATCGGCTGGGGGCTCCGCGACGAGGTGCGCTCGCGCCGGCCCGTGGTCTTCGACCACGCGGGGACGCTGCTCTTCGCGGGCGCCATCTCCTCGCTGCTGATGGGGCTCGTGGAGGCGGGGCGCGAGGCCTCGTGGACGCAGGGGTCCGTCGTGGCGCTGCTCGCCGCCTCCGCGGTGTTGCTCGCGGGCTTCGTCCTGGTGGAGCGGGGCGCCGCCCAGCCCCTCATCCCCCTCGGGCTCTTCGCCACCCCCATGATCCGCGCCGCCTCGGCCACCGGCTTCCTCTCCGGGATGGCCATGTTCGGGGCCGTCGCCTACATCCCGCTGTTCCTGCAGGCCGTGATCGGGAGCACGGCGACCCAGGCGGGGTTCGTGCTGACGCCCTTCATCCTGGGCTGGGTGGCCTTCTCCATCCTCGGCGCGCGCCTCGTCCTGCGCGTCGGCTACCGCGGCGTCGTCCTGGCCGGCATGGCGGTCCTCACCCTCGGCTTCCTCCTATTCGCCGGCTGGAGCGAGTCGCTCACCCGGCTGACCGCCGCCCGCGACATCGTGCTGGCCGGGGTCGGCATGGGGCTCGTCTTCGTTCCCATGCTGATCGCGGTGCAGAACGCCGTGCCGCGCGCCCTCCTCGGCTCCGCCACGTCCGTCATCTCGTTCTTCCGGTCCATCGGGGGCACGGTGGGCGTGGCCGTGATGGGGTCGGTGATGGCGCACCGGCTGCACACGGAGCTCGGCGGGTTGCTCGCCGCCGCGGCGCCGCCGCTGCAGGAGGGCCTGCGGCGGGTGGTCGAGCATCCCGACCTGATCGTGAACCCCATGACCCGCGCGGGGCTCGGCGCGGAGGTGCTGCTGCAGATGCGTCCGGCCATGGCGTCCGCGGTGGGGGGGGTCTTCACGGTGGGGCTCGCGGTGTGCATCGTGGCATTCGCCTCCGCCTTCCTCGTTCCCGCCGGGCAGGCCAGGGACCTGGCGGTGGCCCAGGAGCCGGCGGCCCCCTCGGGGCCATGACGGCCATGGCCGGGGACGTCCCGCTCCTCGAGCGTCTCGCCGGGCTGCCGCCGGTGTCCATCGCGGAGCTGCGCGCGCTGCTCGAGGGCGGAGCCGCGCTGTCCAGGGACCCGCTGCTGGCCGGGTTCGTCGGGGCGGATGAGGAGGGAGCGCCCGCGCTGCACCCGCTCGCCGCGGCCCTGCTCGAGCAGCTCGAGCAGCGCCCGGACGCCACCTGCTACACCGCGCTGATCGAGGCGCTCACTGGGATCTGGAACGCGGCGGTCCGGGGGGCCGTCGTCGCGCGGCTCAAGGCCGGTGGGCTGCCCGCTGACGATCTGCTCCTCCGGCTCGAGGCCCTCTCGCCGACGCTCGGGTTCCAGGCGGAGAACCGGGAGTGGGCGCGGGCATGGGTGGCCGATCCCACCGCCCAGGACGGCGCGCTCGTGCAGCAATGCCTCGTCCGGCTGCTGCTCGCGCTGCGCGGCCTCGCGGAGGCGCGCGCCCGGGCGCTCACGGACCCTCACCCCCCGTCCCGCGGGGCATCCGCCAGCGAGGAGGTCCGATGATGCTCCACCTCCACGAGAAGAACGCCGAGCGAAAGCGACTGAACGGGCTGGTGGCCAAGAGCCCCATGCAGGTGCCCGCGGCCTTCGGCGAGCTGGGCCGGCGCGTGTTCGCCGACGGCGCGCTCTCGAAGAAGCACAAGGAGCTGACGGCGCTGGCCGTGGCGGTGTCCCAGAACTGCTTCGACTGAATCGAGCACCGCGTGGAGGAGGTCCTCCACCAGGGCGCGAGCGACGCGGAGATCGCCGAGACGCTGGATATCGGCGTGCTGATGGGCGGCACGCTGGCCATCAAGTCGGTCCGGCACGCCTTCGCGGTGATGGACGCGATCAAGGCGGGCGCCACGAACACAGGAGGGGCGTGATGGCAGGGATTCCAGAGGCGTTCAAGGATCTGCTGGAGAAGAAGGCCTTCGCCAGCCTGGCGACCCTCGGGGCCGACGGCGCCCCGCAGGTGACGCCGGTGTGGTTCGACTGGGACGGCACCCACATCCGGGTCAACACGGCCAGGGGCCGCGTCAAGGACAGGAACCTGCGCCGGAACGGGCGCGTGGCGCTGGCCGTCATGGACCCGGACAACCCGTACCGCTACTTCCAGGTCAAGGGCCGGGTGGCCGAGATCACGGAGGCCGGGGCCGACGGCCACATCGACGCCCTCGCCAGGAAGTACCTCGGCAAGGACATCTACCCCTTCCGCCAGCCGGGCGAGGTCCGCGTCATCTACAAGATCGCGCCCGAGCGCGTGCAGACCATGGGGTAGGAGAGGGGAGCGCGCAGTGGTCGCCCTCGAGTCGGTGGCCAAGGCCTATGGCGGCCAGGAGCTCCTCCGCGACTGCTCCTGGCGCATCGTCCGCGGCGAGCGCATCGGGCTGGTCGGGCCCAACGGCGCCGGGAAGACCACGCTCTGCCGGATCCTGGCCGGCGTCGAGGAGCCCGACGCCGGCCGGGTCCACCGCGACGGCGGCGTCTCGGTGGGCTACCTGCCGCAGGAGGCGGGGGGGAGCGGGGGCGAGCGCACGGTGCTCGCGGAGGCGCTGTCCGGCTTCGACGAGGTCTGGCAGCTCGAGGAGGCGCTCGAGCAGCTCGCCGCCCTCATGGCGCGCCCGGACGCCGATCCCGCGCTCACCGACCGCTACGGCGAGATCCAGCACCGCTTCGAGGCCCTCGGCGGATACCGGCTCGAGGCCCAGGCCAAGGTGATCCTCGGCGGGCTGGGCTTCGGACCGGACGCTGTCCACCGGCCACTCGAGGAGTTCTCCGGCGGCTGGCGGATGCGCGCGGCGCTGGCCCGGCTGCTCCTGCTCCGCCCCGACCTGCTGCTCCTCGACGAGCCCACCAACCACCTCGACCTGGAGTCGCTCCAGTGGCTGGAGGGCTTCCTCGCCGCCTATGACGGCAGCGTCGTGATCGTCTCCCACGACCGCTACTTCCTGAACCGCATGGTGACCTCCATCGCCGAGCTCGGCGTCGGGCGCATCCAGGTCTACCCGGGCGACTACGACCACTTCCTGCTCGAGCGGGAGGCGAGGCAGGCCCTGCTCGAAGCCCAGGCGCGCAACCAGGCCAAGCGGGTCGAGGAGATCGAGCGTTTCATCGAGCGCTTCCGCTACCAGGCGACCAAGGCCCGCCAGGTCCAGAGCCGCGTCAAGATGCTCGAGAAGTTGGAGCGGGTGGAGGTGGACGCGGCCGCGAGGAAGATCCACTTCAAGTTCCCCCAGCCCCCGCGGACGGGGCGCGTCGTGGCGCGACTGGCGGGCGTCGGCAAGGCCTATGGCGACAACGTGGTCTACGCCGGGCTCGACTTCCTGGTGGAGCGGGGCGAGCGGGTGGCGCTGGTCGGCATCAACGGGGCCGGCAAGTCCACCTTGCTCAAGATCCTGGCCGGCGTCCTCCCCTTCGAGCGGGGGGAGCGGGCGCTGGGCCAGCACGTCGAGGTCCACTACTACGCCCAGCATCAGCTCGACGCGCTCGATCCCGCCCGGACCGTGCTCGAGGAGATCACCGCGGCCGCCCCCGACGCCGCCCACGGCCGCCTGCGCGGCATCCTCGGCTCCTTCCTCTTCTCGGGCGATGCCGTGGACAAGCGGGTCGCCGTGCTCTCGGGGGGCGAGAAGGCCCGCCTCGCCCTGGCCAGGATGCTGGTCCGGCCGGCCGCGCTCCTCTGCATGGACGAGCCCACCAACCACCTGGACTTGGTCTCCAAGGAAGTGCTGGAGGAGGCGCTGGCCGCCTTCGCCGGGACCATCGTCTTCATCTCGCATGACCGGTACTTCATCAACCGGATCGCGACCCGGGTGGTCGAGATCCGGGCCGGGCGCCTCGCGAGCTTCCTCGGCAACTACGACGACTACCTGTCGCGCAAGTCGGCCACAGGGGCGGAGGCGCCAGCCCCCCCCCCGCCGCCCGGACGGGCCCGCGCTGCGGGGCCCGCCGCCGAGGCCCCGCCCGCGGCTGGCCCGCGCAGCCCGAAGCGCAAGAGCCTCGAGCGCGAGATCAAGGACATCCAGGCGCGCCTGGCGGCCGTCGAGACGCAGATCGGCGAGATGGAAGCCCGCCTCCAGGAGATCGGGCTGGCCCTGGCCGACCCGGACCTCTACCGCGACGGGGCCCGGGCGCGCGAGATCGCCCAGTCGCGGAGGGAGACCGAGGAGCAGGTGGCCTGGCTCATGAAGGAGTGGGAGGAGCTGTCCGCGCGGCTCTCCGCGGCCGCCGAGGGGGCGTGATGCCGGCCCACCGCTTCACCCCGGTGGCGTCCGAGGCCGACCTCAAGCGCGAGAAGGCCCGCGCGCGCGAGCTGCGCCAGAGCACGTGGTGGAAGCGGCGCATCGCCGATGGCGTCTGTCACTACTGCGGGCGCCGGGTGGGCCCGGGGGCGCTCAGCGCGGACCACGTCGTGCCCCTCATCCGCGGCGGCAAGTCGGTGCGGGGCAACATGGTGCCCGCCTGCAAGGACTGCAACTCGACGAAGCAGTCGCTCCTGCCGTGGGAGTGGGAGGCCTACCTCCGCGGGCTCGGGCCGCCGGCGGCGGAGTGAGACAGCCGGGCCGTGTCATGCGCGCGGCCACGGCGTGCCTGGCGCTCACGCTCCTGGCGGGAGGCGCCGCCGGGGCGCATGCCCTCCTCGAGCGCACCGATCCCCGCGCCGGTAGCACGCTGCGCAACCCGCCGCGCGAGGTGCGGCTCTGGTTCACCGAGGCGCTCGAGCCGGCATGGAGCCGCGTCGAGGTGATCGGCGAGGACGGACGACGGGTGGACCGGGGCGATGGCCGGATCGATCGCTCCGCGCCGAGGCTCTTCCGCCTCTCGCTCGGGCCCCTCCTGCCCGGAGCCTACACGGTGCGCTGGCGCGTCGTCTCCGTGGACAGTCACGTGAGCGAGGGCCGCTTCACCTTCCGCGTCGCGCCCTGAGCGCCGTATCCGCTCGGATCCGCCTCTCATGTATCGCATTCTGGACATTGACGGCTCGCGCCCGCCGGAGTGAAATCGCGTCCACAGAGGCGTCTCATCATCCACTCACCACCGAGGAGGAGGCCATGACGATGCGGACGGGATGGATCGCGATGGTGCTGCTGGCGGTGTCGTGCGCGCTGGTCCCGGGGGCCTTCGCGGGCTCCGAGGACAAGGCGGCCAAGGGCGAGGCCAAGGTCAACATCAACGAGGCATCGAAGGCGCAGCTGATGAGGCTCGCGGGCGTGGGCGCGGGCACCGCCGAGCGCATCATCGCCTTCCGCCAGGCCCACGGGCTGTTCAAGCGCGTGCAGGACCTCGAGAAGGTGGAGGGCGTGGGGAAGGGCATCCTCGAGAAGAACCAGGGCCGGCTCAGCGTGAAATGAAAAAACCTTTCCGGCGCTGCCCGGCTCATGTAAGATTCGGGCAAAATCGGTCGGAGCTCACACAGGCTCCCCTGGCGTCCCCGCGGGCAATCCCGCCGGCGGCGACGTGGCCGAGCCTCGCGCCGGGAGTCGGCGTCCGGTGCGAGGTTGTGGGTCCTGGGCCCTGAGCCGGGCCGCGCCGAGAAAGGGAGGTGATCCAGCCGATGTGTACCCCTGCGGTGATCTGTGAGGTGGTCACCTCCTAAGGCCCGGCAGTAAGTCGTTGAAGGTGGCCCTGGAGGACCCAGGAACCACCGGCCCCGACGGTCCCGCTTTTCACCAGCGGGGCGGCTGAGCAGCACGAAGCCGCAAACGCCGTCGGGGCTCCTTTTTTCCGCAGCACTGCCGCCGGACGAAAAGAAAACGGCCCGCCGGGTGTCCCGGCGGGCCGTCGAATGGTTCGCGCTGGCCCTACATCTTCCTCACGTTGGCGGCCTGGAGCCCCTTGGGGCCCTTGGTGACCTCGAACTCGACCTTGTCGCCCTCGGCCAGGCTCTTGAAGCCCTGGGACTGGATGGCGCTGTAGTGGACGAAGACATCCTCCCCGCCCTCGACCTGGATGAAGCCGTACCCTTTAGCGTCATTGAACCACTTGACCGTGCCTTGTGCCATACCTCGATTCCCTCTCTCCTTGGGCGGGGGTGAGCCGCCCACGAAATCCCCGGACCACCATGGCCGGGGTCTCCCCCGAGATCGGGGGGAAACAAAAAGAGCGCCTGCGAGGACTCGCGTCCTCACGGCGCTCGCGCCCTTCAGAACTGACCGGTTTCGTTCGCGTACGGATCAAGCGACACGTCAACGATACCCGAAAGCCGCCGCTACCTTACCAACCCCCTCGAAGGCCTGTCAAGGCCGTTCTTCGCCGAAGGCCTGTCAAGGCCGTTCTTCGCCCGCGCCGATGCCGGAAGCCCTTGAACGCATGAAAAAGGCCGGGCCCCCGAGAGGGGACCCGGCCTTCCGTTTCGCGCTGGGGATGCCGTCAGGCCTTGCGCACGTTGGCGGCCTGGAGCCCCTTCGGGCCCCGGGTCACCTCGAACTCGACCCTATCGCCCTCGGCCAGGCTCTTGAAGCCCTGGGCCTGAATGGCGCTGAAATGCACGAACACGTCCTCGCCACCCTCCTGGGAAATGAAGCCGTACCCCTTCGCGTCGTTGAACCACTTGACCGTACCCTGTGCCATTGACGACTACCTCTTTCTTCTGAGGCTCGCGCCTCGGTGATACCCCGCCACCATGGCGGGGGGCCCTCCAACAATGGAGGACAAAGAAAAACGCCGCCGGGCTTGAGGCCCTCGCGGCGTTGAACTCGACTTTCGCGTCTTCGTGTCCGCTACCAATCGGCTAACCGGATGAACCCACAACCGAACGTCACCTTACAGGCGCCTCACCCCGCTGTCAAGCGATATTTCCGCCGGGGAGCCCTGTTGACACATCTTCCGGGGGCGTGCTATACGTGGGCCGCTCCCGCGAACCTGTCAAATCAAGGAGATACTGCCATGAAACGCCTCCTGCTCACCGCCCTGTCGCTATCCCTTCTCGTCGCCTGGACGGCCCTGCCGGCCGCCGCTCAGTACAAGCCCGAGTTCAAGAACAGCCTGGTGGTCGGTCCCGCGGGCCCCTGGGGGGAGGCGGCGGCCAAGTTCGCCGATCTCCTCAAGGAGCGCACGCAGGGCCGGATCAACGTCAAGAACTACTTCGCCGGCCAGCTCTTCGCGGGCAAGCAGACCAACGAGTTCACGCTGCTGAACCAAGGCGTGGCCGACTTCGCGCTCGGCTCCACCATCAACTGGTCGCCGCAGGTGAAGGAGCTCAACCTCTTCGCGATGCCCTTCCTGTTCGGCGGCTCGTACAAGGGGCTGGACGCGGTGGAGAGCGGCGAGCCCGGGCAGAAGCTCTTCAAGCTCGTCGAGGCCAAGGGCGTGATCCCGCTGGCGTGGGGGGAGAACGGCTTCCGCCAGATCACCAACTCCAAGCGTCCGGTCAGGAAGCCCGAGGACCTGGATGGGCTCAAGGTGCGGGTGGTCGGCTCGCCGATCTTCATCGACACCTTCCGGGCGCTGGGGGCCAACCCGATCAACATGAACTGGGGCGATGCCCAGACCGCCTTCCAGCAGGGGACCGTGGACGGCCAGGAGAACCCCGTCGTGTCCGTCATCTTCCCCTACAAGCTCTGGACGGTGCACAAGAACATCTCCCTCTGGAGCTATGCCATCGATCCGCTGATCCTGGGCGTGTCGAAGATCACCTGGGACAGCCTGACGCCCGCCGACCGCGAGATCGTCAAGAAGACGGCCCTGGAGGTGATGGACTGGCAGAAGAAGGGCGCCCGCGCCGGGCTCGAGGGCTCCACGGAGGCCGTGGAGACGCTCAAGAAGAACGGCATGGAGGTGGTCACGCTGTCCGCGGCCGAGCTGGCCGCCTTCAGGGCGAAGACCAAGCCGGTCTACGACAAGTGGGTGGCCGAGGTCGGGGCCGACCTGGTCAAGGCGGCCGAGGCGATCGTCGCCCGGACGAAGTAGGCGCGCGAGCCCGCGCGCGTGAGCCGGTGGCTCGACCGCCTGGAGGAGGGAGCCTGCGTTCTCCTCCTGGCGGTCATGACCGCCATCGCCCTCCTCAACGTCATCACCCGCTACCTCATCCGCTACTCGCTCGCCTTCACCGAGGAGGTGGTGGTGAGCCTGTTCGTGTGGGTCACCCTCCTCGGGGCCTCCGTCGCCTTTCGCGAGGGGCTGCACCTGGGCTTCACGTGGGTCGTCGAGCGGATGCCGCGAGGCGTGCAGCGGTGCGCGATCTGGCTCTCCGCCGCCCTTGCCCTTCTCCTCTTCGCCGCGCTGATCTACTTCGGCCTCGGACAGATCCGGAGCGAGCGCCAGCTCGGCACCACCTCCGAGGCGCTGGCCGTCCCGCAGTGGTGGTACACGGCCGGCATCCCGCTCATCGGCGCCCTCATCCTGCTCCGGATCGTCCAGGGCGCCCTGCGGGCCCAGCGCAGGCTCGGGGAGTAGATGGAGCCGGGGCTCCTCTTCTTCGGCTGCTTCTTCCTGCTCCTGTGCCTCGGCGTGCCCATCGTCACCTCCATCGGCCTCACGGCCCTCATCTTTCTCTGGCAGTTCAACCTCGGCATCCAGGTCACCGCGGCCAACGTCTACGCGAACATCGCCAAGTTCCCCCTGCTGGCCATCCCCTTCTTCATCCTGGCCGGCTTCGTGATGGACCGGGCAGGGCTCTCGCGCGGGCTCGTGAACCTCCTCAACCTGCTCATTGGACCTGTGCCCGGGGGGCTCGGCCTGGTCGCCATCGGCGGGTGCGTCTTCTTCGGCGCCATCTCGGGCACGGGCCCCGCCGACACGGCCGCCATCGGCGCCGTGATGATCCCGGCCATGGTCAGGCGTGGGTACGCCGTCGGCTTCGCGGCGGCCCTGGTGGCGGCGGCCGCGACGACGGACGTCCTGATCCCGCCCAGCGTGGCCTTCGTGGTCTACGGCGTCATCACGGAGGCCTCCATCGGGCGGCTCTTCGCCGCGGGCGTGGTGCCGGGGCTCCTCATGGGCCTGGCGCTGGTGGCGCCCACGGTGTGGATCGCCCGGCGCCATGGCTGGGGCGGCGAGCGCTGGGGGACCTGGGCCGAGATCCGCCGCGCGGCCTGGGACGCCAAGTGGGGACTCATGGCGCCCGTCGTCATCCTGGGCGGGATCTACGGCGGGGTGTTCACCCCGACGGAGGCCGCCGTCGTCGCCGTCGCCTACGGCCTCGTCGTGGGGCTGGCCGTGTACCGGAACCTCGGCTGGCGCGACCTCTACGAGACGTTCCGCGACGCCGCCGTGTCGACCTCCGTGGTCATGGTGGTCGTGGCGTTCGCCGGGCTCTTCTCCTGGGCCGGCTCGACCATGGGGATCATGGACAGGGCGGCGGCGGCGCTGGTCGGGTTCAGCACGAACCCGGTCGTGATCCTCCTGCTCCTCAACGTCATGCTCGTGGTGGCCGGCATGCTGCTGGACGCCATCTCCATCTACTACGTCTTCCTGCCGATCCTGCTGCCACTCATGAAGCAGTTCGGCTGGGACCCGGTGTGGTTCGGCGTCATGATGACCGTCAACCTCGCCATCGGCACCATCACGCCGCCCGTGGCCGTGAACCTGTACGTGGCCTCGCACATCTCGGGCGCCCCCATGACCGAGATCTCGCGCTGGGCCATGCCCTTCGTGGTCGCGCTGGTGGCCGTGCTGCTCCTGGTCACCTATGTCCCGGCGCTGTCCCTCTGGTTGCCCAACGCCCTGGGCGTCCGCTGACGCTGCCGCGCCCGGCAGGCGTGCCGGCTTCACCGCGGGAAAGACGGCCCGTTGTACCCCGCTCGGGCCGGTGCTAGATTAGGGTGGACGGTCGCCCCCATTTAACCGCTTCGGGCGTCACACAGGAGTCGTCATGCTGTTCAGCCTGCTCGCAGGGCTCTTCTCGAATGACCTGGCCATCGACCTGGGCACAGCCAACACCCTCGTCTACGTGCGGGGAGAGGGGATCGTGATGAACGAGCCCTCCATCGTGGCCATCCATCAGGCCGACCACTCGGTGCTGGCCGTGGGCCACGAGGCCAAGGCCATGCTGGGCCGCACGCCGGGCAACATCACGGCCATCCGCCCGCTGAGGGATGGCGTCATCGCCGACTTCGACGTCACCGAGAAGATGCTGCACTACTTCATCAGCAAGGTGCACCGCCGGCAGACGCTCGTGCGACCGCGCATCGTGATCGGCGTGCCCTCGGGCATCACGCAGGTGGAGAAGCGAGCCGTGCGCGACTCGGCGATGCAGGCGGGCGCGCGCGAGGTGTATCTGATCGAAGAGCCGATGGCCGCGGCCATCGGGGCCGGGCTGCCCATCCAGGAGCCGGGCGGCAACATGATCGTGGACGTGGGGGGCGGCACCACGGAAGTCGCCGTGATCTCGCTCTCCGGCATCGTCTATTCCAAGTCGGTCCGCATCGCGGGCGACGAGATGGACGAGGCCATCATCCAGTACATCAAGAAGCACTACAATCTTCTGGTGGGTGAGCGGCGCGCGGAAGAGATCAAGATCAAGCTCGGGTCGGCCTATTCCACGGGGGGCGAGCGGCTCACCATGGAGGTGAAGGGGCGCGACCTCATCGACGGGATTCCCAAGACCATCGTCGTCACCGACGAGGAGATCCGCGAGGCGCTCCGGGA
>Ga0154441_1262_pt3 | contig 28740 bp, 22 predicted proteins | sample RifGroC2_FD_115945 | JGI IMG/M metagenome (GOLD analysis project Ga0154441, IMG submission 115945) | Candidatus Rokubacteria bacterium GWC2_70_16 | reverse complement strand
GTACTGGGCGCCGAAGTCGAGGATGGCGATCTTGTCCATTTATCTCGCTTGAACGTGGATCATTTCAGGTCGCGGTTCGGCCTCTTCGCGCCTTCGGCGCTCATCGGGGCGCCGGGTCAACCGTTCGGCCTCTTCGGGCCCTTGGGGCGCTGACCATGTTGCTTGAATGTGGATGACGTCGGGTTGCGGTTGGGCCTTTGACCATGTCGCTTGAACGTGGATCATTTCGGGTTGCGGTTGGGCCTCTTCGCCCCTTCGGGGCTCTGACCATGTTGCCTGAATGTGGATGACTTCGGGTTGCGGTTGGGCCTTTGACCATGTCGCTTGAACGTGGATCATTTCGGGTTGCGGTTGGGCCTCTTCGCCCCTTCGGGGCTCTGACCATGTTGCTTGAACGTGGATCATTTCGGGTTGCGGCTTGGCCTCTTCGCGCCTTCGGCGCTCATCGGGGCGCCGGGTCAACCGTTCGGCCTCTTCGCCCCTTCGGGGCTCATCGGGGTGGCGGGGCGACCCGCGGCCTGTGGACGGGAGCCGTGGCGGCAGGGCGCCCCCTCGGGTCAGCGAGGCGAGCCCAGCTTCTGCGCGCGCTGGAACACCTTGCCCTCGGTCTTGATCGAGGGGGCGATGATCAGCTCGGTCTGCTGGAGCTCGCGGACACTGGCCGCGCCCACGGACCCCATGCAAGTCCTGATGGCGCCCACGAGGTTGAGCGTGCCGTCCTCCGTGAAGGCGGGCCCGTAGAGGATCTGCTCGAGCGGGCCGGCGACGCCGACGCGGATGCGCGTGCCGCGCGGCAGATTCGAGTGCGGAGTCGCCATGCCCCAGTGATAGCCGCGGCCCGGGGCCTCCTGGGCGCGCGCGAAGGCCGAGCCGATCATCACCGCGTCCGCGCCCGAGGCCAGCGCCTTGCAGATGTCCCCCCCCGTGGTCATGCCGCCGTCGGTGATGACCGGCACGTACCGCCCCGTCCGCTTATAGTAGAAGTCGCGCGCCGCGGCCGAGTCGGCGGTGGCGGTCACTTGCGGCACACCCAGGCCCAGCACCTCGCGGCTGGTGCAGGCCGCCCCCGGCCCCACGCCGATCAGGAGCGCGTCCACGCCGCAGTCCATGAGCTCGAGGCAGGCCTCGTAGGTCACCGTGTTGCCGACGACGAGAGGGATGGAGAGGTTCTTCTTGAGCTTGCGCAGGTCCACGGGCCTGTACTCGGTGGCGATGTGCCGGGCCGTCGTGACCGTGGACTGCACCACGAAGAAATCGGCGCCGGCGTCCTCGGCGATCTTGGCGAAGCGCTCGGCGCGTTGGGGGATGGAGGAGACCACCACCGGCCCGCCCCCCTTCTTGATCTCCGTGATGCGCTGGTGGATCAGCTCTTCCTTGATGGGCTCGCCGTAGATGCCCTGGATGATCCGGGTCGCCTCTTCCAGGCTGGCGGAGGTGATGCGGTCGAGCACATCCTCGGGGTTCTCGTAGCGGGAGAAGATGCCTTCGAGGTTCAGCACCGCGAGCCCGCCCAGCCGGCCCATCTCGATCGCCAGCGCCGGGCTCACGACCCCGTCCATGGCTGCGGCGATGATGGGGATCTGGAAGCGACGCCCGCAGAGCTCCCACGAGATGTCCACCTCGGTGGGATTGATCGTCACCGCCCCGGGAGCCAGGGCGATGTCATCGAACCCGTACGCCGCCCGGGCCTTCCGGCCGCGACCGACCCACATCCCCATGCCGTGGTCCCCCTTCGGGCACCCGGGGCCGGGAGCGCGCCCCGGCGCCGGCGCCACACCCGATATTTAGAGAGTCTCCTGCCGATCCATACCGTATTTAGCGGTCAGTATACGGACCACCCCTACCCCTGTCAACCCCGGGCGTGCTCCCAGATCATGCGCAGCCCCTCCAGGCGCAGGTTCGGGTTCACCGTCTGGATGCTCGCGGCCACTTCCCGCATCTGAGCGGCGAGCCCGCCCGTGCCCACCACCTTCACGTCGCCCGACAGCTCCCGCCGCATCCGCTGGATGAGCCCGTCCACGAGCCCCGCGTAGCCCAGCACGACCCCCGACTGGATATTGGTGCCCGTGTTGCGGCCGATGGCCGTGGGCGGCGCCACGAGCTCGACGCGGGAGAGGCGCGCGGCGCGGGAGATCAGCGCCTCGGCCGCCGTCGCCAGTCCGGGCGCGATGGCGCCTCCGACGAACTCCCCGCGCTCGTTCACACAGTCGAAGTTGGTCGCCGTGCCGAAGTCCACCACGATCACCGGCGCCCCGTACAGCGCCAGCGCCGCGACGGCGTTGCAGACACGGTCCGCCCCCACCTCCCGCGGATTGTCCACGCTGAACGCGAGCGGGACGTTGACGCCCGGCTGCACCGTGAAGGGCCGCACGCCGAAGTACCCCTCGCACATCCACTCGAGGGTCTGCTGCACCGGCGGGACGACGTTGGAGATGGCCACGGCGCTGACCTGGCCCGGCGCGATCCCGCGCGAGGCGAGCAGGCCCTGGATGAACACACCATACTCGTCCGGGGTCTGCTCCCGTCGGCTCGTGAGCCGCCAGGAGGCGACCAGCCGGCTCCCGTCGGCCACGCCGACCCCGGTGTTGGTGTTCCCGACCTCAAGGAGGAGGAGCATCCGCGATCTCCCCCGACGACACCCGTGCCAGCGCGCCGTCGTCCAGTCGCAGCAGGAGCGCCCCGTCCCGGTCCAGGTCCTCGGCCGTGCCGGCCCGGCCGTCCGGAGCCAGGACTCGCTCACCGAGCGTTGCGCTGGCCGCCCGCCACGCCCCCCTCACCGCCTCGAGGCCGGCGCGCAGGTAGGCCTCGTACCGGTCCCCGAGCGCGTCCAGCAGCCGCGCCAGCACCGCGGCGCGCTCCTGGCGGGCCGCGGCCAGGAGGCGCAGCGAGGTGGCGCGCTCGGCGATCTCGGGCGGGAAGCTCGTCTGGTTCACGTTGATCCCGATCCCCAGGAGCACGTGCTCGAGCCGACCGTCGCGCCCGGACGAGGCCTCGGCCAGGATCCCGCACAGCTTCCGCCCATCGGCCGTGACGTCGTTGGGCCAGCGGATCCGCGCGCTCACGCCGGCCGCGCTCCGCAGGGCGTCCACCACCGCCACGGCCGTCACCAGCGTGAGCTGCGGCGCGAGAGCGGGCGCGATGGGGGGCCGGAGCAGCACCGAGACGAGCAGGCTCTCGCCGGGGGCGTCCCACCACGACCGGCTCCGCCGGCCGCGTCCGGCTGTCTGATGCAGCGCGCTCACCACCGTGCCCTCGGGCGCCCCGGCGGCCGCCAGACGGTCGAGCTCGGCCTGCGTCGAGTCCACGGTGTCCAGCTCGCGCAGCACCCAGCGCAGGAGGCGAGGCTCCGGGGCGGCCGGGGCGGACCTCACCGGAGCGCCCGGAGCCCGGCCGTGAGCGTCTCGAGCACCCCGCGCGCCGCGGCCAGCCGCTCCCGCTCCCGCTCCACGACCTCCGCCGGCGCCCGCGCCACGAAGTCCTGCCGCGACAGCTTGCCCTCGAGAAAGGCGATCTCTCGGCCCGCCTTGTCGATCTCCTTCGCGACCCGCTGGCGCTCGGCCGCCAGGTCCACCACGCCCTCGAGCTCCACGTACACCTCGCAGCCATCCGCCACCGCCAGCGCCGCATGCGACGGGCGCGCGGCTCCGGCATCCACGCTGATCGCCGCGCGGGCCAGCGCCCCCATCAGGGGCGCCGCCTCGCGGAGGCTCTCGACGTCACTGCCGGGGCCCGGGCGCACGGTGGCGCGCAGCTGCGTGCCGGGGGGAATCCGGCTCTCGCTGCGGACGTTCCGGATCCCGCTCACGATGGCGATGACCGAGGCCATGCGCGCCTCGGCGCGGGCGTCATGCGCGCGGCGGCGCGCCTTCGGGAATGGCGCCACCATCACCGAGGGGCCGTCGTGGGGCAGCCGCTGCCAGATCTCCTCGGAGATGAACGGCATGAACGGGTGCAGCAGCCGCAGCGTCGTCTCCAGGGTCTCGACCAGCGTCCGCTGCGTCACCGCGCGGGCGGCCGGATCGGCCGTCTGGTAGAGCCGTTGCTTGGCGATCTCCAGGTACCAGTCGCAGAACTCGTGCCAGAGGAACTGGTACACGGCCGAGGCGGCCTCGTTGAAACGGTACGCGTCGAGGGACCGCCGCACCGTCTTGACGGTGCCCGCCAGGCGGCTCGCGATCCAGCGGTCGGCCACCGACGGCGTCCCCTTCTTCGCCAGCCGAGGGTCGTAGCCGTCGAGGGTCGTCAGGGTCAGCCGCGCGGCGTTCCACACCTTGTTGGCGAAGTTCCGGTACCCCTCGACCCGCTCCTCCGACAGCCGGATGTCGCGCCCTTGCGCGGCGAGCGCCGCGAGGGTGAAGCGGAAGGCGTCGGTGCCGAACCGGTCCATCACCGTGAGCGGATCGATGACATTGCCCTTGGACTTGGACATCTTCTGGCCCTCGGCGTCCCGCACGAGGGCGTGGATGTAGACGTCCCGGAAGGGCACCTCCCCCATGAACTTGAGCCCGAGCATGGCCATCCGGGCCACCCAGAAGAACAGGATGTCGAAGCCCGTCACGAGGCACGAGGTCGGGTAGAACGCGGCCAGATCGGCCGTGGCCTCCGGCCAGCCCAGCGTCGAGAACGGCCAGAGGCCGGAGGAGAACCAGGTGTCGAGCACGTCCTGGTCCTGGCGGAGGGGTCCGCCACACCCTGGGCAGGCCGCGAGGTCCGTGCGCGAGACGTGAACGCTCCCCTCGGCATCGCAGTACCAGGCCGGAATGCGGTGTCCCCACCAGAGCTGGCGCGAGATGGCCCAGTCGCGGATGTTCTCCATCCAGTGGTAGTACGTCTTGGTCCACGCGCGGGGCACGATCCGGATGCGGCCGCTGCGCACGGCCTTGATGGCGGCCTCCGCCAGCGGCTTGGCGCGCACGTACCACTGCTTGGAGATCAACGGCTCGACCACGGTCTTGCAGCGGTAGCAGACGCCGGCGGCGTGGCGGTAGGGCTCGATGCGCTCGATGAGCCCCAGCGCCTGCATGTCCTCGACGATCCGCTTCCGGCACTCGAAGCGGTCGAGCCCCGCGTACCGGCCCGCCAGCGCCGTCATCCTCCCGTCGAACCCGATCACGGTCCGGACGGGGAGGTTGTGGCGACGGCCGATCTCGAAGTCCACCGGGTCGTGTCCGGGCGTGACCTTGATCACGCCGGTCCCGAACTTGGGGTCCACGGCGGCGTCGGCCACCACCTGCATGCGGATCGGCCCCTCGACGGAGGGGATCTCCAGCGTCTGCCCCACGTACCTGGCGTACCGCCGGTCCCGGGGGTGGACCGCGAGCGCGGTGTCGCCCAGCTTCGTCTCCGGCCGCACCGTCCCCAGGACGAGCGGACCGTACCGGATGTAGACGAACTCGGCGTCCCGCTCCTCGCGCTCGACCTCCAGGTCGGAGAGCACCGTCTGGCAGCGCGGGCACCAGTTGACGATGTAGTCGCCCTGGTAGACGAGGCCCTCTTCCCAGAGGCGGACGAACACCTCGCGCACCGCCGTCGAGAGCCCGGCGTCCATCGTGAAGCGCTCGCGGCGCCAGTCGCACGAGGCCCCCAGTCGCTTCAGCTGCGTGATGATGGTGCCGCCCGACTCCTCCTTCCACTTCCACACCCGCGCGACGAAGGCCTCGCGCCCGAGATCCTCCTTGCTCCTCCCCTCGGCCGCGAGCTGACGCTCCACGACGTACTGGGTGGCGATGCCCGCGTGATCGGTGCCCGGAAGCCACAGCGCGTTGTGGCCGTCCATCCGCTTGTAGCGGACGAGGATGTCCTGGAGCGTGTTGTTGAGAGCGTGTCCCATGTGCAGCGAGCCGGTGATGTTGGGCGGCGGGATCACGATCGAGTACGGCTTCTTCGGCGAGGTGGGGTCCGCGTGGAAGTATCCCCGCTCCTCCCACTCGCGGTACCAGCGCCCTTCCACGCGGCTAGGGTCGTAGCGGTCCGGAATGTCCGTCATGACGGGGCGTCATTGTAGCACGGGGGCCGCCCCGGTCAGGCGCCAGCCGCGCCCGTGGCGGCGCCACCACAGCGACCACGGCGCCCGCCGGGGCGGCCGCTCGTCGGTGGCGGCGACGACCACCGCCTCCGGCGACTCGGGCGGCCGCACCTCGCATGCCGGCTCGGGCACGAGCCCCAGCGGGAGCCGCGCGCGCAGCGGCGACTCCGGCACCAGCTCCGCGAGAGCGCGGCGGTCCTGCCGCGCGAGGGCGTCGAAGAACCGGGTCACCGCCTCCTGCAGCTCCCGGTGCCAGCCGTTGACGACCCGTCGCCGCGCGAGATGCACGCCCGGCGCCATCGGGCCCGCCCGGTACACGTCCTCGTGCTCCGTCTGGCCCTCGCAGCCGGGCTTCCAGCCGGGATAGCGCGCCTCGTACCGGAGGCGCACCTCGCCCCGCGCGATGCGGACCTCCGACGCCACGAGCTCCGCGCCGACGGCCTCCGCGGTGCTCCACACGCGGGACAGCGCGCGCGCGTCGCGCCGCCAGACCTCGACCCGGAATCGTCGCCCGCTGCCGCCTTCGCCGCCCCCGAGCCAGCTCAGCGCGAGCTGCGGCGCCCCGTCCCCGGCCGGCGGCCACTCGTGGAGCTGTGGAGTGCCTTCGTGGGCGAGGCTCGCGAGCAGGCCGGCGGAGCCTCCCCCCGAGGAGAAGACGCGCGCCGACCCGCCGCCCGCGAGGCCCTCCATCGCGTAGAGGCCGACCGTGGTCTCGCCGTGCGCGGAGCCGGCCGATCCGGCGCGCGGCAGCCGCCGCACGCCGAAGCGGGCCCCTCCCCACGCTCCGGTGAGGGCGTCGAGCCGCTCCTGGATGAACGCCTCGGAGGCGAAGACCCCGCCGGTCCGCAGGTTCTCCAGGATCTCCTCGTCGACGAGGGCCGCCAGCTCCGCCGCGAGCGCCTCCGGGGCCGCCTCCCCGACCTGCCGCACGAGCCCCTGGAGGCGCTCGAGGCGATCGCGCGCCCCGACCGGCCCCGCCGCGACGGCCACGACGGCCAGCGCGCCGACGGCACAGAGGCTCCAGGCCCTCACGCCGCTATCGTACAATGGGGGCGCATGACCCGCACCCTGGACCGGTACGTCCTCAAGGAGCTCTTCGCGCCCTTCGTCATCGGCGTGGCCGTGTTCACGTTCTTCCTCGTCATCGACCGCATCTACCACCTCACGGACCTCGTCATCACCAAGGGGGTCCCCTTCCACCTGGTCCTGTCGCTTCTGGTGTTCATGCTGCCGTCCTTCCTCGCCCTCACCCTCCCCATGGCGCTGCTCGTGGCGGTCTTGATCGCGGGCGGCCGCCTCGCCGCCGACCTCGAGGTCACCGCGCTCCGGGCTTGCGGCGTGAGCCCGCTCCGCCTCTTCCGGCCGTTTCTCGCCGGCGCGCTCCTCGTGACCCTGGCCTCCGCCTCGCTCACGCTCGTCGTGAGCCCGTGGGCGAACGGCGCCTTCCAGCGCCAGCTCTTCAGGATCCTCCAGTCCCGCGCCACCACGGGCATCAAGGAGCGGACCTTCAGCGCGTCCTTCGGCCAGTTCACCCTCTACGTGCAGGAGATCAGCCCCTCCCAGCTGGCGCTCAAGGGGCTCCTGGTCGCCGACGAGCGCAACGCGGCGCTCTCGCGGATCATCGTCGCACGCGAGGGGCGGCTCCTCACCGACGAGGAGCGCGGGCGCATCACGCTGCGCTTCCTGGACGGGCAGATCAGCGAGACCGACGTGGCGGATGCGCGGCGCGCGCGCTACACCGCCTTCGCCCTCTACGACATGAACCTGCCGCTGGAGTCCCCGCTGGCGGCAGCCGCCCAGTCGGAGAAGCCCGAGCGCGACCTCCCGCTCTGGGCGCTCCTGCGCCGCGCGCAGGCCCTGGAACGCCTCGGCCAGATCACAGCGCCGTACTTCGTGGAGTTCCACAAGCGCTTCGCGCTGCCCGCGGCCGCGCTCGTCTTCGTGATGGTCGGGTACCCGCTGGCCGTCCGCTCCCACCGCGGCGGGCGCGGCGCGGCGCTGGCCGCGAGCCTCGGGATCGTCATGTCCTACTACGTCGTCTTCACCACGCTGGAGGGCACCGCGCTCCGGGGACGGCTCCCGGCGTGGTCCGCCGTCTGGCTGCCCAACCTCCTCTTCTTCCTCGTGGGCGCGAGCCTCCTCCGCGCAACAACGCGGGCGGCGTCGGCGACCTGGATGCGCCTCCTCTGGAGGCTCCGCGGCCTCCTGCCCGCTTCCCGGCGGCCGGGCCCGGACCTCCGCGCCGCGCCGCGGGGACCGGGGCCCGCCCGCAAGTCGCGCGGCTCCACCTTCCTCCTCGACCGATACCTGCTCCGCGAGTACGTGAAGTTCCTGGGGATCGGCCTCGGGATCGGCGCCGTCCTGTTCGTCATCGTGGATCTCCTGCAGACACTGGACCGCTTCCTGCGCGTCAAGCCCCCGCTCGCGTATATCCTGCAGCACTTCGCCTTCCGGCTCCCGGGGGCGCTCTACGACGGGCTGCCCATCGTGGTCCTCATGGCCACCGTCTTCCTCTTCCTCTCCCTCACCCGCCAGCGCGAGCTCGACGCCCTCAAGGCCGCCGGCGTGAGCCTCTACCGGGTGAGCCTGCCCGTCCTGCTGCTGACCGTCGCCGTGAGTCTCGGCGCGGTGATCTTCCAGGAGACCCTCCTGCCGGGCCTCAATGCCAGGGCCGAGGAGGTGGATCGCGTCAAGATCCGCGGGGGCCTGCCGCGCCACCTGCAGAAGCGCAACCAGATCTGGTACCGCTCCTCGGACACTCGCTTCTTCCGCATGGAGCTGCTGGACCCCGTCGAGCAATCGGTGGAGGGGCTCCTCGTCCTGGAGATCGACCCGAGCTTCCGCCTGGCGAGCCGGCTCGACGCCAGGACGGCCCGGTGGCGCGGGAGCGGGTGGGAGCTGTCCGACGGCGTCTTGCGGGAGATCTCCGGGCAGAACCGCGTCGAGACCGTCGCCTTCACGCGCACCATGGCGCAGATGCCCGAGACCATGGACGACTTCACCAGCGTGCAGAAGCCCCCCGACGCCATGAGCTTCCGCGAGCTCCGGAGCTACGTGGCCAAGCTCCAGGAGAGCGGCCACCACGTGGGCAAGTACGTCGTCGGGCTGTACGCGAAGCTGTCCTTCCCGGTGATCCACGTGATCATGGCGCTCGTGGCCATCCCCTTCGCGCTGGTGGCCCCGCGCAGCGGGGGCCGAGCCGCCGGCGTCGGCGTCGCGCTGGTCATCTCCGTGGGCTACTGGGTGGTCCACTCCATGGCGCTGGCCTTCGCCAAGGCGGACCTCCTGCCCCCCCTCCTCGCCGCCTGGACGGCCAACATCGTCTTCGCCGGACTGGGCGCCGCCCTCTTCCTCCGCGCCCGCACGTAGCAGGTTGGTGAAAAACTCGCAGGCTGCTCAAAAAGGTCCAGATGCGAGGCGGCGCCCGACGGCCGCACGCGAGGCGTACTCTCTGTACGTTGAGCGTGCGGCCTAGGGTGCCAACGAAGCAGATGGGCCTTTTTCAGCAGCCTGCTACCGGCCCTCCCTCAGCTGGCGGAGCGTCTCCTCCACCCGCTTCTGCTCCTGGCCGTAGCCGGTCCAGTCGCCGCGCCGGAGCGCCTCCTGCCCCTTCTGCCACGCCTCCCACGCCCGCTGCACCAGGGGGCGGAGGCCCGTCTCGAGCCGCGGCGGGCCGGGGGCGGCGGCCTCGCGCGGGCGTGCCGCCGCCTCGTCCCCGCGAACGCGGGCGCCGAAGATCCGCCCGAGCGACTGCTCGAGCGTGGGCTCCATCGCGATCTGGTTGCCGTAGGCCACGATGACGCGCCGGAGCTCCGGCAGCGCCCCCTGCTCCGTCGCCGCGAGGTACAGCGGCTGGACGTAGACGAGCGACTGGTCGATGGGGATGGCCAGGAGCGATCCGCGGAGCACCCGCGAGCCCTGCTGGTTCCACAGCGAGAGCTGCTGGGAGATCGTCCCGTCCTGATCGATGCGCGCGTCGATCTGGCGCGGGCCGTAGACGAGCTTCTGCTTCGGGAACATGTAGACCAGGAGACCGCCGTAGTTCGGCGCGTCCGAGCGCGCCGCCATGATGGCGATCATGTTGTCGCGGCGGCTCGGGTTGAACGCGTTGAGGAGCACGAACTCCTCGCGGGGCTCGCCCGGCAGCCGCATGATGGTGTAGTAGGGCTCCATCTCGGACGCCGTGCGCGCGTCCTGCTGGCGGCGGGGGATCGTCCACAGGTCTTCCTTGTTGTAGAAGACCTGCGGATCCTCCATGTGGTAGGTCGCGTACATCTGCGCCTGGATCGTGAAGAGGTCCTCCGGGTAGCGGACGTGGGCCTGGAGGTCCTTCGGCATCTGCGAGAAGGGCTTGAGGAGCCCCGGAAACGCCTTCGCCCAGGTGCGGATCACGGGATCCTCGGCGTCGGCGATGTAGTAGGTCAGCGTCCCGTGGAAGGCGTCCACGGTGGCCTTCACCGAGTTCCGGATGTAGTTGCCCATCCCGCGCACCGGCTGGGCGTAGGGGTAGCGGTCGCTCGTCGTGTAGCCGTCGATCATCCAGACGAGGCGCCCGTCCTCGGTCACGACGAGATACGGGTCGCGGTCGAAGCGGAGGAACGGTGCCGCCTGGCGGACCCGCCTCCCGATCTCGCGGTAGATCATCACCCGGCTCTCGGTCGTCAGGTCGTCGGACAGGAGCACCTTGATCTCGCCGAAGCGCGCCGCGAAGGCGAGCTTCTTCAGCAGCGAGTCGACGACGATCCCCCCGCGCCCCGCGTACACCCCGTACACGTTCTGATCGCCCGACGGGTAGTCGAGCTCCTGCGACTTGGTCCGCACGAAGACGTACTCGTTGCCCGACTCGCCGTAGTACATCTCCGGCCGCGTGATCTTCGGGAAGCCGCTCGCCGCCGGCGGGATGTCCTTCACGAAGAACTCCGGCAGCCCCTCGGCGCTGATGCGGTTCACGGGACCCACGACGAGCCCGTAGCCGTGCGTGTAGGTCAGGTGCTCGTTGATCCAGCTCTGCCCCTGCCCGGGCAGGTGCTTGTACGACAGCTCGCGCGGCGAGAGCATCACCTGGCGGTACTCGCCGCCGATCATGTAGCGGTCGTTGTCCACGTCGAGAAACTTGTAGTAGGTGCGGATCTCCTGCAGCTGCCCGTAGGTCGTCAGCAGCGGCCGGTGGTCCCAGAGCCGGATGTTCTTGACCGTGAGGTTGTTGCGCTCCAGCGCGGCGGCGTTGAGGCTCTCGTCGGCGGGGAAGTCCTTCTCCTGGACCCGGTCGATGCCGTAGGCCTGACGCGTCATCCGGATGCTGTGCTGGATGTACGGGCCCTCGGCCACCAGCTCGTTGGGCGTCACCCGGAAGCGCTGGAGGAGCGCGGGGTACGCGCCCAGCCCGCCGATCCACACCACGGCCAGGACCACGAGCCCCGCCACGAGGAAGAGCCAGCCGGGCCGGCGCATCTGCACCACGCAGGCCGCTGCGCAGAGGAGGGCGAGCACCGCCAGCACCCGGAGCACGGGGAGGGCGGCGTTGACATCGGTGTAGGAGGCGCCGAAGACGAAACCGCGCGGGGAGTAGAGGAGGTCGTACCGGTCGAGCCAGAAGCCCACGCCCCGCAGCACGAGCAGCAGCGCGCCCAGCCCGAGGAGATGCGTCCGCGCCCCGGCGGCCAGCCGCGGCCCGCCCGCCGTGAGCACCACGCTCCGCTGGAGCACGTACACGGCGGCCGTGAGCACCAGCGTCCCGATGCCGAGCGCCATGGCCCAGCCATACAGCAGGCGCCAGAACGGGATCTGAAAGACGTAGAAGCCGATGTCGCGGTTGAAGAGCGGATCCGTCCGGCCGAACGGGGTTGCGTTGAGGTACTGCAGGAGGGTGTCCCACTCGCCGCTGCCCCGGGCCCCCGAGGCGAGCGCGATGACCGCGATGACCGGCAGCAGCAGCCGCCGCACCAGGGGCTCCAGGACGGCGCGGCCGGGCAGGCCGAGCTGGTCCTCGAGCTCCCAGAGCACGTCGGGGGGGGCAGTCCGCGCCGCCACCCAGAGGTTCGCGAAGAGGAACGCGAAGACGGCCGCGCCCAGGCCCAGGACGAGCCAGCCGCGCAGCGCGAGCATCGTGGTGAAGACCTGCGGGAAGCCGACCTCGTGGAACCAGAGCCAATCCGTGTAGAGGGGGACCGCCTGGCCGACGACCCCCAGCACCAGGAAAGCGAGGAGAATCCAGACCGCCGGTCGAGGATGCTGCCACCTGGCCATTCCGCCCTCCCGCGCCCGGTGCCTGGGACCGGGCCTATGTTCCGTGGGTCCAGGACGACAGGTACGCCTCCTGCTCGGGCGTCAGCGCGTCGATCTGGACGTCCATGGAGGCCAGCTTGAGGCGCGCGATCTCCCGGTCGATGTCGGCGGGGACGCGGTAGACCTTCCGTTCCAGGCTCCGGGCGTGCCGGGCCATGTGCTCGGCGGAGAGCGCCTGGTTGGCGAAGCTCATGTCCATCACGATCGCCGGGTGCCCCTCGGCGGCCGCCAGGTTGATGAGCCGCCCCTCGCCCAGCACGTAGACGCGCTTGCCGCCGGGCAGCGTGAACTCCTCCACGAAGGGACGGATCGGGCGCCGCGCCGTGGCCAGTCCCCCCAGGCTCTCCAGGTCGATCTCCACGTTGAAGTGTCCGGAGTTCGCCAGGATGGCGCCGTCCTTCATGGCGACGAAGTGTTCTCTCCGGATGACGGTGGTGTTGCCCGTCACCGTCACGAAGATGTCGCCTGCCTCCGCCGCCCGCGCCATGGGCATGGCCTGGTAGCCGTCCATGACCGCCTCGAGCGCCCGCATGGGCTCCACCTCCGCGACCACCACGTGGGCACCCATGCCGTGGGCCCGCGCCGCCACGCCGCGGCCGCACATGCCGTAGCCCGCCACGACCAGCGTCTTGCCGGCCAGCAGGACATTGGTGGCCCGCAGGATCCCGTCGATGGTGGACTGCCCCGTCCCGTAGCGGTTGTCGAAGAGGTGCTTCGTGTCGGCGTCGTTCACCGCGATCACCGGGAAGGCCAGCACGCCGTCCTTCTCCATGGCCCGGAGCCGGATCACGCCCGTCGTGGTCTCCTCCGTGCCCCCGAGGACGTCGGGCAGGAGATCGCGGCGGTCCCCGTGGAGCGTGGAGATCAGGTCGGCGCCGTCGTCCATGGTGATCTGCGGCCGGATCCCCAGCACAGCCTGGATGTGCCGGTAGTACGTCGCGTTGTCCTCGCCCTTCCGGGCGAAGGTGGCGATGTCGTGCTCCCGGACCAGCGCGGCCGCGGTGTCGTCCTGCGTCGAGAGCGGGTTCGAGGCGCAGAGGGCGACCTGCGCGCCCCCGGCCCTGAGGGTGACCATGAGCACGGCCGTCTCGGTCGTCACGTGCAGACAGGCGCCGAGCCGCAGCCCCTTGAGCGGCTGCTCCTTGGCGAACCGCTCGCGCACCTGCCGCAGCACCGGCATGGACTGCTCCGCCCACTCGATCCTGAGCTTGCCGGCCGCGGCGAGCGAGAGATCCTTCACGTCGTGGTCCGTCATGTACTGTCCTTTCGCGCCGGGGCCCCGCGGCCGATGTGCTCGGCCCGGGGCCCCCAGAGTCGATGTGCCGCCCGGCTCAGAGGCCGGCGTCGTCGCGGAGGTCCTTCACGCGGTCCGTACGCTCCCAGGTGAACTCCGGCTCGCTGCGGCCGAAGTGGCCGTACGCGGCCGTCTTCTTGTAGATGGGCCGCCGCAGATTGAGGTACTTGATGATCCCGGCGGGCGTGAAGTCGAAGTGCCGCCGGATCATCTGCTCGAGCGTTGCCGTCGGCACCTTCGCGGTGCCGAAGGTCTCGAGCATGATGGACACCGGCTCGGCCACGCCGATGGCGTAGGCCACCTGCACCTGCACCCGCGCCGCCAGCCCGGCCGCCACGATGTTCTTGGCCACGTGCCGCGCCATGTAGCAGGCGGACCGGTCCACCTTCGTCGGGTCCTTCCCCGAGAAGGCGCCCCCGCCGTGCGGGCAGGAACCGCCGTAGGTGTCCACGATGATCTTGCGCCCCGTGAGGCCCGTGTCCCCCATGGGACCGCCCTTCACGAAGCGCCCCGTGGGATTGATGTGGTAGGTGATCCGCTTCGGATCCACGAGGTGAGCCGGGATCGTGGGGAGGATCACGTCCTGGATCATCTCCTCGCGGATTCGCTCGAGCGTCACGTCGGGGCCGTGCTGGGTCGAGATGACCACCGTCTCCACGGACACCGGCTGCCCGTCCGCGTACCGCACGGACACCTGGCTCTTGCCGTCCGGGCGGAGGTAGTCGTGCTTGCCCGCCCGGCGCACCGTCGACAGCCGCCGCGTCAGCTTGTGGGCCAGCATGATGGGCATCGGCATGAGCTCGTCGGTCTCGGTGCAGGCGTAGCCGAACATGAGCCCCTGGTCGCCCGCGCCGAGAGCGTCCACCCCCATGGCGATGTCGGACGACTGCTCGTCGATGGCCGTGATGACCCCGCAGGTCTCGTAGTCGAAGCCGTACTTGGCGCGCGTGTACCCCACGTCCCTGATGGTCTCGCGCACGACCTTCGGGATGTCCACGTAGCAGGAGGTGGTGATCTCGCCCGCCACCACCACGAGGCCCGTGGTGAGGAGGGACTCACAGGCCACCCGCCCCGTCGGGTCCTGCGCCAGGATGGCATCCAGCACGGCGTCGGAGATCTGGTCGGCGATCTTGTCCGGATGGCCTTCCGTCACCGACTCCGATGTGAACAGGTACTCCTCACGCGCCATTGCTTTCCTCCCTCAGAGGACAGTCGTTTTGGCCAGCAGCCACGCCACGTTAGCACAGCGGCCCTGAGCGCTCAAGGGAAATCCCGGCCTCCAGCTACCCGAGCGCCCGCACCACCACCTCCAGGGCCAGCTCCTGGCTCCTGCCCGGCTCGAGCCGCACGGGCCACGCCAGCAGGATCGCCGACCCCTGGTAGATGCGCTCGAAGCCCGCCTCGGAGAGCGACACCGTCTCCACCGGGGCCCAGCCCACCTGCGCTGGGGCGGCCCAGTGGATCCCGATCTCGCCGCCCAGCCACTCGTCCACCAGCGTCAGGCCGCGCTGACCCCCGGCCACGCCGCGACTGCCGAGCGACGGCCGACCGGGCAGCCGGTAGTAACGGCCCGGCGCATCGCCTGCGCTCAGCGCCAGGTTGAACTGCACACCCCAGCGCGCCGCGAGGGGCTCGGCGCCCGCCCACTCGAGCCGGTAGCCCACCGTGAGGCGGGCGCCCTCGGCGTGGACTGCCACCGACTTCTCGACGTGGAGCGGCAGGGTCCCCGCGGGCGCGACGTCCAGGACCACGCGGATCACGCCTTCCGACTCGCGCACGGCATGCGTCATGGCCAGCCGCGGACCGGCGAGGAGCGCGGCGTCCCACGGGGCGAGCGCATCGAGTGACCCCGCGGCCGGAAAGAGGCCGTCCAGCAGCGAGGCGCGCCGGAAGACGTCGTACTGCAGGAGCCCCGCGAGCCCGCCCTCCTTCGCCTCGAGCCGCTCGTGGATGCTCAGCGCGGGCCCGTCGCTCCGGGCCGGAGCGGCTTCCGTCTCCTTGATCCGCCCGTGATACGCCTCCCGGCGCCGGCTCAGCACGTCCGCCGCGTCGAAGCCGAGCGGCAGGAAGGCCAGCTCGGTCAGCGCGCCCCCGGACTCCGGGCAGAGGGTGAGCGTCAGCTGCCGGGTGCAGACGCGCACCTCCACCCGGCCGTCGCCATTCCGGTCCCTGGCCTCCCAGCGCAGGGGCGGCTCCCCCCCGGCCGCCGCCACCTGCGCCTCGGCCGCGATCAGCGCCGAGCGCACCGCGCGGCGCAGGTGCGGCAGGTAGCACCCGCCAAAGACCCCGTGCCAGTAGGCGTCGTTGGCCTGCCCCTGCCACAGCCGCTCGCGCGCGGCGAGGAGCCCTCGGTCCCCCGGGCGGGCCTCGAGCCCGCGCTGGATGCGCCGCGACAGGTCAAGCATCTTCCAGTAGGCGTCGGCCACCTCCGGGTACTTCACCAGGAAGTTCCGCCACGGCCCCCCGCGCAGGAGGCGGAGCAGCCGGTCGCCGTCGGGCAGCACCGCCAGCCGCTGGCGGATCTCCTCGAGCTCCTCGCCCGCGGCCGCGGGCAGCGCCCAGCCCCCCATCTCGCTGTACGAGGCCGTGGGCAGGTAGATGCGCCCTTGCGCCCGGGTCGTGTCCAGGACCCGCGAGAACGTCGACACCTCGAGCCACGGGGCCGACCGGAGCGCGTCGAAGAAGCGCCGGAGCCATCCCTCGTCGTAGACCAGGCGGTGCGTGCCGGGCCAGACGCCGAACTTCTCGCCGTCGTCCACCAGCGTCACGCTCCCGACCTCGCCCCGCGCCTCGAGGTGGCGGAGGGCCTCGCCGGGCTCCGCGAAGGGGATCAGGTAGCGCAGCCGCTCGCTGATGGGGAAAACCGCCAGCGGCGCCCCCTGCTCCTCGGTGAGGTAGTAGCCCCCCAGCGTGTCGGGGTCGAGCCCCGCCAGGGCGAAGTGGTGGTCGTCCACGACGACGAACTCCACGCCCGCCTCCGCCAGCACCTTGGGGAGCTGGGGCTCCCACACCCGCTCGGCCAGCCACAGCCCCCGCGGGCGGACCCCGAAGCTCTCCCGCAGGAAGTCGTTCATCCGCTGGATCTGCCCGAGCTTGTCCCAGTCGGGGAGCATCGGCAGGATGGGCTCGTAGAACCCGCCGGTCAGGAGCTCCACCCGGCCGGAGGCCGCGAGCTGCCCCAGCAGGTCGAAGGTCGGCGCAGCGTGCTCGCGCATCCAGCCGAGGAGGCTCCCGGAGCAGTGCACCGTCAGCGGGAGATCCGTCTCCCGCCACGCGCACTCGAAGAAAGGGTGGTACGCCGCGGCCACCGCCCCGGCGATCACCGCATCGAAGTTCCCGGCGGGCTGGTGATCGTGGACGCCGAAGACGAAGCGCAGCCGCTCATTCACGGCCGAGGTCCCGGTGCCGGATGGTCGGGCCGTACCCGAGCCCCTCGAGGAAGACCCGCAGGGCCTCCACCAGCGCCACCGAGCGGTGACGCCCCCCCGTGCAGCCGATGGCGACGCTCAGGTAGGCCTTGCCCTCCCGCTGGTAGAGCGGCAGGAGGAAGCGCACCAGCTCCTGCAACCGCGCCAGGAGCTCCCGGCTTTCCGGCTGGGCGAAGATGAAGTCCGCGACGGGCGCGTCGCGACCGTCCAGCGCCCGCAGCGGCTCGACGAAGTGGGGGTTCGGCAGGAAGCGCACGTCGAACACGAGATCGGCATCATAGGGGATCCCGTGCTTGTAGCCGAAGGAGACCAGGGACACCGCCAGCGCGCCCCCCGTCGGGCGGGCGGAGTACGCCTCCACCAGGTGCTCCTTGAGCTGGTGCACGGTGAGTCCGGAGGTGTCGATGATGCGGTCCGCGATCTCGCGGAGGTGGGCCAGCGCCTTGCGCTCGGCGCGGATCCCGTCCAGCACGTTGCCGTCCCCGGCCAGCGGGTGTCGCCGCCGCGTCTCGTGGTAGCGGCGCACCAGCGCCTCGTCGGCGGCCTCGAGGAAGAGCACCTCGGGCACGTGCCCCTTGGCGCGCAGCTCCGCCAGGATCTCGAGCAGGTGCGCCAGGTACTCCCCCTCACGCACATCCACGCCCAGAGCGATCTTCTTGATCTCCCGCGCGGACTGCGCGCAGAGCTCCGCGAAGGTGGGGATCAGGGTCGTCGGCAGGTTGTCGACGCAGAAGTACCCGAGGTCCTCCAGGCACTTGATCGCGTAGCTCTTCCCCGCCCCGGAGAGCCCCGTGATGATGACGAAGCGCGGGGAGTCATTCGCCGCGGGGGGGTGCACGCCCGTCACGCCACGGGCTCGATGAGCCCGAGTCCTCCGCTCTTCCGGCGGTAGAGCACGTTCACCGAGTCGGTCCCGGCATTGGTGAAGACCAGGAACTGGTCCCGGCGGAGCTCCAGCTGCTCGACGGCCTCCTCCACGGACATGGGCTTGGCGGCCACGCGGCGCACCACCAGCTCCCCCTCGGGCGCCGGCGCCACCGCCTCGCGCGCGGGCGCGGCCGCCGGCGGCGGCCGCCGGCCCTTGCTGTGGCTCCGCACGCGGTCCTTGGTCTCGCGCACCTGGCGCGTCAGCGCCGCGATCGCCAGGTCCACCGCCACCGACAGATCCTCGGCGGTTTCCTCGCTGCGGAAGGTGCGGTGCTTCCCCGCCAGCGTCAGCGCCGCCGTGCGGCGGTGCTTCTCCTTGGAGAGCACGATCTTCGCCTCGGTGAGCTTGGGCAGGAGCCGCGCCAGCTTGTCGAGCCGCCGCGTGAGCGCGTCCTTGTACGTCGTCGAGACGGTGAGCCCCCGCGTGCTGATGATCACGTCCATGCCCCTGTCTCCGCGCTACCGCTTCCGGGGCGCGAGGCGACGGTGGTGCGAGGGGAGGAGCCCCAGCTCCTCCCGGTACTTGGCCACGGTCCGGCGTGCGATCGTCAGCCCCTTGGCGTGCAGCTCGCGGGCGACATCCTGGTCGGAGAGCGGCTTGCCCTGGTCCTCGGCCACGACCATGTCGTGGATCATCTTCTTCACCGACACCGAGGAGACCACCTCCCCGCTGGTGGACGCGATGCCGCTGTGGAAGAAGTACTTGAGCTCGAACAGCCCCTGGGGCGTCTGCACGTACTTGTTCGTCGTGACCCGGCTGATCGTGGACTCGTGCATGCCGATGTCCTCGCCCACGTCCCGGAGCGCCAGCGGGCGCAGGTACGGGAGCCCCTTGTCGAGGAAGTCCCGCTGGAACTTCACCAGGCTCGTGGCGACCTTGCGGAGCGTCCGCTGCCGCTGCTCCACGCTCTTGATGAGCCACACGGCCGAGCGGAGCTTCTGCTCCACGAACTGCTTGTCCTCCCCCGCCGAGCCCCGCAAGAGCGACCGGTAGAGCGCGTTGACGCGCAGCCGCGGGATGCCGTCCTCGTTGAGGACCACGATGTAGTCGCCGCCGAGCTTCTCGATGGTCACGTCGGGCGCGATGTAGCGCTGGTCGGCCGGCGCGAACCGCCGGCCGGGCTTCGGCTCGAGCCCCTGGATCTCCTCGATGGACTCCATGATGCGGTCCAGCGGGAGCTTGAGCGCGCGCGCGATGTCGGCGTAGCGGCGCCGCTCGAGGTCCGCCATGTGGCGCTCCACGATCTCCACGGAGACCGGATCGGGCTCGGCGTCGGCCCGGAGCTGCAGGAGCAGGCACTCCTGGATGCTCCGCGCGGCGATCCCGGGGGGATCGAAGGTCTGGATCAGGGCCAGCATCCTCTCCACCAGCGCGGCGGGCCGTCCCATCAGCTCGGCGATCTCCGCGACCTCGGCCCGCAGGTAGCCGTCCTCGTCGAGATTGCCGATGATGGCCTCGCCGATCCCCACCTCGTCCGGGTCGGCCGTGGCGAGTCGCAGCTGCTCGGCGAGGTGCTCGGCCAAGGAGATGTCGCCGCGCCCCAGGTTCTCGAACGGCAGCTCGTCCCGCTCCTCCGTGGAGACCGGCGTCCGCTCGTCGGACTGGTCGAAGACGGCCGAGGTGAGGTCGAACGGCAGGTCGTCGGTGCGCTCCTCGGCCACCGAGCTGGCTTCCTTCGGCGCAGGCTCGTTCGTCGTCGGACCGGGGGGGGCATCCGCGAGGTCCTCGGACGGCGGCTCCGCGCTGGCGTCCGTCCCCTCCGTGGGCACCTCCTCGAGCATCGGGTTGTCGCGCAGCTCCTGCTCGACCACCTCCTTCAGCTCCAGCGTCGAGAGCTGCAGGAGCTGGATCGCCTGCTGCAGCAGCGGCGTCATCACCACCCGCTGTGTCAGCCGGAGGCCGAGGCGCATGGGTCAGGCGCTCCGCCGCGTCGTCACAGCGAGAACTTCTCCCCGAGGTAGATCTCGCGGGCCCTGGGGTTGCCGGCCAGCTCCGCGGCGGTCCCCGAGGCCAGGATCTTGCCGTGATAGAGGATGTACGCCCGGTCGGTGATGGCCAGCGTCTCCCGCACGTTGTGGTCGGTGATGAGGACGCCGATCCCCCGCTCCTTGAGCCGCGCGACGATCTCCTGGATATCCCCGATGGCGATGGGATCGATCCCCGTGAAGGGCTCGTCGAGCAGGAGGTAGCGGGGGCTCGTGACCAGCGCCCGCGTGATCTCCAGCCGCCTTCGCTCGCCGCCCGAGAGGGTGTAGGCCTTGTGTCGCGCCAGCGGGGTGAGGTCGAGCTCGGCGAGCAGGACCCGCAGCCGGGCCGCGCGCTCCTGGACCGACAGGTCCAGGGTCTCGAGGATGGCCAGCAGGTTCTCCTCCACCGTGAGCTTGCGGAACACCGAGGACTCCTGGGGGAGGTACCCCATGCCCATCCGGCAGCGCAGGTACATCGGCAGATCGGTGATCTCCTGGCCCTCGAGGAAGATGCGCCCGCCCTCGGGCCTGAGGAGGCCGACGATCATGTAGAACGAGGTCGTCTTGCCCGCCCCGTTGGGGCCCAGCAGGCCCACCACCTCGCCGCGGTGTATGTCGAGGCTGACGCGGTCCACCACGAGGCGGTGGCGGAAGCGCTTCACCAGACCTTGCGCGATCAACCCCTCCATGGCCTCACCGGCACGGAGCCCCGGGAGCCGACCTGGCCTCGCCGCCCTGCGCGCCCTCGCGCTTCGGGTAGAAGACGGCCTTCACGCGCTCCTGCCTGCCCCCTTCCACCACGCTGCGGTCCTCGGCGAGGAAGATCGTGATCCGCTCCCCGGTCACGACGTTCTCCTCCTGCCACACCCGCGCATCCCCGATGAGCACCACGCGCTGCTCGGCGTCATGGTACTCGGCGCGCCTGGCCATGCCGGTGCGACAGTCCTTCGTGATGATCCGGACGCTCCCGGTGGAGACGGTGCGCACGATGCGGTCGCCGCTCGCGTCCAGATACACCTCCATCCGGTCGGCGTACTGCGTGGAGTTGTTCTGGCGGGCGATCACGTTGCCGGTGAAGATGACGAGCCCCTCCTTCTGCATGGACTCCAGGCGGTCGGCGTCCACGGTCACCGGGGCGCCCTTGTCGTCGCCCTTCCGCCTGGCCGCCGCGGGGTCGGGCTGGGCCGGCTTGCTCGGGCTCTGCCGAGGCGTCGCCTCCTGGGCGGGTCGCCGGCGGCCCTGCGACCCCTGCTGCGCCCCGACCTCTACCGGGGCGAGCCCGGCCAGCACGAGGCACGCCGCCAGGACTCCCAGCGCCCGCCTCACCGTGGGGCTCCCGGCGCCGGGGCGGCCGGTGGCTCGACGGCGCCCTTGCCGAGCGTTGCCCGGACGCGCCCCTTGATCTCCGTCTGCTCGCCGACGCGCGCCTCGAGCCCCTGGCCCCGAACGACCGCGCCCCGGCGGAACACCGTCACGGGGTCATCGCTCCAGGCGCGCCGCCTGGCGGCGTCCCAGCGTAGCCGCGCCGTCTCCAACCGGAGCCCGTCGCTCGAGATCAGCACCACGTTCCCCCTGATCTCGACGTCCTTCGTGCCCTGCGCCAGCTCGCCCTCGTCGCCCGTCACCGTCCAGCTCCGTTCCGGCTCCTCGATCCTGATCCTCACCTTGCGGAGCGTGGTCTTCCCCGACTGCTCGTAGGCCTCCGCCTGGTCCGCCTCCAGCTGCCAGCGCACCCCGCCCCGCGCCTCCTCCTGCAAGTGCACCTGCTTGATGCGGTACTCGGCCTTCGTGGAGATGACCTCGGCCTTCTGGGTCCTGGCTGCCCGCCCCCTCACGACGAGGACGGTGGCCATGACGGCCACGAACAGCACCACGCCGACCAGGATGAAGCGCGAGAATCGCTGGGTATGCAATTTCAGTACCACGCTAGCACAGCCCCTCTAGCGGGGCAATGAAGAAAGGCCGCCGGAGACCCTCAGCGGCTGCCGGGGTCCGGTGGGGGCCAGGCCCTCCGGGCGCGGAGGATCATCTCGATAGCCTCTCTCACGCAGCCCTCGCCCCCGCGCCGGCGCGAGACCCAGTGGGCGGCGCGTCGGACCTCGGGGACGGCATTGGCGGGCGCCAGCGCGAGCCCCACCGTCTTCATGACAGGCAGGTCCGGCAGGTCGTCGCCCATCATCGCGACCTCGGCCGGCTTGACGGCCAGACGCGCCATCAGCTGCGCCAGGCGCTCAGGCTTGTCGCCGACTCCCTGGTGGACCTCGCGGATGCCGAGCTCGGCCATCCGGCGCGTCACCGCCCCCGAGGCCCGCCCGGAGATGACGGCCACCTCGAGCCCGGCGCGGCCGGCCGCGGCCAGCGCCCATCCATCATGCACGTCGAAGCGCTTGATCTCCTCGCCGCCCACGCCGTAGAGGAGCCCCCCGTCGGTGAGCACGCCGTCCACGTCGAGGACGAGGAGCCGGATGCGCGCGGCGCGGGTCGCGGGGGTCCTCACACGATCTTGGCGCGGAGGATGTCGTGCAGGTGGATGACCCCGGCAGGCCGCTCGGCCTCGTCCGCGATCACCAGGCTCGTGATGGCGTGCGCCTCCATCACCGAGAGCGCCTTCGCGGCCAAGTCGTCGGCGCCGATCCGCTTGGGGTTGCCCGTCATGCACTGGGCGCAGGCTCGCTCCAGGAGGGAGCCGCCGGCCAGTTGCTGGCGCCGCAGGTCCCCGTCGGTGATCACGCCCCTGAGCCGGCCCTGGCCGTCCACCACCGTCGTCATCCCGAGTCGCTTGGCGGTCATCTCGGCGATGGCCTCCTTCATGGTGCTGGTCTCGAGGACCACCGGGACCGCCTCGCCGACGTGCATGAGGTCGCCTACCTTGAACAGGGCCTTCCAGCCGAGGCTCCCCGCCGGGTGGAGCGCGGCGTAGTCCTCGGGACGCAGCCCGCGCAGATCGAGCAGCGCCATGGCCAGCGCATCCCCCATGGCCAGCGCGGCCGTCGTGCTCGAGGTGGGGGCCAGGTTCATGGGGCAGGCCTCCTCGCTCACGCCCACGTCCAGCACCACATCGGACTGGCGGGCGAGGGTGGAGGACGGGTCGCCCGTGAGCAGGATCAGCGGCACGGCCAGGCGCTTCAGCAACGGGAGGACGGCCAGGAGCTCGTCCGTCTCCCCGGAATTGGACAGTGCCAGCACCACGTCCTCCCGCGCCATCATCCCGGCATCCCCGTGCACGCCCTCGGCGGGATGGAGGAAGTAGGCCGGGGTGCCCGTGCTCGCCAGTGTCGCGGCGACCTTCCGCCCGATATGGCCGGACTTGCCCATGCCCGTGACGATCACGCGCCCGCGACAGCCGTGGAGCAGCTCGACCGCGGCCAGGAACCTCTCGTCGAGTCTCGCGCAGAGGGCGAGGATGCCAGAGGCCTCGATGCGCAGGACTCGATCCGCAAGGCTCAGGAGTCTCGCCCTGTCCATCAGGCGCCTCCGATCATGACGGGCCGAGCCCGGCCTGCATGGCGCCGATCTCGGCCAGGAGCCGCGGCAGGTCGTCGAGGCGGAGCATGTTGGGGCCATCGGAGAGGGCGCGCCCGTCGGGCAGCGTCCGGTCGGGGTCCTCGTGCACCTCGAGGAAGAGCGCGTCCACTCCCACCGCGACGGCGGCGCGCGCCAGCTGCGGCACGTACTGCCGCTCGCCGCCCGAGCGCTGGGAGAGCCCGCCCGGCAGCTGCACCGAGTGGGTGGCGTCGAACACCACCGGGTAGCCCAGCGCGCGCATGATGGGGAGCCCGCGGAAGTCCACCACGAGATTATTGTAGCCGAAGCTCGTGCCGCGCTCGGTGAGGAGGATCCCCTCGTTGCCCGTGGAGCGGAGCTTCGCCACCACGTTGCCCATGTCCCGCGGGGCGAGGAACTGGCCCTTCTTCACGTTGACCGGCTTGCCCGTCCGGCCGCAGGCGAGCAGCAGGTCGGTTTGCCGGCAGAGGAAGGCCGGCACCTGGAGGGCGTCCAGCACCTCCGCCGCGGCGTCCACCTCGGAGAGGCCGTGGACGTCGGAGAGCACGGCCAGCCCCGTCTCCTGCCTCACCCGCCGCAGGATGCGCAGCCCCTCCTTGAGCCCGGGCCCGCGGTAGGAGTCCATCGAGGAGCGGTTGGCCTTGTCGTAGGAGGACTTGTAGACGAAGGGCACGCGCGCGGCGCCGGTGATGCGCGCGAGGCGCTCCGCCACCATGAGCGCGTGGCTCTCGCTCTCGATGGCGCATGGCCCGCCGATCAGCGCCAGGGGTGCGCCGCCGCCGATGGTGATTCCCCCGATCCGGACGGCGCGCGTGGGGCCCGCCGGGGCGAGAGGCGATAGGAGCGGATCGGTCACCGTCAGGCGCTCGCCTGGTGGCCCAGCGCCGCCTGGATGAAGGCGGCGAAGAGCGGATGGGGCTCCCAGGGCCGGGACCGGAACTCGGGGTGGAACTGCCCGGCCACGAACCACGGATGATCCGGCAGCTCCACAATCTCCACGAGCTGCTTCTCCGGCCAGACCCCCGAGATGCGCAGCCCCTGGTCCTGGAGCGCCCCCAAGTACTCGTTGTTGACCTCGTAGCGGTGCCGGTGGCGCTCCCGGATGGCGCCCTGGCCGTAGGCCCTGGAGGCCCGGCTCCCCTCCCCGAGCACGATGGGGTAGAGGCCCAGCCGCATGGTCCCGCCCTTGGCGGTGACCCCGCGCTGCTCCGGGAGGAGATCGATGACGTTGTGGGGCGGGGCCGGGTCGAACTCGGTGGAGTTGGCGCCGCTGAGCCCGCACACGTGGCGCGCGTACTCGATGACCGCGCACTGCATGCCGAGGCAGATCCCGAAGAACGGCACCCTCTCCTCGCGCGCGTGGCGGATGGCCTGGATCTTCCCCTCGATGCCGCGATCGCCGAACCCGCCGGGCACGAGGATCCCGTCCAGCCCCTGCACGTGCCCGTGCAGCCCCTCGCGCTCGAGGCGCTCGGCGTCCAGCCACACCACGTCCACCGCCGCCTCGTTGGCGATCCCGCCGTGGCAGAGCGCCTCGGAGAGGCTCTTGTAGGAGTCCTTCACCTCGATGTACTTCCCCACGATGCCGATCCGCACGCGGTGGCGCGGCGCCTTGATGCGCCGCACGATCTCCTCCCACCGGCCGAGATCCGCGGGCCGCGGTGGGAGGCCCAGGAGCTTCCCGATGCTCTCGTCGAGCCCCTGCTCGTGGAAGGCCAGCGGCACCTCGTAGATGGTGTCCACGTCCCGCGCCGCGATCACCGCCTCCTCCTCCACGTCGCAGAAGAGCGCGATCTTGGACTTGATGGACGGGGTGAGCGGGTGCTCCTTGTCGGTCCGGCAGAGGAGCACGTCGGGCTGGATCCCGATGGCGCGCAGCTCCTTCACCGAGTGCTGCGTGGCCTTGGTCTTGAGCTCCGCCGCCGCCTGGATGAACGGCACCAGGGTCAGGTGCACGTAGATGACGTTGTCCTTCCCGACGTCCTTCTTGAACTGGCGCACCGCCTCGAGGAAGGGGAGCCCCTCGATGTCGCCGACGGTGCCGCCGATCTCCACGATCACCACGTCCACCCCCGTGGCCACCTTGCGGATCGAGGCCTTGATCTCGTCCGTGATGTGGGGGATGACCTGCACGGTGCGCCCGAGGTAGTCGCCGCGCCGCTCCTTCTCGATCACGGCGCCGTACACCTTTCCCGCGGTGACGTTGTTGGCGCGGGTCATGCGCGCGGAGGTGAAGCGCTCGTAGTGCCCCAGGTCCAGGTCGGTCTCGCCCCCGTCGTCGGTGACGTAGACCTCGCCGTGCTGATAGGGGCTCATGGTGCCGGCGTCCACGTTGATGTACGGGTCCAGCTTCTGGAGGGTGACCCGGAACCCGCGCGCCTCAAGGAGCGACCCGATGGACGCGGCCGCGAGCCCCTTGCCCAGGGACGAGATGACCCCGCCGGTCACGAACACGAATTTCGGCGTCACTTCGCGCCTCCTTTCTGACGGCCTCTCCACTGCGCGACGAATCGCTGCTCCTGCGGCCGGGCCCTGATCCGCCCGTCGAGCCTGAGGTCGCGCAGCGCCCGCAGGCATTGCCCCACCTGTGGGCCCTGCGGCACCCCCGCCGCCATCACCTCGGCCGCCGTCATCAGCGGCCGCACCGCATGGCCGCGCGTGAGGAACCATCGCGTCCGGCGACGGGCGCGCGCGCCCCCGGCCAGCCACGCCGCCGCCACCGTTTCCGGATGCGCGTCCCGGAGCGCCCGGGCGACCTCGCTCGCGGGCCGCCGCGGCGCCTCGAGCGCAAGGCCGAGCCTGCGGCCGCCGGCCGGCGCAGCCGCCAGCCGCTCGGCGCGGGTGCCCGTGATGGCCAGGCGGGCCACACACTGGCGCGCGACCGCGGCCCGCTGGTCCACGAGGAGCCCCAGCAGCGCCGTGTCGGAGGGCGGGGGCAGGAAGGCGCGCGCCGCCTGCCACTGGCAGAGCCGGCGGGTCTCCCGCAGCCGCTCCCGCCCCCGCGCCGGTCTCCGGTACCCCGGATCCCACACCCTGAGCGCGCCCCACCGGAGGAGCAGCGCAAGCGCCCCCCACCCGGCCGGCTCCCCCACGATGAGGTCGAGCTCGGCGACGAGACGTTGACCCGACAGGGCCGGGTAGCCGCCCACCGCCAGGGCGAGCGCCAGCGCGCGGCGCGTGCCCGCATCGAGCCCCAGGCCGAGCCTCGCGGCGTAGCGCGCGGCGCGGAAGATGCGCGTCGGGTCCTCCACGAAGGAGAGCGGGTGCAGGACGCGGAGCTGACGGCGGTCCAGGTCGCGGACAGCCCCGAGCGGATCCACGAGCCGCCCGAACAGCGCGGGTCCCAGCGCCATGGCGATGGCGTTGACCGAGAAATCGCGCCGGGCGAGGTCCTCCCGGAGCGGAGCCGGCGCGACGGCGGGGAGCGCGCCCGGGGCGCGGTAGCGCTCCCGGCGCGCCGTGGCCACGTCGATCCTCGGCAGCGCCGTTCCCCCGGCGGTGGCGCCCCCCTCGATGGAGGCCGTGCCGAAGGCCGCGTGCACCACCGCCCGCCCGCGAATCTCATCGGCGAGCCGTCGCGCGAAGGCCGGCCCGTCGCCCTCCACCACGAGGTCCAGGTCGAGGGCGGCCCGCTCGAGCAGCACGTCGCGGACGAAGCCGCCCACAGCCCACACCACCGCGCCCTGCGTCTCGCCCACCTTCCCCGCCAGCCTGAGCAGCCAGACGCATGCGTCCCTCGCGGGGTCGGTGGCGTGCTCCAGCCGGTGGGCGATGGACAGCCCCGGGAGCGTCCACTCCCCGACCGGGCGGGGAATGACCCCGAGCGCGCGCCGGCTCTGCCTCACGAGGACCATGGGCGCGCCGGCCATCAGGAGCTGTCTCACGGCGACCTCCGGCGTCGACGGGGCGATGACCGGAAGCCCCTCCCAGGAGAGGCGGCCCACCGGAACCCGCTGGAGCCCCCAGGCCGCGGCGCGCGCCAGGTCCTCCCGCCTCACCACCGACCGCGCGCCGACGACGAGCGCCTGGGCATCGGCCGCCGCGGCGAGCGCCAGCGCCCGCCCCACCGCCAGATGCGGCGAGCAGGCGAGCAGGCGGCGGTCCATGAACCCGGCCGCCCCCGGATCCACCTGCGGGTACAGCGCCCCCGGCCTGGCCACCGCCCTAGCCTCGCGCACTGAGCGCGGGCGCGCGGCGGGCGCGCGGGTGGAACTTCCGGTACATCTCGTGGACCACGCTCGAGGGCAGATGCGTGTAGATCTGTGTCGTCGAGATGTCGGCGTGTCCCAGCATGGCCTGGACGGAGCGGAGATCGGCGCCGCGCTCGAGGAGGTGGCTGGCGAAGCAGTGCCGCAGCGTATGCGGCGACACCGCGACCCGGATGCCCGCGCGGCGCGCCGCGCGCTTGAGGACCCCCCACACCGACTGGCGGGACAGCGGCCGTCCCAGCCGGCTGAGGAACAGCGTGCCGGGATCCGAGCGCCGCACGAACCGGCTCCGCGCCGTGTTGAGGTAGAGCCGGACCCAGCGCAGCGCCTGGGCCCCGACGGGCACCAGCCGCTGGCGGCTCCCCTTGCCCGTGCACACCACGTACCCGGCGGTGAGGTTGAGGTCCTCGACCCTGAGCCCCAGCGCCTCGGAGGCGCGCATGCCCGAGGCGTAGAGCAATTCCAGCAGCGCCCGGTCCCTGAGCCCCTCCGGCCGCGTCGTGTCCGGCGTCTCGACCACGGCCGCCGCGTCCTCGACGGACAGCGTCCTCGGCAGCCGGCGCGGCGCCCTCGGGCTCTCCAGGTGCTCGGTGGGATCGCGGACGATCCCGCCCGCGGCCGCCAGGAAGCGATAGAGCCCCCGCACCGCCGAGAGGCGGCGCGCCACCGTCCGCGCGCCGAGCCCGCGGCGCCTGAGGGACATCACGTAGTCGGCGAGATCGCGCAGCGCCACCGCACGCAGGCTCCGCCCGCTGCGGTCCAGGAAGCGGTGGAAGTCGGCCAGGTCGCGCCGGTAGGCGGAGACGGTATTGTCGGGGGCCCCCCGCTCCAGCTGGAGGGCCTCGAGGAAGCCGACCACCGGATCCATCACCAGCCCCTGGCGCTGGTCGCGCTGAGACCGGACGCAGCGACGCCCCGGCGGTGGCTCTGATCCGTCTGCCTGGCCACCACCGGGGCGTCTCCAGCAAGCTCGGCGGGCATGACGAAGTCTATCACCCTCCCCGCGTACCGGGCAAGGTTTGGCCCCGGCGGCGCGCCATTCCGAGGAGCGCCGTGAGCTCGGGCGCCCGCAGCGCCAGGGCCGCCGCCGCGTAGGCCAGC
>Ga0154441_1213_pt1 | contig 30275 bp, 26 predicted proteins | sample RifGroC2_FD_115945 | JGI IMG/M metagenome (GOLD analysis project Ga0154441, IMG submission 115945) | Candidatus Rokubacteria bacterium GWC2_70_16 | reverse complement strand
TCTTCCAGTCCGGGATGGACTCCTTCGCGGCGCGGGCGTGGTCGAGCTTCGCCCTCGCCTTCCTCTACATGGTGGTCCCCGCGTTCTTCATGGGGGTCGCGTTCCCCCTGGCGGGCGAAGTCCATGCGCGATACCGGAACGCCGTGGGCCGGGCAGTCGGCGAGGTGCTCGCCTACAACACCGTCGGCGCCATCCTGGGGGCCGGCATCAGCGGCTTCGCGCTGCTCTACCTCTTCGGCATCGAGCGCTCCCTGCAGCTGCTCACCCTGCTCAACATCGGCGTCGGGCTCGTCGTGCTCGCGAGCCTCGCGCGGTCACGCTGGCCCGCGGCTGCCGTGGCGGCGCTCTCCGTCGCCGCCCTCGCCGCCCTGGCCGCGAGCCCGGGCGCGCTGAGGCTCTGGGACACGAACTCCTTCGCCATCTTCCGGAGCAATCAGCCGGAGGCCTTCGCAACGCCCGAGATGGTCCGCGAGGCGGTGGAGAACACCGACGTCCTCTACTACGCGGAAGGGGTCGAGTCCATCGTCAGCGTCATCCGGGTCAAGGGGGGGGAGCAGTCCTTCCTCACGAATGGACGCGTGGAGGCCTCGTCGCACCTGCAGGCGCAGCAGGTCCAGTTCACGCTCGGCCACCTCCCGATGCTCCTCGCCCGAGATCCCAGGAAGGTCCTGGTGGTGGGGCTCGGCAGCGGGATGACGCTGGGGGCGACGTCCGTCCATCCGGGCGTCGAGCGGGTCACGCTCGCGGAGATCGAGCCGAGGGGGATGGGCGTCGCCCGGGCCTTCGAGGCGTACAACCACCGCGTGCTGGAGAGCCCGAAGCTGCGCATCGTGTTCAACGACGGGCGGAACTTCCTGATGACCACCCGCGAGACGTTCGACGTGATCACGGCGGATCCCATCCATCCCTGGTTCCGGGGCGCCGGCTACCTCTACACGACGGAGTACTTCAAGCTGGCCGCGGAGCACCTGAACCCTGGCGGCGTCATCGCCCAGTGGCTCCCGATCTACGAGCTCACCCCGGATGACCTCCGGTCCGTCGTGCGGACCTTCCGCCAGCACTTCAGATACACGCTGCTCTGGCTGACCCACTTCGACGCGGAGCTGCTCGGCAGCGACTCCCCGTTCGTCATCGACGAGGCCGAGCTGGCCCGGCGGATGACCCCGCCCGACGTCGCCGCCGACCTCCGCAGGGTGCTGATGGGCTCGCCGGCCGATCTCCTGAGCTACTTCGTGATGGGCGCGGACGGGCTGGCGCGGTTCAGCCAGGGCGGAATCCTGAACACCGACGACCGCCTCTACCTCGAGTTCTCCGCCCCCTTCTCGATCGCCACGCCGGCGGTGATGGCAGCGAATGTCCGGGCGCTCGCCGCCCACCGCGAGAGCCTCCTGCCCTACCTGGTCCCCGCCGCGGAGCCGCGGGCCCGTCAGGAGCAGCAGCGGCGATGGGAACTGCAGCGCGAGGCCGGCGGCGTCGCCGACCCGGCCCTGGCCCTCTTCCTCGGGGGCAAGGCTGCCGATCCGAGCTTCACCGGGGCTCTGGCGGATCTGGAGCGGCGCTACCCCTGGCACGCTCCCGGGCTATTCCTCAGAGGCGAGTACGATGGGGCCAGGGCGCTGGAGCCCCGGCCCCTCGACGTCACGCCCCTCTCGCTGGTGGACGACCGGGGCGCGCCCGTCGTCGTGGAGATCACGGCGGTCCTCGTGCCGGTGAGCAGGAGGCGGGCCGCCGTCATGTTCGTGGACAATCGCGCCAGGGTCGTGTACGGGCAGCGGTACGTTGACGACCACGAGGGCGGCGACGCGGTTTCCCGGCTCGTGGCGCACGTGATGGCAGCGATCCGCGCCGCGTACCGCGCGGAGGCGGAGATCTCCACGGCGCGGCGGCAGGCGCCGCCGCCGGCGGCCAGGGCGTTGCCGAGGGTGCGCGCGGCCATCGGCGCAGCGCTGGGGAGCGAGGCGCGACCGGTCACGAGGCCTTGAGGTACACCTTGACGTCGGAGAGCGATCGCAGCTTCCCCGCGTATTCCTCCACGGCCTTCTGGACCTTCGCGTCGAGGACCTTCCTGGCGATCTCCTGGCTGACCTCCTCGTAGGGCCGGCGGCCTGCCGCCACGACATGCTCGACGGCGAGCACGTAGAAATGGCCCGCGACGCTCGCGTAGAGTCGGGCATCCCCGACCCTGGCCCCCGCGACGGCCTTCCGGGCCCCTTCCGGGAGCTCGCTGGTCATGATCGGCCTTCCGTCGAAAGCCAGGATACCCTTCACGTTCCGGTCGAGCTGCCCTTCCGCCTGGCTGGCGACCCACTGGAAGTCGGCGCCCTTGTTCAGTGACTCCGCGGCGGTCTCGGCGCTCTTCCTGTCGGCGAACACGAGGCTCTTGATCCGCATCATCTCCGGTGTGGCGTAGTCCTTGCGGTGCTCGTCGTAATACGCCTTCATCTCGTCGGTCTTCAGCGTGACGGCCGGCGCGACGACCTTGCGCAGCACCGTCTCGAACAGCGCGGCGTTCTCGTGCTCCCTCACCTTGCTCTTGTATGAGTCGGTCTTGTGGAGCCCCAGCCGCAGCGCCTCCTTCCTGAACACCTTCCGGTGGAGCATGCCATCCAGCGTGGGCTCCTTCCTGGCATTCAGCTTCTTCTGCTCGGCGGCCCGCTCGGCGCCGTGGAAGAGGCCGCGCCTCAGCTCCTCGGTCAGCTCCGCTACGGTCAGCGGCTTCTCGCCCCCGATCTCCGCCAGCACGCGGCGGTCCTTCCTCAGCGCCTCGATCCCGGGGGTGTCCGAATCGTAATCGATGCTCTTCAGCAGCTCCCGGTTGACCTTCACGTACTTCTTCTTCAGGGCTTCGTCGTGGGCCGCGACGGCCTCCTTTCGCTTCTTCGAGAGGGCGGCCTGCTCGGCCCGGGCCCGCTCGGCCGCGTTGTCGGGATACCTGATCTCCTCGAGGGTCAGGACCACGAGGCCCGACTTCGTGGCGACGGCGGGGCTGGTCGATCCCAGCGCCATCCCGGCAATGGCCTTGCCGATCGCCGGATCCATCGCCGCGCGCGAGAGCAGGACACCCTCCTCCAGCTTGGCGGCTCTTCCGTCGGCCAGATACGCCCGGGCGGCCTCGGCGAAGGGCTTCCCCGCGGCGACCTCGGCCGCGAGGCTCCCGGCCTGCTCCTCCTTCTCGAAGAGGGCGGCGCTGACCTTCCACTGCCGCACCGAGGCCCGATAGATCTCCTCGACCTCCTTCGGGTCGGCCTTCACGTCCTTCACGAGCCGAGCAGCCAGCTCTTCCCTGAGCGTCACCCGGGCATACGACTCCACCAGCTGCCGGACCTCCGGGAGCTTGTCCATGTCCATCCGCCTGGCTTCCTGGGCGATCAGCATCAGGTCTATCATGCGGCCGAGCAGCGCGATCTCCTCGCGCGGATCCGCCTTCGCGCCGGGCGCCTGCCCGCGCTTCATGGCGGCAACCTGCTGGGTGAACTCTTCCAGCGTGATCGGCTCACCCTGCACGCTCGCCACGACCTTCTTGCCCTTGACGACCGGGAGGTCCTGGGCCCCTCCGTTCCCCGCCACCAGCACAACCGCCATGAGGCCGCAGGCTGCGGCCCGGGGGACCGAGCGCATTCTCATCTCCCCTCCTGTATCGGGTCGGCGCGATCCGGGTCCGTTTCAGCGCCGTCTGTCCGCCTGTCCTGCCGGGGTCTGCGGGGCCCCGGTCGCCGCGGGGGCCAGCAGCATGCGTTCCCCGATGGCCCAGGCCATCCGCGAGGCCATGGCATGGGCCGTGTTGACCCGCCCCCAGTCGAAGAAGAACACCCGGTCGTCGCCGGCATTGTGGCTGTAGGAGCTGTACACGACCCTTCGCGTTGATCTCTCAATGAAGAGCACCCCGAAGTCCACCGCCGGCGCCCCGTACAGCCCCCGGGGGTCCGTGTACTCCAGCACCTCCCCGTTGAGGACGAGGTCACCGTTCACGGCGCCGAGTATCGTCTCCGTCTCCGGCAAGGAGACCCCCTCGCTCATGATGATCCGGAACCGCAAGAGCTCCTCCCGGACGAGTCCGGGCTCCACGACCCCCAGGCCGGGAAATCCCATCAGGGTCCGCATCATGTGCAGCGCAATGATCTCGCCCGCGTGCTTCCTCGCGCTCTTGTTGAAGAAGGGTATCACCGCGACCGAGTAGGCGCGGACCGGATCCAGCGCGTCGGACCGGAAGACGATCTTGGGCTGGAACTTCCGCGCCGCCGGCCTGCCCGCCAAGCGCTCACCCCCCTCCGACACGTGCCGGGCCAGTGATCTCGCCAGGGAGTCCACGGCCCGTCCAAGGAGGGCGCGGGGGTCCTCGATTAGCCCGACCCCGAGGATGCCTGGCGAATCGTGCCCCGCCGCGCCTGCTCCGTCCAACCAGCGGACGGTCGGGGCCTCCCCGGTCGAGGCCAGCCGCGCGAAGAGCGCCACCCGCGGCGGGTTTGCTTCATCGTAGAGCTCCAGCGACGGGATGAGGATGGCCTCGGCGCCGGTCTCCTGCTCGAGCGCCTTCGCGAATGCCCGCTCCACCCCGGCCGTGTACCGCACCCGGTGCCTGGCAACCGCCCTCTCCAGCGCTGCCTCGTCGAGGACGCGAAGCCCGTAGGCCCTCGTTCGCTCGATCAGCAGCCGCCGGACCTCCCCGAGCGGAGCCGGTCTTCCCGAGAGGTTCTCCACCGGAAACACGGCGATGAGGGGCGTCCCTCCACGGACCCGATCCTCCGCCGTGACGGCATCCGGCGCCGCCGCGCAGCCCGAAAGGCCCCACAGCCCGCACGCGAGCATCGTGGCGCCCGAGATCCGCGCCAGTCCCGCAGTCCTCACGCTACTTGAAGAGCTTGTCGATGAGGTCGTTGACGGCGCCTCTCGTCACGTCGTTCATCGGCCGGCCCCCGCCTCCGAAGAGCCGGTCCCAGATGTCGATGCCTCCCTTTGTCGAGGAGGCCGTCCACACGATCTTCCCCGTCTGCGCCTCGAGCATCTGGACGCTGACGGAGATCGCGTTGGCCGTGCTCGACCCCGACCGCATCTCCCCGTATTCCTGCACCACACCCGTGATGATGGCCTGGGCCTTGAGGAGAGCGCCCAGCTTGATCACCTCGTCTGGCGAGGGGGCGGCCGGAGACTGGATCTCCGATCGTGCGGCCGCGCGGGCAACCTCGCCCACCGGATGGACGTACACCGCGCCGGTGGAGAGCAGCCGGTTGATGAAGACGTCCCGCACCCTGTCCGCCGCCGTCGCTTCCCGCGAGAGATTCTGGAACGGCATCACCCCCACGCTCTGGATGGCGCCGAAGTCCATGTTCGGATCCCGGTACGCCGAGCCCGTGACCATCGGGCCGCACGAGGCCAGTAGCGCGACCATGAAGGCCCACAGGATCCCGCGACTCGCCACTCCACCCGCCCTCTTCGTCACCGCCCCATGATATGCCACCTCGGTGGTCCCCCGTCGCTCGACGATCGCCACGCCTCAATAGTAGACGTTGAGCCTCGCGCCGAACAGCCGGGATTCCGTCTTGAAGGCGCTGGCCTCGCTGGTATTGAGCTGGTAGCTCGCCTCCAGATACGAGCGCCGCCTGGTGCTCAGGTACCATCGCACCGTGGGCTGGATGATCCGCGATGCCGCGTCCTCGGCGAGATGGTTCTCGGCGTAGTAGAGGGAGAGTTGCAGGGTGCCGTCCCTGAACGGCGACCAGCTCACGCCGTAGTTCTGGACCACCGTCGTCTCCTCTCCCGTCACCGACCCGATGTTCACCGTAGCCGAGAGAAAGAGCGTCGGGAAGGGCGTGAAGGACAGGCCCAGGTCCCACCGGTTCTCGGTGGTGTCGGAGGCCCCCTCGGCGCCATCGGCCGAGGTATGCGAGAGCTTGCCCAGATAGTAGGAGGTCACGGTGAGGCTCGGGTGAGGGCTGATCCCAGTCCCGAGATTGACGTACAGCTCTCGCCGGCTCGACGAGGCGCCGTCGCCCTGCTCGCTGGACGTGAGCTGCGCCCCGAGATTGAGGGTGGCGTCGAGCCCCCGGTACAGCTGCGCGGTGTTGTGGAGGACCAGGGAGTTGTTGGTCGTCGTCGTCTCTCCGGCCCATTCCCTGTTGCCGCTGTACGCGAGGCTGTTCGTCAGGGTCTTGAGCGGCGTCGTCGCGACCGACCCGTAGTAGCGGAACCCGGTTCTCGTCTCGTCCCGCTCCTCCCCCATCTCCCACGAACCATTCGCGCTCGCCGACACGATCGGGTGGAAGCGATGGGTGAAGAAGAGCCCATTGGACATGCTGTATCGCGTCTCCGCGTCGGGATCGATTTCCTGGTAATCGCCGTTGAACCGGTAGTAGAGGGAGGGAGAGCGGAACAGGACGGCGCGGATGTCCACGTTGTGAGTCCTGACGAGGGTCTCAGTCCGGATGACCCGCTGCTGGCCCGCCCCCGGGACTGTCCTGTCCACGAAGGCCTGCACCTCGGCGATGATGATATTGGGGTACAGTGACGAATCCGTGGAGCCGACGATGCCGCCGGGGAGCGGGCGGGTCACCGCCTTGATGTACCGGGCCGTCGCGGTGGGGAAGTTGATCTCGAACCGGCGGTCGAAGGGCCCGAAGATGGCCGGCGCCACCGTCGCGTGGAGGCTCCACGTCAGGTTGTCGGCGCTGGTGTAGATGTCCCAGGAAAACCATCCGGTGATGTCAGCGGGCAGGATACCCGGGCCCCAGCCGTCCACCCACACCCTGAGCCGGCTCACCGCCACGGCGGCCCCGAGATCGAGCCCGAGGTTTCGGCGGCGGAAATCCCCTCCCGGCCCGGGAAACCCGAGGTTCACGCCGGCGCCCGTCGTCGTGTCCCCGTCGATCAGCGCCGAGTTGGGACCCAGCGCATCGCTCAGGGGGGTGTCATCGAGCGCGGAGAGGCCCGCGACGGGGGTCAGCAGGTCCGCCACCGCACCCCCCAGCCCCGTCGAGCGCCCTCCTGTCTCCGTCGTGAGCTCGTTGAGGCGGAGGCGGTTATCAGTGGTGAGCGACACGCGCCCGTCGAGGACCGTCGTCGCGTAACCCAGCTTGCCCTCCTGCGATATCTGCCTGGTGTCGATCTCCTTGATCTTGTCCCTCGTGTCCAGGTATGTGCCGGCGTAATGCGCGTTGAGACCCCGGTAGGAGTACTCCGACTTGAGGAAGAGCTGATCGTCCTCGATGTTCACCAGGGCGAGCGGATCGTCGCGCGTCGTCGAGCGGGCGTAGCGGGCCTGCGTCCACGGTAGGTCTGGCGGCCGCCAGCTCAGGTGCGCGCTGTACGTCTGCCGGGTGAGCGCGCTGTCCGGCTGGCCCGAGATCTTCACGCTGTCGTCGGCGAGGTCGTACCCGAGGGCCGCGGTCCCGACGGGATCACGGAGGGTCAGCCAGGCATACGGCCGGACTCTCGTGAGCTCCGTCTCCAGGGCTGCCAGGTCGCTCGTCAGCTCCGAGAAGGTCTTCTCGAAGGTGCCGCCGGCATTGAGGTTGAGCTTCGGCAGGAGGTCGTAGTTGACCCTCAGGTGCGACCGTGAGCCATAGCTCTCGCTCCCTGTCTTCGTCGTCGTCCCCGACGGATCAGTGGTCTTGGTGGAGAGCAGGCTGTAGGTGATCTCCTGGCTCGAGGCGATGCTCTGGAGGATCCCATCCGCCGCCGCGGGAGCCGGACGCCCGGCCACCGAGAGCGCGGCCGCAGCAAGGACGGCCCTCAGGGTCTGCCGCGCTCTCGGGGATGTTGGCATGAAGCGTTCTGGCGACCCTAGTTCTCCCCCATCACGCTGATCCAGTTGGGACCATCCCCGACATCGAGCTCACCCACCATGCGCTTCCTGATCCGGTCGAACACCAGCACGCGATTGCCTCCGGAGCTCACGAGGTAGAGGGCGTTCTCCTGCCCGTCCACCGCCATGGTCACCGTGTCCATGCCGGTGTCGACGACGTCCACCGCCATGAAGGAGAAGGGATCATAGACTCCCACGGTCAGCTCTCGCCTTCCCCCAAGGTAGACGAGATCCGTGCTCGGGTCGACTTTGATCGCATCCATCGCGGCGCGGAGCGGGAATCTCCCCGTGACGGCCAGCGTCGTCGCATTGATCACCGTCACGTACGATGCGATGTCGTGGATGACGTACAGCCTGTCGCCCCTGCGGTTGAGGTGCCCCTGCACCGGGCCCGGGTCAGTCGGGATGGACCGGATCACGACCCGGTTCAGGAGGTCGATCACCGAGACGGTGCTCGAGAGCCCGTTGAGGACGAACGCCAGCCGCCCCGCTCGATCGACCAGCACGGCGCGCGGCCCATTCCCCACCCGGATCTTCATCAGCTCGAACCGAGAGACGGGATCGATCACGCTCACCGTGTTCGACCCCCTGTTCGCCGACAGCAGCGTCCGGCCATCCGGCGTCAGCGCCAGCGCCACGGGCCCGTCGCCCGGGGTCAGCCTCACCCTGTCGGTGATCCTGTCCGCCATCACGTCGACGACCTCCACGCCGTCGTCGCGGGACAGCGCGACATACACTTTCCCCGCTCTCTGATCCAGGGCCATGCCCGACGGCTCCGCGCCAGTGGCGATCACGTCGAAGACCCGCATGGACTTCTTCTCGAATACCGTGACGTCATTCGAGCGGCTGTTGGCCACGAAGCCCATGAGGGCCACCGGCGGCCTCGCGGGGAGATGGGCCGCGAAGGCCGGCCTGAAGCTGAAGCCGGCATCCACGGACTCGGCATACTTGAGCGCCAGGGAGATGACGGAGCCCTCTCCTCTCCGCACGGTGAACGTGAAGGCGGTGGTGGCGGAGGCTTCGGGCACGAGCAGGGCCGCCTCCCCTTCCTGGCCCCGCAGGGATGCCTTCGCCGTCCTGAACACGAGCCCCGAGTACTCGCCGGCGGGGAGAGCCCCGGCGGCCAGGAGCCTCTGCCGTCCAAGCTCCTGGCCCCTCAGCTCGCGCAGCGCTAGCGCAAGCGCCAGCTCCCCACCGTCCCTGTGGCGCGCGGAGATGCCAGCGAGGGAGACCCGCAGGCGCTCGGCCTCCGGGGTCAGGGGCTCGAGATAGACATACACCGCCCCCTCGTGGTCGAGGCGCGCCCTGGTCTGCGGCAGGCCCGCCTGGCAGCCAGCCAGGAGCAGCCAGAGGACGAGCAGGCCGGGACGACGGAGATCGCTCACCCAAAACCCCTCCGGAACGATACACAAGGCGGGGTGGAAAGCCAAACAGAAACGGGGGACTGGCACGATGGCCAGCCCCCCGTTCGGCTCATGCCGGAAAACGGCTCCCGGCAGTCACACGAGGACTAGTCGTTGGCGTGGCACTTGTTGCAGAACGCCCGCTGATAGGTCGAGAACACGCTGGCCGGGCGGTCGTAGTAGGCGGTCTGGGTCTCCGCCGCCAGGCGCCCGCGCGCGTAATTCGCGCCGCTGTTGTCCGTGCCCGGGTACGCGCCGGCATACACCATGAAATCGCTCTCCATGTTGAACCGCAGGCCGTACATCCAGCCCGAGGCGTGGGCGCGGTGGCACGTCATGCACGACACCTGGTCGTTGCTGGCCGGGCCGTTGAGCTTCGAGTCGTCGTTCTTCGCCAGCAGCGCGAGCGCGGCGTAGTCGGAGGTGTTGCTGATGAACGGGGCAAGCGACGTGAACGACGTGGTGTCGGTTCCGGTCATGTCGCCGGTCTTCTTGTACTGGTTGTAGTTGGTTGCGACCCTGGAGCCGAGGTTCTGGTCCACCGGGTGCTTCTTGCCCGTCAGCATGCCGCTGTGGCAGGTGGCGCACCAGTCGCCCCAGCTCTGATGGCCGCCGCTCGTCGCCTTGCCATAGGCCACGCGGGTCTGGGTGCTCGCCTCGGTGCGGTTGTAGGTGCTCGGCACCTTCGCCGCGGGCACGCCGTTGAAGGTCACGGTGCCCTTGGTGTAGCCGGCGCCGGCCAGGAGCCGGTAGACGCCGACGGCGTATCCGGCCGACGGCTCGGTGCTGGTGCCATACGACCCCGAACCGATGATGGGCGCGCCCGTCCTCGCCACCGTCCCATCGGCCAGGCGGCGGTACTTCCCATGCGGGTCATGGCAGCTGTTGCAGGCGAGCTGGGCCGCGGGGAATGTCCCGCCGGGGGCCGTGGTGTTGACCAGGTCGGCCGCATAGCCCTTGTCAACGGCGACGATGTTGTGGCCGTGGCTCCGGCCCTCCTCGGTATAGGCGGTGCTACGCAGCGTCCAATTGTATGTCTTCTTCAGCCACCCGAAATCGCCGCCCGGCGACCGCTGCAGAGGGGACTGGCCGGCGCCCAGGCTACCCGGCGCAGTGGAGACATGGTAGCTGGAAGGGCCCGTGTCGGTGTCGCGCTCGTGGCAGGTCAGGCAGGTCGAGCTCTGGTCACTGCCGATGAGGAGGAAGCTCCCGGCGGCCGCCGCCGAGTGCATGCTGTGACACCCGCTGCACTCGGCGACACCACCCGAGTGGAAGGCGTAGGCCGCCCCGCCCAGCCCCAGGACGAGCACGACCATCGCCAGCGTGATGAGACCCCACTTGACTCTCGGTTCCATTCCCTGTCCCTCCTTCTCGTTTGGATGGAACACCTCGCGCCCGTCGGCGCGTTTCGTTACCGCGGCTGCTCCCGCCGCCGTGTGGGCGGGCCTCACTGCCCTCTCCGTGCTGCGTGTGTCAGGGTGAAGACACTGATGCCTCGCTTGCCCGCCTGTGTGACGTACAGCCTGTCGCGATCGTCGATGGCCAGCTCGTCCGGGAAGATCAGCTGGCCGGGCTTCCGGCCCGAGGAGGCGAACTGCGCGAGGAAGTCGAAGGTCCGATCGAATGCCAGCAGGGAGCCCTTGAGCCTGTCGACGACCAGGACATTCCCCTGGCTGTCTCTCACGATGCCCCCGACGATGTTGAATTTCCCCGGGGCGCCGCCGGGCCTCCCGAACCAGATCATCGTGCCGTCCGGAGAGAGCACGGACGCGCGGAACAGGACGGGAACGGTCATCAGCATGTTCCCCTCCCGATCCACGCTGAAGCCGCCGAGCTCCACGTTCCCGCGGTCCTTGTCCTCGAGCTCGAAGAGGCGGAAGAGGTCGTAGCCCTTCGTGACGGCCCCCTCTCGATCCGCCGTCACGATCTTCAGCCCCGACGTGGAGGCCAGGTAGAGCGTGCCGCGCTGAGACACCATCCGGTTCGGAGCGAAATCCTCGAACTCGGGCGGCACTCCCCTCAGCGCGATCTCCGACTGAGGCTCCCCCCGGTAATTGCAGCGGATGATCGCCGCTCTGGATCCCCGGTAGACGAGCAGCAGGATGTCGCCCCGGTCGTCCACGGCGATGTCCGCGATCAGGCCCAGATCGAGATCCTCGCCGAACTGATAGACCTCCATCCCGGACTCGTTGAACACGCGTATGCCGTTCTGATACAGGGCGTACACCTCGCTCCTCGCCCGATCCACCGCGAGCCGCGAGAAGTCGTGGCGCACCGGGCCGGTGAAGCTGGACAGGGTGTAGAGGTAGCTGCCCTTCACCGGCTGAGACTGTGCGGGAGCGGCGTACAGCCCGGCGGCAACGAGCGCCAGAAGAGCGCCGACGAGGGCCGTCCTCGGAACCATTCCGGCGCGCGTGGCGGCTCCCCCGGTCATCACCGGCCCTCCACCTCGGGGCTGCCGCCCCTCACGATGCTCAGCAGCCGTAGCCGCTCGGGGGACAGGTTCACGATCGTGTAGGGAGTGGAGCTGTCGACGGTCACGGACTCTTCCGGCAGGAGCTCCCAGCGCGTATTGCCCAGGTGAAACGCCGCCTGCCCCTGGAGCACGAGGTGCCAGGAGGATCGGCCCCAGAGGGAGGGGTCGACCAGCGAGCTGCCCCCTTCGACCTCGACCACCATGACCTCCAGGTCCCGGTGGCGAAAGTGCAGGCTCACTCTTCCCCCCCTGTGCTCGATGGACTTGAGCACCTGTCCGACCTGCCATTTCACGGCTGGCGCTGCAGCGAGCTCCGGCTCCATGCCTTACACAGGGGCAAGATCGGTGCCGGACGGGATCGGATTGGCTGGAAGAAGAGCTGGGAAATCAGCTACTTGGTGGCACGTTCCGTGGAAGAAGTGTAAAGCCCGACATACAGCGTGGAGCGGTTATTTCAATAGGAAATGGGACCCGGCTAAGTGCCTGAAATTCTGGAAGGACAGGACATTGCGTCGGGAGAAGCCGCCTTTGCACATTGCAATGGCGGGTCAGGCGCCGATGAGGCCGTCCTCGTCTTCCTGGCCGCCCTTTCTCAGCCTGCGCCACAGCGTCACTACCGACAGACCGAGGATCTCGGCCGTCTTGGTGCGGCTGCCGCCGCAGGCCTCGAGGACCTCGCGGATGTAGTCGGTCTCGACCTCGCGCAGGGTCTTGAAAGTCCTGGCCGGCGGTGGAGGCGCGGCTCTGGGGGCCCCCTGGCGGACATGCGGCGGCAGATGCGAGAGCCGGATGGGCTTGCCGGCCTCCGCGAAGATCACGGCGCGCTCGACCGCGTTGCGCAGCTCGCGCACGTTCCCCGGCCAGTCGTAGTGGGTAAAGGCCTCCAGCGCGTCCGGCGAGAAGTCGGCCACGGGCTTCTTCTGCTCACGCGCGTAGAAGGCCAGGAAGTGCCGGGCCAGCGGGATCACGTCCTCCGGCCGCTCGCCCAGGGGCGGCACCACCAGGTGGACGACGTTCAACCGCCAGTAGAGGTCCTCGCGGAAGCGCCCGGCCTTCGTCTCCAGCTCCAACTCCTTGTTGGTCGCCGTGATGATCCGGACATCCACCGTGATCGCCTCCTCCCAGCCGACCCGCTTGACCTGGCGCTCCTCCAGCGCCCGCATGATCTTCACCTGCATGTCCAGCGGCATCTCGCCGATCTCGTCCAGGAACAGCGTCCCCCCATGGGCCAGCTCGAAGGAGCCGCGGCGGTTGGACACGGCGCCGGTGAAGGCCCCGCGGGCATGGCCGAAGAGCTCGGACTCGAGGAGGTTCGCGGGAATCGCCGCGCAATTCACCGTGACGAAGGGCCGGTTCTGCCTGAGGCTCGAGGCGTGGATGAAGCGCGCCAGGACCTCCTTCCCCGTCCCGCTCCTGCCCGTGATCAGGACGCTGCTGTCGGTGCAGGCCACCGTCCGCGCGCTGTCGAAGAGCCGCTGCATCGTGAGGCTCTGGCCGATCACGAAGCGCCCGTGGGCGACCTGCTCCAGCTCGGACTTGAGGTAGAGGTTCTCCTCCACCAGCCGCCGCTGCTCCATCGCCCTGGCCACGGCGTGGCGCAGCTGGTCCGGGTTGAAGGGCTTGGCGAGATAGTCCAGAGCCCCGGCCTTGATGGCGCTGACCGCCGACTCGACCGAGGCGTACCCGGTCATCATGATCACCGCGATCTCGGGGTAGCACTCCTGGATCCGGCCGAGGAGCGCCATGCCGTCGGCCTCGTGCAGCCTCACGTCACAGAGGACCACGTCGGGCGCCGTCTGCTCCAGCCGGGTCCACGCCTCTCCGGGATCCGCGGCCACGTCCACCGCGTACCCCACGCGCTCCAGCGCCCGCTTCACCGAGTCCGTGATGTTCGCCTCGTCGTCCACCACCAGGACCCTGCCGAGATCGGGCGGGCTCACGCCGCGGTCTCCCCGATCGGCACGATCACCCGCACCGTCGTTCCCGTCTCCCCGCCGGCCTCCACGTCCTCCCGGGTGCGGCTCTCCAGCTCGATGCGCCCTCCGTGCTCGTTCACGATCCCGTGGCTGATCGAGAGCCCCAGGCCGGTGCCGTCAGGCTTGGTGGTGAAGAACGGGTCGAAGACCTTCCCCCGGTGCCCGGCCGGGATCCCGGCGCCGTCGTCCTGGACCTCGAGCCTCAGCCAGCCGTTGTCGCGCTGCCCCCTGATCACGACGTGGCCCCCCTGGCCGAGGGCCTGCGCCGAGTTGACCAGGAGGTTGCTCAGCACCTGGACCATGCGGTCGGGATCCCAGGTGACCTTCGGGAGATCTGGCGCGAGGTCCCTCCGGACATGCACCTGGCGTCGGGACATCTCGTGCGCCACCAGCGAGAGGGCCTGGTCGACGACGGCCTCCACCTCGCTCGGGACCTTCTCCAGCCGACGCAGGCGGGCGAAGGCCCGGAGGTCCTCGATGATCCGCCGGCAGCGCCCCGCATCGGCATCGATTTTCCTCAGCTCCCTGTGGAGCGGCGAGCCCTCGCCCGCCTCCTCGCTCAGGAGGTTGGCGTTCATCACGATGCTCGTGAGCGGATTGTTGAGCTCATGGGCGATCCCCGCCGCCAGGAGGCCGAGCGAGGCGAGCTTCTCCGACTGGAGCAACGCCTGCTCCTTCTGCCTCAGCGCCTCCGTCCGCCGCCGCACCCGCGCCTCGAGCGTGCGGTTCTGCTCCTCCAGCTGCTCGCGCTGCTGGCGGATCTCGTGGACCATGGCGTTGAACGACGCCGCCAGCTCGCCGATCTCCGCGGGGGCCGCGACGCTCGCCTGGTAGCCCCAGTCGCCCGCCACGACCCGCCGGGTCCCGGAGACCAGATCCGACAGAGGCCGCGAGATGCGGCGGGCAAGGACGATGGCGGCGGCGGACCCGGCGAGGGAGATACCGATCGTCAGCAGGCCGGCCAGGAGCCAGGCGCGCCACTCCACCGCTTCGGCCGCCCGATCCAGGTCGTGGGCGCTGAGGCGCTCGGCGGCCAGCATCGGCTCGACCTCATCGCGCAGCCGCGCGATGGATTGGCGTACCGTCTCCGCATGGCCCGCCCCGTCCCGCGGCCCCGCCTCGAAGACCCGCCGCCCGTCCGCCTTGACGCGCTCGATCAGCGGCGCCAGCGCCCCGGCCATCTTCTCCGGGATCCGCGTGGAGACGTGACAGAGCGCCGCCGAACACGACCGGAGCTTCGCCTCGGCATCGCGGATCAGCCCCTCGAACCTTTCCCGGTTCCTCGGATCGCGCCCGAGAACGTAGGCGCCCAGCGGATCGCCGACCTGGGCCAGCGTGAGGCGCAGGTCCGCCACCGCTTCCCGCGAGCGCATGATCTGGACCAGTTGATGGTTGACCCGATCGAGCGAGGCAATCGAGTACACCGTCACCCCGCCCAGCAGGGCGGCGCTGGGGACGACCACGGCGAAGAACCCGATCAGCAGGCGAGCTAGCATCGGCAGCTCATCCAGGCGAATTCTTTCACAAACCTCAAGTGGAGCAAGTCAGGTGCCAGTCGGGTCGCGGTTCCTATCTAGCTAATTTCATACTAACTCTACTGCTTGGCGCCAGGCCAAATCCAAATCGGTGAGGCAATCCCGCCACGGTCGCGGAGACAGGAAAGCCCATAACCGCTCGACGGAGTCGTCGGGCCTCCTCGACATTCTCGACGAGCCGGCTGCGCCCGCCGGGCCCGGCGCCGGCGAAAGTCGCTGACTTCCCGTGACTTCGCCTCACGCGGTCCACTGGCACGCGCCATGCTCCTGCCAGGTGCCAGAACACAACCCGAGAGGAGGTGACAGAGCATGAGACGGATCCTGAGCGCGGCAGTGGTGGCGGCCTCGGTGCTGCTCGTGACCGGCGCGGCCCTTGCCTACATGGGTCCCGGGCGCATGGGCATGGGGCCCGGCTCCATGATGGGGCCGGGCATGATGGGCGGCGCCGAGGCGCCGGCTGCGTGCCCCGGCATGGCGGCGGCCCAGACGCAGGCGCCCGCACGGGTCACGCAGGAGGAGGCGAAGGCCCTGGTCGAGGAGTACGCGAAGGAGTATCTCCCCGGCTTCACCGTGGAGAAAGTGCTGCCCTTCGGCGGCAGGCGGATGCTCGCCTACCAGGTGGAGCTCAAGGGCCCCAAGGGAGAGACGCGGACGTTCCACGTCAATCCGTGGGGCAACGTGATGCCCTTCCCGGGCCCGGTGGCGCGCTGACCGACCTGACGGGCGCAGGGGGACCGGGTCCCCTGCGCCCGTCGGCAGGTGCCGGGTGCTAGAATCCCGCGGTGAGGCTCTCATGAAGTCTTCCTCCTCCCTCCCCCGCTACTTCCTGGCGTCCATCGCGCTCCTGCTCGTCCTCGTGGCGCTTCACACCGGCTGGGCCGCCCGCCGCACCCAGCGCGAGCTGCTCGCCCAGCTCGAGGACAAGGCGCTCGCGCTGGCCGAGACCCTGGAGGCCACGAGCCGCGCCGCGATCCGGGGCAATGCCCTCATGGAGGAGATGATCGCCCAGCGGCTCCTCGACAATGCCCGGCTCATCGACCAGCTCCTCCTCTTCCCGCACTTCGATCCCGCCGACCTCCGGCGCATCGCCGCCATGAACCGGCTCCGGCGCGTGGATCTCCTGGACCGGAGCGGTGCTCCCTATCCGGTGGCCGCGCTTCGCCCGCCCGTGGGTCCGCCGCCGGGAATGGGGGGCATGATGCGCGGGATGATGATGTCCCCCGCCCCGGGGGCGAGCGGCGAGGGTGAGCATCCGCCCATGCGCATGTACCTGTGGGGACGCCGCTGGGGCATGCACGAGGACGCCGCCCACCCCGCGCCCCCGGCCCTGCAGGACCGGAAGTTCTGGGAGGGGAGCCTCTTCGGCGTGGCCCTCGGCGCCCGCGCCTTTCCCGGCATCATCGCCGTCCATGCCGATGCCGACTTCGTCCTGGACTTCAGGAAGGAGATCGGGGTCGAGGCGCAGATCGAGGAGCTCGCCCGGCGCTCCGGCATCGCCTCCATCGCGCTGCTCGATGGGACGCTCACCGTGGTGGCCCACTCTGACCCCGGGCGAGTGGGGCAGCGCGAGGACGATCCGCCGACGCGCGCGGCGCTGGGATCCGGGCGCGCCACGGCACGCCTCGTCCACGACGACGGAGGCGCCAGGCTCTTCGAGGTGCTCCATCCCGTGGCCCCGTCCGCGGCCCCTTCGGGGCTGCTCCGCATCCGGCTCTCCACGGCGCCGATGGATCAGGCGTGGCGCCGGGATCGGGATGCCGGCCTCCTGTTGGGCCTGGCCGTGCTCGCGCTGGGGACGGTGGGGCTCGCGCTGATCTTCTACACCCAGCACCGGCACCTTCGCGAGGTGCGCTCGCTGGAAGAGGCCATGGCCCGCCGCGAGCGGCTGGCGACGCTCGGCGATCTGGCCGCCGCGGTGGCGCACGAGGTGAGGAACCCGCTGAACGCCATCTCCATGGGGCTGCAGCGGCTCGGCGCCGAGTTCCGGCCCGCCGAGGCCGAGGAGTACGGCCGCCTCGTGGCCCTCATGCGGGGCGAGGTGGCGCGGCTCGACGGGATCGTCGAGGAGTTCCTCTCCCTGGCACGCCCCCTGTCGCTCTCCATGGCGCCGACGGATCTCGATGCGCTGCTCCGCTCCGTGGCCGCGCTGGTGGAAGGCGAGGCGGCGCGCTCCGGCGTCAGGACGGTGCTCTCCATCCCTGACGGGCTGCCGCCGGCCCAGGCCGACGGCGGGCGGCTCACCCAGGTGCTCCTCAACGTGGCGCTCAACGCGCTGCAGGCGATGCCCGGGGGCGGCACGCTCACCCTGGGCGCGACGTCCGCGGCCGGAGCAGTCACCCTCACGGTGAGCGACACGGGCGCCGGCATTCCCGCCGATCTCCTGCCGCGCATCTTCGAGCCCTACGTGACGAGCAAGGCGCGGGGGCTCGGGCTGGGGCTCGCCATCGCCCGCCGGATCGTCGAGGCCCATGGCGGCCGCATCGAGGCGGCCAGCGAGCCAGGCTCTGGCAGCCGCTTCACCATCACCCTCCCGACCGGGGGGCCGAGGGGTGACTGAGCCCTTCCGGATCCTCGTGGTGGACGACGAGCCCGCGCAGCGCGAGCTGGTGGCGGGCTTCCTCCGCAAGCGGGGCTTCGACGTCGCCGAGGCGGCCGGCGGCCAGGACGCGCTCCAGCGCTTCACCCGGGAGCCCTTCGACCTCGTCCTCACCGATCAGCGGATGGCCGATCTCTCCGGGCTCGACCTCCTCCACCGCCTGCGCGCCGTCACGCCGGAGGCGGCCGTCATCGTCATGACGGCCTACGGCACCATCGAGACGGCGGTGGGGGCCATCAAGGCCGGCGCCACCGACTACCTGAGCAAGCCGCTCAACCTCGACGAGCTGCTCCACCGCATCGAGCGGGTGCGCGAGCGGCAGCGGCTCCTCGGCGAGAACCGGGAGCTGCGCGAGGCGCTCCGCGAGCGCCACCGGGTCGAGGGGATCGTCGGCGACAGCGGCCGTATGCAGGAGGTGCTCTCCCTGGTGCGGCGCGTGGCGGGAAGCGACGCCACCGTGCTCATTCGCGGCGAGAGCGGCACCGGCAAGGAGCTGATCGCCCGCGCCATTCACCACGCCAGCCCGCGCGCCGCCGGGCCATTCGTCGCCGTCAACTGCGCCGCGCTGCCGGAGGGACTGCTCGAGTCGGAGCTGTTCGGCCACGAGCGGGGCGCCTTCACGGGCGCGGCGGCGACCCGCAAGGGACGCTTCGAGCTGGCCGACGGCGGCAGCCTCTTCCTGGACGAGATCGGCGACTTGCCGCTCCACCTCCAGGTGAAGCTCCTCCGCGTGCTCCAGGAGCGCCAGTTCGAGCGCGTGGGCGGCGCCCGCACCGTGTCCGTGGATGTCCGCGTGCTGGCCGCCACCCACCGGAACCTGGACATCCTGGTCCGCGAGGGAGGCTTCCGCGACGACCTCTACTACCGGATCAACGTGGTGACGATCCTGCTGCCGCCGCTGCGCGAGCGCCGGGAGGACCTCCCGCCGCTCATCGACCACTTCCTCCGGCGCTTCGCCGAGAAGAACGGCAAGCCGATCCGCGGCCTCACCCGCGAGGCGCGGGAGGCCCTCCTCCGCTACGACTATCCGGGCAACGTGCGGGAGCTCGAGAACCTGATGGAGCGGGCCGTCGTGCTCACGCGCGACGAGGTCGTCGGGAAGAGCGACCTGCCGCTCTCGCTGGACGAGCAGCCGGCGCAGGAGGCTGCGCCCGCCGGCCTTCCGGCCAGCGTGGAGGGGCTCGAGCGGCGGATGATCCGGGAGGCGCTCGCCAGCGCCGGGGGCGTGCAGACGCGCGCCGCCGAGCTGCTGGGGATCAGCGAGCGCGTCCTCCGCTACAAGCTGCGCAAGTACGGCCTCTCCGGCGACCGCTGAGTCGAGATCACACTTGCCCGCGCCCCGGGGCGCGGAGCGTTGACTCTACCCCTTGACGTTGGCGATCGGGCGCAGCGAGACGACCTTGCGCGAGATGTCCACCCGGTGGAGGACATCCACCACCGCGTCGAGGTCCTTGTAGGCGAAGCCCGCCTCCTCGGCCACGCCCGACTTGGAGGCCGCCCGCACCAGGATGCCGCGCGCCTCCATGTCCTGGAGCAGCCTCTCCCCCCACACCCGCTTCTTCGCCTGGGCGCGAGACATCGTGCGCCCCGCGCCATGGGCGGTGGAGCCCCATGTCTCGGTCATGGCATGGGCCGTGCCCACCAGGAGGGCGGACCCCGTCTCCATGGAACCGCCGATGATCACCGGCTGACCGATGTCGCGGTAGGCCTCAGGCACGTCTGGCGCCCCGGGGCCGAAGGCGCGCGTGGCGCCCTTCCGGTGGACGACGAGCTCCATCGACTCGCCATCCACCCGGTGGCGCTCGACCTTGGCGGTGTTGTGGCAGACGTCGTAGATCACCGACAGCCCGAGGGCATGCGGGTCCCGGCCCAACACCCGGCTGAACACCTCGCGGATGCGGTGGGTGATGAGCTGGCGGTTGGCGAAGGCGCTGTTGGCGGCGGCCGTCATGGCGCCGAAGTAGGCCTGCCCCTCTGGAGAGCGGAAGGGCGCGCAGGCCAGCTCCCGGTCCACCACCGAGATGCCGTAGCGGGGCATCACCTCGGCGAAGCGGCGCAGGTAGTCGGTAGCGATCTGGTGGCCGAAGCCGCGCGAGCCGCAGTGGAGCATGACGAGCACCTGCCCTGCCCCCTCGATGCCGAGCGCCCTGGCGAGCCCCGCCTCATGGATGCCCTCCGGCGGCACCACCTGGATCTCGAGGTAGTGGTTCCCCGAGCCGAGCGTCCCGAGCTGCTGGAGCCCCCGCGAGACGGCGCGCTCGCTGACATGCCCGGGGTCGGCGCCCGGCAGACAGCCCCGCCCCTCCATGCGGTCCAGGTCCTCGCGCCAGCCGTAGCCCTCCGACACGCACCACCCGGCCCCCTCCACCATGATCCGGCGGAAGGCCGTGGCGCTCAGGCGCAACGATCCCCGGGCGCCCACCCCCGACGGCACGGCGCTGAAGAGCGCGTCGATCAGCTCGCGCAGCCGCGGCCGCACCTCGGCCTCCGTGAGCGAGGTGCGCAACACGCGCATGCCGCAGTTGATGTCGAAGCCGATGCCGCCGGGAGAGATCACCCCCGTGTCGACGCGGAAGGCCGCCACGCCTCCGATGGGGAAACCGTAGCCCCAGTGGCCGTCGGGCATGCAGAGGGCGGCCCGGACGATGCCGGGCAGGCAGGCTACATTCGTGACCTGCTCGAACACCCCCTGGTCCATCTGGGACAGGAGAGTCTCGGAGGCGTAGATCCGCGCGGGCACCCGCATGCCGGGCTTCTCGGCGGGCGGGATCTCCCAGATGCAGTCGCCGGCCGGTGTCACCTTCATCGCCCTACCCCCCGGGGTCAGGTCTTGCAATCCAGCATTTGCGCGAATGCAAGACCTGACCCCACGCGGTTTAGATGTCGATAACGACCCGGGCCCGCCAGCGCTGGCCCTTCTCCTCCACCAGGAACTGATGGAAGGTGACGGCCTTCGGGTCCGCCCTGAGCGCCGTGCGCTCCGGATCGATGCTCCCACCTTGAAGCCGCGCCGCCAGCCGCCAGGGGGAGCCCCGCGTCACGCGGACGCGGCTCTCGGTGAAGACCTCGCGGTCCCGGTCCTTGAGGTAGATCAGCTCCGACAGCCAGTCGTAGAAGAGGAGATCCACGGCCCCGGCGCTGAGGTCCACGCTGCGCTCGACGGTGGGCGCCACGGTGGCCGGGTCCACCATGACCTCGCACAGCGCCCGTGCGGCTGTCTCGAAGAGGTCGTCGAGGCTGTCGCCCTCGATCTCCAGCGCGCAGTCGGCCACGGCGATCTCCTCGAGCACGCTGAAGCGCCCCATGCCGGGGCCCCCGCGCTGCCGCGGGCTACCGGGCGGCCTCGGCCATGATCGCCTCCAGCGTCCGCTCCACCTCCTCCGCGACCCCCCGCAGCTCTGGGTTCGGGTAGAGCGCGATCATGGCCGTGGGCTTGATGGTCGCGAGCCTGGTCCCACCGCCCTCCTCGTACGCCGAGATGCGGCAGGGCAGCGCGGTGGAGATCTCGAGGTTGGCCTCCAGCACCTTCTTGGCCTGGTGCGGGTTGCAGACCTCGAAGATGCGGCACGCGCGGGCGAACTCGACCCCCTTCTTCGCCATGGTCTCCCGGAGATCGTGGACTCCCAGCACGCCGAACTTGTGCCGCGCCACGGCGGCCTCCAGGTCCTGCGAGAGCTGGTCCATGGACTTCTTCGACTCGACGATGTGAAGCATGGCTTGCCTCCTCATGGCTCCCGGCCGCGCTGGGCCCGGTAGTAGAGCACCGGCACCGCCACCACGGTCTGCGTCTTCGAGCGGACAGTGCCAACGGCCTCGAGGGTCACCTGGACGGGCTCGATGGCCAGGGTGTGGGCGCGCACTGGGCGGGCGGCCGGGGGCTCGGCCCTCGGGGCGCTGCCGGGCGTCTCCCCCTGGCAGCCGGCGAGGAGCAGGACCCTCAGGGCCAGGAACGCCGTCGGCGCCACGCTCACCCCATCATCATAGTACGGTGGCGGCGGGCTTAGCGTCATCGCCGCTAAGATAACTCCCTATCCGAGCCCGTGTCACGAATGAAATTAACGGGTTACGGAGCACCTGGAGAGCAGCCCACGATGCCGGCCATGGAGGGGGACTCGATATTGGGCTCCACGAGGAGGGAACCCCCAGGGCCTACCGGCGGCCGGCAAGTTATCTTAGCGGCGATGGGGCTTAGCGTGGAGCACCTGCGAGATTTGTGGAGGGCCCGCCCCAGGCGAGTCAGCCTTACCCCAGCCTCTCCGTCGCCGTGGCGTGGGCGTAGGCGGGGCAGTCGCGGTAGTGGCCGGCCGTGCAGAGGCGCGCCAGTTCTCCCCGGCTCGGAACACGGACATGCCCCTCGGGGAGACGGCAGTACACGCGGAGATCCAGCGCCGGGGCGCGTCCCACCGTCTCCGGTCTCAGGAAGGGGCAGTTCTCTCCATCCCTGTCATCCAGCCTCGGCATCCTGCCTTCCCCTCTCGCTATGCCCTTCTGCCGGGCGAGCCAAGCAACGGTGGTGCCATGAGCGAGGGACGTCGAATCAGCCGCTTGCGCGGGTCGACGGCGGGCGGGTGGGGCGACGGCGCCTCACTGGCCGCTCGGGCGGGCGCGAAGCAGCAGCAGCGCGCGCCCCACCACGGAGACGGCGCCGCCCGCTTCCAGCACCGACGGCAGTCCCGCCGGAGCCACGGCAGTGTCCACGACGGGCGCCCAGCCGTCGCCGGGGCGGCAGTCGGGCAGGACGAAGTGGACAGGGTCGGGGCCGGCATTGAGCAGGATGAGGAAGGTGTCGTCGGTGAGCGGCGCCCCCTGCGCGTCCACCTCCTCCATCTCCTGCCCGGAGAGGCGGACGCCGAGCGCCCTCAGCTCGGGATCGCGCCAGCCGGCCGTGCTCATCTCCACCCCGTCGGGCGTGAGCCACATGATGTCCTTGACGTCGGCCGCGCGCTCCCCGCGGAAGAAGCTCGAGTGCTCGAACTCCGGGTGATGGCGACGCAGCCGGATCAGCGATCGCGTGAAGTGGAGCAGGCGGCGGCCCCGATCGTCCAGCTCCCAGTCCAGCCACGAGGTGGCATTGTCCTGGCAGTAGGCGTTGTTGTTCCCGCCCTGGCTGCGGCCCATCTCGTCTCCTGCCATGAGCATGGGGATCCCCTGGGAGAGGAAGAGCGTGGCGAGGAAGTTCCGCATCTGCTGCTCCCGCAGGGCGAGGACGACGGGATCGTCCGTGGGCCCCTCCACCCCGCAGTTCCAGGCCAGGTTCTCGTCCGTGCCGTCCCGGTTCGCCTCGCCATTGGCCTCGTTGTGCTTCCGGCCGTAGGCCACGAGGTCGGCGAGCGTGAAGCCGTCGTGGCACGTCACGAAGTCGATGCTGGCGCAGGGCCGCCGCCCGTCCTCCTGGAAGAGGTCGCTGGACCCCGCCAGCCGATAAGCCAGGTCCCCCACCTGCCCCGGATCGCCCCGCCAGTACCGGCGCACCGTGTCGCGGTAGCGCCCGTTCCACTCCGCCCAGCCCGGCGGGAATTTCCCCACCTGGTAGCCGCCGGGCCCCGCGTCCCACGGCTCGGCGATGAGCTTCACGCGCGAGATCAGCGGGTCCTGCTGGATGACTTTGAAGAAGGCCGAGAGGCGGGCCACCTCGTCGGGCTCCCGCGCCAGAGCCGGCGCCAGGTCGAAGCGGAAGCCGTCCACGCGCATCTCGCCAGCCCAGTAGCGCAGGCTATCCATGACGAGCTGGAGGGTCTGCGGCTGCGTGACGTCCAGCGTGTTACCGCAGCCCGTGTAGTCCTGGCAGAAGCGCGGCTGCGCGGCGCGGAGCCGGTAGTAGACGCGGTTGTCGATGCCGCGGAAGGAGAGCGTGGGACCGAGGTGGTCGCCCTCGGCGGTGTGGTTGTAGACGACGTCCAGGATCACCTCGATGCCGGCGCGGTGCAGCGCCCTCACCATGGACTTGAACTCGCTCACCTGCCCCCCGCGCGCCGGCGTGGCGGCGAAGCGCGAGTCCGGCGCGAAGAAGCCGATGGAGTTGTATCCCCAGTAGTTGGTGCGCCCGCGCTCCACGAGGGCGCGCTCGTCCACGTGGTGGTGCACCGGCAAGAGCTCCACGGCCGTGACCCCCAGGGAGGTCAGGTGCTCGAGCGCCGCCGGCGTGGCGAGTCCCGCATAGGTGCCCCGCAGAGAGGCCGGCACCCCCGGATGCCTCGCCGTGAAACCCTTGACGTGCAGCTCGTAGACCACGGAGCGGTTGGCCGGCACCCGGGGCGGCCCATCGTCCTGCCAGTCGAAGCCCGGGTCGATGACGACGCACTTGGGCACGAAGGGCGCCGAGTCGCGCCGATCCCGCGCGAGATCCGCCGCCGGGTGCCCCACGTGGTAGCCGAACACCTCGTCGCGCCACTGGAGCGACCCGGCCAGCGCGCGGGCATAGGGATCGAGCAGCAGCTTGGAGGGGTTGAACCGGTGGCCACGGTCCGGAGCATAGGGGCCGTGCACCCGGTAGCCGTAGAGCTGCCCCGGCCCCAGCCCGGGCACGTACCCGTGCCAGACCAGATCGGTGCGCCGGGCGAGCGGGATCCGCTCCACCTCCGACGCCCCCTGCTCCCTGTCGAAGAGGCAGAGGTCCACGGCCACCCCCCGCTCGCTCCACAGGGCGAAGTTCACGCCCTTGCCGTCCCACGAGGCCCCGAGCGGCTGCGGGGCGCCCGGCCACGGGCTGGCGGCTCTTGCAGCCCCGGGATCCATCGAGCCGTCGGATCGCGCCACCGCCTCCTCCGTCACCCCCCGTAGCGCAGCTCGATGGGGTCGGCCAGGGCGCGCCGGAGATCGGCGATCTCCCCCCGGGTGAAGCGCGCCTCGACCTTGCGCAGCAGCAGCGCCAGCGGCAGGTCGGAGAAGACATCCTCCACCCAGCGGGAGAAGTCGCCGCGCCGAGCATGGTCGGCGAGCACCGCCTCCTCCATGGAGGCCGCCGCCGCGCGGAACTCGTTGAGGCTCTCGGCCGTCGCCGCGAGCGTGCCGTCGGGCCGGCGGAACAGGAAGGCTCGCCCGGGCCCCACTCGCTGATCGGCGTACTTGGTCAGGTGGCGCACATGCGGCGTCTCCCTCGGCGTGGCCGAGAAGCTCCAGAGGCGGGGCGGGCCGTCCGCATCCGCCTCGACGAGAACGAACTCGCCGCGGGAGATCTCCGGCAGCACGCAGATCGCTCCCCCGCCGTTTCCGGGGAGGGCCGCGAGGCGCGCGCGCAGGAAGTCCAGCTCCTCCGGGGCCGTGGTCCGCGCCAGGACGAACACGTCCATGGCCTGGACGACCTTGTCCGCCAGCCAGCTCCCCTTGTAAGAGGCGAGGCAGAACCCCTTGTCCCCGAGGCCCAGCCTCTCCGCCGCCACCCCGGCCGCGTGCAGCGAGTAGTGGGCCTCGTCCAGAATCACCCAGTGCGGCAGCCCGAAACGCTCCCTCAGCCCGCGGATGGCGCCAAGTCCCGCCGCCAGGCACTCGACCTTGTCGCCATGCGGCAGCTCGGAGAGGTCGGCCACCACGCAGGCCGCCGGATCCCGCTCGAAGCGCCCCAGAGCCCTTTCCATCGACCGGCGGTCGCGGATCACCGTCCAGGTCACGCCGGCCAGCCGCCGGAGCACCCGGTAATCGCCCTCCGGGTCGATGACGCACACGGCGTAGCGCCGGCCCAGCAGCCGCTCGATGAGCGCGCCCACCATCCACGATTTCCCGGAGAGCGGATCGCCCAGGATCAGCACGTTGACGCCGCGCTCGGGGATGGTCACCGGCTCGGCGCTCCCCACCGCCCAGCCGAGCGCGATGCGATGCCGGGGGGAGCGCGCGACCGGCAGCCTTTCGGGCAGGATCGCGTTCTCGAGGGCCCCCGCGATGGCTTGCCCGTCGCTGCCGGGGAATATCCAGTCCGCCCGCTGCTGCAGGCCGTTGACCGCGTTCGACGGGCAGGCGGCCCAGCCGCAGACCTCGAAGAGATCGAGATCGTTCTCGGCGTCCCCCAGCGCGAGCACGTCGTGGAAGGAGAGCCCGAGGATGCGGATCACCTGGCGGACCCCCGTGCCCTTGGAGACTCCCGCGGGGAGGAGCATCAGCGCTGCGCGGTTGTAGACCAGGTCGAGCGTCACGCCTGTGGCCAGGAGCGCTTGCCGCACCCGCTCCTCGTCGTTCCTGGCCGTGCCGACGATGACCCGGCCCAGCTGGTAGTAGATGCCGCGGCGGTCCAGCTCGGCGAGCAGCCGCGGTGGCGGCGGCGGGGCCTGGTCCCGGATCATCCCCGCCTGGGGGTAGTACAGCACCGCTCCGTTCTCGGCCACCACGGCGTCGAAGAGATCCAGCCGCTCGCACACGCGCGTCAGCTCGAAGAAGGTGCGTCCCGTGACGAGCAGCAGGCGCAGCCCCGCCTCTCTCGCCTTGCCCAGGGCGGTGAGGGCCTCCGGGCCCAGCAGGTCCTCGGAGGCGAGGGTGCCGTCGTAGTCGCAGGCCAGCGCCTTGAAGATCACTGCCGTCTGCTCCCAGCAATCCCGGTGCCACCGGATCTCCCCCCCTTTCCGGCTGGTTGCCGGCGCCCCCCGCGGCCGGCCGCGGGGTAAGCCTGCCCCAGGTGGGGCATGCACTCCAGGGCCCCCTTCATGGGGCCCAGCATCGCGAGAGCCCTTTCGCTCACTTGCGGGACGCCGCCGCGGGGCACCCCCCTTGCACCCCCTGGTCTCGGGCGGAAGCTTCATCCTGGCTGAGGCCATGGCCGTCACGGAGATCCAGGGGGTTCCCGCGGAAGTCCTCGAGGAGCGCGTCCTCGCCATCGTCAGCGCGCTGAGCGAGGAGCTCGGAGCCCTGCCCACCCGCCGCGTCCCCGGGCTCGATGACTCCCTCGACCGCACGGCGCCTATGTGGGCGGAATGCTCGCGCTGACCTGGCCCCTGCTCTGGCTCTCGCTGATCCTCGTGCCCCGGGGCCGGCCGGCCCACGGGCTGTCCCAGCTCTGGTGCCAGCTCATCCTCGCGCTGGCCGGCTGCCCCGTGCGCGTGGAGGGGCTCGGGCATCTCGGCGGCGCTCGGCCCGCGGTGCTGGTGGCCAACCACTCGAGCTATCTCGACGCCGTGGCGCTCCTGGCGGGGCTCCCGGGCGAGTTCAGGTTCGTGGCCAAGCGCGAGCTGCTGCGCTCGCCCGTCATCGGCACCGTCCTCCGCAAGGCCGGCCATCTCACCGTGAGCCGCACCGACCTGGCGAGGAGCCTCGAGGACGCCGAAAGGGCCAGCCTCGCGCTCCGGGGCGGGCGCTCCCTCCTCGTCTTCCCCGAGGGGACTTCCCTGCGCCCCCCCGGTCTGCTGCCGTTCAGGCTCGGGGCCTTCAAGGCCGCAGCCGAGACCGGCTGCCCGGTGATTCCCGTGACGATCCGCGGCACGCGGGAGATCCTCCCGGCGGACCGCTGGCTACCGCGTCGGGGGGCGATCACCATCGCGGTGGGCGCGCCGATCCCCGCCGAGGGCGGCGGCTGGCCCGCGCTCGTCCGCCTCCGCGATCGCGCGCGGGAGGCGATCGCGCGCCGGCTGGGCGAGGAGCCCGCGAACCTGTCCTGACCTCAGCCGCTCACGTCCTTCTCACGCTCGTGGAGACAGAACTCCCCCGCCACCGGCGTCACCAGCCGCTCGTACTCCCGGTAGGGGAGCCGAGCCACCTCGTGATGGTTCCCGGCCTGGAAGAAGATCTCGCCCGTCCGCTGCAGGCAGGCGTCCACATAGACGGGCATCCCGTAGAGGTTGCCGAAGGGAGGCATGGCCCCCATCTCGCAGTCCGGGAAGAGCCCGCCGATCTCGGTCTCGGTGGCCAGCGCCAGATGCCGCCGTCCGGTGGCACGCCGTACGGCCCCGAGGTCGATGCGGCAGGCCGGCGGGAGGATCACCATCAGGTGCCCCGCGCCCGCCTCGCGGACCACCACCACCTTCGCCAGCTCGCGCTCGGCCACGTGGGTGGCGGTGGCGACCTCCCTGGCCGTGAAGACCTCGCGGTGCGGCATGGTCGCGCACGGAACGTTGCGGTCGTCCAGGAATTGCCTGAGTCGAGCATTGAGCCCCATGGTGACCCTCCTTCTCACGCCATCTGCTTGCGCAGCCACGTGGCTGCCCGCGCCGCCTCCCGCGCGTCGGTCAGCCTGAGCACCGGCACCCTCGGCGGCGCCGCCCCCGCAGCGGCAGCTTCCGGGTCGGGGGCGATCAGGACCAGCGCCCGGATGCGCGGATCCTCTGCCCCCGCCCTGGTCGCGGCGGGCACGCCCGAGCCGAGCCCGGCCAGCGCCACGCGCGTCCCGTCCAACTCGTCGAAGGCTCCGAGGGCCTCCACCGCCGCGCGCATATCCTCCAGCTGCTGCCCCGGGTTGCACTGCGCGCGGTCGCCCTCGCTGTCCCCGCACCCCGTCCAGTCGAAGAGAAAGGCCGCCATCCCCTGGGCGCAGAGCGTCTGCGCCAGCGCCCGGCTCTCCGGGCTGGCCTTCCCTCCGACGCCCGCCCCGGCCACGACCACCACCGGGTGCGGCCCGGGCCCCTCGGGGACCAGCAGCTCGCCGGCGAGCCTGAGCCCCTTCGGGGTCTTGAACGACACGCCGAGGCCTTCGGCCCTGGCCGGCGGCTCCTCCCCGGCCCGCCACCGCTCGGCCCTGGACACGACGCCCTCGTCCGGCACGATGTCCCGCGTGATGGCGCGCTTCGGATCTGCCATGGCGTCCCTCCTGGTTGCGGCCTCACCCTCGCCACGAATCCCTTACCGTGCACCCCTTGGCTTCCAAAGCCCGGATGGCGGGCCCCGGGTTGATGGTCGCGACGCGGATGATCGCCTCCTTGAGGCCGGCGCGGTTGACCAGCGTCATGACGCTCGAGATGGTGGCGCCAGCGGCCTCGACCACCTGCACCACCTCCGTCAGGGCCGCGGGACGGTCGGGCAGCTCCACGTCCAGCCGGCTCGACGGCTCATGGGCGCCCATGGCCCGCACGAAGAGGTGCAGCACGTCGGTCTCCGTCACGATGCCGACGAGCCGCCCCCCCTCGGTAACGGGCAGCGCGCTGATCCTCTCGGCAACCATGAGCCGCGCGGCCTCCTCAATCGGGAACATGGGCCCTGTCGTGATCACCGCGCGGGTCATGATCTCGGACACGGGCAGCCGCTCGAGCAGGTAGCGCAGCTCGTGGGCCTCGAGAACCGTGGCCCCCGAGGGCATGGCGCGCTTGAGGTCGCGGTCGGAGACCATGCCGGCGATCTCCCCGTTCTCGACGACGGGCAGGTGGCGGATGCCGCGCAGCTGGGCCAGGCGCACCGCCTCAGGCACCGTCGTCCCGGGAGCGATGACGGTCACCTTCGACTGCATCACGTCGCGGACCAGCATCACCGGTTCTCCTTTGACAGGCATGTCGCCAGGGGCACCGCCGGCTCCCCCACGGACTCGGCGACGGCGGGGTGGGTGATCCTGCCGCGCCAGACATTGACCCCCGGGGCCAGCTCGGGGCTCGAGACGACGGCCCGGGCGGCGCCCAGGGCTGCCAGCGTGAGGGCATACGGTAGGGTCGCGTTGGTGAGGGCGAAGGTCGAGGTGCGGGGCACCAGCGCCGGCATGTTGGCGACGCCGTAGTGGACGACGCCCCCCACGCGGTAGACGGGCTCGAGCAATGTGGTGGGCCGGATGGTGGCCACGCAGCCGCCCTGGTCCACCGCCACATCCACGATCACGGCCCCGTCCTTCATCCGCTCCACCAGCTCCCGCGTCACGAGCCGGGGGGCCCGGGCGCCCGGCACCAGCACGCAGCCGATCAGGAGATCGGCCCGCTCCACGACCCGGGCGATGTTGAACGCATTCGAGGCCAGCGTCACGACCTGGCCCCGGAACACGTCATCGGCGTGGCGCAGCCGATCGAGGCTCACGTCCAGCATGGACACGTCCGCGCCCATACCGATGGCGACCCTGGCGGCATTGAGCCCGACTGTGCCCGCCCCCAGGATCACCACATTGCCCCGCGGCACGCCGGGAACGCCGGACAGGAGGATGCCCCGCCCCCCGTGAGCCCTGCCCAGATAATACGCCCCTTCCTGGACGGCCAGGCGCCCGGCGACCTCGCTCATGGGCGTCAGGAGGGGCAGACTCCCGTCGGCCCGCTGCACGGTCTCGTAGCCAAGGGCGATCACCTCCGCCCTCTGCAGCGCCCGCGTCAGCTCGGGCACGGCCGCCAGGTGGAGGTAGGTGAAGAGGATCTGCTCCGCCCGCATGCGCCCGTACTCCTCGGGCAGCGGCTCCTTCACCTTCAGCACCAGACCGGCCTCGTCCCACACCCGGGCGGCGGAGGCGATGGCCGCGCCCACGGCCGCGTACTCCTCGTCGCGGATCCCGCTGCCGGCGCCGGCCCCGGCCTCCACCACCACCCGCTGGCCGGCCTCGGACAGCGCGTGGGCCCCGGCGGGAGTGAGCGCCACCCGCTGCTCTCCCGGCTTGATCTCCTTCGGCACGCCGA
>Ga0154441_1236_pt1 | contig 31085 bp, 26 predicted proteins | sample RifGroC2_FD_115945 | JGI IMG/M metagenome (GOLD analysis project Ga0154441, IMG submission 115945) | Candidatus Rokubacteria bacterium GWC2_70_16 | reverse complement strand
GGTGCCGAACGCCTTGATCGCCGCCAGGCGCTGTCGGCGCTTGATGTACTCCTCGAGGGCCTCGTTGACGGTGGCCCGCTTGGTGCGGTGGCCGCCGAGGCGGACAGCTCGGGTGAGCAAGCGGTCGTCGATGGCGAGATTGGTTGGCACTGGCCCCTCCTCTGGCTAGGGTTACACACAGGCTTACACAGGAGCCCGAGGCCGTCAAGGTTCGCGGCCGGCGGGCCAGGTGTGGACCGGCTCAGGCGGCGAGGGCGGGCCCGGGCTCCGCGCCGGGCGCCTCCGGGCCCGTCGCGGGCCCCTCGAGGCGGCCCCGCCCATCCGCAGGGGCCTCCCCCTCGTGACCTTCGCTGAGCCGCCGGCGGGTCCCGTCCGCTCTTCATCGCCCGATGCTCCCATCCACGGCCCTCTGATTCGCGAGCTTCACGCGGCCGGCACTTGCCCGCGCGCCGCCCGCCGGCTATGGTTGATGGGCCCGGCACGAGAGGAGGGCCGCTCGCATGACCCCTTCGGGCTCGCTCGGACCAGCCCTGTCCACGCTCCGGGGCAGGTGCGCGTGTGCGCTCATGGTTCCCGAGGCCTTGACTCCCGAGGCGCCCGGGCCGCGCCTGCTCGGCCGCGTCCACGAGCCCCCCTGGCGCAGCATGACGCCGGCCCGACCGTCGACAGCCCCCCTGATCTCCAGCCCCCTTGCGAATCGCGGACCCGCGGCCGCGCGCAGCCCGGCCGACCGGATGTCTGCGTCGTGACGCTCCTGACAGCGTTCCCCGGCGGGTGCGCCAAGATACGCTGCGAGATCTCGCAGCCTATCCAGGCGCGGCCACGTCTGCCTGATCGGCCGCAAGGTGGCGAAGGGACGGGGCCGGACAGGCACCAGATGCCTTGCCGGGCCGTCAGAATAGGCCAACCAGCCTCGCAGCATCTGCCGGAATACGCAGACCGGCCCATCCCGAGCCCGAATTGTACTTATGCCGAGGAACGATGGCTGAGTCTCCATGGACGGCCTTGACGATCAAGGTCGCCTTCGCAGTGAACGTCGGTAATCTCGGCCCTGCAATGCCCGTGCGCCGCCCGATGGCCGAACTCGTCGACGATCTCAACCTCAGCCTTCGGGCCTCGGGTAAACGCCTCCGTGTCTTCGACTTCTTCGGGCATACCGGAAACTTCTTGCTCGAGTGCGGCGAGCACCCCAACGAAGCAGCAGATGTCATCGGCCGGCTCCTCCGGACGCCGTGTACGGTCATCGCAGTCGATCGTGTCGCCGCGTGCGCGGCGGCAGCACGTGTGCTGCCGCAACCGTCAGCCGAAACCGGACTCCGCTGGACCCCGGGGGTGGCGTTCCGGGTAACCGGCCCGTCCTCGCCCGCAGAGCCGTGTTCGAGCCGTGTAGCACATCTCCAGCAGTTCGATAGCCTCACGATTCTCGCTTGGAAACGCGACCTGGAAGACTCACCCGGCCGCCTTGACCGTCGGCGCAGGGGCGGAGGTTGGGGAGCCGTGTCGTCGCTCGTCGCGCGGCAGTTGGGCGGCGTGTGGACCGCCAGGAGCGTCACGACTCTCAAAGGCATTCTCATGAGAGCGGAAGAACCGCCGGTCGCGACACGTGCCGGCATAACTTCGCAGTTCAGCGGACCGGGGGGCTCGCGTTGCTCGCCCTCCGGCTGCTGACCGCGGCGTTAGACGGAGAAAGCTCAGCATGCGTTGCCGATTCAATCACGAGCATCCTCCCGAGCCGTTGAAGGCCGCGACCGGCAACCGCACCAAGCCGTGGGGACCGCGTCCTTTCCATTGCCCAGAATGCCCTGAGGTTGGGAAACCACAGGTTGTGGGTCGAAACTGGGCGCCCTATGCAACCGCCGCCGCAGCTCGTGCGGCGGGGCACCCCCGCCCGTGCAAGCGATGCTTTCCGTAGTACGCCAGGGCAACGCCGCGAGCCAGGATGTAATGCGAAGCGTCTGCAACGGTCGAGATAATGGAAATGGCAGAGCCTCAGGACCGTTGATTTGCATGGCTAGCCTCTTCCTCGCTGCGGTCTGCATCCTTGGGCCCGCAAGGGCGGAGCCGCCGCCCCTCGCCTGGGCGGGGCTCGAGGGTGCTGTCCTGACTTGTGCCGACGCGTCGTGCGACAACGCCAACGGCTTCCTGAACCGCGTGTTTTTCGTCGACGCCAGCGACACTTGGGGAACGTTCTACGAGTTTGAAGACGCGCGCGAAACAGAAATCTCGGTTCGAGAATCGCGCACGGTGCGGCTGGCACACTTGGAGCGCATTACAGTTGCAGAGACTCGCCTCGGGTTGATGGCGAACCCACCGTCCTGGCTGGCGGACGCGACCGTTCGCTACTTGATTCTCCGTCGCGAAACCGGCGGCCACCGTGTCGCACTCCAGGTGTGGAGGCCGACCGGCGCTCTGAAGCCAGGCGCCGCCGTCTTTACTGTGAGTGACCTGGACGTTTTCTCACGCTGGCCGAAGATGATTCAGTCCGCGATACGCGAACAACGGATCGTCATCGGGATGACACCGGCGCAGGTCGTGATGAGCCGAGGGCGACCACGAAAACGCGAGCGGCTGACCGAAGGGACAACGGTCAGCGAGCATTGGTCTTATCAGCGGTCTGCCGAGATTGTGTTCATGAATGGAAAGGTCACACGCATTCGCGAGGAGCTCAGACCGTAGCCCTGGGCATAGAACTCGACTTACGTGGGAAGCGAACAGGCGGAGCCGACTTAAACGCGTCTAGCTTCAGGCTGGAGCGGACCGGCTTCGCTGGCTGCTCACCCGAGCGTTCGCTGGATCCTGGCGAAGTCGGCTGGTCGGAGCCGTGGGCGCATAGCGCTGATCCGGGGGGTGTGGGGCGTTGATCGCGTTCAAGGTCGAGATCGAGCGAGAGGACGACGGCCGATGGCTGGCAGAAGTGGTCGAACTGCCTGGCGTCCCCTATAGGGTTGCTAGCCGGCGCGGTGCAGGTCGGCGGTTACCGGCAGCTCGAAGAGGTCGGTCCCGAGGAGGCGGGTGGAGAAGAAGAGCACCTCGAGGCTTTCCACGTCGCCCGTCTCGGGGTTGAGGCGCGCGATGACGTCGTCGCCCAGCTCCTCGGTCTCCTGCTCGGGATAGGGGGGGCGACTCGTGATGTGGAGGATGTCCGCCTCCCGGTCGTACTGAAAGGCTAGCTTCGCTGCCATTCGACCTCCCCCCCGGCGAGCCTACGGGCCGTGTAGGCGGTGAGAACCCAGTGCCGTGCCGATCGGCCCCCTTCGCTCATGACGACCACGACCACGTGCCGACCTTGCCGGACGCCAGTGTACCACCGGGAGAACAGGCGGGCGGTGGCTGCGCGGACGCTCCGGCGGACGGTATCGGGATCGGCGAGGACCTCCGCCAGCTTGTCGCGATGAGCCGGCAAGAGGTCGGGGTGCCGCTCCTGGATGTGACGTTCTCGCTCTTCGGTGAGCTCGACCTCGCCCACGAGCCACGGGCACGGGAAGCGGCGGGTCACAGCACCGAACCGCCGGACGGCGATGCCGCCGGGGTGCCAGGCGTGAGCCGGCTCATCCGGCGAGCGCGGGCCTGGCCTCTCGCCACGGTCGGGCGGCCTCCAGCTGCGCCGCCAGCCTGAGCAGCGTTGCCTCGCCACCGTAGGGCGCCACGAGCTGGACGGCCACCGGCAGCCCTTCGGCCTGCCCCAGCGGCAGCACCAGCGCCGGCTGGCCGGTGAGGTTGAAGCAGACGGTGAAGGGCGAGAAGGCAAAGACGCGCCGCCAGTACTCTTCCACGTCTTCCATCATCATGTCGAGCCAGCCCAGCCGGGGCGGCAGCGTGGCCAGGCCGGGGGTGAGGAGGACATGGTGACGGGCGTGGAAGGCGGCCATCTGGCGGCCCAGGCGGTGGGCGGCCTGGGTGGCGCGCACGTAGTCGGCGGCGCCGATCAGCTTGCCCATCTCGCCCGTGGCCCAGGTCACCCGCTCCACCTCATCCTGCCGCGGCGAGCGGCCGGCCGTGGGATGGCTCGCGAGATTGACCACCGTGTTGGCCGCCGCCAGGGTGAGGAAGGTCGGGACCACCGCGGCCGCGTCGACCTCGGGATCGGCCTCCTCCACCTGATGGCCGAGCCCCGCGCAGAGGTCGGCCGTCTCGTGGAGCACCCGGAGGCAGGCCGAGTCCACCGGCGCGCCGTTGGGGGCGGCCGCGGTCCAGGCGATGCGGAGCCGGCCCGGATCGGCGCCGACCTCCTCCAGGAAGGGACGCGCCGGCGGCGGGGCCGCGTAGGGATCGCCCGCGCCGGGGCCTGCGGTGGCGTCCAGGAGCCCCGCGCTGTCGCGCACGCTGAGCGTGACGGCGTGCTCCGCGGAGCAGCCGCCCAGCCCCTCGCCGGCATACGGCGCGAAGGTGTTTCGCGCGCGCGTGGGCTTGAGCCCCACGATCCCGCAGCAGGCCGCCGGCGCGCGGATGGAGCCGAAGCCGTCGGTGGCATGCGCCATGGGGAGCATGCGCGCGCCGACGGCCGCCGCGGCGCCGCCGCTGGAGCCGCCGGAGATGCGCGCGGGGTCCCAGGGGTTGCGCGTGGGGCCGTGCAGTTGCGGCTCGCAGGTGAGGGAGAGCCCCAGCTCGCAGGTATTGGTGCGCCCGAAGATGACGAGTCCCGCCTGCTTGAGCCGGCGGACATGCTCGCTGTCGGCGGCCGGCGGGGGGGCATCGGCGAAGAACCGCGAGCCCCGCGTCATGCGCACGCCGGCCAGCGAGGCCGTGAGGTCCTTGAGGAGATACGGCACGCCGCGGAAGGGCCCGTCCGGCAGCCCTGCGGCGATGGCCCGGCGGGCGTGGTCGTAGCAGCGCAGCACCACGGCGTTCACCTGGCCGTTGCGCGTCTCCACGCGCTCGATGGCCGCCTCGAGCAACGCCGCCGGTCCCACCTTCCCCTGGCGCACCAGGGCGGCCAGCGCCAGGGCGTCGTGCTGCTCGAAGTCGGCGAAGCCGCCCATCAGTACGGGAGCGATTCCCGTCCCATCAGCTCGCGGGCGACGATGACCTTCATCACCTCGGCCGTGCCGTCGCCGATCTCCAGGCCGATCACATCGCGCATGCGTTGCTCGAAGGGCAATTCGTCCGTGTAGCCGTAGTGGCCGTGGAGCAGCAGGCACTGGTGGATGGTCTCCACCGAGAGGCGGGGGCCCCACCACTTCACCATGGCCGATTCCTTGGTGTAGGGCTGCTGGTGGTCGGCGAGCCAGAGCGCCCGGTAGCAGAGGAGCCGTGCGGCGTCGATGTGGGTCGCCGCTTCCGCGATGGGGAAGGAGACGCCCTCGAAGGTCGCCAGCCGCTTGCCGAACGCCTTGCGCTCCTTCACGTAGGCCATGGTCTCGTCGAGGGAGGCCTGGGCCGTGCCGAGGCAGCCCAGCGCGATGAGCACGCGGTTGTAGTCGAAGCCCTGCATGACCTGGTAGAAGCCCGTGCCCTCCTTGCCCAGGCGGTGGGAGGCCGGGATGCGCACGTGGTCGAAGGCGAGCACGGCGCGCACGGCGGCATGCGAGCCCATGTCGCGCAAGGGGCTCCGGGAGACGCCCGGCAGGTCCAGCGGGACGAGGAAGGCGGTGACACCTCGCGCCTTGGCGCCCGCATCGGTCTTGGCGAAGACGACGGCTGCCTGCGCCACCATGCCCAGCGTGATGCCCGACTTCTCGCCCGTGAGCACGTAGTCGCCGCCGTCCTTGTCGGCCCGGCAGACGAGGTTGGCCGCATCCGAGCCGACGCCGGGCTCCGTCAGCGCCAGCGCGACGATCGCCTCGCCGGTGGCGGCGCGCGCAAGCCACCGCTGCTTCACGTCGTCGCTGCCGTTCTTCCCGATGATCTCCTCGGCCAGCCAGTTGAGCTGCAGCGGGTAGCCGGCGCTGAAGTCGCCGCGGCACACCTGCTCGATGACGATCCCCGCCGTGAGGAGATCGCCATCCTGCCCGCCGTAGGCGGCCGGCGCGCGGAGTCCCATCAGCCCCAGTTCCCCCATGCGCCGCCACATGTCCCACGGCACCTCGCTGGTCTTGTCCCAGTGGGCGGAGCGCGGGGCCAGCTCCTTGCGGGCGAAGACGCGGAGGGTGCGGATCAGCTCTTCCTGCTCGTCGGTGAAGGCGAAGTCCATGGGCTCCTCACATCATGGTGTAGCCGCCGCTCACGGAGAGCGTCTGGCCGGTGATGAAGCTCGCGGCATCAGAGGCGAGGAAGACCACGGCGTTGGCAACATCCTCGGGCCGGCCGATGCGGCGCAGCGGGTAGGCCTTGGCGATGCGGGCGCGCATCTCGGGGGTGCTGAAGGCGCGGTTGGTCTCCGAGGCCCACATGCTGAGGCCGCCGATCTCCTCGTCGGAGTCGGGCATGGTCATGCCGGGACAGACGACGTTCAGGCGGATGCCGTGGCGCCCCACCTCGCGGGACAGGCTCTTGGTGAGCGCGATCACGCCCGCCTTGCAGGCCCCGTACACGGCCTCGCGGAACTCGCCCATGCGCCCGGCATCCGACCCCATGCTCACGACGACCCCGGATTTCCTGGCGATCATGCCGTCGAGCACGGAGCGCGTGCAGTTGATCATCCCCCAGAGATTGAGCTGCACCTCCTTCTCCCACTCGGCGCGCTCCTTCTCTACGAAGAGGCGGTCCACGGTCCAGCCCACGTTGTTGACCAGCACGTCCACGCCGCCCGTCCGCTCCTCCACTGCGCGCACGAGCGCCTGCACCTCTCCGGGCTTCGTGACGTCGGTGCGGATCACGGCCGCGGAGGCCGCGCCCAGCTTCTCCGCCTCGGCGGCCGTCTTCTTGCCCTGGCCCTCGTCGATCTCGGCGATCGTGAGATGCGCTCGCTCCCGGGCGAAGGCGAGGCTGATGGCGCGGCCGATATTGGAGCCGCCGCCGGTGACGATGACGCTCTTGCCTGCGAGATTGAGGTTCATTGGGTCACCTTACCGTGGATGACTTCGGGTTGCGGTTCGGCCTCTTCGCGCAAGCGCTCAGACCATGTCGCTTGAACGTGGATGAGAGCGCGTTGCGGTTGGGCCTCTTCGCCCTGACGGGCTTTGCCCATGTCGCGTGAACGTGGATGAGAGCGCGTTGCGGTTGGGCCTCTTCGCCCTGACGGGCTGATCGGGGCATCCACTCAGGCCGATGTCCCCGTCGTCCGCTCGGTGAGGAGCTGGCGGAGGCGGTACTTCTGGACCTTCCCGCTAGGGGTCATGGGGAACTCGGAGACGATCTCGAGGCGCTCCGGGAACTTGTGCCGCGCGAGCTGCTGGGCGTCGAGGTGCGCCACGAGCTCCGCGAGGGTGACGGACTGGCCCGGCTTGGGGATCACGAAGGCGCAGGCCCGCTCCTGCAGCCGCGGATCTGGCATCCCCACGATGGCCACGCCCGCGACCTTGGGATGGGCGAAGAGGAGGTTCTCCACCTCCACAACGGGGATGTTCTCGCCGCCGCGGATGATGATGTCCTTCGAGCGCCCGGTGATGGAGACATAGCCCGCGGGGTCCAGCGTGGCCCGGTCGCCAGTCCTGAACCAGCCATCGGGCGTGTAGGCCTCGGCCGTGAAGGCTGGCCGCTTGAAGTAGCCGACGAACTGCGCCGAGCCGCGGGCCAGCAGGTCGCCCTCGGTGCCGGGCGGCACGTCGCGCCCGTCGCCGTCCGCCACGCGCAGCTCCATGCCCGGTAGCGGCCGGCCGTCGGTGCCGAACACCTTCTCCTCCGGGTCGTCGAGGCCGTTGCTCGTGACGAGCCCGTTCTCGGTCATCCCCCAGCCGGCGGAGATGGCGCAGCGGAGCCGCTCCCGGGCGTCCTTGACGAGCTGGCGCGGGATGGAGGCGCCGGCGCAGATGAACACGCGGAGCGTCGAGAGGTCGCGGGTGGTGGGCGTGTAGGTGAGGTCCTGGAGGAAGGGCGTGGCGCCCATGGTGAAGGTCACGCGCTCCGTCTCGATGAGCCGCGCCGCCTCCTCGGGCTTCCAGATGTCGAGCCACACCGCCGTGAGCCCCAGCAGCATGTTGAGGCAGTAGCCGTAGAGGTAGCCCGTCTGGTGCCCGAGCGTCGAGGACATGAGAATCACGTCGCGCTCGGTGAAGGCCAGCCGCTCGGTGAGCGGGTACATGGTCGAGAGCGCGGTGTTCGGGGTGTGGATCACGCCCTTGGGCTCGCCGGTGGTCCCGGACGTGAAGATGACCTCGTGCGGCGTGTTCGGGTCGCTGCCCGGCAGCGGCCCCCGGCCCTCGCGCGCCTCCCAGGCCGTGTCCGTGAGGGCGGCGAAGGGCTGCATCCCCGGGCCGGGCTCCCCGCGGGCCACGAAGACGTGCCGGAGGCGCGGCGTCTCGGGGCGGAGCCCGGCGATCATCTCGACGTAGCTGAAGCCGCGGAAGACGGCCGGGATCACCAGCACGTGGCTCTCCAGCAGGTTCAGCATGAAGCGCAGCTCGCTGGCCCGGTAGGTGGGGGGGATCGGGTTCACGACGGCGCCGAGCCGGCTCGCGGCCAGGAACATCAGGATGAACTCGTTCCAGTTGGGAAGCTGCACGGAGATGGCGCTGCCGCGCTCCACGCCGTGGGCGCGGAGCCCGTGGGCGACGCGCTCGACGGCGCGGGCCAGCCCGGCCCAGGTGTAGCGGCCCACCAGGTCCACCAGGGCCGTCTTGTCCGGCCGGGTGGTCGCCCAGCGGTCGAGATAGGCCTCGAGGGTCTCGTTGCGCCACAGCCCCTGCGCCAGCGACTCCTGGATCCTGGCCTCGGTCAGCGTGGTCTCGATGTCGGTGGGACTCATGGCGTGGCGTTCTCCCTCGTCGCGTGCAGGATCTCGGTGCGCATCCTCATGCCTCCGGTGCGGGGGAGCCGTGTCCGCGGTCCCAGGCCGCTGCCGCGGCGCGGGACCGCGGGCAGAGCGTAGTCGAAGCGCGCCCCGCCAGTCAAGGCAAGCCATCGCCGCCCCGAATTTCCCCTTTTCTTCGCTGCCCGAAGTGTGGACTATGGAGCCGTGTCGGACCCGCCCCCGCGGGCGCTGCCGCCGATTCCCCACCTGCAACGGAGGCCCGGTATGGAATTCGAGTACTCGAAGCGGACCAAGGAGTACATGGAGCAGGTGAAGGACTTCATGGCCAAGTACATCTACCCCGCCGAGAAGACCTTCTACGAGCAGCTCCGCTCGGGGCCCACGCGCTGGCAGGTGCCGCCCATCATCGAGGAGCTGAAGGTCCGGGCCCGGGAGCGCGGCCTCTGGAACCTGTTCCTGCCCGAGAGCCAGCGCGGGGCGGGGCTCACCAACCTCGAGTACGCCCCGCTGTGCGAGGTCATGGGCCGCTCGCCCATCGCCCCGGAGGCCTTCAACTGCTCGGCGCCGGACACGGGCAACATGGAGGTGCTGGAGCGCTACGGCACTGCCGAGCAGAAGACGCAATGGCTCGAGCCCTTGCTGGAGGGCAAGATCCGCTCGGCCTTCGCCATGACGGAGCCCAAGGTGGCCTCCTCGGATGCCACCAACATCGAGGCCTCCATCGTCCGCGACGGCGACCACTACGTGATCAACGGCCACAAGTGGTGGACCTCGGGCATCGGCGACCCGCGCTGCCAGATCCTCATCTTCATGGGGAAGACCGACCCCGGCAACCCCGACAAGTACAAGCAGCAGTCTCAGATCCTCGTGCCGCGAGATGCCCCTGGCGTCAAGGTCATCCGCATGCTCACCGTGTTCGGCTACGACGACGCCCCCCACGGCCACGGCGAGGTGCTCTTCGAGAACGTGCGGGTGCCGGTGTCGAACATGATCCTGGGCGAGGGGCGCGGCTTCGAGATCGCCCAGGGGCGGCTGGGCCCGGGGCGGATCCACCACTGCATGCGCCAGATCGGCGTGGCGGAGCGCGCGCTGGAGACGATGTGCACGCGGGCGATGTCGCGGGTGGCCTTCGGCAAGCGGCTGGCCGAGAGCGACATCACGCTGGAGCGCATCGCCCAGTCGCGGATCGAGATCGACCAGGCGCGGCTCCTGGTCCTCAACGCGGCCTACATGATGGACACGGTGGGCAACAAGGCGGCCAAGCAGGCCATCGCCGAGATCAAGGTCGCGGTCCCCAACATGACGCTCCGCGTGGTGGACCGCGCCATCCAGGTGCATGGCGGCGGCGGCGTGAGCCAGGAGTTCCCGCTGGCCACCATGTGGGCGCACTCGCGCACGCTGCGCTTCGCCGACGGCCCGGACGAGGTGCATCGCCGCCAGATCGGGCGCCTGGAGCTCCGCAAGCACATGTAGCGCGGCGGGCGGGCTAGGCCGGGCCGGGGTGTGCTCCAACGGAGGAGCGTCGTAGCCGGGTCCTGAAGCCGCGTGGTATGGTCTGGCTAGCTAGTTCCGGACGGAGGCTGTCATGGATGTGGGGATCTACGAGGCGAAGTCGAAGCTCTCCCAGCTCGTCGAGAGGGCCGAAGCCGGTGAAGAGGTGATCCTGACCCGTCGGGGCCGCCCGGTGGCGAAGATCGTCGACGTCGCGCCTGCGGCCAGGCGAAATCGCGCGCTCCTGCTGCACGAGATCCGCGCGCTTTCCCGCAGGGTGAGGATTCCCAGGCAGGTGTCCGTACGCGACCTCGTCGTCGAAGGCCGCGACTGAATGCCCTTCGTCGCCGACAACTCGGTCGTGATCGCCTGATTCTCGCGCAGCCAGGCCACGCCCTACACGGACCGCTTCTACAGGAAGCTGGCCAGAGACGAACTGGTCGTGCCTGCGGTCTGGCCCTACGAGTTTGCGAATGCGCTGGCGGTACTCGAGCGCCGGAAGCTCCTGACCGCGGCGCTCGCCGACGAGATCGTCCGCCATGCCGCGAAGCTCATCGTCCGGATAGATGCCCCGCCGGCTCCGGCCGCCACGCTCCTGGCGCTGGCACGCCGGCACGGGCTCTCGGCTTACGACGCCGCGTATCTCGAGCTTGCGCAGCGCCTGGGCATTCCCCTCGCGGCGAAGGATTCGCCCCTGTCCGCGGCCGCGAGCAGGCTCGGCCTGCTCGGCGCCTGAACGGATGCGCCGGGGTCCGGCGCCGGATAACCGCTGCGTTCCGGGAGGAGTCGCGACGCTCGAGCGAGTGGATCGGGTGCAGCTCGTCGTGCGGGACAGGCAGGCCGCCGCCCGCACCTTCGCCGCCGTGCTGGGCGGCGAGCCGGTGGGGGAGTCGGAGAGCGCCTACCTCGGCGCGCGGCGCACCGTCCTCGCGCTGGGCGAGAGCGAGGTGGAGCTCTGCGAGCCGGCGGGGCCCGGGCGGGCGCTGGCGCACCTCGAGCGCTGGGGCGAGGGGCTCATGACGGCCGGCTTCTCGGTGGCGGACCTGTCAGCGCTCCGGGCCCGGCTGGCGGGGCTGGGCGTCGCGGCAGAGGCCGACGGCGCCCAGTGCTATCTGGATGCGGCCGACACCGTGGGGATGCCGGTGGTGCTCACCCCCCGCGCCGCGGCGCGGCGTCCCGTCGGGCTCGTCAGCCATCTCTATGAAGTTACCAGCACGATCCTGTCGGACTGGCGCGCGGCGGCGATCCGCTTCACCGCGCTCTTCGGGCTCGACCCGGTGCGCTTCTCGACCATCGGCAGCGAACGCTTCGGCTATGTCGGCACGCTCACGCTCTTCGATCCGCCGGCGCGGCTCGACCGCATCGAGATCTCGCAGGTGGTGAGCCCCGGGAGCGCCATGGGCCGCTGGGTGGCCCGGCGCGGCGACTCGCTGTACATGTGCTATGCCGAGACCGCAGCGGTGCCGCCCATCATCGAGCGGCTCGAGGCCCGCAGGTGCCGGTGGACGCCGCGGGGCCCCGATCCCCGCGCCGAGCGCGACGGCCTCTGGGTGCACCCCTCGGCGCTCCACGGGCTCCTCCTCGGCATCTCCCGCACGACGCTCGCCTGGGAGTGGTCGGGCCGCCCCCATCTCGTCGCCCCGCTCCCGTAGCGCGGCGCCCGGGCGCCCCTGGGGCGTTCGGGGGATTGCCGGGGGGCCTGGGCGTGGCATAGAGTGCCTGTGTGCAGGCACATCGATGAGCCGCAAGGTCCTGCTCGGCATCGCCGTCCTGGGTCTGCTGGGGGCCCTCTCCTACGGGGGCCACGCGTGGTACTACTCGCTCTCCCACGTCTCCACTGACGACGCCTACGTCGAGGGCACCATCGCGCCCGTCAGCGCCAAGGTGACCGGCCATATCCTGGAAGTGGCCGTGGGCGACAATCAGGCGGTGAAGACGGGCGATCTGTTGTTCCGCATCGACCCCCGCGACTACCAGGCCAAGCGCGAGCAGGCTCGCGCGGGCGTCGCCGTGGCCGAGGCGAGCTTCCGGGCGGCGCGCTCCGAGCTGCCGCTGGCGCGCGAGGTCACGCGCGCGCAGGGCGAGGAGGCGCGCGCGGCGCTGGAGGTGGCGCGGGTCGCGGAGCAGAGCGCCGCCTCCGCGGTGAACGAGGCGCAGGCGCGGCTCGAGGCCCGGCGCGCGGCGGTGGCCGCCATGCGAGCCGATGTCGCGGGCGCCGAGAGCGCCGCCCGGCAAGCTGCGCGCGAGATGGACCGCATGCGGCGCCTGGCGCGCGACGGCTACGTGGCCGTGCGCGACTTCGACCAGGCCGAGTCGGCGGCGCAGGCCGCTGAGGCCGCCCTCGAGGCCACGCGCCGGCGGCTCTCTCAGGCCGAGAAGGAGGCGCAGCAGGCCGAGGCGGAGCTGGCCTCGCGCCGGCTGGCCGTGGCCCAGGCGCGCGAGCGGGTGGCCGAGAGCCGCGCGGCGCTGGGCCGGGCCGAGGGGCAGCGCCACCAGGTGCCGGTGAAGGAGGCCGAGCTGGGCCGGGCCGAGGCCCGCCTCGCGGAAGCGCGGGCCGATCTGGCGCTGGCGGAGCTGCAGGTCGGGTACGCGGAGGTGCGCGCGCCCGTGGAGGGCGTCGTGTCGAAGAAGAGCGTGGAGGTGGGCCAGGTGGTCCAGGTGGGTCAGCCGCTCCTGGCCATCGTGCCGCTCCACGCCGTCTGGGTGGTGGCGAACTTCAAGGAGACGCAGCTTGCGCGCGTGCGGCCGGGCCTGCCCGCCCGGGTGGAGATCGACGGGTATCCGGGCAAGGCCTTCCACGGCACCGTGGACTCGCTCAGCGCCGGCACCGGCTCCCGCTTCTCGCTCCTGCCTCCGGAGAACGCCACCGGCAACTGGGTGAAGGTGGTCCAGCGCGTCCCCGTGAAGATCCGCCTCGACGCCAGGGAGGCGGGCAATCCCCAGCCGCTCCGCGCCGGCATGTCTGCGGTGGTGACGATCAAGGTCCAGTAGGGGCATGCAGCCTCCGGCCGAGGCGCCCGTCTCCGCGCCGCGGAAGTGGCTCATCACGCTGTCCATCATGCTGGTGGCGGTGATGCAGATCCTCGACACCAGCGTGACCAACGTGGCCCTCCCTCACATGCAGGGGGCGCTGTCGGCCGGCGTGGAGGAGGTGGCCTGGGTCATCACCTCCTTCCTGGCGGCCAACGCCGTCATCATCCCCGCCACCGGCTGGCTCGCCGGGCTCCTCGGCCGCCGCCGCTTCTTCCTCATCTGCACGACGCTGTTCACCGTCTCCTCGTTCCTCTCGGGCCTGGCGCCGAACCTGACCTTCCTGATCGCCATGCGCGTGCTGCAGGGCATCGGCGGCGGCCCCGTGATCCCGCTGTCGCAGGCCATCCTCTGGGAGATCTTCCCGCTCGGCCAGCGGGGCATGGCCATGGCGGTGTGGGGGATCGGCATCATGATGGGGCCCATCCTGGGGCCGACGCTGGGGGGCTGGCTCGCCGACAACTGGTCGTGGCGCTGGATCTTCTACATCAACCTGCCCATCGGGCTGCTGGGCTTCTTCATGGCGAGCGTCTTCCTCTTCGATCCCTCGTACCTGAGGAAGCCAGGGCGCGTGGACGCGCTCGGGCTCGTGCTGATCGTGGTGGGCTTCGGCTGCCTCCAGCTCGTTCTCGACCGCGGGGAGCGCGAGGACTGGTTCGACTCGGGCTTCATCGCGACGCTCGCCGTCGTCGCGGCCCTGGCGCTGGCGGGGTTTCTCGTCCGCGAGCTCACGACCCACGAGCCCATCCTCGATCTCCGCGTCTTCGCCGACCGGAACTTCGCCGCCGGCAGCACCGTCATCGCCATGGTGGGCTTCGGGCTGTACTCGAGCATGATCCTCGTGGCGCTCTACACCCAGAAGCTCATGGGCTACGACGCCTGGACCGCGGGCCTGGTGCTGGCGCCGGGCGGGGTCGGCAACATGCTCTCGCTGCTGGCCGCCGGCCAGCTCGTGACGCGCATGGACCAGCGGCTCCTGCTCACGGTGGGCTGCCTGCTCAACGCGCTGGGGCTCTACTGGATGACCTTCCTCACGCTGGGCATGGACTACTGGACGCTCGTCTGGCCGCGCTTCCTCCAGGGGCTCGGCCTCGGCTTCATCTTCGTGCCGCTCGCGACGCTCACCCTGGCCACGATCCGGAAGGACCGGCTGGGCAACGCCACTTCCGCCTTCAACGTGCTCCGCAACCTGGGCGGCAGCATCGGCGTCGCGCTGGCCACCACGCTGCTCTCGCGCCGGAGCCAGGTGCACCAGGCGACGCTGGCGGGGCACGTGGACGTGTGGGACCCGGAGACCGCCGCGCGCCTGGCCGGATGGACGGGGCACTTCGTCGCCCAGGGGGCCGACACCTTCACCGCCAAGCAGCGGGCGCTGGCCATGCTCTACCACGATATCGTCACGCAGGCGCAGGTGCTCGCCTACATGGACGACTTCTGGCTGCTGGCCGTCCTCTTCTCCGCCATCCCCTTCCTGATCCCGCTCATGCGGCGTGTGCGCGTGGCCCCCGAGTGACGCCCGCCGCCGACCTCGCCCTCCTCGACAGCATCCAGCGACGGGTCCTCTGGCTCGCCACCTGGATGATCCACCACGCCAATGTGCTCCGCCCGAACCCGGACGGGACCAAGGTCGGCGGCCACCAGGCCTCCTCGGCCTCGCTCACGAGCGTGCTCACGGCGCTGTACTTCCACGCGCTCAGGCCCGGGGACGTGGTGGCGGTGAAGCCGCATGCCGCGCCGGCCTTCTACGCGATCCAGTACCTCCTCGGCCGGCTGCCGGCGGAGGCGCTCGGGACGCTGCGCGCCTTCGGCGGGCTCCAGGCCTACCCGAGCCGCAGGAAGAACCCCGAGATCGTGGATCTCTCCACGGGGTCGATGGGGCTCGGGGCCGTGGCCGCCAGCTTCGGCGCGCTGGCCACGCGCTACCTGGACGATCACTTCGGGGTGCGCCACCCCGCGCGCTTCATCGCGCTGGTGGGCGATGCCGAGCTGGACGAGGGCAATGTCTGGGAGGCGCTCCTCGAGGAGGCGATGGCCACGCTCGGCAACCTCCTCTGGATCGTGGACCTCAACCGCCAGAGCCTGGACCGCGTGGCGCCCGACGGCCGCCGGCACCAGCTCGCGCAGATGTTCGCGGCCAATGGCTGGCACGTGATCCGGCTGCGCTGGGGCGGGAGGCTCCGGGCGCTCTTCGAGTCCCCCGGCGGCAGCCGGCTGCGCCAGCGGCTCGAGGTGATGTCCGGCGCCGAGTACCACGCGCTGCTGCGCTGCCCGCCCGCCGCCGCGCGCAAGCTGCTCGTGACCTCGCCCGAGGGCATGCCCGATGCCGCCATCGAGGGGCTGTTGAGCGCGGTCGCCGACGAGGAGCTCCCCGCCCTCTGCGCCGATGTGGGCGGGCACGACCTGGCCGCCATCCTCGCGGCGCTCGACGAGGCGGAGCGCCAGCGGGACCGCCCCTCGGTGATCCTCGCCGACACGATCAAGGGATGGGGCCTCCCGCTGGCCGCCGACCCCGGCAATCACGGCGCGCTCCTGACCCTGGCGCAGGTCGAGGCGCTCCGCGCCGGCTGCGGCATCGCGCCGGGGCGGGAATGGGAGGCCTTTCCGCCGGAGAGCCGGGAGGCCGCGTTGATCCGGGGGCGGCCGGCGCGCTTCTCGCCGCCGCCGCCGCGGAGCGAGGGCATCGAGGTCCCCGAGCGGCTCGAGGAGTCGTACCCCGAGCAGGCCTCCACCCAGGAGGCCTTCGGCCGGGTGCTGGGGGCCCTCGCGCGGCGCCCTGCCGGCGACCGCATCGTCACGTTGTCGCCCGACGTGGCGGTCACGACGCATCTTGCGGGCTGGATCAACCGGAAGGGCGTGTACGCGCCCACGGGCAAGCGAGAGCCCACGGTGGAGGCGCCGCAGGCCATGCAGTGGAAGGAGTCGCCGGCGGGGCAGCACGTGGAGATCGGGATCGCCGAGCACAACCTCTTCCTGGCGCTCGGCGCCTTCGGGCTCACGGGCGCGCTGTCCGGCGTGACGCTCTTGCCCGTCGGGACCCTCTACGATCCCTTCGTCGCTCGCGGCCTCGACGCGCTCTACCACGCGCTTTACTCGGGCGCGCAGTTCATCGTGGCGGCGACGCCCTCGGGGGTGAGTCTGGCGCCCGAGGGCGGGGCGCATCAGTCGGTGATCACGCCGGGGATCGGGATCGCGCTGCCCGGGATCGTCTACCACGAGCCCGTCTTCGCCTGCGAGGTCGAGTGGATCCTGCTGGACGCGCTGCGACAGATCGCCGCGCGCCAGGGGGGCGAGAGCCTCTATCTGCGGCTGTCCACCAAGCCGGTGGAGCAGGCGCTGGCGCCGCCCGCCACCGACGAGCAGCGCGTCCGCGTGCTCCGCGGGGGCTACCGCCTCGTGGACGGGCGCGCCGACCCGTGCTGGGATCCCGAGGCCAACGCCGTCCACATCTTCGCCGCGGGCGTGATGGTGCCGGAAGCCGTGGCGGCGAGCCAGGCGCTCCGCGAGGAGGGTGTGTACGCCAGCGTGTTCGCCGCCACGAGCCCCGATCTTCTCTACCGGGGCGCACGCGCGCCGCGCCCGTACCTGGAGCAACTCGTCTCGGCCGAGGAGGAGGGCGTGCCCGTGGTCTCGGTGCTCGACGGTCACTCCCACGGCCTCGCCTTCATCGGCGCCGCGCTCGGCGTCCCGCAGATCCCCCTGGGCGTGGATCACTTCGGCCAGTCGGGGACGCGCCGGGATCTCTACCGCCACTACGGCATCGACCCCCCGGCCATCGCCCGCGCCGCGCTGACGCTCCTCGGGCGATAGGCGCCGGGGCCGCGCCCGCACGGCGCGCCGTGGCATAATCGTTGGGCGCGGTCCCGCGCGGGGAGAGGAGCCCCATGGAGCAGCCGACGATCCTCGTGGTGGATGACGACCCGGACGTGCGGGAGACGCTATCCGACTCTCTCGAGGCGCTCCAGTACCGGGTGCTGACCGCCGAGTCCGCTCCCGCGGCCCTGGCGGTGCTCGACAGGACGCTCCCCGATCTTGTTCTCACGGATGTGCACATGGGCGCCATGAGCGGCGTCGAGCTCTGCGCGCGCCTCAAGACCGATCCGCGCTGGGAGCTCATCCCCGTCGTGATCCTCACCGGGGTGTCCGATCTCGACGCGCGCGTGGCGGGGCTCGCCGCGGGAGCCGACGACTTCTTCGGCAAGCCCGTGGAGCTCCTGGAGCTGCGGACGCGGGTGGCGGCGCTGCTCAGGGTCAAGCACCTGCTGGACCAGCTCGAGCGGGCCGAGGGCGTGATCACGAGCCTCGGCCTCACCATCGAGGCCCGCGATCCCTACACGGCGGGGCACTGCGAGCGGATCCGGAAATACGCGGTGGCGCTGGGGCATGCCCTCGGCGTGGACCAGCCGACGCTTCGGGCGCTGGCCCTCGCCGGCTATCTCCACGACCTCGGCAAGATCTCGGTGCCCGACAGCATCCTCCTCAAGCCGGGGCCGCTCACCGCCGCCGAGCGCGGGACCATCCAGAGGCATGCCGGCGCGGGCGCCGATCTGGTGCGGGGCTTGCGGACGCTGGAGGAGGTGCGGCCGATCATCCGCCATCACCACGAGAAGATCGACGGCACGGGCTACCCGGACGGGCTCAGGGGCGAGGTGATCCCGCTGGGGGCGCGCATCATGGCCGTGGTGGACGTCTACGACGCCCTCCACACCGCGCGGCCGTACAAGAAGGCGCTCTCCCACGCCGAGTCGGTGGCGATCCTGCTCCGGGAAACCGAGGCCGGCTACTGGGAGCCGCGCATCGTCACCACCCTCGTCGAGGTCCTCAAGGACCTGGGCCACGACCGGTTCCCCTGACCGCGCCCGGCCGGCGGGTCAGAGGTCGGGCGAGGCGCGGTGCCCCAGGACGCGATCCGCGTGGTGCCGCCCGAGCGCCCGGCAGTAGCGCCGGGTCAGCTCGGGCATGATCGTCTCGCCCGACGAGGCGCGCTCGAGCCCGAACACCGTTCCGGGGAAATCGAGCGCCTCCTGGATGGCCCAGATGCGATCGTGCTCGTGGGGCGGCAGGATGGCCGCGGGATCCCCCACCGCCACCCAGCCGATGGGGACCACGGCGTCCGGCGCCACGCGCGTCCCCACGTGCACGACGCCGTTGATGCGCACCTCGGCCCGCGCCCCGATCATGGCGCCGTTGAAGACCGTGGTGCCGGCGGCCAGGAACGCGCACTCCTCCACCGTGCATCCCGTGAGGTAGGCGCGCGGCCCCACCAGCACGTGGTCCCCGATCCGCAGGGGATGGACGCGCGTCCCCCGGATCACCGCCCCCTCCATCACGATGCAGTGCGAGCCCAGCACCACCGGGCCGCCTTCCGACGTCAGCGTCGCGCCGAACAGGACGCGACACTCGGGGCCGATGGCGACGTCCCCCGAGACGGTAGCCGTGGGCGCGATGTAGGCGGATGCGTGGATCCTGGGGCGCTTGCCGTCGTGCTCGATGAGCATGCTGTGGCCCTCCCGGCGCTCCCGGCGGAGCGCCCGCGCTGACGGGTCGGTGGCTGCGCGGGTCCATTGTAGCCTGTCCGGGGGCGGGCCGGCGGGCGCCGCGCCGCGCGCAGGAGTGGCGCCTTGACGCCGCCCGGACCGGGCCGCATGCTAGCTGCCGACATGCCCCACGCGGAGCCGCTCCCCGCCCAGGAAGTCTGCCAGAGGCTCGCCGCCAGCATCGGGGGGGTGATGAAGGGGCAGGCCGGCTCCATCCGGAAGCTCCTGGCCGCCTTCGCCTCGGGCGGCCACGTCCTGCTGGACGACTACCCCGGCACGGGCAAGACGACGCTCGCCAAGGCGCTGGCCCGCTCCATCGGCGCCCGGTTCAAGCGCGTGCAGTTCACGCCGGACCTCTTGCCGTCGGACATCCTGGGCGTCTCCGTCTTCGACCAGCGCGACCAGAGCTTCCACTTCCACCAGGGCCCCATCTTCACCCACATCCTCCTCGCCGACGAGATCAACCGGGCCTCGCCCCGGACCCAGTCGGCGCTGCTCGAGGCCATGGCGGAAGGGCAGATCAGCGTGGACGGCACCACGCATCGGCTCGAGGCGCTCTTCTTCGTCATCGCCACCCAGAACCCCGTGGAGTTCCGCGGCACCTATCCGCTCCCCGAGGCGCAGATGGACCGCTTCGCGCTCCAGTTCGGCCTGGGCTACGTGGGGCCCGAGGACGAGGTGGCGATCCTTTCGGCCCAGGAGCGGGCGCACCCCGTGGACGCGGTCACGCCCTGCGTGTCCACCGAGGACACGATGGCGCTCCGCGCGCGCGCCGCCGGGATCCGCATCGGCGCCGAGCTCCGGCGCTACGTCGTGGATCTCGTCCGCGAGACGCGGACGGCGCCGGGCGTCTCGCTCGGCGCCAGCCCGCGCGCCTCCATCGCCCTCATGAAGGCCGCCCAGGCGCTGGCCCTCCTGGACGGGCTCGACTTCGTCACGCCGGAGCACGTGCAGGAGCTCGCCGTGCCGGTCATCGCTCACCGCATGGTGGTGGATCCGCAGGCGCGCTTCTCCGGCGTCACCGCGGAGCGAGTGGTGGAAGACATCGTGAAGACGATCCCCGTCCCCGCCTAGTGCCGGCCCAACGAACTTCGCCATACTTCGTTCTCGGTCGGCGCGGGCGCTCAACGTACAGGGAGTACGCCTCGCGCCCGCGCCTCCCTCGGGCCTCGTCTGGCTCGTTCCTTGGCCCGGCACGGTGCGGGTGTGCCGGTGCAGTGGGCGGAACTCGTTGGAGGCGCCCTACCCTCGGGGGCCGCCGGGCGTGACGCGCCGACTGCTCTTCCGCGCCTTCGGCCTCACCTACGCCGCCGAGCGCTGGATCCGCCGGCGCTTCACCGGGGCCGGGCTCCTGGCGCTGGGGGCGGCGGCGGCCGCCGCCGTGGTGGGCCTCGACACGAACCGCACGCAGGCCTACCAGGTCTTCGCCTTCCTCGCGGCGCTCGTCGGGGTCGCGATGGCGGCGAGCCTGTCCTTCCGGGGCCGCTTCGCGGTGCGGCGGCTCCTGCCCCGCTTCGCGACGGCGGGCGAGCCGCTCGCCTACCGCGTCGCGATCCGCAATGAGACGGCGCGCGCGCAGCCGGGGCTCACGCTTGTGGAAGAGACGGTAGACCCGCGCCCCGCCTTCCAGGAGTTCCTGCGCGCCCGCGAGCCGGGGGAGGAGCGGCGCAACTGGTTCGACCGCGCCGTGGGCTACCCGCGCTGGCTGTGGCTCGTGCGGCGGAACCAGCGCGCCAGGATCGCGGAGGTGCCCGTGCCGGCGCTGTCGCCGCGCGGCGAAGGGGAGGCCAGGGTCGAGATCACCCCGCTCCGGCGCGGGCCACTGCGGTTCGCGGCGGTGACGCTGGCGCGCCCCGATCCCCTCGGCCTCTTCCGGGCGCGCGTCACGGTCCCGGCGCCGCAGTCCCTCCTGGTGCTGCCGCGCCGCTACCCGGTGCCGGCGCTCGCGCTGCCCGGGACGCGGAAGTACCAGCAGGGTGGCGTGGCCCTCGCCGCGTCGGTGGGGGACTCGGAGGAGTTCATGTCGCTGCGGGACTACCGGCCCGGCGACCCGCTGCGGCGGATCCACTGGAAGAGCTGGGCGCGGGCCGGCCGGCCCGTGGTCAAGGAGTACCAGGACGAGTTCTTCGTCCGCCACGCGCTGGTGCTCGACACCTTCGCGGCTCCGGCGCACGGCGCGCGCTTCGAGGAGGCGGTGTCCGTGGCCGCCTCCTTCGCCTGCGCCGCTCCCACGCAGGACGCCCTCCTCGACCTCATGTTCGTGGGCGCCGAGGCGTACTGCTTCACGGCGGGGCGCGGCCTGGCCCACACGGACCGCATGCTCGAGATCCTCGCCTGCGTGGAGCCGGCGACGGGCGCGCCCTTCCGGACGCTCCGCGACGCGGTGATGGAGCGCCATGCCTCGCTCAGCGGCTGCATCTGCGTGCTGCTCGCCTGGGACGACGCGCGGCGCGATCTCGTGGGGCGGCTCGAGGCGCTGGGAATCCCGACCCTCGTCCTCGTGATCGACGGCGGCGACGGCCTCGCGCCGGACAGCGCGGCGGTCCCGACCCGGCCGGAGGGCGCCGCGGCAGTGCACTGGCTCCAGGTGGGCCGGATTGCCGAGGGACTCCAGCGGCTGTGAGGCCCCCCGCGCTGCTCGTCGGCGCCGCGCTCCTCTTCTGGGGGTGGCAGGCGGGCCTCCTGCTCCCGGCGGTGGCCGCCGCGCTGCTGCTCGAGGGCGCGCGCCTGGCCCGCTGGCGCTGGGAGCTGTCGCGGGGCGACTTCAACCGCGTCTCCGACCTGTCGAGCCTCGTCTTCGTGGGCATCGTCGTCTACCTCGGGGCCACGCGCGAGGCCCCGAGGGCCCTCACGCTGCTCGTCCAGTGGCTCCCGCTCATCCTGCTCCCGCTGCTGGCGGCCCAGGTCTACAGCACCGCCGGCGGGGTCGATCCGCGCATCTTCTTCTGGAGCCAGCGGAAGCGCGCGGAGGCGGACGGGGACGGGGAGCGCCGCCTCGTGGACCTCGGCTACCCGTATCTGGCGCTCGTGATCCTGGCGGCGAGCGCGGCCAATGTGAGGACCGGGCTCTTCTACGCGGGCCTCTGCGCGGTGGCCGCCTGGGCGCTGTGGGCGACCCGGCCGCGCTGGGCCGCGCCGGCCGGCTGGGCGGGACTCCTCCTCACGGCGGCGGTGGCGGGCTATGGCGGGCAGGTCGGGCTCCACTCCCTCCAGCGCGTCATCGAGGCCACGGCCTTCGAGTGGGTGTCGGAGTGGATTCGCCGGGACACGGACCCGTTCCGGGCCAGCACCGCCATCGGCCAGCTCGGCACGCTGAAGCTCTCCAACCGGATCGTGCTGCGCGTCCTCCCCGAGGGCCCCGGGCCGCCGCCCGGGCTGCTCCGCGAGGCGACCTACAACATCTACAGCGCGCCCGCGTGGCTGGCCGTGGACCCGGGCTTCAGCCGGATCCAGTCCGAGGCCGACGGCACCACGTGGAAGCTCGGCCCGGCGGCGCCGGCGCCGCGCAAGGTGACGATCGCGACGGCGCTCCGGCGGGGGCGCGGTGTGCTCGCGCTCCCGGGCGGCGCCTTCGAGGTCCAGCGGCTCACCGTTGCGCGGCTGGAGCGCAACCGGCTCGGCGCGGTGAAGGTGGATGAGGGGCTGGGGCTCGTCACCTACACCGCGCTGGCGGGCGCGAGCGCGCCGCTCGATGGCCCTCCGGCCAACGCGGATCTCCTGATTCCCCCGAGGGAGGCGGCGGTGGTCTCCGTCGTGGCCGGCCAGCTCGGGCTCCGCTCGCTGCCGCCGCGAGAGGCCGTGAGCGCCGTCGCGGACTTCTTCGCGCGGGGTTTCCGCTACTCGACCTATCTGCCCGGGCGCGAGAGGGCGGCGAGCCCGCTCGAGGAGTTCCTGCGGCGCTCGCGCGCGGGACACTGCGAGTACTTCGCCACGGCCACCGTGCTCCTCCTCCGGGCGGCCGGGATTCCGGCGCGCTACGCCACGGGCTTCGCCGTCGGGGAGTGGAGCGCCCTCGAGCAGGCCTACGTCGTGCGCCAGCGCCACGCCCACTCCTGGGCGCTGGCCTGGGTGGGTGGGGCCTGGCGCGACGTGGACACGACCCCGGCGGTGTGGGCCGAGGAGGAGGCGGCGCGGGCGGCGTTCTGGCAGCCGGCGGCCGATCTCTGGGCATGGGGCATGTACCTCTTCTCGAGGTGGCGATACGGCGAGCGGCGGGACGGCCTCACGGGGTGGCTGGGCTGGCTCCTGGTGCCGCTGGTCCTGCTGCTGGCCTGGCGCATCTACTCGCGCAAGCGCCTCACGCGCTCCCGGCCCGAGCCGGCCGCCACGCCGGGGAGGGGACCGCGAGCGGGGCAGGACTCGGAGTTCTACCTGATCGAGCAGCGGCTCGGCGCGCTGGGGCTCGGACGCCAGGAGTGGGAGCCGCTGTCACGCTGGATCGAGCGCATCGGCCAGGCGCCGGACATGAGCCACGCGGCCGGGATGCTCCCGCCCGTGCTGCGGCTGCACTACCGCTATCGCTTCGACCCCGCGGGGCTCCCGGCGGAGGAGCGAGAGCAGCTGCGGCAGGACGTCGCCCGGTGGCTCGAGCGGCACGCCACCCGAAAAGCGCCGGCCGAGGCAGGGGGCCCTCCCCGCGGAACACGCTGACTCGCAACCCGCGGCAACGACTCGGGACGAGCCACGAGATCGAGGTCTTTGGCTCCGGCATCGCGCAGAAGCCACGGTTCCGCGGGGAGGGCCCCCTGCCTCGGCCTCGTCGGGTGCTTCCGCCGCGGACACGCCACGCGCCGGCTCGGGCCGTCCCGTCGCACGGGGGGGCTATCCGAGGTCGGTGAGGAGGGCGGCCGTGGTACGGATGCCCTGGAAGAGGTGGTCCAGGCGCAGGTGCTCGTTGGGGCTGTGCTGGCGGTTGCCGGCATTGGCATAGGGCAACACGAGCGTGGGCAGCCCGAGGAGATCGGTGAAGGCCCAGAGCGGCACGCTGCCGCCGAGCGTCGGCAGGAGCACGGCCCGCTCGCCGTGATGGGCGCGCTCCACCGCCGCGATCACCTCCCGGCAGATGGGCAGATCCAGCGCCGTCTTCCCCGGATCGTAGCCCCGCTTCTCCACCACGCGGATCGCCCGCCCCCGGAGGGCGTCGGGCAGCGGTGCCTCCGTGCCCTCGATGACCTCGAAGCCCTGGGCGCGGATGTGCTCGACGAGGCGCCGGTACATCGTCTCCAGCCGCTGGTGCTTGACCATGCGGACGTCGATGGACACCGTGGCCCGGTGCGGGATGATGGTGTTGGCCTGCTTGCCGGTGAACCCGCTGGCCAGCCCGCGGATGTTGAGCGTCGAGTGGAACATGAGCCGCTCGAGGTAGTCCGCCGGCACGCGCACGCCGAGCTCGCGCTCGAGCGCGGGCCGGTCCACCGGGATCCGGGCCAGCATCTCCCGCTCGGCCGCGCTGGGCGGGGCCACGTCCGCCTCGAAGCCCTCGATGAGCGGGGTGCCGTCAGGCGCCGCCATGGAGGCGAGGAGCCCGTTGAGCGCCCACGCGGGGTTCGGCGCCACGAAGTTGCCCGAGTGGAGGTCGCGCCGCGCCGCCTCCAGCATGAGCTCGAGCCCCAGGACGCCGCGGGCGCCGCCCGACACGGTGGGGCGGCCGCTGTCGTGCTTGGGCCCGTCGGTGACCAGGACGAGGTCCGCCGCCAGGAGGTCGCGGTGGGCCTCCGTGAAGGGGCCGAAGCAGGGACTGCCGATCTCCTCCTCGCCGTCGAAGATGAGCTTCACGTTCACCGCGGGCGCGATGCCGGAGGCGTCCATCAGCTCGAGGGCCAGCAGATGCGCCCAGATCGGGCCCTTGTCGTCCGAGGCCCCGCGCGCGTAGAGACGGTGGTGCTCGAGATCCTCATCGGCGATGGCCCCGGGCGCGACCGTCGGCGCCCCGTCCTCGGCCAGTCCCCGGCGGAACACGGGCTCCAGCGGCGAGGGCTGCAGCCACCCGTCCGGCGGCACCGGCTTCGTGTCGTAATGGCCGTAGAGGAGGAGCGTGCGGCGGGCCCCCGGGAGGCGCCGCTCGCCGAAGACGGCGGGGTTGCCGCCTGTCTCGATGACGCGGGCCTCGAGGCCGCGCGCCTGCATGGCGCGGGCGAGCCACTCGCCGCAGGCGCGGACGCGCTCGCGCTCCTGGCTCACGGACTCCAGGCGGAGGAACGGGATCAAGCCCTCGACGATGACGCGGCGGCGCGAGGCGAGGAGCCGGTCGAAGGAGTCCCAGTCAGTCATGGCCGCATTGCTCCTTCCTCGCGACGGCCTGAACGACACGAATACGTCCCTCCTCGAGGTTTCGCCTCAGGTTCCGCGTCATGGCCGCGAAGTCCGGCCCCAGGACCAGGTGCAACCCGAGCGGCGGTGGGCCCGTCTCCTGAGCCTTCCTGGCCAGCCCCGCGAACCAGGCCGCGGCGGCCGCCGTGCTGTCTTCCCAGCTGTCGATCGTGAAGCCGCCGGCCTCGAGGAGCCCGCGCAGCTCGTCGGGGGTGACGAGGAAGCTCGTCTCGGGCGAGCGAGCCCACGGGACGGGAAAGACGACGGCGCCACCGGGGCCGGCGAGCACATCGTAAAGCGCCAGCGCTCCGCCCGGCCTCAGCACCCGGAACATCTCCCGGTAGAGCTGCGCCTTGTCCGGGATGTTCATCGCGGCATGCTGGGTCCAGACCACGTCGAAGGCCGCCTCGGGGAAGGGAAGGGCGAGGGCATCGCCCTGCCGGTACGTCACCAGATCCGCGAGCCCGGTGCGCTCCGCGAGCAGCGTCGCGACGCGGCAGTACTCGTCGGTCAGGTCGAGGCCCGTGACCCGGCAGCCGAACTCGCGGGCGATGCAGCGCGACGGCCCCCCCAGGCCGCTGCCCACGTCGAGGACGCGCGTGCTCGCCTCGAGCCCGGCGGCGCGGGCCAGCTCGAGCGTCGCCTTCCGGCCGCGGACGTGGAACTCGTCGATGGGCGCCAGGTCCTCCGGCGTGAGGTGCTCGACGTCCTTCCCGGCCTTCGGGAGGGCCGTCAGGATGACCGCGGCCAGGTCGCCCCTGGCATAGTGCCCCTGGACCTCCTCGTTCAGCCTGTCAGACGGCGCCATGGTCCTTCAGCCTCACGGCCGCGCGTCGAGCTGTGCGCGGAGGCGGCGGAAGTCGGCGATGGAGCGGTCCTCGTCGGGGCCGAAGCGGTAGGTGAAGTTGCGCAGGTAGGCGGCGACCTCGCGCTCGTCGAAGCCGGTGTCGCGGCGCCTCGCGGCGATGGCCGGGATGCTCTCGATCCCGCGGCGGAGCGCTGCGTCCAGCGCTCGCGCGAAGCCGTCCCGCTCGGGCGCGGGCACGGCCGCCCGGATGCTCCAGCGGGCGAACACGCAGGGCAGGCCCGTCCACTCGTGCCAGTCGCCCGCGATGTCCAGGACCTGCTTCCAGGGACGCCCGGTCTTGGCCTCGCGGATGGCCGTGTCACCGATGAGGAGGACGGCATCGCAGGGCTCGTGCGGGCCCACCCAGGCCCGCGGCGTCACCTTGTGCTTGAGCGCCAGCAGCACCCGGAGCAGCTCCACGGAGGTCGCGGTCTCGTCCGTGACGCCGATCACTGCGCCCTCGAGATCCGACGGCGCGCGGTCCGAGAAGAGGAGCACGCTGCGGACCGGGCCCCGGCTGGCGATGCCGAAGGGGAGCGGCGCGAGCAGGCGCTCGAGCCGGAGGGCATCCATGAGCGACAGCGGAGCGGCGTCCAGCCCGCCGGCGGCCATGGCCTGACCCAGGGCGCGAGGCGTCTCGGAGATCAGCTCGACGCCGGAGAGATGGGCGAAGTACGGCTCGCAGTTGAGGTAGGGGATGCGGCCGATGCGGAGCATGAGCGATGCCCTCCGGTTAGCTGTGATGGCGGCGCATGACGGCGACGAAGCGCTCCCGGATCTTCTCCTCTGCCTCGTGGCGCCGGTCGCGCACCACCCAGCGGCCGGCGACCATCACGTCGCGCACCGGACTGGCGCCGGCCATGCCCCCCGAGATCACCCAGGCGTCCAGCGCGGTGCGCTCGGTCTGGCCCAGGAGGGCGGGCGCCTCGGGGTCGAGGACGACGAGATCGGCGCGGCGGCCGGCGGCGATGGCGCCCACGGGCTGGGCCAGCGCCTGGGCGCCGCCGCGGCGCGCGGCGTCGAACAGGACGCGGCCGGGACTCTCGGTGGCCTCCTCCCCGGGCGCGACGACCACGTTGCGCTGCCGGTGGTGCAGGCGCTGGCCGTACTCGAGCATGCGCAGCTCGTCGGCCACCGAGATGAGCGTGTTGGCGTCGCTGCCGATGCCGAAGCGTCCCCCGTCGCGCCGATAGCCGCGCAGGCGGAAGCGGCCGTCGCCCAGGTTGGCCTCGGTGAGCGGGCAGAGCCCCGCGACGGCGCCGGCCCGCGCCAGGCCCGCGCGCTCGGCGTCGGTGATGTGAGTGGCGTGCACCAGCGTCCAGCGCTGATCGAGGCCCGCATTGGCCAGGAGCCACTCCACCGGGGCTGCGCCGAGCCCGGCGCGGCATTCCTCCACCTCCTCCGTGCGCTCGGCGGCGTGGATGTGCACAGGCCCCTCCGGCGCCGCCGCGAGGAGGCCGAGGAGGAGCTGGGCGGGGACGGCGCGGAGGCTGTGAGGGGCGATGGCCACCGTCCCGTGCCGCCGCATGGTTTCCACCAACGCGAGGTAGCCGTCGAGATCGAGCAGGAAGCGACGCTGATCCTCCTGCGGGGGCGTGCCGATGCCGCCGGCCGCGTACAGCACCGGGGCCAGGGTGAGACCGATGCCCACGGCGCGCGCCGCGGCCACGATGCGCTCCGACATCTCCGCGAGGTTCGCGTAGGGCCGGCCGTCCGGCTGATGGTGAACGTAGTGGAACTCGGCAACGCTGGTGAAGCCCCCGCGCACCATGTCGAGATAGGCCTGCGCGGCCAGAGCCTCCATGTCCTCGGGCTCCAGGGCAAGCATGAACCGGTACATGGTCTCGCGCCAGGACCAGAGGGTCTCGACGGCCTGGCCGGGGGCCAGGCGGTCCGCCCAGCCCACGAGCCCTCGGTGGAAGGCGTGGGAGTGGAGGTTCGGCATGCCCGGGAGCACGTAGCCGGCGATGCCCTCGGCGCGGGCGATGGGCGCTGCTCCCGCGGCGGCGATCAGCCCGTCGGCAGTGACGGCGAGGTAGCCGGGGGAGAGCCAGCCCGCGTCCAGCAGCAGGTGGTCGGCGCGGTAGGCCTTCATCGCTCCACCACGACGCGGCCGCGCTTGATCACGCGCTCGACGAGGTTCGAGCCGATGCGGTAGGCCAGCTCCTCGTGACGCTCCACGCCCAGGACCAACACGTCGGCCTGCTTGCCGGGCTCGAGGGAGCCGACGGTCTTGTCCCGGCGAAGCGCCATGGCGGCGTGGAGCGTGGCCGCGCGAATGGCCTCGGCCACAGACAGGCCGTAGAGCCGGCAGGCGAGCTGGATGACGAGCTGCATGCTCGCCACATGGCAGGCGGGACAGAGGTCGGTGGCCAGCGCGACGGTCATGCCCGCGCCGATGAGGCCACGCACGTCCACCGGTCGCGGGTGCGCGACGGCCAGATCGAGGCAGGGCATGGCCACCGCCACCACGCCCGCCGCGCCGAGGCACTCGGCCTCCTCCGGCGAGGTGAAGTTCAGATGGTCCACCGAGGCGGCGCCCAGATCGGCGGCCAGGCGGGCGGCCCCCGTCGTCGAGTAGGCGTCGAGATGCAGCTTGGGCGCGAGCCCGTGAGCGACGCCGGCCGCCAGCACCCGCTGCGTCTCCTCCAGCGTGAAGTACCCCTGGTCGCAGTAGGCGTCACAGAAGCGGGCAAGCCCCTCGGCGGCGGCGCGCGGGACGAGACGCCCGACGATGAGCCCCACGTACTCGTCCCGCGGCATGTCCTCCGGCAGGGCATGCGCTGCGAGGAGCGTCGAGACGATCTCCACCGGTGTCCCCGCGGCGAGGCGCCGGTTGGCCTCCAGCATCCGCAGCTCCGCCTCCAGCGCCAGGCCGTAGCCCGTCTTCGACTCGGCGGTGGTCGTGCCGTGGGCGAGCATCTCGCCGAGCCGCGGCAGGGCCTGTGCCACCAGCGCGTCGGTGGACAGGCGCCGGGTCTCCCTCACCGTGCCCGCGATCCCGACGGGGGCGCCGGCGGGGGGCTCGCGGCCCGCCACGCGCGCCGCGTACTCCTCCACGCGCGAGCCGCCGAAGAGGACGTGGGTGTGGCAGTCCACGAAGCCGGGCAGCACGACGCGGCCGGCGGCCTCGATGACCTTGTGCGCGCGACGGGCTCCGACCTCCCCGACGGCCTCGATGAGGCCGTCGCTGATGGCGATGGAGCCCCCGGGGAGGCGCCCGATGCCGTCGGGGGCGTCCGCGGCACAGGTGAGGATCTCGGCGGCGTTCCGGATGAGGAGGTCAGTCATCGGGGCCGAAGGTGGCCGTGGGCGTCCACCAGAGCGGGACCTTGACGCCGTGCTGCGCGCAGACCTGTCGCGCCCTGTCGTAGCCCGCCTGGGCGTGGCGGACGACGCCGATACCCGAGTCCGTGGTGAGGCAGGCCTGGAGGCGGAAGGCGGCCTCGGCAGTGCCGTCGGCGATCATCGTCACGCCGGTCTGCACCGACTCGCCCATGGCGTAGTTGGCCTGGATGGCGATGAGATCGCACATGGCCGAGGCGTTCAGCAGCGCGTTGAGATAGGGCCAGTCGGCGATCACGTCCGAGCCGTCCGGCATGTGCTCCGACTCGAACGTGGGGTTGATGATGGAGCCGGAGTCCAGGTTGTCGCGGGAGAAGGCCACCGGCCCCTTCACCTCGCCCTTCGCGATCAGGTCGTTGACCGCCAGCCCGAAGCGGGCGCGCTGGCCGAAGCCGAGGTAGCAGACGCGGGCGGGGAGGCCCTCGATGGGGATGTGCCGGCGGGCGAGCCCGATCCAGCGCGTGATCAGCAGGTCGTCAGCGAAGAGATCGAGGCAAAGGTGGTCGAGCCGCGCGAGGTCCGAGGCCTCCCCCGAGACGCACATCCAGCGGAAGGGCCCCCGCCCCTCGAGGAAGAGCGGGCGGATATAGGCGGCCACGAAGCCGGGGATCTTGAGCGCATCGGGCATGCCCTCCTCGTCGCATTGCCGCCGGATCTGGTTGCCGTACTCGAAGGCCTGGGCGCCCCGGTCGTGGTAGGCGTTCATCACCGTGAGCTGGCGGACCATGGAGGCCCGCGCCAGCCGGAAGTACCCGTCGCGGTCGCGCCGGCGCAGCTCGTTGGCGCCCTCCACGGTGTGGCCGGCCGGGATGTAGGAGAGGGGGTCGTGGGCCGGCGTCATGTCGGTGACGATGTCGGGACGGAAGTCCCGGCGCAGGCACTCCTCGAACACCTCCACGGCATTGCCCACCACCGCGATGCCCAGCGGCTTGTTCTGGGCCACCGCCTCCCGCGCCAGCGCCAGGGCGTCGTCGAGCGAGCGGGCGAGGACGTCGCAGTAGCCCGCGGTGATCCGCCGGTGGATCATCTCCACGTCCACGTCGGCGCAGATGGTGATGCCGCCCAGCATGGTCATGGCGCGCGGCTGGTTGCCGCCCATACCCCCCATGCCCGCCGTCAGGAGGATGCGCCCCTCGAGCGACCCGCCGAAGTGGAGGTTGCCGATGGAGCGCAGGGTCTCGAACGTGCCCTGGATCACGCCCTGGGTGCCGATGTACTCCCAGGGCCCGGCCGTGTACTGGGCGAACATGATGAGGTTCCGGTCCTGCAGCTCGTAGAAGGTCTTCCAGGACGGCCTCACGAAGTTGGTGTTGGCCATGACCACGCGGGGGGCCAGCGCATGGGTGCGGAACACCGCCACCGGCATGCCCGACTGGACGACCAGGGTCTCGTCGTTCTCGAGGGCCTGGAGCGCCGCCACCAGGGCCCAGTACGACTCCCAGTTCCGCGCGCACTTGCCGATGCCCCCGTAGACGATCAGCCGCTCGGGGTGCTCGGCGTTCTCCATGTTGTTCTCGAGCAGGCGGAGCAGCGTCTCCTGCTTCCAGCCCTTGCAGCGGAGCGTCGTTCCGCGCTGGGCACGCACGGAGTACAGGATCTGCGGGCGGGGGGCATCGGCGCTCATGTCACGGTCTCCCTTCATGCGTGTCACCGGAGCGCCGGCCGGGGCGGGGGGCCTCCCCGCGGAACACGCTGAGTCGCGGCCCGCGGCGGCGTCTCGTTGGAGCCACGAGATCGAGGG